>Ga0075423_10000764_pt1 | contig 27039 bp, 27 predicted proteins | sample SoiMethybrSBSTD2_FD_80114 | JGI IMG/M metagenome (GOLD analysis project Ga0075423, IMG submission 80114) | Bulk soil microbial communities from a Populus tree surrounding site in Tennessee, USA - Soil MetaG P. TD hybrid SBSTD2 | ecosystem: Environmental > Terrestrial > Soil > Tree plantation... | reverse complement strand
GACGAGACCGTCCGCCTCGAATGGCTCGTCATCGCGGTGCGACCGTCGCCGCGTCTCGGTGGCGACGTGGTGGAGCTCCGCGGGCGCTTGCGCAACGCGGCGGGCGAGACGGCCGTCGGCGCCAAAGGGCGAGTGCTGGTGACCGATCGGCTATAGGGGCCCCATGTCGGGGCCCCATGTTCTCAGACCTGGACGGAGCGGCGGCGGATCTCGTCGAGCAGAGCGGCCGGCACGCGCAAGAACGCCTCGACGACACCTGGATCGAAGTGCGCGCCGGCGCAGCGCTTGATCTCGGTCTGCGCCGCATCGAACGTGATGGCCTTGGAGTACGGGCGGTCGAACGTCATCGCGTCGAACGCGTCGACGACCGCGAAGATGCGCGCACCGAGCGGAATCTCGTCGCCGCGCAGTCCGCGGGGATAGCCGCTACCGTCCCATTTCTCGTGGTGCGCATACACGATCGGCACCGCGCCTTTCAAGAATGGAATGCGCTCGATGAGCCGCTTGCCGATCTCCGGGTGCGTGCGCATGATCGTCCATTCTTCGGGCGTCAGCGGCCCCGGCTTGAGCAAGATTGCGTCGGGAATGCCGATCTTGCCGATGTCGTGCAGCAGCACGCCGTGGGCGAGGTCGCGCAGCACTTCCTGGTGGACGCCGTATTCCTTCGCCGTGGCGAGCGCATAGCCGTGCACGCGGCGCGAATGCGATTCGGTGCCGATGTCGCGCGTGTCCAGCGCGGATCCGAGAGCCTCGAGCGTGGTGCCGTAGGTGGCCTCGAGCTCCTGGTAGGCGGCCTTCAGATGCTGCGTGGCTTCCTCGACCCGCCGCTCGAGCATGGCCTGATAGGCGCGCCGTTCGATCAGGAGCTGGCGGCGCTCGAACGCGCGGTCGGCGGCGATGAGCAGCTCGTCGACGTTGACCGGCTTCATGATGAAGTCGTACGCGCCGAGCTTGAGGCTGTCGATGGCGGTCTTCACGTCGGCGGCGCCAGTGAGCACGATCACCGCCGCGTCACCGTCCATCGCGCGGATCTGCTGCAACAGCTCGATCCCGGACATGACCGGCATCTTCAGATCCGTGACGACCAGCTCGGGGCGCTTGTCGTTGAACAGCGCCACGCCGGCCCGACCGTCCTCGGCGAGGTGACAGCCGTACCCCGCCGACAGAAAGATCTGATGAAGCACTTCTCGGACCTGCCGATCGTCGTCGACGATCAGGATGTCCCGCGATGCGGAAGCCACGCTATGAGACCCTTGCCGCCGACCCTGATGCGGCGGCCACCTGGTTCTTCCACGCCCTCTTGGCGGTGTACAGCGCTTCGTCGGCCGCGCGGAACAGATCCTCCGCGGTGGTTGCTTCGTCATCCGGCAGGCTCGCCACGCCGAAGCTAGCCGTGATGACCTTGCCGTGCGAAAAGGGATACTTCGCGACCACCTCGCGGATGCGGTCCGCGTACAGTCTGGCGCCCGCCTTCGACGTCTCGACCAGGAGCACCGCGAACTCGTCGCCGCCGTAGCGGGAGACGACGTTGATGCCGCGCGAGTGCTTCATGAGGATCTGGGCCACGTCGCGGAGCGTGTCGTCGCCGACGGCGTGCCCGAGATCGTCGTTGACGGCCTTGAAGCCGTCGAGGTCGAGAAGGACGACCGACACGGGGTGATTGAACCGGCGGTAGCGCGACAGCTCCTCCTCGAGCCGGAGCGAGAAGAAGCGGCGGTTGTAGAGGCCAGTCACCTCATCCTTGAACGAGGTCTCCTTCAGCCGGGCGTTGGTCGATTCAAGCTCCTTGTAGGCGGCATCGAGGCGAGTCGCAAAACTGTTGATTTCGCCGGCCTGTTGCTCGATGGTCTCAAGCATTCGGTTGAAGGAGGTCATGAGTGTGCCGACTTCGTCCTTGCGGCGGCCGAGACTGACGATGGCGCGCTCGCTGGCGAGCATCTCGGCGATGCGCGCGACCGTGCGTCCGACGTCCCAGATGATGTACGCCCCCGCGATCATCCCGATGACGGTGAAGGCCAGCAAAGCCTGCATGCCGCCGAGCAGAACGGACTGGTCACGCGGAAGCGACGGCAGCACGTAATTGCGTACGACCCAGGCCAGAACGAGCAGTGGAACTACGGAGGAAAGGGTGAGCGCGACCACCAGTTTTTTGCGCAGACGCTGGCCCGCGGCGACGAGATCCTGGGAGGCGTCTGACGGCATGACGATTCATTATTCTTGTTGCCCGCGTTGGCTGTCAATGTGAGAATTTTCAGCGACTTATATGCGCATCGCGGCCGATCACAAGCTCGACTGTCTGGGACTGTTTTGCCCCATGCCGGTACTCAAAACCCGCGACGCGATGAAGCAAATGGCCGTCGGTCAGGTCCTCGAGATGACCTCCGATGACCCGGCCTCGGAAGCCGATATGACGAGCTGGGTGGCGCGCACGGGCCACGAGCTCCTGGAGATCGAGAAGGATGCCGGGATCTACCGCTTCCTCCTCCGCAAGACTCGCTAGCGCCACCGCCGGCGTCACCCGGGTCTACCTGGATTACGCGGCCTTTTCTCCGGTCGATCCCCGGGTGGTCGCCCTCATGCGCCCGTTCCTCGAGGGTGGCGTCGGTAACCCCGCGGCGCCCCACTCGCTGGGCCTCGAAGCGCGCGCCTCGCTCGACGGTGCCCGTGCCAAGGTCGCGCGGCTGATTGGCGCCAGCGCCGCCGGCGTGGTGTTCACGGCAAGCGCGACCGAAGCGAACAACCTGGCGATCCGCGGCCTGGCGGAGCGCGCGAGCGGGCGCCATGTCGTGACGTCGGCCGTCGAGCACATCTCCGTTCTCAACGCGTGCCGCCATCTCGCCAAGCGCGGCTGGGAGATCGCTTACGTGCCGGTGGACCGCGAGGGGCGCGTCGATCCCGACGCCGTCGCGGCGGCGCTGCGCGGCGACACCGCGCTCCTGTCGGTGATGGCCGCCAACGGCGAGATCGGCACCGTGCAGCCGCTGCGCGAGATCGGTCGCGTGGCGCGCGCGCGTGGCGTGCCGTTCCACGTCGACGCCGTCGGCGCGGCGGGCCGCGTGCCGCTCGCCGTCGACGACCTCGGCATCGACCTCTTGACGCTGTCGTCGAACGATCTCTATGGACCTCCGGGCGCGGGCGCGCTGTGGGCACGCGCCGACGTCAAGCTGAGCCCGGTGGTGGTCGGAGGCGGGCAGGAAAACGGTTATCGCGCGGGCACCGAGAACCTGCCGGCGATCGTCGGCATGGGGGTGGCGGCCGATCTCGCACGCGCCGAGGGGGCCTCCGAGGTGGCACGGCTGTCCGGCATGCGTGACCGCCTGTTCGAAGGCATGCTCGAGCGCGTACCGCGCGCGCGCATCACAGGCGCCCGCGGTGCGGCGCGCCTGCCGCATCACGCGAGCATCGTCGTCAGCGGCGTGAAGGCCGACGGTGTGCTGCTCGAGCTCGACCTGCGCGGGGTGGCTGCCTCGTCCGGCTCCGCGTGCAACATGGCGAGCGGCGAGCCCTCGCACGTGCTGCGGGCCATCGGCTGCGCGCGCGACGAGCTCGAGGGTTCGCTCTGCTTCACGCTCGGTCGTTGGACGACGGCCGCCGAGGTCGACGCGGTCCTCGAGGCGCTGCCCGGCGTGGTCGAGCGCCTGCGCCGCCTCGCCCCCTGACGTGCGGCTCTTCCTGTTCGACGTCGACGGCACGCTGGTAACGGCGCGTGGCGCGGGCCGTGCGGCATTCGGCCGTGCGCTCAACGCGACGTATGGGACGGCGGGAGCCATCGACGCCTACGATTTTCGCGGCAAGACCGATCCGCGGATCGTGTGGGACCTGCTGCGCGGCGCCGGCCTCGACGACGCCGTCATCACGCGCGGGCTGGGCGCGTTCTACGCCGCCTACGTCGAAGATCTGCGCCGCGTGATCGGCGACGGCTCGCGCGTGCAGGTGATGCCAGGCATCGCCGACATCGTGCGCGCGCTCGCCATGCGCGACGACGCGCTCGTCGGGCTGCTGACCGGCAATCTCGAGGCGGGCGCGCGTTTGAAGCTCGCGCCGACGGGTCTTTGGCCGCTGTTTCGCGTCGGCGCGTTCGGCTCCGACGACATGGACCGCCGCCGCTTGCCGGCCATCGCGTGCGAGCGGGCGCGCGTCGTGGCGGGTCGCGAATTCCCGTTCGAGCGCGTGACGATCATCGGCGACACACCGCTCGACGTCGACTGCGCCCGCGCCTGCGGCGCGATCGCGGTCGCCGTCGCCACCGGGCAGCACCCGCACGAGGAGCTCGCGGCCTGCGCGCCCGACCACATCTTCACCGACTTCGCCGACGTCCCGCGCGCGCTGGCGGCGCTGACCGGCGGCGGCCGGTGAGCCTGAGACTCGTGGTGCTGTGGGTCCACCTCGTCGCGGCAGTGGTGTGGATCGGCGGGCTCGCGTACCAGACGCACGTGCTGCTGCCGGCGGCGCGCCGTGGCGACCCGCGCGCGTTCGCCGAGGCGTCGCGGCGCGCGCGGCCCGTGACGTGGACGGCCATCGCGCTGGTCGTCCTCTCGGGCTTCTACAACGTCACGCAGCTCGGCCCGCTCGAGCGGGTGATGCAGTCGGGCGCCGGGCTGCTGCTCGCGGCGAAATTCGGCCTCGTCATCGTCGCCGTCGCCCTCGCGGGCCAGCGAGACTTCGCGCAGGTGTCGATTCTCGACGCGGCCATTCGCGGCGGGGGCGATCCGGGCAGTGTGCTCGCCAGCGTCGCCCGTCTCGACCGCGTCGTCCTGCTGCTGGCGCTCATCATCATCTATCTGGGTCTGGCGGTCTCCCGCGCCTGACCGGACGCGCTACAACAGCGGGCGCACCCCCAGGGCGCGTGCGAGCGCGCCGACACGCTCGATCAGCCCTGGCGACAGCGGAATGCCCTCTCGACGGCGCCGCGCTTCGCACTCCGCCTCCGGCTCGCCGGCGACGTAAACGCGCGCCTGCCCTTCGGCCGGTGGTGTCGACTTCAGCGAGTCGAAGAAGTCGTCCATGTCGCGCTTGAAATCGGCGAGCGGGCGGAAGCGATCGGGATCGATGGCGATGAAGCAATGGCCGGTGTCCTGCAGCTTGCGCTCGGCGCGATTGGTGCGCTGGAACAAATCGCCGTAGACCGCACCGGGCAGGATGCCGGACAGGATGTCGACCATCACCGCCAGGCCGTAGCCCTTGTGGCTGCCGAGGGCGCGCGTGCCGCCCAGCGGCGTCTGCAGCCGATGCTTCATCGCCACGTCGGGATCCGTGGTCGGCTCGCCGCCGTCGTCGAGGGCCCAGCCAGACGGGATCGGCTTGTTCCAGCGGCTCGCGATGCGCAGCTTGCCGAACGCGACGGTCGTCGTCGCCATGTCCAGCACGAACGGTGCGTGACGGCCCGCCGGCGCCGCGAACGAGATCGGATTCGTCGACAGCTTCGGCGCGCGGCCGAAGGTCGGCACCATCGCGATGAAGGCCGAATTCGTCGTGGCCACGCCGATCATGTCGTGCTCGAGCGCCATCATCGAGTAGTTCGCCGCAGCGCCGAAGTGACCGGAGTTGCGCACGGTCACGATGCCGATGCCGTAGGTCTTGGCCTTGGCGACGGCGAGCTTCATCGCGACCGACGACACCCAATGCCCCAGCCCCTTCGCGCCGTCGTAGAGGCCCGTGGCCATGCTGTCCTTCTCGAGCACGGGGTCGGCGTCCATGACGACGAAGCCGTCCTGCCAGAGCTCGTGATACCGCGGCAGCATGTCGATGCCGTGCGAGTCGACGCCGCGCAGATCGGTGCGCACCATCAGCTCGGCGGTGACCGCGGCGCGCTCGCGCGGCATCTTCATGGCGCACAGCGCGTCCCCGATGAAGGCGGTGAGGCGGAGGTAATCGACAACGACGGAGGTCTCGGCCATGGGCGGCGGTCTCCTCTAGGACGGCAGACCTGTGATCTTGATCCCGGAGTTCTTGAGCCTGTAGCGGCGGTTGATGGTCGCCAGCACGGCCGTGATCCCTTCGAGCGGCCCGGCGTTCGTCAACGGTCCGACGTCGATGACGCGCAACCCCATCGACATTCCGAGCTCGGTCACCACCGCCTTGCCCTCGACATCGGCGCCGCACATGAGCAGATCGCATTCGATGTCGTGTTCCGCCTCGGCCAGCTCGTGAGCGGCGATGTGGTGGAACGCGGCGACGACTTTCGCCTCGGGCAGAAGCGCCTGAACTTCCTCGGCCGACGAGCCGGCCGCCGGCGGCGTGAACAGCCGCGGGCCGCCGAAGGTGAGCGGCACCACGGTGCTGATGACGACCTTGCCGCGGCACGCCTCGCGCGCCGGCGGCAGCGTCGCGCTCAAACCCGCGGCCGGCAGCGCGACGACGACGATGTCGCCGAGCTTGGCGGCTTCCACGTTGTCCTTGCCGACGACGGTGAGCTTCTTCGTTCGCTCCCGCAGCTCGATGGCTTTGTCGTGTGCGCGCGCGGCGTCGCGTGAGCCGATGATGATCGCGTGACCGGCCACGGCCCAGCGCATCGCCAGGCCGGAGCCCTCTTTACCGGTACCGCCGAGTATCGCGATGTTGATGGAGCGGCTCCTTAACGAAACAGGTCGCGCGCGGGGTCGCGCAGCAGACTCTTGCTGCCACTGCCGTCGTCTGAGGGCAGCACGAGACCGCGAATGATGGCGGCGGGGACACGATCGAGCTTGCCCATCACGGGCTCGGCGGCGGATGCCAGCTCGTCGGCGAGGGCGAGGATCGTCGCCTGCAGCGGCCGGCCGGCCGGATCGCGCTCGCCGAGATAGCTCTTCAGCGGTGCGAAGCCGGCGACGCCGATCGCGATGTTCGTAAGCCCTTCCCGCCACGGCCGGCCGAAGGTGTCCGCGATGACGACGGCGACGTCACCTCCGGCCGCTGCCGAGAATCGCTCGCGCAGCGCACGCGCGGACCCGTCCGGATCTTCGGGCAACAACGCGACGGTGTCGGCGTCGACGTTGGACTGATCCACGCCGGCGTTTGCGCAGACCCAGCCGTGATGCGTCTCGGTGACCAGCACGCCGCGGTCCATCCGGACCACACGGCGCGACTCGCGCAGAATGACCTCGACCAGCCGTGCGTCGCGCCCGAGCCCGGCGGCCATGGCGACGGCGACCGTGGAAGGCGTGACGTCTGCGAGCTTCAGGAGTCGCCCTTCGGACTTCGAGACGATCTTCTGGCTGATGACGGTGAGATCTCCGGGCCTCAGCGGCGTCGATTGTCGCGCGGCGGCGGCGAGGACGAGCGCGGCGACGTCGTCCCCGGGACGTACCTCGCCGATGCCGCCGATCCCGATGACTTCGTAACGCATCTCAGGACGCCCGGGGGACGCCCGCGGGTCGGACGCGGTTGCCCGCGCGCCACGAGGCGACCAGCCGCGCACTGGCGGTCGCTCCGGGCGCGGCGAGAAGCGCGGCCAGATCGCTCGGCGCGTCGACGTCGAGGCCGAGACCCTGCAGCGCGAGCACACGCGGCTCGAGCCCGCGGGCGCGCGCCGTCGCCAGATGCCGTTCGAACGACGGCTCGCCGAACGTCAGCGGCATCGCGTCCGGAGGCGCCAGCGCGACGCCGTTGGTTCCGAGTCCGGAGCGTGACGGCACGAATGCCGGCTGCCCCGGCGCCGCCGCGTCTAGCAGGCGGTGGATCTCTTCCGCCGTCACGCACGGCACGTCGCCCGGGATGGTGAGAAAGACGCGCGCGCCGAGGCGGACGGCCTCCGCCTGCGCGCGCGCGACCGCGGCGGTGTGGCCGCGGTTGGCGTCTTCGGCCAGTGGCTCCGCGCCTCGGGCGCGGGCCACTACGTCGACGGCCGGCTCGCGTGTCACCACCCACACGCGATCCAGCCGCGCCGCCGCAAGCGCCGTGAGGACGTCCTCGAGCATCGCGGCCGCCAGCGCGGCGCGCTCCGCCGCGCCGAGCGCGGGCACCAGCCGCTGCTTGGCATTGACGAGATCCTTGACGGGCACCGCCGCGACGATCACGAGGCTTGTTCTAACACGACCCGGGCCAGCGCGATCTCGCGCGCGGCATCGGGCATCATCACGTCGGTCGGCACCGCCCTGACGCCCACCTCGCCGAGAGCCTCGGCACACCCGGCGTCTTCACGCGCGACGAGCAGTGCCGAGAGCCACGGCGCATATGCGCGCGCGATCCCGACAGGCGAGACCGGCAGGCTCCGCGCGCGCATCAACGCAGCGGCCGGGCCGCTCACCGCGGCGCCCGCGACGATGGGGCTGACGCCGATCACGCGCGCGCGTGTGGAAGCGAGCGCGTTGGCGATGCCCGGCACGGCGACGATCGGTCCGATCGACGTCACGGGATTCGACGGACACACGACGACGACGTCTGCCTCGCGAATCGCGTCGAGCACACCCGGCGCCGGTCGCGCGCGCGCGGCGCCGTCGTAGTCGACGCCGACGACCTCGACCTGGCATTTGTCGCGCACGAAGTACTCCTGGAATCCGAGTCGACCGTCCGGGGTGCGGATGACCGTGCGCACGGCGTCGTCGCTCATCGGAAGCACCCGCGGCGTGACGCCGAGGGCACGGCACAGCGCGGCGGTGATCGTGGACAGCGACTGGCCCTCGCGCAGCGCGCGCGTGCGGAGGACGTGCGTCGCAAGATCACGGTCACCGAGGCCGAACCACGTCGGCTCACCGTATGCCGCCATCGCGGACAGGCAGCGGAACGTTTCGTCGGCTCGTCCCCAGCCGCGGCCGGTATCGAGCACACCCGCCAGCGCGTACATGACCGAGTCGAGATCCGGCGAGACGTGCAGGCCCCAGACCTCTGCGTCGTCGCCCGTGTTGACGACGATGCGGAGCGCGGATGGATCGAGGACGGCGGCGAGACCGCGGAGCAGCTTGGCGGCGCCGGTGCCGCCAGCCAGAGCTGTGACTCGCATGTCAGCGGCGCTCAGTCATTGACCGCTTCGCGCAGAGTCCAGAGCGCGCTGCCGCCGCGCCACGCGTAGAGGCCGACGCCGGCGCGGCCGGCGAGCACCGACGGCAGCGTCACCTCGGGGACGGGAATGAAGCCAAAGCGCACCCAGATGCGATCGAGACCCTGCGGACGGGCGAACACCGTGCCGGCGCCGAGCGCGGTCGCGTGATCGAGGCTCACCGCCACGAGCTGCGCGGCGACTTCGAGCGGATCGTCGGGGCCGTCGTCCGTGCTGACGATCGGGCCGTGCAGCAAAATGTCGCGGCGGTCCTGCTCGCCGGCGACGGCGCCGACGAGGCGCTCGCCACGGGCGCTCGCCGCATACGCGCCCCACGCGAGCGCGAGTGACGAGTCGGGCCAGGGGACGGCGGCGAAGTCGAAGAGCGCGCGGGCCGCCGCGGGATCGGGCAGGGGCCGATATCCGATGCCCTGCCAGACCCGCGGGAGCGTCGCAGAGGCGAGAGACGGCGCCGCAGGGCGCTCGGTCTCCGGAGAAGTCGCGTGAAGGTCCGGTGCCGGCCGGCGGGACCTACTTCTTCCCAAGCACGGCGTCCTTCACGCTCTTCGCGAGCCGGAACTTGCACACCCGCTTCGCCGGGATCTTGATCGGCTCACCCGTTTGCGGATTGCGTCCCATCCGCGCCTTGCGGTTCGCCAGCACCAGCTTCCCAAAGCCAGGAAGCACGAACCCGTTCTTCGCTTCCTTGGTGGCGAGCGCGAGGGTCTCGTCGAACACCTCGGCGATCTGTCGCTTCGAGAGATTGGTTTTGCCAGCGAGGTGCGCCATGACCGCGGACTTGCTCATCATCTTCGCCACAGGAGGTCCTCCTCGATCGAGTGAAATGGTGGAGTGAATTAATACCACAGCGTGATGTGCACGGCTACCGGTCTCGGAAGCGGAACTCACCCGAGGCGATCAGACGACGGTACGAGCCGAAGCGCGCCTCCGCGTCCTCGACGCCGTCGAGCGGTGAGTCGGCACTCTCACCATCCGCGTATCGCTTGACGATGCGATAGAGCGTGTCGCGCTGGGCGGGCGCGCGCCCGGCGTCGCGGATGAGCCGGACGATCTCTCCGGGTCCGACGAGCTGGCCGTATCCGGCGCCCGCGGACGTCGAGATCGATTCGTTGATCAGCGTGCCGCCGAGATCGTTGGCGCCCGCGTCGAGCAGCAGCTGCGCGAGCTTCGGTCCCTCCTTGACCCACGAGGCCTGGATGTTCGGAATGACCGCGCCGAGCATGACGCGCGCGAGCGCGTGCATGCGAACCACCTCGGCGCCCGTAGCGCCCGGACGCACGCCGGGCACGAGCTGCTTGGCGTACATCGGCGCCTCCGAGTGGATGAGTGAGAGCGGGACGAATTCGGTGAACCCGCCGGTGTCCTTCTGGATGGCGCGCAGCAGGGCGAGATGACGCACCCAGTGCTCCGGCGTCTCGACGTGACCGTACATGATGGTGGAGGTGGTGCGGATGCCGAGCGCGTGCGCGGTGGTGATGACCTCGACCCACTGATCGACGGTGATCCGGCCGCGTGCGATGCGGTCGCGGATGTCCTGGTCGAGGATCTCCGCGGAGGTTCCCGGCAGCGTGCCGAGGCCGGCCGCCTTGAGCTCGGCCAGGTACTCCTTGATCGGCAAGCCCGATCGGATCGAGCCGTACAGCACCTCTTCCGGCGAGAACGCGTGGATGTGCAGCGCGGGCAGCGCGCCGTGGATGGCGCGGGTGAGATCGATGTAATAGCGGCCGTCCAGCTTCGGCGGCAGGCCGGCCTGAATGCAGACCTCGCTCGCCCCGAGCTCAGCCGCCTCCGTGGCGCGCCGCACGATCTCCTGGATGGGCAGGAAGTAGCCTTCCTCTTCACGATGATCGCGGCTGAAGGCGCAGAATCCGCAATGCTTGATGCAGACGTTGGTGAAGTTGACATTGCGGTTCACCACGAACGTCACCGTGTCGCCCACCTGGCGGCGGCGCAGCTCGTCGGCGGTCACGCTCAGCGCGAGCAGATCACGACCGGCCGCGCGCGCGAGTGTATTGGCGTCCACGACCGACACCTCGTCGCCCGCGAGCGCGCCGTCGAGGATGCGGCGGACATCCCGCGAGGCGCGGTCGAGCGTCGCGCCCGGGCTACCAGCGTCGCCAGTGTTCATGTGATGCCTTGACGAGCCCGTCGTCGTCGAGCAGCGCGCCGACGCGCGCGCGGAGTCTCTCGTCGACGAACTCTGCGCGGGTGGCGAACGCCGGATAGACGGCGAGACGCTCGCGGAAGCGGAAGCCGGCCGTCTCCGTCGCGCGTCGAAGCTCGACGAGCCCGGGCCAGGGCTTCTCCGGGTTGATGTGATCGGGCGTCAGCGGCGAGATGCCGCCCCAGTCATTGAGACCGGCCGCCAGCAGTTGCGGGTAGACGCGCGGACTGAGATTCGGAGGCGCCTGCAGCGCCACGTCCGAAGGCAAGACCAACCGCGCCACCGCCAGCGCGCGCAGCAGGTCCTCGAGCGTGGGCTCAGGCGCGTCTTTCATCGGGATGAACGGCTTGGCGCGGAAGTTCTGCACGATGACCTCTTGCACGTGGCCGTAGCGCTCGTGCAGATCGCGGATCGCCACCAGCGCGTCGACGCGCTCGCGCGGCGTCTCGCCGATACCGATGAGAATGCCGGTGGTGAAGGGAATGGCGTGCTTGCCGGCGAGCTCGATCGTCCGCAGCCGTTTGGCGGGCACTTTATCCGGCGCGCCATGGTGAGCGCCGCCGCTCGCGAGCAGCCGCTCCGACGTCGTCTCGAGCATGATCCCCATGCTCACGCTGACCTCGCGCAGCGCTGCGAGATCGCGCTCCGCCATGAGGCCGGGATTGACGTGTGGCAGCAGCGTCGATTCGGCGAGCGTCGTCGCGCACACCTCGCGCAGATAGGAGAGCGTGGTTCGGTGGCCGCGCGCCTTCAAGAACTCGCGGTGCTCGGCAAACCGCGCCTCGGGCCGGTCGCCGAGCGAGAACAGCGCCTCTTTCGCGCCGAGCCTCGCTCCCGCCTGTGCTAGCGCCACGACCTCCTCGGGACTCATCGTATGGGCGCCGGGCTGCCCCGGATCGCGGCGGAAGGTGCAGTAGCCGCAATCATCGCGGCAGAGCGTCGTGAGCGGAACGAACACCTTCGCCGAGAAGGTCACCACGCTGCCGCGCGCATCGCGCACCGACGCGGCGCGTGCGAGGAGATCGGTGAGCGCTTCGGGCGGACTCTCGATGAGCCCGACGGCTTCGTCGTGCGAGATCGAGCTCACTTCGGCGCCTTCGCCACCTTGCCGCGCACGTCGTGGGCGAAGCGCTCCATGTTCGTGAGCGTCGCCTTGAGCTCGGGCACCGTCGGATCGAACACGAAATGGGTCACGCCCGCTGCCTGATAGGCGCGGATGTCGGCGATGACCTCGGCCGCCGTGCCCTGAAAGAGCGGCCGATCGCCGGCGGGCGTCTTCGCCGTCTTCGGGCGCACCTCCATCGGCACGCGCACGGTGAGCTCGACCGCCTTCGGGTCGCGTCCGGCCCCCTGCGCCCACTCGCGCAGCTGCTTGGCGCGCTTGGCGTACTCGTCGGGGAACAATAGGCCCGGCGGCCGCAGCGCGATCGGATGCCAGGCATCGCCCAGCGTGGCCGCGCGGCGCACGGCGGCGTCGGTGTGACCGCCGATCCAGATCGGGATGCCGCGCCGCTGCGCGGGCTTCGGCAGCGCGTGGACCTTGCGGACGGTGTAGTAGCGCCCCTCGAACGTCACCGGATCCGACGTCCACGCCGAGCGCATCAGACGCAGGTATTCGTCGGTGACCGCGCCGCGCGCCTCGAACGGCGGTGCTGCCAACGCCTCGAACTCTTCGCGCAGCCACCCGACGCCGGCACCGAGGATCACGCGGCCGCCGGACAGCCGATCGAGCGTCGCGAGCATCTTGGCGACGAGCACGGGATTGCGGTACGGCACCACGAGCACGCTCGTACCGAGACGGATGCGGCTCGTCGCGTGCGCGAGCCATCCCATCGTGACGAGCGGCTCGAAGTAATCCTGCGCGGCGCCCCCCGGCAGCTGCCCCGTCGAGGAGTACGGATACGTCGAGCGCGCCATCGAGGCGGGAAGCACGACGTGATCTGTGACGAACAACGAGGAGAAGCGAAGCGATTCGGCTTTCGTCGCGAGCTTGAGGATCGTGTCGGCGCCGGCGAGGGGACCACGGCCGGGCAACGAAAAGCCGAATTCCATGGCGGCGCACATCGTAGTCCACGCATGGGGCCTTTGCAATCGCGCACGGCCGCGCACCGCGTGTGCCATGATGTGCCATGCGCGCCGCGATGTGCCGCGGATGTCATCGATCCTGACCGCGTGGTCGCGGAGCACGTTCTCGCGCTCGTCGACGTGTGGATCGTGCGCGTGAGCGAGCTCGGCAGAGCCCTGCGCGCGTCGCCGACGCGCGCGCGTCAGAGACCACCGGCCGCGGCGCGTGATCGGGCGTGCGCGGCCTGGGTTCCACGCGACAGATATGGCCGAAATGTATGGCCGAAGGCGGCCCCGGGCCCCCCAGGTCGTACTTGATCCGGACCGCGCTTCGGTGGCACCCTGACAACGTAATTACAATTTCCATTCATGCGCCTGGCCTCGAAGATCTTCCTCACGTGCTCGCTGGTGATCCTGGTGTTGGCCGGGGTCGGGGCGCTCAGTCTGGGCGCCATCGGCCGCCTCGTCTCGGTCAATCGCGAGATCACGACGCAGACGGTGCCCGCGCTGCGGGTGACGAGCGCCCTGCGTGACCAGATGTTCTCGCTCGCGAGGCTCGAGGCGCGCTTCACCGTGCTCCGCGACGCGCGCTACGCGGCCGCATGGCGAGAGCGCGCCGCGCGCGTCGGGGCCGATTTCGATCGGCTGCGTGCCCTCGTACGTACGCCGCGCGAGCGAGCGCTGCTCACCGAGGCGGCGGCGGCCTTCGAGGTGTATCAGCGCGAGGTCGTGGACGAGCACGCCGAGGCGCTGCGCGGCCACCCGGTGGAGGAGCCTCGCAGCCGCGCCCTCGGCGAGCGCGTCGAGGAGGCGCTCGAGCGGTTGATGGACGCGACGTACGCGCGCGTGGTGTCTGCCCAAGCCGAGGCCGCGCGTCTCGAGGCGCGGACGTGGAGCGGCGTCCTCGTGGCGCTCGGCGCGGCGGTGGTGCTGGCGCTCGTTGGTACCGCCGTGCTGGCCCATCGCATCACGCGCTCGCTGCGTCGCGTGTCCGCGGCCACCACGGCCGTGGCCGCCGGCTCGTATCGCGAGCCGATCCCCGACGCCGCCAGGGACGAGATCGGCGCGCTCGCGCGCTCGTTCAACGCGATGGCCGCGCAGTTGCGCCGCATCGACGAGACCAAGGAAGAGTTCTATGCGACGCTGTCGCACGAGCTGCGCTCGCCGCTCACGTCGGTGCGCGAGGCCGCGCACCTCCTGCGCGACGCAGTGCCGGGCCCGCTCAACGCCAAGCAGGCGCGCCTCGTGACGGTCATCGGCCACTCCACCGATCGGCTGTTGCGGCTGGTCAACCAGATGCTCGAGCTGTCGCGGCTCCGCGCGGGTGTGCTGCCGCTGACGCGCGAGCGCGTCGACCTGGCGCGTGTGGTCGGGCGCGCCGTGGAAGAGCTGCGACCGCAGGCCGAGGAGGGGGGCGTCGTGCTCACGCGTGAGCGTGTGGGGGAGGTGTTCGATGGACGCGGAGACGAGGACCGGCTCGTGCAGGTCGTCGTGAATCTCGTCGCCAACGCCATTCGCTTCACCGCGCGCGACGGCCGCGTGACCGTACGACTCATCGATGCCGGCCCGGAGATCGAGATTCAGGTGGAGGACACCGGCGTCGGGATCCCGGCTGCCGCGCTGCCGCGGATCTTCGACTCGTGGCGTCAGGCCCATAGCGACCGCGGCGGCACCGGTCTCGGGCTCGCGGTCGTGCGCGGCGTCGTGCTCGCGCACGGCGGCCGCGTGACGGTCGAGTCGCAGGAGGGCAAAGGGAGTCGGTTCACGGTTCTCCTGCCACGCTATTCATGAAGCGGCCGACGCGCGCGCTCGCGATCGTGTTGTTGCTTGCGGCCACGACGACGGGGTGTGCCTCGTGGACGTGGTGGCCGTTCCGTCCTGCCGCAATGCTCTTGATGCGCGCCGATCGCGCGGCGGACGAGCTGCGCTTCCGACAGGCGCTGGCGCTCTACGACGAGTTCCTCGCGCGCTATCCCGACGACGTCGAGGCGCGGCGCGCGCTCGAGAGCCGCGACACCGTCGCCGCCATCGTGACCACGCGTGAGGAGCTGGCGCGTCTGCGCGGCGAGCTGCGCGCGCGCGAGATCGAGACGGGAAAGCTGCGGGATGAGGTGACACGGCTGCGTCAGGAGCTCGCGTCACGCCAGGCGGAGAGCGACAAGCTGCGCGCCGACCTCGAGCGCATGAAGGAGCTCGATCTGAAACTGGAGCGCCGCCGATGACCCGTCGCGTGCTGGTCGTCGACGACGACGCCGCGATTCTCGAAGTGCTGGAGATGCGGCTGAACGCCATGGGGTTCGACGTCACCGCGACGCGCGATCCGCAGGTGGCGATCGCGGCGATGGACGGCCCGCGCTTCGATCTCGCGTTGCTCGATCTTCGGATGGAGCCGCTCGACGGCATCCGGCTGATGGAGGCGCTCCACGCGCGGCAGCCGCGGTTACCCGTGCTCATCATGACGGCGCACGGCACGATCGAAACCGCGGTCGACGCGGTGCAACGCGGCGCGTTCGACTACCTGACGAAGCCGTTCGTGCGCGACGAGTTGCGCGCCAAGATCGGCCGGGCGCTCGCCACGCGTCGCTGGGCGCGCGATCGCGAGCGGCTGCTGGCAGTGGGGCAGACGCTGGCCTCGTCCGGCGTGATGGATCGCGTGCTGGACGCCGTCGCGCAGGCGACGGTCGAAACGACCGAAGCCGAGCGCTGCGTCGTCTTCCAGCTGCAGCACGGCCGACTCCTGCCGATGGCGAGCGCCGGCTCGCCACCGCCGTCGTGGCCGGCGATGGAGCAGGCGGCGCGTGCGGCGATGGACAAGGGCGTGCCGACAACGTACCCGGGCTCGGAGGCGGGCGCCATCGTCGCCGCGCCGCTGCTGGTGCAGCGCGGGCCCGCGGGCGCGCTCGTCATCGAGACGCCTGCGCGCGTGGAGCCGACGGAGGACGATCTCGAGCTGCTGGCCCTCTTCTCGTCCCAGGCCGCGGTGGCGATTCGCAACACCCACGAGCTCGAGCGATTGCGCAGCGGCGCGCTGGCCGCGCTCGGCCGCATGGCGACACAGGTCGCGCACGAGCTGAAGAACCCGCTGGCGGGCCTGCGACTCTACGCGCGGCACCTCGAGCAGCGCCTCGTGAAGGAGAACGACGGCGAGGGCGCCGGGCTCGCACAGAAAATCTCCGGCACCGTGGATCATCTCGCGGCCGTCGTCTCGGAGATCACGGCGTTCGGCCGGCCGCCCGAGCTGCAGCGGACGCCCGTCGCGGTGCACGCGCTGCTGGACGAGTGCGTGTCGTTCGCGCAGGCGCGCATCACGACAGAGGGCGTCGAGATCTTCCGCGTGTACGACTCCGCCGCACCCTCGCAAGCGATGCTCGACGCGCGCGAGCTGCGCAAGGCATTCCTCAACCTCATCCTCAACGGCCTCGAATCGCTCTCGCCCGGTGGGCGTCTCACCGTCACCACTGCGTGGGCGCCCGACACCAGGATGCTGACGGTGACCTTCGAGGACACCGGCGCCGGCATGTCGGAGGAGACGCTGGCGCGCATCTTCGACCTCTTCTTCACGACCAAGCCGCAGGGCACCGGCCTCGGGATGGCGATCTCGCGCTCCGTCCTCGATCTGCACGGCGGCGAGCTGACCGTGCACAGCGTGCAGGGCCAGGGCACGCGCGTCGTCGCGCGGCTGCCGCTGGAGATGGCGGCGGGGCGCGAAAGGACCACCGCGTGAGTCGACACACCGTCCTCGTCGTCGACGACGAGGCGTCGATCGCCGACGGCCTGCGGCTGACCCTGGAGTCGGAGGGGATGAACGTTCGTCTCGCCGGCAGCGTGCGCACCGCGCTCGCCGCGGTGGCGCAGACCGACGTCCAGGCGGCCATCGTCGATCTCATGCTGCCGGACGGCGACGGGCTCATGCTCACGCGCGAGCTGAAGGCGCGCGACGTCGCGATGGAAGTGATCGTGATCACCGCCTACGGCTCGGTGCGCAAGGCGATGGAGGCGACGAAGGGTGCCGGCGCCTTTTACGTGCTCGAAAAGCCGTTCGACCCCGACGAAGTGGTCGGCCTGGTCAAGAACGCGCTCGAGCACCGAAAGCTCGTCGTCGAGAACACGGAGTTGCGCCGCCGGCTCGCCGAGCAGACGGCGGACAGCGAGATTCTCGGCTCGGCGCCCGGCATCCAGCGCGTGCTGGAGACGATCAACTCCGTCGCGGACGCCGACGCGAACGTCCTCATCCTGGGCGAGAGCGGCACCGGCAAAGAGCTGATTGCCAACGCGCTGCACGAGCGCTCGAGCCGTCGCGACGGGCCATTCGTCAAGATCAATTGCGCCGCGCTGCCGAAAGACCTCATCGAGTCCGAGCTCTTCGGTCACACGAAGGGCTCGTTCACCGGCGCGACGATGGAAAAGGTCGGGCTGCTGGAGGAGGCGCACAAGGGCTCGCTGCTGCTCGACGAGATCACAGAGATGCCGCCTGACCTGCAGGCCAAGCTGTTGCGCGTGCTCGAGGAGCGCGTCGTGCGGCGTATCGGCGGCGCCAAGGCTATTCCGGTCGACTTTCGGCTGCTGTCGTCGACCAACCGCAATGCGGAGCAAGCGGTCAAGGACGGTTCGCTACGCCAGGACCTTTATTTCCGGATCAACACCGTGACGATCGGGGTGCCGCCGCTGCGCGAGCGCCGAGAGGACGTGCCGATCCTCGTGCGGGCGTTTCTCGACCGTTATCGCGCCAAGCACCAGCGCGGCACGGACGCGATCGAGCCGGAGGCCTACCGGCGCCTGCTGTCGTATTCGTGGCCCGGCAACGTGCGCGAGCTACAGCACGCCATCGAGCGCGCCGTGCTCGTCGCTCGCGGCAAGGAGATCTCGCTCGCCGATCTGCCCGAGTCCTTGCAGCACGCCGTGGGAGAGGGCGGGGGCACCGCCATCGCGCCCTCGGAGGTGCCCGCGGGATCGCTGGAAGAGATCGAGCGGGCCTACATCCTCAAGGCGCTCGAGTCTACGCGCTGGAACAAGCAGGCCGCGGCCGCATTGCTGGGGCTGCGCCGTCCGACGCTGTACTCGAAGATGCGCAAGCACAACATCCCCCAACGGCGCCCCTGAACGACGGCCCGGGCATCGCTCGATGCCTGGGCAGCCGCCCGGACATTGCCCGAAGTTTAGGCATGCGGTAGAACCGTCCAGGTCTTCAACCGTCTGAAATCACGTCCTTGAGGCGACACCACTGCGGCACGTCCGTTGCTTTGACGTCCGCGTTCGGGAGGATCTGATGAAGAAGATCGAAGCGATCATCAAGCCGTTCAAGCTGGACGACGTCAAGGAGGCGCTCACCGGCATCGGCGTGATCGGCATGACCGTCTCGGAGGTGCGGGGCTTCGGTCGTCAGAAGGGCCACACCGAGTTGTATCGCGGCGGCGAGTACACGGTGGATTTCCTCCCGAAGATCAAGATCGAGGTGGTGGTGCCCGACCAGTTCGTGGACAAGGTCGCCGAGGTCGTGGCGGCCGCCGCCAAGACCGGCAACATCGGCGACGGCAAGATCTTCGTGACGCCGGTCGAGACCGCGATCCGCATCCGGACCGGCGAGCGCGATCAATCCGCGCTGTGATAAAGGAGACCATCCGCGTGAAGCGACTGACGCTCGTGCTGCTCACGCTGCTCGTGCTCGGCGCCGCGGCGAGCCTTGTGTTGGCCCAGACGCCGCCACCGCCGCCACCACCGACCGCGGCGGCGCCGGCATCGAGCGCGGCCCCGGCCGCGCCGGTCTCGAAGATCGATCGAGGCGATACCGCGTGGATGCTGACGTCGACGGCGCTTGTGCTGTTGATGACGGCGCCCGGCCTCGCGCTCTTCTACGGCGGCATGGTGCGCCAGAAAAACGCGCTCGCGACGCTCATGCAGTCGTTCATCATCATGGCGATCATCTCGATCCAGTGGGTGCTGTGGGGCTATAGCCTCGCCTTCGGCCCCGACAAGGGCGGCATCATCGGTGGGTTCGAATGGATCGGCTTGCGTGGCGTGGGCGCGGAGCCCTTCGACGCGTACAGCAAGACGATTCCGCACACGGTGTTCATGCTGTTCCAGCTCATGTTCGCCATCATCACGCCCGCGCTGATCACCGGCGCATTCGCCGAGCGCAAGAAGTTTTCGGCGTTCCTGCTCTTCACGCTCCTGTGGGCGACGTTCGTCTACGACCCTCTCGCACATTGGGTGTGGGGCGACGGCGGCTGGCTCAAGAAGCTCGGCGCGCTCGACTTCGCCGGCGGTACCGTCGTGCACATCTCGTCGGGGATCTCGGCGCTGGTGTGCGCCATCGTGCTCGGCAAGCGGCGTGGCTACGGGCATCAGCCGATGCAGCCGCACAACCTGCCGATGACGGTGATGGGCGCCGGGCTGCTCTGGTTTGGCTGGTTCGGCTTCAACGCGGGCAGCGCGCTCGAGGCCAACGGGCTGGCGGCGAGCGCCTTCCTGGCCACGAACACCGCGGCGTCCGCCGCCGCGCTCGGCTGGATGTTCACGGAGTGGGCGACCCGTGGCAAGCCGACTGTGCTCGGCGCGGCCTCCGGCGCGGTGGCTGGTCTCGTCGCCATCACGCCGGCCTCCGGCTACGTAGGCCCGCTGTCCTCGATCGTCATCGGCGCGGTGGCGGGTGCGCTCTGCTATACCGCGTGCAATTTCAAGTCACGGTTAGGGTACGACGACTCGCTCGACGTGGTCGGCGTGCACGGTGTCGGCGGCACGTGGGGCGCTCTCGCCACGGGGCTCTTTGCGAGCAAGGCGATCAATGACGGCGGCGCCGACGGCCTGTTCTTCGGCAATCCGGGTCAACTGTGGACGCAGGCCGTCGCGGTCGTCTCCACGATCGTGCTGGCGTTGGTCCTGACGTGGGTGATCCTCAAGATCGTCGACGCCGTCGTCGGTCTGCGCGTGAGCGACGAGGACGAAGCGGCGGGACTCGATCTCTCGCAGCATTCGGAGACGGCGTACGCGCTGGGCGGCGGGCAATACGGGGAGTTCTCATCGGCCAGTGGCGCGTTCGCAGAGACGATGCGGACCACAGAGGCGAAGCCGCGACCGGCGATGCACTGAGCGCGCCGGCCGCTTGATTTCACGGAGTCAGTTGCCCTAAGGTATCCGGGCCGGCGGCGCCGAATGGTGCCGTCGGCCCGATTTTTCAGCCAACACTCTACGGAGAGGAAGAAGGAGCACACCGAATGACGCCCAAGGACGTCCTCAAGCTCGCCAAAGAGAAAGGCGCCAAGATCGTCGATCTCCGCTTCATCGACCTGCCCGGACTGTGGCAGCACTTCTCGATTCCGGTATCCGAGCTGAAAGAGGACATCTTCGAGGATGGCCTCGGCTTCGATGGCTCCTCGATCCGCGGCTTCCAGACGATCGACGAGTCCGACATGCTCCTGATTCCCGATCCGACGAGCGCACAGATGGATCCGTTCACCGCCGTCCCGACCCTCGTCCTCATCTGCAACGTCAAGGATCCGGTGACGGGCAAGCCCTACACGCGCGACCCGCGCTACATCGCGCAGAAGGCCGAGGCCTACGTCAAGAAGACGGGTGTCGCCGATACGATCTACATCGGTCCCGAGCTCGAGTTCTTCTTCTTCGACTCCATCCGCTTCGACCAGAATTACAACAGCGGCTACTACTTCATCGACTCCGAGGCGGGGGCGTGGAACACGGGTCTCGAGGGCTCGCCGGACCGGCCGAACCTCGGCTACAAGCCGCGCTACAAGCAGGGCTACTTCCCCGTTCCGCCGATGGACAAGTTCCAGGACATCCGCTCGGACATGGTGCTGGCGCTCGAATCGGTCGGCGTGCGCGTCGAGGTCCACCACCACGAGGTCGCCACGGGTGGTCAGACGGAAATCGACATGCGGTTCGACACGCTGACGAAGATGGCGGACAAGGTCCTCTGGTACAAGTACTGCGCGAAGAACACCGCGCGGAAGTGGGGCAAGACGGCCACGTTCATGCCGAAGCCCCTGTTCCAGGACAACGGCTCGGGCATGCATACGCACCAGTCACTCTGGAAGGGCGGCAAGAACCTCTTCTATGAGCGGGGCGGCTACGCCGACATCAGCAAGACGTGCCTCTATTACATCGGCGGCATTCTCAAGCACGCCCCCGCGCTGCTCGCGCTGATCGCGCCGTCGACGAACTCCTACAAGCTGCTCGTGCCAGGCTACGAGGCGCCGATCAACCTCGTCTACAGCCAGCGCAACCGCTCGGCGGCCATCCGCATCCCGATGTACTCGAAGGCGGAGGGGGCCAAGCGCATCGAGTTCCGCACGCCGGACCCGACGTGCAATCCGTACCTGTCGTTCGCGGCGTGCGTGATGGCGGGCCTCGACGGCGTCGCCAACAAGATCGACCCGGGCAAGCCGGTGGACAAGGACCTCTACGAGCTGCCGCCGGCCGAGCAGAAGAAGATCAAGCAGCTGCCCGGCGACCTCAGCATCGTGCTCGACAATCTCGAGAAGAGCCACGACTGGCTTCTGAAGGGCGACGTCTTCACGCCGGACGTGATCGAGACGTGGATCGAGTACAAGCGGAAGAACGAGGTGGATGCGGTGCGGCTGCGCCCGCACCCGTGGGAGTTCGCGCTCTACTTCGACATTTGACCAATTTGAGGGGCCTCGAAGGGCCCCTCAAATTCCCCGCACGTTCGGAGCGCCCCGGGTTTCCCGGGGCGCTCCTCTATACGGCTACTTCTATACGGCTACTTCACGATTTCGAGCAGCTCGACCTCGAACACCAGCGTCGCGCCCGGCTTGATTTTCGGCGGCGCGCCGCGATCACCATAGGCGGTGTCCGCGGGACACACCAAGCGGCTCTTGCCGCCGACCTTCATCTGCTGAACGCCCTCGGTCCAACACTTGATCACGCCATTGAGCGGAAAGGTGATGGGCTCCCCGCGCTGAATCGAGCTGTCGAACACCGTCCCGTCCGTCAGCGTGCCCTGGTAATGCACCTTCACCCGGTCGGTCGGGGTCGGACTCGGGCCCGTGCCCGGCTTGATCGTCGTCACGACCGCGCCTGAGGGCGTCTTGATCGCGCCCTTCTCCGATGCCGCCTTGTCGACGAAGGCCTGTCCCGCCTTGCGCTCGGGCACCGCCGCTGCAATCGCGCGCATCTTCTGGAGCTCCTGGATCTTCGGCCCGTACACCTGCAGGTCGACCTTCTTCTCCTTGTTGCCGAGACCGTCCGCGAGCCCGGACTTCACGATCTCGAGATCGGCGGGGCTCAGCGAGAACGACGCGAGGTTCTGGGCCAGGACGAGGCCGAGCGCGTACAGCGTCTTCTGCTCATCGGTCTTCAGCTCGGGGGCAGGCGTGGAGGTGCCGGCCGCGGCGGAGACATTCGCAGAGGCGGTGATGAGGAACAGGGCGAGAGCGACGGACAGTGTTCGCATCAGGGATCCTTTCGTTGTGATCGTTTGGATCACCATACGCCTGTTACCTCTGCGCGCCCGATTTCTCCGCTGCCTGCGAAATGAGCAGGCGCCGACGACGTGCCGGGGGGTTGAGCAGCGCCCCTGGGCCGAGATCCGCGTAAGGGATTGATTTCGCGTGGCCGAGGGCTGGCACTGGGCTTGCCGTACAGCGCCCGCGATGAATGCCGACAAGCAGGTCCAAGCCCGTGCTCGATGGCGTGTCGCAATCGTCGATGATCACGAACGGTCGCGTTCGGCGCTGCGCGCGGCCATCTGGTCCGCCGGCGGCGAGGTGGTCGGCGAGTCCGTTCGGTGCGCCGACGCGCTGGTGGTCGTGCGTCGCAACGCGCCCGACGTCGCGATCTGCGCCGCCGGTCTGCCGGATGGCGACGGCGTGCAGACGGCGGCGGAGCTCACGGCCGCGAATTGTCCCGTCGTGCTGTTCACCAGCCACACTGACGAAGCTCTCGTGGAGCGCGCACGCAGCGCCGGCATCATGGCCTACCTCCTGAAGCCGCTGCGCCCCGCGGAGCTCGCGCCGGCGCTCGACCTGGCCATCGCCCGTTTTGCGGAAACACGGCAGCTCAAGCAGACGCTCGAGGACCGCAAAATCATCGAGCGCGCGAAGGGCGCGCTGATGGCGCGGCTCGGCCTGACCGAGGACGATGCCTTCAAGCGTCTGCGGCGAGCGGCAATGGATAGCCGCAAGCCGATGGTCGAGGTCGCTCGCGCCTTGCTCGTTTCGGAGTCCGTGATCTCGTGATCCTCAACCGGACAACGGCGTCCACCATTCGGGCGGCAGGGCCGCCGCCCATACCGTGCGAACCCCCAACAGGAGACGCCATGTCCACATACTCGAGGAGAGACTTTCTCAAAACCGGTCTGGTCGCCGCCGGCGCCGGTGTCGCCGTCGCCCACGGCTTGCCGTCGATCGTGACCGCGCAGGGCAAGGAGCCCGTGAAAATCGGCGTTCTGCATTCGCTCTCCGGCACCATGGCCATCAGCGAAGTGTCGCTGCGCGACGTCGTGCTGATGGCCGTCGACGAGGTCAACGCCAAGGGCGGCGTGATGGGCCGCCAGATCCAGCCCGTGGTCGTGGATCCGGCGTCGAACTGGGACCTGTTCGCAGAGAAAGCCAAGCAGCTCCTGCTGCAGGACAAGGTCGCCGTCGTCTTCGGCTGCTGGACGTCGGTCAGCCGCAAGTCGGTGCTGCCGGTCTTTGAGAACAACAACGGCCTGCTGTTCTATCCGGTGCAGTACGAGGGCGAGGAGTGCAGCAAGAACGTCTTCTACACCGGGGCGTGCCCGAATCAGCAGCTGATTCCCGGCGCCGAATATCTGATGTCGAAAGAGGGTGGCGGCTACAAGAAGTTCTATCTGCTCGGCACCGACTACGTCTTCCCGCGCACGGCCAACAAGATCCTGCGCGCGTTCCTGCTGGCCAAGGGCGTGCCGGCCGCGAACATCGAGGAAGAGTACACGCCGTTCAGCCATCAGGACTATCAGACGATCGTGGGCAAGATCAAGCGCTTCGCCTCGGGCGGCGGCGCGTGCGTGCTCTCGACGATCAATGGCGACAGCAACGTCCCCTTCTACAAAGAATTCGCCAACCAGGGTCTGCGCAGCGAGAACGCGCCGATCATGGCCTACAGCGTGGCCGAGGACGAGCTGCGTGGCATGGACACCTCCGCGCTGGTCGGCCACCTCGCGGCGTGGAACTACTTCCAGTCCGTCGACACACCGGCTAACAAGAAGTTCGTCAACGCGTTCAAGGAATACGCGCAGAAGAAGAACCTCCCCGGCGGCACCAAGCGCGTGACCGACGATCCGATGGAGGCGGCCTACTTCGGCGTGCACATCTGGAAGCAGGCGGCGGAGAAGGCGAAGAGCTTCGAGGTCGACGCCGTCCGCAAGGCCGTCTACGGCCAGACGTTCGCGGCGCCCGTCGGCACCGTCAAGATGCACGAGTACAACCAGCACACGTACCGCCCCGTGCTCATCGGCGAGATCCTCAAGGACGGACAGTTCAAGATCATCTCGCGCACGAAGACCAACGTGGAGCCCGAGCCGTGGTCGAAGTACACGAGCCCGGACAAGGGCTGTGACTGGATCAATCACCAGGGCACATATCAGAAGAAGGCTTGATGACGCGTTCGCTCCTGTTCCTGTTGTTGTGCGTGGCGTGGCTCGCCGGACCTCCGGCGAGCCACGCGCAGTCTCCCGACGCGCTGAAGGCGCTCGGTGACCTCGCGCTGGAGGACAGCGACAAGCGCGAGGCCGCGGTCGCCGCGCTCGGCGGCACGCGGGACCCGAAGTGGCTCGAGTTCCTCACCGCCTTGCGCGACGGCAACGTCTACGCGCGCGGCAAGGGCGCCACGCGCGAGATCGTCGTGGGCGGCGTCAAGACGACCAAGGGCGACCAGGACGTCATCGACATCGCCACGGCGTACGATCGCAAGCCGCTCGGCACCGTGCCGGTCTCGAGCCTCACCGAGATCGCGGCCGACCGGCGTCTTCGCATCGCGATCAAACCGTTCCTCGACGCCGATGAAACGCGCGTCCAGCTCGCCAGCCCCGACTCCGAAGCACGGCGCGGCGCCGCCGTGAAGCTCGGTCATCAAGCCGATGCCGGTGCCGCGGCGGTGGTCGAGGCCGCCATCGCAAAGGAGACTGTTCCGAATGTGCGCCACGCGCTGGAAGAATCGCTGGCGCTCATCCGTCTGGCGCACGGTGACGCGGCCGTGCGCGTGCTCGCCGCGCAATCACTCGGCGGTCTCCATTCCTTCGATGGCGTGCCCGCGTTGCAGCGGCTCGCGGCCGACACGAGCGCCTCACGCGCCGAGCGTGAGGCGGCGACGCAGGCCATCCGGCAGATCGAGCGCTGGAGCCTGCTCGTGCGCACGATCGAGACGTCGTTTCAGGGCGCCTCGCTCGCCTCGATTCTGCTGCTCATGGCGCTCGGTCTGGCGATCGTGTTCGGCCTCATGGGCGTGATCAACATGGCGCACGGCGAGCTCATGGCGCTCGGGGCCTACAGCACATTCGTGGTCCAGAACGTCTTCCGCGCGCGCTGGCCCGAGCGGTTCGACGCGTACTTCATCGTCGCGCTGCCGGTGTCGTTCATCGTCGCCGCGCTCGTCGGCGTGGTCCTCGAGCGCGGCGTCATCCGCCGCCTCTATGGCCGGCCCCTGGAGACGCTGCTCCTCACGTGGGGCGCTTCGCTCATCATCCAGCAGGGGCTTCGCCTGTGGTTCGGCGCCGCGAACGTGGACGTATCGTCGCCGAGCTGGCTCTCGGGTGGCTTCGCGCTGATGACGGGGCTCACGCTGCCGTTCAATCGGATCTTCATCATCGGCCTCGCCGTCGTGAGTGTCGCGGCCATGTACTGGCTGCTGTTCGCAACCGGTGCGGGCCTCCGCATCCGAGCGGTCACGCAGAATCGCGGGATGTCGTCGTGTCTCGGCGTGCGGGCTGGCTGGGTGGACGCGACGACGTTCGCGCTCGGCGCCGGTCTCGCCGGCCTCGCAGGGGCCGCGCTCACCCAGATCGGTAACGTCGGCCCGTCGCTCGGCCAGAACTACATCGTCGACTCGTTCATGGTCGTAGTGACGGGCGGCGTCGGCAAGCTCGCGGGGACGATTCTGGCGGCGGCGGGGATCGGCGGACTGAACAAAGGCATCGAGCCGGCGCTCGGCGCCGTGTTCGCAAAGGTCGCCATTCTCCTGCTGGTCATCCTTTTCCTGCAGCGGCGGCCGGCAGGGCTGTTCGCCACGAGGGGACGCAGTGCCGAGGCGTGAGGCGGCCGCCGTCGGCGTCGCAGCGGTGTTCCTGGTGGTCGTGCTGCCGATCTGCAACGCGCTGCCCGCCAGCTCGCCGCTGCATCTCTCGGATTTCAGGCTCAACCTTTTCGGCAAGTTCCTGGCCTACGCGATCCTCGCCCTGGGACTGGATCTGCTCTGGGGCTACGCGGGTGTGCTGAGCCTCGGCCACGGGGTGTTCTTCGGTCTCGGCGCGTACGCGATGGGCATGCATCTGATGCTGGAGATCGGCGCCAAGAGCGTGTACCAGAGCTCGCTGCCGGATTTTATGGTGTGGAACCAGGTCAAAGAGCTGCCGTTCTTCTGGCGGCCGTTCTATTCCGACGTGTTCACGCTGGCGGCGATCGTCGTGGTGCCCGCGCTGTTCGCGCTCGCCTTTGGCTTCCTCGCGTTCCGCAGCCGGATTCGCGGCGTGTACTTCTCGATCATCACGCAGGCGCTCGCGCTGTCCGCCTGGCTCGTCTTCAACCGTAACGAGATGCGCCTGGGCGGCACGAACGGTCTGGCCGATTTCAAGACGATCTTCGGCTTTCCGCTCAATCAGCCAGCCACGCAGCGCGGGCTGTACGCG
>Ga0075423_10000763_pt1 | contig 27042 bp, 28 predicted proteins | sample SoiMethybrSBSTD2_FD_80114 | JGI IMG/M metagenome (GOLD analysis project Ga0075423, IMG submission 80114) | Bulk soil microbial communities from a Populus tree surrounding site in Tennessee, USA - Soil MetaG P. TD hybrid SBSTD2 | ecosystem: Environmental > Terrestrial > Soil > Tree plantation... | reverse complement strand
CAGGTGATTCCCACGCCCGAGGAGGTTGCCGGCGACTTCAGTGGCAATCTTCAGAGCGACTTTGCCCCTCAGGTTGATCCGAATACTGGAGCGCCGATTGACGGTTCGAGGGCGAAGGACTGCAACGGGAACGACACGTTCTTAGGGGAGATTTTTGACACGAGGCTCACACAGTTCACGCCCTTGGATATGAACCCTCCAAATCCCAACGGTTTTTGTGGTGTACCAATCTCCTCAGGCGGCAACCCGAACGTATTTAGCACTGTGGATCCTCTTGCGGGCCGGCTAGCGGCATTTCTCCCTGCGCCAAACACAAGTATCTCTGGCGCGAATTTCCTCACCGAGCCGCTGAGAAAGGAGCGCCGCAACAACTTCGATATTCGAATCGACCACAAGTTCTCGCAAAAGGACGACTTCTTCGGCCGCTTCAGCTACGAAGACCAGCCGAGCGAAATTCCATCTACCTTTAACAACGTCTTGGATGGGGGCGGGTTTTTCGATGGTCTTGAGGACAATTCTTATCGCAGCGTAGCTTTGAGTGAAGCCCATCTGTTTGCGCCGACGGTAGTCAATGAATTTCGGCTTGGATACAACCGCATCAACTCCCATCGCTACCAGTTGAATTTCGATAAGAATATTGCGGGCGATCCCTCGTTCGGAATCAATTTCCCCGGCGTACCATTTGCGTCTTTGAATGGCGGTCTCCCGGAAATTGACTTCGGCGATGGTACGGCAACCATCGGTAGCTCGACTTTCCTGCCATCCCGGGAAATTCAAAACAGTTTCGTATTAAGCGACAATCTCACATGGGTGCGGGGAAGGCACTCCTTTAAATTCGGCACCGAAATCCGGTACGAACAGTTCACGATCTTTCAACCGGCAGCTTCAAGGGGCAATCTCGGTTTTGGAAGCGAGTTTACGGATAACCCGGCATCTCCTAGCAGCGGAGGCTCCGCCTTTGCTTCGTTCTTGCTGGGAATCCCTGATTTTGGGGAGATTACCAGTTTGCACAATGTTGACTACCGGAGGCAAATTTACGCCGGCTATGTGGAGGATGACTTTCGCGCCACGCCGCGTCTTACCCTGAATCTGGGTCTGCGTTATGAATTTTTCAGCACCATCAAGGAGGCCCACGATGAGGGAGCAACGTTCGATTTCGCTTCCCAGTCTCTGCTGGTGCCTAAAGGCCAGAATCTGCAGCTCACGCCTACTTTGGCCCAGAGCATACCAATCTTACGCACCGGTTCACGCGGCCTGATCAATCGAGACCTGAACAATTTTGCGCCGCGAGTAGGACTTGCTTACCAGATTACAGACAAGTTAGTGCTGCGCAGCGGATATGGAATTTTCTACGGCGGCCAGGAAAACGGCCCCTTCTCTAACCCCAGCACGGGCTTCAATCCTCCGTTCTTCTCGATTGAGTCGTTCAATACCAATTGTGGCGCATCCTCCGCCAACCCTAATGACGTCGATTGTTCGATTCCAAACCTGAACGTGCTGGCAAATGGTTTTCCGGCCACTTCGCTCACCGATCCCAACACCCCACAGTTCTTTTCAGAAGACCCAAATCTGAAAACTCCTTACAACCAGCAGTGGCATCTTGGGTTGCAGTACCAATTGCCGGCGGAGACTGTGCTGGAGGTTTCCTATGCCGGCTCGCGAGGTTTAAAGCTATTCGCCTTCTACAACGGCAACCAGGCCGTGCCAACAAGTGATCAAACTGCAGCCTTTGCGCCACGCCGCCCCGTGCACAAGGCGTTCCCTGGGGCTCCGGGTCCGTGCACCTTGGCAACCCCTGATAACTGTGATGAGGCATTCGATACCAGCATCGCGACACTTCGCTCCAACGCATTTTCCAATTACCACTCTCTGCAGGCCCGGCTGGAGAAGCGCCTGACACGCGGATTACAATTCCAGGCTTCTTATACTTACAGCCACGCTCTCGATACTGCTTCCAGCGCCGACCTCGGTTCCTTTGCCTCCGGAGATTTCCGTGATCAGCGCTTCCCGCAGAGGGAGTACGGCAACGCCGATTTTGATGTGCGACACCGCTTCGTCTTCAGTTATTCCTACGAGTTGCCTTTTGGCAAAGGCAAGACCTTCGGTGGCAATGCGAGTGGCGCAATGAACCAGGTGATCGGGGGCTGGCAGGTCGCGGGAATCACGTCGGCATCGACCGGGAACTATTTTACTCCGGTAGATATTGAGACGGACGTGTCAAACGCCGATGGCGGCGGCAATGTGGCCGGTTCTGCCCGTCCTGATCGCGTTGGAGATCCGAACGGCAAACCATGCATCCCAGGAACTCTCTTCAATACGTGCGCCTTCGCGACCAATACCGTGTTGGGCACATTTGGCGATGCGGGTCGGAACATCATCCGGGGTCCTGGATTCCAGAACTGGGATCTTTCTCTATTCAAGACCTTCCCGGTCAGTGAGAGATACAGTTTTGAGTTCCGGGCGGAATTTTTCAACGTCTGGAACCATCTGAATCCTCTGCTCGTGCCAAACAAGTTTATGTTTGACAGCCCTGCTACGGACCACGGCCTGGACCTCAGCCCTGGACAGAGCGGCTGCGCGGTTGACAACCTCAACTCAAATTGCGCATGGGGGTTCCCGCAATCCGCGCGCGATCCCAGGTTCATTCAACTTGCTCTGAAGTTTTATTTCTGAGGTCACAACGCACCCAGCATGGTCAGCCAACAGACCGTACCGGCAGAAGCGGGTCCCCGACTGCGACGCGCACTGGGACTCTGGGACCTGATCCTGTACGGCATGATCGTCATCCAGCCGACCGCCCCTATGCCGGTCTATGGCGTGATGAGCCAGCGAGCGCGCGGGCACGCAGTCACCACCGTGCTGATCGCCATGGTTGCGATGCTGTTTACGGCGATCAGCTATGGACGGATGGCGCGAGCTTATCCCAGCGCGGGATCGGCATTTACCTACGTCGGATCGGAAATTCATCCAGCTCTCGGTTACGTAACTGGCTGGAGCATGGCCATGGATTACATGCTGAATCCCATCGTATGCACGATTCTGTGCAGCAAGTTCGCGCTGAATTTTCTGCCGGAGGTTCCGTACGCGGTTTGGGTCGTGTTGTTCATCGCGCTTTTTACGAGCCTGAACCTGTTCGGCATCCGCGCTTCGGCGCGGATTAACACCACGCTGGCGGCGGGCATGGGAGTGGTGATTCTTATCTTTTTGGCAGCATCTATTCGCTATGTGGTGAGAATTCCACACGATGGCGCCGCATTCTTCACCCGGCCCTTTTACGATCCGCAGACCTTTTCCCTTCCAGCCGTGTTAGGCGGCACATCATTGGCGGTGCTTACCTACATCGGTCTCGACGGCATTTCGACGCTGTCCGAAGAAGCTGAAAATCCGAAGCGCAACATTCTGCTGGCGACAGTTCTGGTTTGCCTTATCACAGGCGTGCTCGCCTCCATCGAAGTTTATGCCGCGCAACTGGTGTGGCCGAATTCGTAGCCTTTCCCTGACGTAGACACGGCCTACGTTCACGTCGCCGGGCGGGCCGCAGGGCGATGGCTGTTTACGCTGATCAACGTCACGCTGCTCGTGGCGACAGTCGGCTCTGGTATGGGCTCGCAACTCGGCGCAGCCCGCTTGCTGTACGGCATGGGAAGAGGAAATGCGCTGCCGAAATCGTTTTTCGGCGCGATCGAACCCAGGCGCCGAATCCCGCAGAACAATGTTGTGTTCGTGGGATTGTTTGCGCTAGCAGGAACCACTGTGCTGAGCTTCGAGCGTGCCGCCGAGTTGCTGAATTTCGGTGCGCTACTGGCCTTCATGGGAGTAAACGCCGCATCGTTTGTACGCTATTACTTACGCGGGCACGAGAGGACGCTGAGCAGCTTTCTTGTGCCAACTCTCGGTTTCGCCATATGTCTGTTGCTCTGGCTGAACTTGAGTAAACCCGCGAAAATTGCCGGCATCATCTGGATGCTCCTGGGAATCGGTTATGGCGCGGTGCGGACTCGAGGGTTTCGTTCGGAGCTCGTGTCGTTTGACATTCCCGATGAGCCGGGAACAATCAGCAGTTAACAGGATCAGGGGGACAAAGTGGCTGTCATCATGCGTCTGGTTCAGCAGTTCGAACATTCCAAAAGAGACGAGTTCATTGCGCTGGAGAAAGAGTTTGCGGCGCTCGAGCATCGGGGAATCCTGCCCCGAGGTGAACGGCTGGTTCCTATCTCCAGCCGCGATCCTGGGAATACCCTCATCTGGCAAGCCCCATTCACAGACCTGTGCGCCGCACAAGGAGCCCTCAAGCTCTTCGAAACAAATCCTGAGCACACTGAATTGGCGAACAGGCAGAAGCATTTGTTCAAAGATGCCTGGATTGAGTTTTACGAAGTTCTGGAGTGCTAGCGAGGGACGAAGCCTTTGCACGCTGATGCTTTCTGGGGTTTTACACCGAGCGCGACTCTCGTAGACCAGTATGTACCATTCACGTTTAATCGTGGCAACTCGGTGCATACAGCGAAAGCGTAGTTTTCCTTGGTGGAAGAAAGCCCCTCACAAGTAAGGAGAAAGCGGCTGGCGTGGTCGGTGACGGTGAGCGGGTAGCAGTATTGGTTTCCCTCCAAGGCATTTTCACTTCCTCCTCGAAGGGAGGAAGTGTCACCTATGTGTCCTGTACAATCTGTCACCCATGTCTCAGGCCGATCACCGCACCCTCGGACAGATCACACTTGCACAAGTTCGTACAGAGCAGAGGAAACAAAGGTCTTGTGCGTGCCCGGATACAACTCCCCGCCCCAATTGAAGCAGCCTTCGTAGAAGGGGATTCGTAAGAATTGTGTGCAAATACCCCAGCGAGATTGTTTTTGCCGGCCTGCCACGCACAGCAACTTTCAATTCGGAGAGGGAAAATTATCCGAAAGAGTAAAACTCAAAGATTTGTGCACGCTCAAGCGGCAAGTCGAATGGCCCGCACCGGCTCGGGTACGCCCACGAATAGGAAGGTCAAACCTGGGGTAAAGGAGAGGATCGGTTCAAAAACCGCAATGGTTTGATCCGCTGGTTGGAGGCACATTAGCCCTGGATGGCACATCACCGGTTCCGGAGGAACTTGCCGATGGCAACTGTCAGGGATGCGCTCGATCGCAGCTTTGATGATGAAAGATGCAGGCGTGCCGCCAATCAACTGCCCACAGTCTAGTGTGCTAACGGTTGCAGCGGTCCGAGGACAGTCGGCATGCCAGCGCGCCGGCGCAACTCCGTAAGTAGAGCCTGCGCCGCATTCTGGTAAGTCTTTCCCGGATCGGAAGGATCGGACCAGACGGCCTCGTAGATGATCTGCGTGGCCTCGGTCAAATCCAGATGCAGAGCGGCCAACATTAAGTCGGCTTGCGACTGCAAATGGTTGTAGCAGGTCTCGCAAATCGCAGCAGGCTCGAAACCGCCCTGATGATTCTCCTGTTTGCCACAATAGAAACTGGCAGCTGCATTCATTTGCATATGGGATGAGTAAACCTGTGATTTGAATTCGCGCAAGAAGTGTTCGCGTTCCGCATCCAATGCGGCTTCGTCGCCGCTCATGACAGGAATTTCTTCGTCGCCCACTGGAAGTATTTCGGATGAAGTCACCACCGGCGAGACTCGCTCCGTCGATTTGCAAATGGGACAGGCCACCAAGTCGGCGGGATAGTAGGTCTTGCATTTTGCGCACGGCAGACCGTAGCCAGCGCACTTCCGTGTAACCGGCCCAGGTACTGAGTCCTGGGTCAGAATGTCACTTTCGGCAGGCAGTACTGCTTCAGAGATCGCAGTTGCAGCGCCCAACGATTGCATCGAGTTCATATGTAGTCTCGCCCTGCGAGGAAAATGCGGGATGGGGAGGGCCGCAGCTTCATTCTAGGTCTCCACCTGCGGTACACGATGACACGTGAGGTCAGTGTCGGTCTTACACCTAAGTACAAGGCACGTCCCGCGCCAAAGTTGATTCGCTGATGGCAAAGGAACTTAGGCATCAACGCTGTACTCAGGAGCGCATCGAATCGCGAAAGGCGATTCAATTTGAGACGGGCTCTGCGCTCTGTGCTCCTCGTGGCCTCTGTGGTCAAAAACCGGCGAACCACAGAGGGACACAGGGGATCACAGAGGACCTTTGATCGCACTCCGTGTCTCAGCGGCTGGCGGACATACGCATGAGCTTCAAAAGTTCTTCTTTGCGAGCGCGGTAGACGATCTCCCCAGGGCGCAGGCTGACCGCGGTGTCGAGTTCTCCCACCGCATCTTCGTAGTGGCCCATGGTGATTAGGCATGCAGCTAGGGAGTAATGGTTGTCTGCTGTGGGAGCCAGCCGGAGCGCTTCCCGGAACTCGGTTTCGGCAGCTTCAACCTGCCCCAGGTTGAGAAGAGCCGTTCCCAGATAGTGGTGGGCCAGCGAGGAATCTGGATCCAACTGAACCGCCACCCGCAGTTCACGAAGAGCCTCTTCTTGTTTGTTGGCCATGAGCAGAGCCTGCCCCAGGACCCGGTGTTCGGCAGCGGCGGTAGGATCCTGCAAGATCGCCAGCCGCAACTCTGGGATGGCCGCTTTGAAGTCACCTTTGGCCAGTAGTGCCTGGGCGAAGGAACTATGGCCGCCCTTAGAGTCAGGGCTAATCCTGAACAGTTGGCGGAATTCTGCGATAGCGCTGTCAAAATCGCCCTTATCAAGATAAGTCTTTCCCAGGTTGTAGCGAATCCGTGGTTCCTGAGGTGCCAAGTGCTTGGCCTTCTGATACGTCATGATCGCGGCGTCAAGGTTCTTCATATCGTGCTGCAACATCGCCAGATTGTTGTAAGCCTCCCAAAATTGCGGCTTCAGCGCGATTGCTTTGCGATACGCACTTGCAGCGCCATTGACGTCGCCATTACTTCGCAATGTGATTCCCAGGTCGTAGTATGTCTCTGCATTACCAGGCTCGAGAGCCAACGACTCCTGAAACGCGCGAATCGCATACACATAGCGTTGATTGGCGTGAAAGCCGAGGCCGAGGTAGCGGTAAGCTTCTGAATTTCTGGGATCGATGCTGAGTCCAGTGCGCGCTTCCGCGATCGCGTTGTCTCCATCGTCATAGCGATAGAACACGTAAGCAAGTCGCGCGTGAGTATCGGACAATCCTGGCATTAGGTTGCGCGAATCGAGATAGGCATCGAAGGCGGCGTCCCAGTCGTTTTGCTGCTGCTGAATGTAACCGAACGCAAACCGCAGAGCTGAGTCCTTCGGATGGGATGCAATCAGTCTTTGCATTATCGGTTCGGCCTGCTCATATCTCTTCTGGCGGACCAATTCCCCAACCACAACCAGCTGGGCTGGGCAGGAGCTCCGCTGTACATCGGATGGCGAAGCCTTCATCTCTCGCAGGCTCTGAACGAGTCTTGGCTCGGCGCCGGACTTCAGCAACTCTGTGGCTTCTTTTTGAGTAATTACGAAGTCCAAGCCGCGCTCATTAGCGAGGCGCTCAAGCCGTGGGCGAGTCATGCCGCCGACAACCCACGCCAAAACATGAGAGCAATCCAATGCTCGGGGCTCTTCGCGCTCGGCCAATGCCGGAATGGCTACACCTAGAAATATAAGAAAATGAAAGATTTTCCGCGCCACGATTCCTCACCCGCAGAAACAGAAATGTCCTGCTCTGCAGTTGCAAAATAGAGGTCAGATCGTTGTGGGTGTAGGTCACCGAAGACATAGACCTTCGGCTGATTTAAGTTTGCTGGGCAGGAGTGGGTTGAAGCGGAAGGATGCCGTCACATCGAGTGGCGAGGCTAAACCCCACTCTCAAACGCGGTGCGCAGGAATGATGCCAGATGCCAGCCATCCAGGTATTTATACGGCGCCTCTCCTGTCGTGTAGTGGCCGCAGGGGAGCACGACAACTTTATGGTCCAGCCGATAGCGGTTGAACTCCTCCACTACTCGCCTGGAGAATTCGGGAAGGAACGTCAAGTCGTATTTCGCGTACACAATCAGAGATTTCCTCGGCCAGCGCGCGAATTGCCGGAAATATGACATGGGGCTGATGGCGCTCCATAATCTTCGCAACCGGTCGAGATCAATCTGCGGTTCCAATCCTTCGCGAATATGACGCGTAGACTGCCCGTGCCAAACAACATCCGCAACGTATGTGGAGGCATGATTGAAAGCCGCTACTCGAATGCGGGCATCATGCGAGGCAGCGAGGAACGCATAGCAAGAACCCAGGCTGGTGCCAACGATTCCAAGTCGATTGAAGCCCTGCTGTTCCAGCCAATCGAGACAGCACCGGATATCGATGACTGCCTGGCGGCAAGCATCGAGCGTGCGGCCGATGTTTGCTGAGACGGCATAGTCTGCCCGACGAGTCTCAGCCGGCATGCGAATGTCGTGATACGGCATGCTAAGGCGCAAAACTGAAATCCCTATTAGATTCAGCGCCCGGCAAAGACCTGTATATGCGATTGCGTCTGAGTTCCAATGTGGCAGCAGGACAACGGCACGGCGTCCCCGTGCCGGAAACCAGCGCGCGTTCGCTAAGTTGTTTTCCGGATGAGGAGTGCTGACGGGAGAGGTGAAGCGTAGAAAATCTCCGCGCCTCCCGCGCACTTTGGCTGCCAGCTTCTTATCCGGAGTTTCGCGCGTGCTGAAAACCTGAATTTCCCGGCGCTCGAGGCGAAAATCTGTAGGCGCGATATAAGAGAAGAACTCGTCGCTCGACTCCATAATTCGCCGACTGTAATCGCGCAAGAACTCTTCACATCCACCAGAGGTGGGAACGTGTCCGTTACGGCAGGGCCAATCTTTCGCCCACTCGATCCCCCAATCCAAGGGACGCACGACGCGGTTATTGTCCACGGACGTGAGGCGGGTCTCCCAGCCGTGCATCCATTGTTCGTAGCGCGAGGGCATGGCTGAAGAAAAGATAACAAAGGATTCACCGAATGGTCAGGAAGTCGCCAGCGAAACGAACCGCAGAGGGCCTGAGCGGTTGCTTTCGGGTGCGGAGCGCATCTTTTGCTAGATATTTCTAAGGGTGCAACTAGCTGTATCTCCTTGGCACTCTTTTCGAAATTCCGCAAAGAATCTCATAGACATTGGTGTTCGCCAGGGCGGCATGTTCACGGGCGTCCGTGCTCAGTCCGTCCAGCGAGCCCAGCAGGATGACTTCATCTGCTATCGAAACTCCTGGGATGCCGGTCACGTCCGCCAAGGTGAGGTCCATCGAGATTCTTCCCACGATAGGCGCATAGTGCTCACGCACGATTACCCTTCCCCGCGAGGAAAGCGCCCGATTCAGCCCGTCTGCATAGCCGACCGGAAGCACGGCGATGCGTGCCGGACCTTTGGTGACGTAGGTTCCACCGTATCCCAGAGCCTGATTGGCGCGTACTTCCCGGATCGAAAGGATTCTGGTTTTCCAGGTCAGTATCGGTTTCACCTGCAAGCGCAGCTTGCTTCCACCGACTTCCCGTCCTGCTCTTTCAAAGGGCAAGTGATAACCATACAGGGCGATGCCGGGCCGAACCATATTGTGCAGCGTTTCCGGCCTGGCAATGACTGCCGCAGTGTTCGCGACATGCACTAAGGATAGCTCGATCCCCTCGGCTTGGATTGTTCGACGGAGATCGGCAAAGCGCTTCAGTTGCTCACCTACAGAAGGGGCATCGAGGATCTCGGAGGAAGCCAAATGCGTCGAGAGCCCCTCCAGGAGCAGATGCCCTGAGGCTCGGATGTCCCCAACAACTTGCGCGGCTTCTTCGGGCGCCACGCCCAAGCGGCCCATGCCTGTATCCACTTTTAGGTGGACCGGAAACTTTGACACTGCAAGTCGGGCGGCGGCTCTCTCCAACAGCTCAACCTGGACGGTCTCCCACACAGTTGGAGTCAGTTGAAGCTGTACGATCTCTTCCTCTTCTCCGCGCCAGAATCCGGTCATCAGCAGAATGCGCGTCTGGATGCCGGACTCGCGCAGGGGAATGGCTTCATCGAGAGAGGTTACGCCCAACCAGCCCGCGCCTTCATCCTCCAGCGCGCGGGCGCATTCAACTGCGCCGTGTCCGTAGGCATCTGCCTTGACCACCGCGCAAACGGTTACAGCCCGCCCCACATGCCGCTGCACGATTCCAAAGTTATGCCGGAGATTGGAAAGCGAAATTTCGGCCCAGGTGGGACGTGTCGCCGCGCGGGTTACGATTTCGATAGTCGCCACTTTGACCGATTATAGCGGTCGTGATTAGCTCCCTTGGGTTACTGCTGTGCTACATCTCGCGCAATACGTTCACCTCTAGATCGCGATCAGTTGTTCAGCATGAACTTCACCGTCACCTGCGTCTCAACCTCTATCGCCTCCTCGTTAAGAACGTATGGTCTGTATCGCCATTGGCGGACCGCATCCATGGCAGCGCGAACCAGCATCGGAGGGCCACTCATCGGCCGCAGGTTCTCAATCGTGCCTGATCGGCTGATCACAGCTTGCAATACTACGTCGCCCTGAATGCGTGCTTGGATCGCCAGAGGCGGATAGCGAGGCTCAATGCGGTAAATGAGGTTACCCTCCATCATGTGAGACAGCAGGGGGGAATGCGTGGCCGTAGGTTTTGGCGGCGCGACCGAATTGACACTGGCAATCGAGTTGATCACGGGGTTCAGGGCCGAGCGGCTCCCGGTGCCGTTCGCCACACCGATGCCTCCAAGATCCACCGGAGGAGGCGGAACTGCATCCGTAATCTGCTGCATTGTTGATGGAATTGATTGAGGAGTGATCAGGCGGGTATCGATGGAGATATTGCTCACCATTGTCGGCGCAGAAGGCTCCGGCAGCGCGGGCGGAGGAGGCGGGGGCGCCAGAATAGGCCCGAGGGGCGATAAAAGTTTCAACCGAGACAATCCTTCCGGTTGGATCAACGGCAGAAGCAACAGCAAGCCAACCGCAAGTGCCTGCGCGGCGAAAGAAGCCAACGTCGCCCAGCCACGATGGGAGCGGCTGCCGTATGCTGGATCAAGGAGAGAGTCCGCAAACATCGGGTCCTCCAGAAATCTTCATTTCTAATGACACCACAAGGACTATCTCCGGACGGAGCTGCGAGAAAAAAATAAGGCCGCGTGGAAACGTGGCCTTCTGGAACTTTTCTTATGGCCGAGGTGTCGTGATCTACTTCGGCGGCTGTGTCCCCTGTGGCTGTGGCTTAGGAGTCGGTGTTATCGGCGCTCCAGGAGCGGTCAATGGCTTCGTACCCGGCGTAGTTGGTCGAGCACCGGCAGCGGGCTTCGGCGGCGCAGGCACTCCTGACTGTACGTTGTACGCATCGACTATCGGTCGGGTAATGTCCACTGCCGGTCCTGCCCAGAGCACAGGGCCATTCGGCCAAGGATTGGACGTATCGATGATTACGCCGAAGCTGTTGTCGCCGGCATACTTCACGATGAGCGGTGCCATCTTCTGCAGAATTCGCTGCGCAATCTCGTTCTGCTGATTCTGCGCGTCATCCATCGCGTCCTGGCGCGAGCGTTCGAACTGTTTTTGCTTGGTTTCGATCTGCTTCACCAGCGTGCCGCGGCTTGCGTCGTTCAGCTTCTCGCCCTGGGTATTGAGCTGCTTCTTCAGGCTCTCGATCTCATCGTTCATCCCTTTGAGTTCGGTCTGCTTGGGCTCGAACTTTTTGCTCAGCGCTTCGAAATCGCGCTGACCTTCGTTCGAAGCGAAAATAGCTTCCTGAATGTTGATGGTCCCCACCTTTGTTCCTGTGGGATTCGTGGCCACTGGACCGGCCGGATCCGCCGCATTCGACCCAGCTGCGCTGGGAGCTGCCGGCAATCCCGCCGCCGGGCTGCTGCTTTGCGCTACAGCCGTGATGGACAGGACAGAGAGGCCGCATGTAACCAATCGCAAAAACGCTCGTCTCATGAAGGTGCTTTGAACTCCTTGGAAATGTGTGTCGGAATCGTGCTCAGATCTTTTCACAACTGGCCGCCACTTACCTCCAGCCTCGGGCAAGTGGGCCATTCCCCCTATTTTCCCGCCGAACCTGACGGCGTGGCAACCAACCTTGGCTGCCAATTTTCAGGGCGTGGAATACGGACATTATAGGTACAGCTGTGTAGCAGCGTCAATTACGCAGGAGGCTACGGGAGGCTACGGGAGGCTACGGGGCTTTACTGCCTTTCTGAAGAAGGTAAAGTACGCAGAAAGAGAACAATCTGCCAGCGTTGCAACTCGGGCAACTTGCTGAAGGAGGGCATGCCGCGATCGGGATTGCCGTTCGTAATCTTCCAGAAGAGAGTGCCATCCGTCTGTTGCTGCACGGCTGGCAGCTGCAGATCAGCAGCGTGCTTTTTGACAAGGCCGGTTCCTTCCTGCCCGTGGCATTCCACGCAGTTGCGGAGAAACAGCTTCTTTCCCCCGGGTGTCGCCTCCGGGCGGCTAGCCAATGGGTTAGGTTTCGAAACAAAGGAATCCGGCGCACGCCAGTTTGGGTCTGGTTTGTATCCGTAGTTCTGAGCAACACTCATTGATCTCAGACAAAGCAGAACCGTGAAGGCAACACGCATCATGGCTTCGCTCCGAAAAGCCGCGCCATTCTGGTCCCGAATCCCCTGATTTCATAACTGTAGCCAAAACGAAGGAGCACTCGGTTGCTTTCGTGATTCAGGCCGAAGCCAGGGGAAAAATGCAAGCGGGCGTTATCACTGACCTGCCACACGATCACAGGAGCGAGATAATGGGGGTTCCCGCGCACGCCGAAACCGTTAGTACTGCCCAGTCCGCCGTAGAATTCGGCTCCAGCCGCGAAGTTTTCACGGCAGAAGCGGCATTGCTTTCCAGAGGCCAGAGTGCCCAGTGGCCGCGACAAGGCAAATGAATAGCCGAATTCGAACCCCTCATTCTGCGAGAGATTTTTCTCCACCGTAAAGTTTTCGGCAAAATTCCAATCATGCGTGTTGGTGGAGAGGATGAGCTTGGTCTCCAGTTCATGGGCCTTCGTACGCCGAAGCTCAGAATTGGGCTCGCCAAATTCAGGCCCACCGCCGACGATTTCTTTTTGAATGCGGCTGGCCTCGTTGAGGTTCTCGTATTCGAGGTAGAGCACGGGGTTGATCCAATGCTCGCGACTCAGGGGGCGGAACCTGTTCTCGAGGCGCCACCCCGTAAACACGGTGCTGTCGCCGCGCGTGGACTGGGCTTCAAGATAGAGCTCGGAAGTCCACTTCGCCGTAACTCCGTATTCCATTTCCATGTATGGCGCGAAATAGGCCCGCGGTCCGGAACGAGGAACTCCGACTGTGCTGAACGTCTCGACCTCCAGGTTTCCAGGTTCCTCCATGTGATGGTCATAAGTCACGAAGTAAGGGCTCTCCTGTGCAGAAGAAAAGCTGCCCCAGAGAAGGATCACTGCAAGCGACAACGCGGCGCGAATAGCCATAAGAAGGGAAATCTAAATGCAACTGAGTTGCAATTAGTGCTACAAACCTTATCCTAGGGAGCAGCGTGGTTCTGGTCAAGTACTCACCGCATTTTTTGTAGCAGAATCGTTGCAACCAGTTGCAACGCGGGAATCAAGAAGAGGGAAGGGATCGACACTGCGCACAATAGCCGCCGACCTCCAGCCGCGTCACGACGATATGGAAGCGGCAGTCGCGCTGAATCTGCCCTTTGAGCCGGTCGAAGAGATCGCTTTCAAATTCGGTGATTTTGCCGCAGCGCAGGCAGGCCATGTGAATGTGGTCGCGCTGCGGGCGTCGTTCATAGTAGTGCTTTTCGCCTTGCATGTGCATGAGATCAAGCTCATCAATCAACCCATGCCTTTTGAGCAGGCCGAGAGTGCGATAGACGGTTACCCGATCAATCTGGGGATCGACCTTGCGCGCGTGGCGCAGAATCTGGCTCGCGTCCAGATGCTGTTTTGCCGTCTCTACCACGCTCAGAATGGTGCGGCGCTGGCGTGTCATGCGCAGCCCACGCGACATAAGTTCTGCCTGCAAGCGGCCTGGAACTTCGGTTTCTGGAAATGGCACGGTAAGCGGCTCCTGTTTAGTTGAAACTGAGTTTCAACACAATTTGATGATAAACCAACTCGCAATTCCTACCAAGCTTCTTTGCTGTGTGGCTCTCGCTGGAAAGCAGGTCTGCTATGGAGAGCTGAGTGCGATGAATGGCTTGTGTTCCGTTAAGGCCTTCACGGCTTGCAACAAATCGCTGTCCGCTTTGGATTTCACGACGTATCCTCGCGCCCCTGCATTGAGCGCCTCTCGCAAAACCTGCGGAGAATCGTGCTGCGTGAGGATGAGAATTTCACTTTCCGGGGCACGCTCCCGGATCAAGCGGCATGCATCCAGTCCGCTCATCTTGGGCATGCTAATGTCCAGCAGAATAATGTCTGGATTCAGGTACTGGGCTTTTTCGACGCCTTCGAGCCCATCGGCCGCTTCGTCGACGACTTCCCATTCTTGCTGAGTCGCCAACAAGTGCCTTAGTCCACGTCTAACGAGCGGATGGTCATCCACGATGAGGATGCGCGTCAGCATAATTGTTTAGCGTTTAGGACTTGGCGTTAATCAATCGTCGGGAGCCGCGTCCGCCGCTATCCCGCTGCCAAGCATCAGTTACCTAGTCTACAATCATATGACGAATAGGAAACCCAATCACGCTGAAGAATACAGCAGGGGAGAGTTCGCTATAAGCACCGACCGCAGACGGCTCGATTTGAATTTTGTCCACGGATTCTTGAAAGAATGCTACTGGGCCAAAGGGATTCCACGTGATGTGGTCGCCCGCTCCATTGAGAATTCGTTGTGCTTCGGCGTTTATAACGGGAACAAGCAGGTCGGGTTTGGCCGTGTCGTCTCGGATTTTTCAACGTACGCGTACATTGGCGATGTATTCATCGTTGACCGTTATCGTGGACGTGGTTTGGGAAAGTGGTTGATGGAATGCATTATGCATCACCCGCGTCTGCAAGGCCTGCGTCGCTGGAGTCTGATTACGCGAGACGCCCATGGCCTGTACGCACAATCGGGATTTACTCCGCTGAAGTTTCCAAGGAATCATATGGAGTTTCATCGGCCGGATGTTTACGCATGAGACCGTTGCCCATAGACAATCATCGAGGCAATCAAACTTTATGAACATGTCCCGTCCGCTCTATGAAGCTGACCCCGTGGTTGCCATTGCTATCGATAACGAAGTCCGGCGCCAGCACGAGGGCTTGGAACTGATTGCCTCGGAGAACTTCGTCAGTGAAGCCGTGCTGGAGGCCATGGGCTCGGCCTTCACGAACAAATACGCGGAGGGTTATCCCGGAAAGCGTTACTACGGAGGGTGTGAATTTACTGATGTTGTTGAAGAACTCGCGCGCGAGCGCGCCAAGAAGCTTTTCGCGGCGGAGCACGCTAACGTTCAACCCCATGCCGGCTCGCAGGCCAACATGGCAGCCTATGCGGCGGTGTTGCAGCCGGGGGATACCATTCTTGGGCTGAACCTGGCTCACGGCGGACATCTAACCCACGGCCATCACCTGAATTTTTCAGGCAAGACTTACCGCATTGTGCCCTACGGCGTCACAAAAGAAACTGAGACCATCGATTACGACGACCTGGCAAAGCTAGCGGAGAAGGAACGCCCAAAGCTGATCATCGGAGGCGGGAGCGCCTATCCGCGCATCATCGAGTTCGCGCGAATGCGCGAGATTGCGGATGCCGTCGGCGCTCTGTATCTGGTCGATATGGCTCACTTCGCCGGGCTGGTGGCCGGAGGCGTTCACCCCTCGCCGCTGGCGCATGCGCATATCGTGACTTCTACCACGCATAAAACCCTCCGTGGACCTCGTGCCGGCATGATCTTAAGTAAACAGGAGTTTGCCGCGCCGATTGACAAAGTCGTCTTCCCGGGAATGCAGGGTGGACCGCTGGTCCACATCATTGCAGCGAAGGCAGTCTGCTTTCAGGAAGCGATGCAGCCCGACTTTCGCGACTACGCGAGGCAAATTGTAAGCAATGCCAAAGCTTTGTCTGAGACCCTGGCGAGTGAAGGATTTCGAATTATCTCGGGCGGAACCGACACGCACGTGATGCTGGTTGATGTGTTCGCGAAAGGCATGCTCGGCAGTGAGGCGGAAAAAGCCTTAGGGGAAGCCGGAATCACAGTGAACAAGAACGCCATTCCCTTCGATACCAATCCGCCATTGAAACCTAGTGGCATTCGAATTGGCACCCCGGCGCTGACCACCCGCGGAATGGGAGAGGGCGAAATGCGCCAAATCGGGCTCTGGATTTCTGAGGTACTGCACAACCGCACAGATGGAGCCGTGCTAAAAAGAGTTCGCCAGCAGGTGCTGGGACTCGCGGAAAGCTTTCCGCTCTATCCTGAGCGCAGGGCCAGGGCTCAAGCCGAAGTGCGGGCGTGAGAAATTTGTGACTACACAACGATTGTTCGAAAACTGATGAACTGGTAAATCACAACGAGAGTTTCTTTCCTCTGGGGTTAAGTCTCTGCCGTGAAGATCGCGATCGACATCCGGCGCATGAATGAGTTCGGCGTAGGCACTTACACGCGGAACACTGTGCGCGCGCTGGGCCGGCTTGATCATAACAATAAGTACTTCCTGCTGGGGGCCACGGAAAAGGTGGCGGAGATGGGTGCCCTGCCGCCGAATTTTCATGCTGTGCCCCTGCAGGAGCAGGACACCAGCCTGAGGGGCTATCGGGACTGCCGTACCGTCCTCAAGCGTTTGGGGTGCGATCTGGTGCACATTCCCCATCTATTTTGGCTGCCGCGCAACCTGCCGTGTCCGTATGTGATGACGGTGCACGATGTGCTCGATCATATGTATCGTGCCCAGAACCATTCCGGACTAAGACGGTCTCTGCACTTTCACCTTACGCGCCGGGTGTTGAAAGGTGCTGAGCGGATTTTTGCGGTGTCCAGATTTAGTAAGACTGAAATTGAAAAATTGTTCGGGATTCCGGCGGGCCGCATCGAAGTTATTTACAACGCGATCGACGAGCGCTTCCTGCGCGGCCACTCGACATCCCTCGACCGCCAATTGCTGGCCGAGCGCTATCTTGTCACACATCCTTTTCTGCTTTACGCCGGACGAATCAGCCCACACAAGAACATCGTAAGGATCATCGAAGCCTTCTCCGCCCTGAAAGCGGAATTAGATAAGGAAGGGAAGTTCCCGGATCTGAAGCTCATCATCATTGGCGATGAACTGTCAAAAAACCCCGACTTGCGCCGAACCGTGATTCGCGCCGGAGTACAAAACGACGTGCGCTTCATGGGATTCGTCCCCATCGAGGTGCTGCGAATCTTTTACGATGCCGCAAAGGTCTTTGTCTTCCCCTCGTTATATGAAGGATTCGGCCTGCCGCCCTTGGAAGCGATGGCGCATGGAACTCCGGTTGTCACATCTAACACGTCGTCATTGCCAGAGGTGGTGGGAAACGCTGCCGTGCTGGTGAATCCAGAAAACGTGTTCGATATTATGCGTGCCCTGCATCGAGTGCTGGTCGATCAATCGCTGCGTGAAAGGCTTAAACAACGCGGTTACGAGCAGGTGACAAAGTTTTCCTGGGATGCTTCAGCGCGGCAAATTCTCGAAGTGTACGAACGGACGATGGGGACTGAACGAACCTCGTCCCCACATGAGGAGCCTGAAGCAGTCCCGAGGGCAGCGAATTCGTGATCAGGCCTTCAGCAAAGGCTGCCCGGGTGAGGTCTGCTCCAGCCGCTGCAATTTTTTTGCGATGCGGTTGCGGTCGGCTTCCGCAGTGGCAGCGGCGTGTCGAGTCCTCAGCTTTGCAATCTTTTCCTTGCGTGTGCGGCGGCGCCGGATCTCAGGCCGCCGGCTTGGTGCTGACATGAATATGTGTCCTCCGTAATAGGCTCAATCACTGCCCGTCTGATTGGAACTTCAGCAGTGCCGGCGCACAATCTTACAACATGAGGACACAGGCAGTTCAGGGTGCCCACGTAAGCGTTGATCGTCTTTTGAAAGGAACGGCCAAGTTCCTTTAGCTTGTAACCAAGGCATTCGAGCAAAGGGCGGCGCCACCAGCGATGCCCGCATCGGCTCCATAACGCGCGGCGAGCAGCGGGATCTCCCGGCAGCGCGGATTGATACAGGAATTTGGAAGACGCTGGCGAATTTCCTCGAAGAACGGTTTGAGCATGGACGAGACTCCACCGCCCATAATCATCACCTCCGGATCCAGGAGGTCAACGATGTTACCCAGCCACACGGTCAATAGTTCGACGGTCTCTTGAAGGATTTCTTTCGCAAGTGCATCACCGGCGACATATGCCTGTCCCACTGCCTCGCTGGTGACGTCATCAATGTTGCCGCCAGCGAGTTGAAGTATCGTCGAAGCACGGTTGTAGCCATTGGCAACTTTCGCGCGGGCTCTTCGCGCGATTGCCGGACCGGCGGCTAGAGCTTCAATACAGCCGGGTTTGCCGCAACCGCACCGGGGCCCGCGATAATCAATGCTCATATGTCCGCCTTCGCCTGCAGCGCCGGTTCGCCCATGATAGATCTGGCCGTTGAAAACGATTCCAGTGCCGATGCCGGTTCCGACGATCGCAAAGAACACGTTGCGGTAGCCCCGCCCCGCACCCCAAAGCGTCTCGGCCAGTGCAGCAGCATTGGCGTCGTTGTCTACCCTAACCGGGACGCGGTAAATTTTTGAGACCTCGGCTGCAAGGGGATAATTGCGCCAGCAAGGAAGATTGGGAGGATTGATGATCACTCCGGTCCTTGGGTCGAGCGGGCCCGGCGAGCAGATCCCAATTCCGCTCACGCATTCCTTCACTTCGAGATGCTCCAGCATGGAATCGACGGCCGACAAGATAGCGGCGAGTCCGTCAGCCGCTTTGCCCCTTGCCGGCATTGGTATCTTGACTTGCCGCTTGATTCCGCCATTGTTGTCGACAAGGCCCGCGGCTACTTTCGTGCCGCCGACGTCCACCCCAACTACCAATTTATCGTGTACTTGAGCAGTGTGAGTTTCTTCGGATTGCAACACCTCAACTGGTCCCTGCATGGTTTACGTACTCAAAACCGGTTTCGAGCCTTTCAATGCGTAATAGACGATGTACAGATAGCAGATCGCCGGGAGAAAGAATGCATGATGAATTCCAATATGATCAGCGAAAACGCCTTGAATCACAGGAATAATCGCGCCGCCAACAATAGCCATGATTAGCAAGCCTGAGCCGTCACCGGTCAGCGGCCCAAGTTCGGCAATGCCCAGAGTAAAGATGCTGGGGAACATCACCGAGTTGAAGAACCCGACCAGAATGATGCTCCACATGGCCACGTGGCCGAAGGTAAGTATGGAAGTCACCACCAGAATACATGCCGCAATCCCGGCGATACCCAACACCATTCCCGTGCGGACCTTCTGCAGGATGGCCGAGCCAATAAAGCGCCCCACCATGGCGCCGCCCCAGTAATAGGAAACAAAACGGGCGGCCACGACTTCCGGAACGTTCGCAATGTAGGACTGGCTGAAATAGTTAATCAGAAAACTGCCAATCGAAACCTCGGCTCCGACATAAACGAAAATCGCTACCATTCCAAGCACCAGATGGCGGTACTTCCATACGCTTTTGTGCGGGCCCGTTTCGCCGTGGCGTTCAGCCTCCGGCATGGGAGGCAGCTTGAACAGGGCAATCAAAATTCCAAGTACAATGAGCGCCAATCCAATAATCAGATATGGCGTCTTGACCGAGGATGCTTCCTGGATGCGATACGACTGCAGGGCATCCGCGGACATCTGCCGGACTGTCTCCATATTCTGCCGAGTGGCATTCAGAATGAGCCTCCCCCCAAGGTATGGGGCAATGGCAGTGCCAAGGGAATTGAATGCCTGCGATAGATTCAAACGGCTGGAAGCGGTCCCCGGAGGCCCCAGCACGGCAACGTAGGGATTCGCGGCGACTTGCAGGGCAGTGATTCCGCCGGCAAGCACCATGAGTGCTCCGAGAAAGAGTGGATACGAAGGGACGCTCGCTGCCGGAACGAACAAGAGAGCGCCAACGCCCATCGTCACAACACCCATGACCATCGTCTTCTTGTAGCCCAACCAGTCGATCAGCTTTGCGGAAGGAATAGAGAAGATGAAGTATGCCGAAAAGAACGCAAACTGAATCAGCATCACTTTGGTGTAGTTCAGGTCGAAAATCGCTTTCAAGTGGGGAACCAGAACATCGTTCAGGACGGTGACAAAACCCCACATGAAGAAGAGAGAGGTGACTACCGCCAAGGCAGTTTTAGAGGTCGCGTGAGGAGCAGTTACGGTGCCACCGGTGATCCTGGCGTGGGCGATTGCCATCCGTTTGAGTCATTGAGGCGCAGAGTTCGCTGCTGATGCAAGCACCTCAGGTGCAAGCATCATACCATCCGGAATCTTGAGCGTAGATTGGTGTATTCAGTGCTCGCATCGTGATCACAGTTGAGACATCAGTTGAGACATTAGTTGAGACATTAGAAAAGGTGGCGGTATCCGTAGAGCCCGCGTTGTTTCGAGGCTCGTTCTATCCGGACGCGACCTACGATCCCTGCGCGCGAGCGCGCGCAATGGCGATGGCATAACTTGAAGCGGCGTGCGAAAACTCCTGGCGGGACACGACGATCCCGCCAGGTTTACCGCACCGCGAATGCTGCGAAACGGGCAAGGAATGCCCCATACTACTTCAGCATTATTTCCTGGAGCAGTTCCGAGCTCACTACTTCGCGTATCTCCTGCCGCTTCTCAGCAAGCTGTTGCGCCTGCTGTTTGCCACCCATGATCTTGTCCCGCGCGGCTTCGCCTTTCGCGGTCAAGCCATCCATCGCGGCGTGATTCTTGAATTCCACTGCAAGAGCAATGTCCCAATCCTGCGGGCTGTTGTTTGTCTCCTTAAGAAAGATCTTGTAGTCGACGATCGCTCCGGAACGCTTTTCCTCCTCGAGCAAGGGCTTGGTAGCCTGACGTAGGCTGGTTAAATACGCATCCATTTGGGTAGGTTTAACTCTCACCAAAGTTACTCGCCAGACCGGACCCTCGCTATAGTGCTCTTGCGTTACGGCCATCGTTCCGCAAAGCAAAAGGCACGCCAACGCCCAACGCATTTTATTCATACAAGTTCTCCTGAATCTAAAATTTGACGGCACAGAAGCGGGGCAATCATACGTGCATCGTGGCAAATTTGAAACTGAATGCGAGGTCAGCTCTACCCCTGCCAACATCGCAGAAAGAGGCGACCGTGTGACGAGTAACTAGGTCGCCTTTTGTGGAAGTACGATTTCCTTACCGGGGATGGATCATTTCTGCGTTGAGGTTCGCAGCTGTCTCGCGCTCTGCATCCTTGTAGGAATGGTGCAAGTCCGATTGGTGAGCGATATTGACGTGGTAGCGATTGCGCTCAAGCTCCATTGCTGCCCGGTGTTCCAGGGCAGCGGGCTCGGCCAAACCCAGCTTTTCAAGAGCAAGCGCGAGGACGTAATGGGCTGGAGCGGACTTGGGGTTGCTCTCGATCGCTTCCTTGCAGACCGAGGCAGCCTCCATGAAAGTGCCCTGCTTATAAAAGAGCTTTGCCTAGAGAGAGATGCGCTTCCAAGCGTTTACGGTCGGCTCTACGGCTTTGCGAAGCTCAGCAATACCCTCGGCCTAGTGTGTCCGCCCCCTGACTGATGAGCGCCTCCTCACATTGATGCAGGCCGGGACGAGTCTGCCATGTATGTCATTTGTATGGATAAAGTTGAAGACGCAAGGGTGGATGAACGGAAACTGTTGTCCGAACGGATAGTTGTCTATCCGATCGGATAGGAGGGCGGGTGTGAGACCCAAGTAAAGGACATCTTTTCCTGCGCCTCTGGTCCTTTGCTCGGCACGTTGTGGACGCCAGGTATGCGGGAACTGCAACCGTCAGCACGGTTGCGAAAAGCCGAAATCTGATACTCTGCCGATGCGATGGATTACCTGTGGACGCCGTGGCGATACGCCTATGTAAGCGCTGCCGCAACGATCTCCGGGTGTATCTTTTGCGACCTTCCGAAAGAAGGCGACGACGCCAAGGTCCACATCGTCTCGCGGGCGAAGTACTGCTACATAATTCTTAATACTTATCCCTACACCAATGGCCACGTGATGATCGTTCCCTTCGACCACGTTGACGAACTGCATAAGCTAGACAAGCCAGCCGCCCACGAAATGACGGAATTAGCGCAGCGCATGGAAGCTGCGTTGCGTCGGCTCTATGCGCCTGATGGAATCAATCTCGGCATGAACATTGGCAAGGCCGCCGGGGCAGGTGTCGCCGGGCATATTCACATGCACGTGCTTCCCCGATGGGTTGCGGACGCCAACTTTGTATCGGTGATCGGTGAGACGCGGATTCTGCCGGAGAGTTTGGACATGACATACCAGAGAATCAGGGGAGCACTCGAAGCTGCGCCCACATCCTGAATTCGCTTGCATTCTGATCGCCAATCCACGACGAGGTCATAAATGAAATTAGGAAGACGTGTGACTCATAGCATTAGTCGTATCTCAATATTCCTGCTTTTGCTGGCCTTTCCATGTCTTCCCAATTTTGCTCACGCGATCACCGAGTACTACCGCCACAACATTTTCGACAACAGCTTGACTCCGGATTTTTACTTCTACAGTTGGGCACAGCCGTCCGGTACCAGTTTTGTTGACCAGAAGAACTGGCGATTGCCAGTTGAAAGGAAGGCCTTTTTCACGCCGCCGAATGCTCTTCGGCTGGAATGGCAGTCAGAGCAGGGAGGCGGCTGGGAAGCGGAAGTGCGTGTCGTCAACTTCCGCTATCGCTTCCCCGGATTTGCCGGCGGCAATCTTTACATCTGGTGCTTTGCCCCGCAGGCCATCGCTGCCGACGATCTGCCCCGCATCATGCTGTCCACAACGCGCGAAGGTCTGCAGGTAGCTGAGTTCCCGCCAGCAAGCTTCAGCGAGCCTCTTCCGCTCGGGAAGTTCGGCGGAGACATCGCTCCCGGGCGCTGGGTGCGTATCCGCATTCCGTTGAGCGAATTTCATACCGCTTCGATTTACGACTTTCAGCCGGAGTATGTGCAGAACGTCATCTTCCTTCAGGGAAAAAGCGACGGCGTGCGCCACACGCTGCTCCTTGACGAAATTGCAATTGATGATGATGCTGCGAGTGACAAGGCAGCCTCGCATCCTGCGCCCCAGAACGTCCGTGCCACCGGCTACGACCAGCACATTGAAGTGCACTGGGACCCGGTGAATGGTTCCGAACTTGCCCGCTATGTAATCTATCGCTCGCTCGATGGCACGCATTTCGAGCCTGTCGGCATTCAGCTCCCGGAAACACATAGCTACTCTGATTTTCTGGGTAAGTCCAGCATCACGGCGCAATACAAGGTGGCCACTTCTGACCGCCAGTATCGCCAATCGCCTCTCTCGAGCTCTGCAAGTGCATCTACTCGCGAACTAAACGACGACGAGCTTCTCACCATGCTTCAGGAAGCATGCTTCCATTACTACTGGGACGGCGCCGACCCCACCTCAGGCATGGCGCGGGAAAACATTCCCGGAGATGATCGCATGATCGCCACAGGCGCGAGCGGCTTCGGAATAATGGCGCTTGTGGTGGGCGTGGACCGTGGATTCATCACTCGTGAACAAGGGGTGTCACGGCTAACCAAAATCGTTGACTTCCTCGAGCGAGCGCAGCGCTATCACGGCGCGTGGTCCCACTACATGGACGGTAACACTGGAAAGACCATGCCCGTCTTCGGCACCTTCGACAACGGCGGCGATCTCGTCGAAACATCGTTTCTGATGCAGGGACTCCTAACTGCCCGGCAGTACTTCCATGGCGCGAATGAAAGGGAGCAATCACTTCACCGGCGGATCTCGCAACTCTGGGAAGCCGTCGAGTGGGACTGGTATCGCGAGAACTCAAAGAGCGATTTCTTGTATTGGCACTGGTCGCCGCAATGGGCTTGGCAGATTCACCATCCACTCATCGGATTCAACGAAGTGATGATCACCTATCTGCTCGCCATGGCTTCGCCCACGCATGCCGTGCCTGCCGATCTCTATTATTCCGGCTGGGCTGGACAGTCTCAAGCCGCGCTCCATTACCGCGCCGGCTGGTCCGGCAGCACGGATGGGGATCACTATGGCAACGGCCACACTTACTACGGAATCAAGCTTGATGTTGGCGTCGGCACCGGCGGGCCGCTTTTCTTCACGCACTATTCCTACATGGGATTCGACCCGCACAGTCTGCACGACCGCTACACATCCTCCTACTTCGACAACAACCGTAACATTGCGCTAATCAACTGCGCCTACTCCATGGCCAATCCAAAGCACTTTGAAGGATACGGCACGAACGCATGGGGATTGACGGCCAGCGACGGTCCGATGGGCTACGTTCCCCACGCTCCGGACAACGCAAGCGATGATGGCACGCTCACCCTCACCGGTGCGCTCGCATCTTTTCCGTACACGCCAGAAGCATCCATGGCCGCGTTCAAACATTTTTATCGGGATTTGGGCGCTCAATTATGGGATGTCTACGGTCCGCGGGACGCTTTCAATCCCAGCCAGAACTGGGTCTCGATCATTTATATGGGGTTGAATCAGGCTCCCATTACGGTGATGATCGAGAACCACCGGACCGGACTAGTTTGGAAGCAGTTCATGTCGAACCCTGAAATCCGCGACATGCTTGAAAAGCTGAATGAACTTACTGCGCGTTAGTAGTTCCGGGTTGCTCAACAGGTATTTTCATCTGCATCATAAGATCGCCAGTCACTTTGACAAGAATTACACACACGTGGCACGTTGAAGAAACGGATTCGACTTCTGGTCGCTCTTCTCTTTCAATGCTCTTTCTTGCAAGTCCGTGTCTAGCTCTAGCACATCCACCTTCCGGTATCGTGGTTGACCGCCAAGGTCATGTGCTTTTTTATACCACGGTGTAATCGTGTATGCAGATTGAACCCTCAGGCAAACTACTAAGCATTTGTGAAGATGGCGGGCATTGGCTGGCTTTGGATGCAGGAGGCACGTTTTCGAAAGTGAATCCGAGGATTTTTCACAGAGCGACGTCTGATGGCACCACCGGGTTGGCCTCTGCTCCGAACGGATCAATTTATCTCGGCACCTGGAATGGAATCGTGAAACTGAAAGCGGACGGCTCCATTGCGAATCGTGCATCCCGTCGCAGCCAAGGACTGCGATAGTGATCCGGCAAGTCACAATCGGGCGAATGCGTCCTCTCCACTATTCAGAGGTCTCGGCGCAGATTCTGACGATACGTGTATGTCGCAGCCACAAGTTGCCATCGAGTAGTAAAGATCACTCCCGATGGTCAAGTTACCTCCATTCTGAGATCACAATGCCCCTGGTCTCCTACCGGCGTTGCCGTAAGTGGCGATGAAATTTGTGCCCTCGAATACACAAACGCCAATGGCCCTGCGACGAAAGGCTGGTACCCGAGGGTCAGAAAACCTGCGAGGAACGGTTCGGTTACAAATCTTCTGACGGTTTCTCGAACTGCCCCATCCCGATGAATGGTATTCAGGCCCCCACAATCTGAGCCGACGCATGCGTTTGCTGAATCCTGCCCGGGTCCGATAAAATCTAATTACACGAAGAGGGCTATTCATGAAGGCTGCTATCCATCCAGCTTATAACGAAGTGCGTGTCATGTGCGCGTGCGGCAACAGCTTTACTACGCGTTCAACCCACAAGGGCGACATCCACGTAGAAATTTGCTCCAATTGCCATCCTTTCTTTACGGGCAAGCAGAAGCTCGTGGACACCGCCGGCCGCGTAGAGCGCTTCCGCCGGAAATATGCAAAGGCGGAAACAGCTAAGAAGTAGCTTTGGTGTGCGGTCCCCCATCTCAGTCCCTCGCCACCATCCTGATGCTTGGCTATTAAGGCCTTGACAAGTTCGAGGACCGGGCTAAAATACCGGAAATCTCGGGCTACTCAGTGGGTGTGCTCCCGCATGACCCAACCCCTTGATTTATGAGTTCAACCCCCGCCGTCCCGATTCCCCGAAAAGAGAGGCAGAATGCCAGAGTGTAAGCATCCGCGTGTGCGAATCGTCACTCGCGACGAAGAGGCTGAGTTTGTTGAATGCCTCGAATGCGGTGAAATCTTCGAATCCAGTGAATTCAAGGACATGACGATCGAAGATACGAAACTGAAGAACGAATTCTGAGCAATTGCGCAAGTCTGAGAGGCCCCTAATCTACAGTCAATCGCGGATGACAAAGGTAACCTGAGAGTCCCAATTCGCGCTTGTTCCGCTCCTGACACTCTGTTACTGTCACGTCGGAATCCCGTCGGGAGACATCAATGCAAGCTGTTGTCTTGGTGGTAGATGACTCCATGCTCATCCGCCATACCGTGTGCCGTTTTCTGGAGCAGCGGGGTTTCTGCGTAGAATCCGCGACAAACGGTCAGGATGCCGTCGAAACGCTCAAACGGATTGTTCCCGATCTCATCATTACAGACATGCAGATGCCCAAGATGAGCGGTAGCGAACTCATCACCATCCTCAAATCGTGTCCGGAGACGGCAAGCATTCCGGTTGTAATCCTTGCCGGCAAACAGAGCGGCTTCGAAAACACCGAAAAGCGGGCCAACTTCGCTATCTTCAAAGACATAGATATCGAAACCCAGTTGGCCAAAGCTCTCGAAACGCTTCTTGACAGCGCCGGCACGAAGGGTCAGGCAGCAAGCAACTAGGCTAAGAGCTATTTCAGCACCAACCCCGCTTCTGCAGAGAAATCCAGTGGCGCGAAGTTGCGTGCGAGAAATTTTGGATAAGCCGCCGCTGCAATCATGGCGGCATTATCGATCAAAAAGCCGGGCGAGGGGAAATAGACCGGATACGGAAGCCGCGCCTCCGCAGCCGCTGCGCGCAAACCGGAATTGCAGGCCACTCCTCCTGAGATGATCAGTGAATGGGCGTGAATGGATTCCGCGGAGGCGATCGCGCGGCGCAGCAGCTCCTCGATCACGGTGCGCTGGAAGGATGCCAGCAAATCGCGAGTCCGCT
>Ga0075423_10000762_pt1 | contig 27050 bp, 29 predicted proteins | sample SoiMethybrSBSTD2_FD_80114 | JGI IMG/M metagenome (GOLD analysis project Ga0075423, IMG submission 80114) | Bulk soil microbial communities from a Populus tree surrounding site in Tennessee, USA - Soil MetaG P. TD hybrid SBSTD2 | ecosystem: Environmental > Terrestrial > Soil > Tree plantation... | reverse complement strand
GTTTTGCCTATCCGGCGAAAAGCTTGAATTACTTGCCGATCACGATCGGACGCGACAAGGGAATTTTTCAGGCTGAAGGCATCGATCTGCAGATGATACTGGTAGCGTCGACGATCCAGGTAGCCGCGCTTAGCACAGGGGACATCGATTTCTCCGGTGCTCAGTCACAGGTCATGGCCGGGGCGGCGCGTGGCTTGCCAGTCAAGGTCGTCGGGTTTCTCACGATTAAACCTTCCTTTTGGTTGATGGCGAAGCCAGAGATCCGGTCAATGGCCGATCTCAAAGGCAAGATCATCGGCATCACCGCCGTTGGTTCATCTACCGATACTCTCGCGCGTTTTCTGTTGACGAAGAACGGTTTAACCCCGGATAGGGAAGTCGCGTTAATCGGCACTGGCACGACTTCGAATATTCTGACGGCGATGAAAGCCGGCACCGTCGACGCTGGAGTGTTGTCACCGCCGTTTAATGCGATGGCGACGCAAATGGGTTATCGCACTTTGGCCTATTTCGGTGATTACGTCGAGCAGTCGCTCTCTGGAGTGGGAACATCGGATAAAATGATCCGAGAACGGCCGGAGCTTGTGCGGCGGATGCTGATCGCCACGATCAAGAGCCTACGATTGATACAGCAACGGCCCGCTGATTCGATGCAATTTATCAGCAAAGAATGGAGTGTGGATTCGGCCTCGGCCACCGAGCTTTACAAATCGATGCTGCCGGCTTTTTCCAAGGACGGCGGTATGGATGAAAAAGGCATTCGCGCCGCGCTTAAGCGCGAGGCTGAGCGCATGGCGCTCAAGGAGGAAACGCCGCTGTCGCGTGTGCTGGATTTGCGGATATTACGGGAAGTGCAAAAGGGACTGTAAAACTGTTCCAGACGTTCCAATCGTTCGGGTCCGGAGAATAACCATTGGAACCTTTGGAACGATTGAAACCATTGGAACTGAAGTTGTGGTGTAACCATGAAGCAAGCCGATGGATTAAGAAGCTGGCTAAAGCAAGCGGACGAGCTCGGTGAAATCCGAATGATCGAAGGAGCCGATTGGGACCTAGAAATCGGTGGCGTCGCCGATATCGTCAACGAGCGCGGTAGTTCGCCGGCGGTGCTGTTCGATGCCGTGAAAGGTTATCCAAAGGGTTATCGCGTTCTCGTCAACTCACTCGGGTCGACCAAGCGGCTCGGCCTGAGCCTCGGAATGCCGCAGAATTTGAGCTCCATGGAATTCGTTTCGGAGTGGCGCGGGCGGTCGAAGGCTTTGCAGCATATCCCGCCACGCGTGGTGCGGGATGGGCCGGTGCTGGAAAACATTCAGCATGGCAAAGATGTGAATATTTTGTCGTTCCCGACGCCACGCTGGTTCGAGTTGGATGGCGGCAGGTATATCGGCACCGGTAGTGTCAATATCACTCACGATCCCGAAGAAGGCTGGACCAATCTCGGCACAGCCCGGGTGATGATTCACGATGAGAACACGGTCGGTTTTTACATCGCTCCTGGTCGTCATGGTCGCATCCATCGCGACAAGGCGTTCGCGCGTGGCGAGCCGTTCAAAGTGGCGATTTCGGTGGGACACGATCCGTTGATCTTTCTCGCCGGGGCGCTCGAAGTGCCCTACGGCGTTTGCGAGTACGACTTCATCGGCGGCATTCAGGGCGAGCCGGTCGACGTGATTCACGGAGAATTCACCGGCTTGCCGATTCCGGCCACCGCGGAAATCGTTCTTGAAGGCGAGTGCGTTCCCGGTCCGGAAAAGATCGAAGGGCCTTTTGGTGAATGGACGGGATATTACGGCAGCTCATCGCGACCGGAGCCGATTGTGAAGATTCACAACGTAATGCATCGCGACCATCCGATCCTGTTAGGCTATACGCGCAAATGGCGCGCGCCGCTCAAGGCCGCGCTGGTCTGGGATGATTTGGAAGGGGCCGGCGTGCCGGATGTGCGCGGCGTGTGGTACCACGAGGCGGCGGGAGCGGCGTACCTATTCCTAGTTGTATCGATCAAGCAGCGCTATCCGGGCCACGCGCGACAAGCGGGGTTAGTCGCAACGGAATGTCACGCCGCAGCCTATTTGGGCCGCTACACGGTGGTGGTCGACGATGACATCGACCCGACTAACTTGAACGAAGTTTTGTGGGCCCTATGTACGCGCACCGATCCGATACAAGATATCGAAATGCTGCGCCGGTGCTGGAGCGGTCCGTTGGATCCAATCATTCATAAGGACAAAAAGGGCTTCAACTCGCGGGCCATTATCGACGCCACGCGGCCATATGAGTGGAAGGACACGTTTCCGCAAGTGTCACGTTCGAGCCGCGAGCTGCGCGAGAGAATTCTGGGAAAATGGGCGGACAAGCTGTCCTAGCTGTCTCGTGGGGAAACGGCTGGGTAAGATGTTCGTCACTTCCGCGAAAACGGAAGTCAGATTAGAAAAATACTGGATTCCCGTTTGCACGGGAATGGCGGATTAGGGGAAAAGACGAAAAGACAACAAGCACGACCTATAACGGGAGTCGTCCATGTCTCTGCAACTCACTATCGCCTGCGGCGATTATGATCGCACGCATGCACTAATCGACGGTTCGATAAAACCGGAAGGGATCGAGCTCAATTGGCTCGTGCTGCCGCATCTCGAAATCTGGACGCGCATGCTGAATTATTACGACTTCGACGCGTCGGAAATCTCATTGTCGTCCTACATCACCTCGCGGACATTAGGAAAGCCGCTGACCGCAATTCCGGTTTTTCCGGCGCGGGCCTTCCGCCATTCTTACATTTTTATCAATACCAAAAGCGGCATTCGCGAGCCGAAAGATCTGATGGCCAAGCGCGTGGGGTTGGGGGAGTTTCAACAGACGGCGACGGTATGGATGCGCGGCATCTTGCAACATGAATACGACGTCAAGCTCGAAGAGATCGAGTGGTACCTCTGGACGCCGCGCCCGCGGATGGAGATGGAACTGCCCAAACGCTACAAGGTCAAACACATTCCGCCGGATCGAAAGCCGGATCAGATGTTTTTTGAAGGCGAGCTCGACGCGATCATGGTGCCGAGTCTCTTTCCCTCTTTGTTCAATCCCCCATCGCATATTCGCCGGCTGTTCGAGAACTCCCCGAAAGTCGAAGCCGAGTATTTCAAAAAAACCGGCATCTTTCCGATCATGCACTCTGTCGCGCTACGACAAGACGTGTGGGAGGAGCATCCGTGGATCGCGCGCAGTTTGTTCAAGGCATTTCAACGGGCCAAAGAAGATGCCTACGCCCGATTGAAGGATCTGTCGCCGTATAAAATCAGCCTGGCGTGGTTCCGTGGGCCAGTGGAAAAGCAGCAGCAGATCCTTGGCGACGATCCGTGGGCCTACGGGTTGGCGAAGAATCGGCATGTAATCGAAACACTGGCGACCTACCTCTACGAACAAGGATTGGCCGAGAAGAAGCTTACGCCGGAAGACTTGTTCGCGCCGAATACCCTCGATCTTTAGATCGTTCAAACGGTTCAAATCGTTCAATGTATTCAGGCCGTTCACCCGGATTCTCGGCAGGGTCTACGTATTCTTGACGAGGTAGCGCCTCGTGTAAGTCTGACCTGGCTCGCATTTGCTTTTGGACCGCAGTCTGTCATTTCGACCGAAGGGAGAAATCTTTCTCGGGTCAGAAAGATTCCTCACAGCCGTTCGGAATGACAGTCAGGGGAGTCACCCGTGATTCTTTTCACTCCGGAATCTTTGGGCTAAGATTACGTTTTCGATTGAGAAGGAGATCGTCATGGGGAGTTACTACAAAGACGTTCGCGAGCATCTAAAAGCTCTCGATGAGCAGGACAAGCTTTATCGTATCAAGAAACAAATCAACAAGGACACTCAGCTCATGCCGCTGGTGCGCTGGCAGTTTCGCGGCCTGGAGGAGAAAAAGCGCAAGGCGTTTTTGTTTGAGAACGTCATCGACGTCAAGGGTAAAAGGTACATGATGCCCGTTACTGTTGGTACCCTTGCAGCGTCCACCGAAATTTACAGTATCGGCCTCAAATGCCAGCCTGAGCAAATTCACGAGCGCTGGACAAACGCGCAGATGCATCCGCTCGCGCCGGCAAGAGTGAGTGCCGGTCCGGCGCAGGAAATGGTTTGGCAGGGCGAGGATTTGTTGAATGGCCATGGCCTCGACATGCTGCCGGTGCCGATATCGACTCCAGGCTTCGACAATGCGCCCTACCTCACCTCGGCTAACTGGGTCACCAAGGATCCGGAGACTGGGACGTACAACATCGGTAACTACCGGAGTCAGATCAAAGCGCCGAATCGAAACGGCGGGCTTTTTTTGGGCCAACACATGGGCACGCACTGGCAGAAATGCAAAGCTAGAGCGGTCCCGCTTGAAGCTGCGATCGTCATTGGTGTAGTCCCGGCGATCGCTTACGCCGCTACAGCTAAGCTCCCGTATGACTTCGACGAGTATCGCTTGGCGGGCGGACTCGCCGGTGAGCCTATCGAAGTGATTCAGTGCAAGACCGTCGATCTGCTGGTTCCCGCGACCGCGGAAATCGTCATCGAAGGAAACATTTCGACGGAATGGATCGAGCCGGAAGGACCGTTCGGAGAATATCCGGGCTACATGGGCCATCGCGGCGTCTCGCCGTACATGGACGTGACCTGTATCACGCATCGGCGCGAGGCGATCTACACGGCGCTGATGAGCCAGTTTCCGCCGAGCGAGAGCAGCAAAATCAAACACACCGGCACGGAGAAGGTCATTTACAAATTTCTTCGTTTCGATAGCGGCAACTCGGCGGTGGTCGACGTGGCGATTCACGACGAGGTGAGCGGCAGCGGGCAGGCCTATTGCGTGATCAAAATGAAAAATCCGACCGACGCCGATGCCTGGCGGGCGCTGAACGCCAGCGCGGGTTTTGTCGGCAGCTACGCGAAGATCTGCGTCGCTGTGGATGACGACATCGATATCTGGGATCCCGCCATGATCAACTGGGCTATTTGTTTCAATGTGCGCCCGGAAAAAGACGTCGCCGTCGCGCACGGAAAGTCTCCAGGACTCGATCCGTCGGCCTATCCGCCCGGCGTTCCGACCCACGTGAGCCGCGTATTGTCGACATCCGCGCTGTTGATCAACGCCACGCGTCCCTGGCCCTATCCACCGGTCTCGCTTCCGCAAAAAGAGTTCATGGAAAATGCCCGGGAGATCTGGGAAGAGATCGGCCTGCCGGAACTGACACCGAGAATGCCATGGTACGGCTACAGCCTTGGCGCATGGACACCAGAAGATGAAGAAGAGGCAGCGATGGCGGTGCGCGGTGAGTATTTCGTCACCGGCGAGAATGCCAGGAGACGACGCGTCAAAGCGTAAGGGATTGAGAACGGAAAGGGTGAAGGGTTAGGGGTGAGGCATAGGCGAAAGGGATCTTGATGAAACCTTTAGTGCTCATAGCGTTATCGTTACTGATTTTGGCGGCGACGGCCGAGGCTATTGATAAGGTCCGAATGTCGATTTCCGCGGTCGATGTTTCTTTTCTCACAGGCGGGTTAGCGTTCAAGCGCGGCATGTTTCGCGACCGAGGTTTGGACGTCGAATTGATCCGCATGAACGCCAACGTGTCGGTCACAGCGCTCAGCACCGGGGACATCGACTACACGATGGTGTTCGCGTCGGTGGTGCGTGGCGCTTTGCGCGGACTGCCGATGAAAGTGGTGGCGAGTTTCATGGACAGCTCGACTCACCTGTTAATCGCCCGGCCGGAATTCAAAACGATTCGCGATTTGAAAGGCAAAACGCTTGCGGTAAGCAATCATGGTGCGACTTCCGATGTCGCGGCGCGCATGATGATGAAACAAGGCGGTGTCGACCCGGAGAAAGAACTAAAAATTATTCAGCTGGGCGCGGAGCGAGGGCGCTATGCGGCTTTGAGGGAGGGGATTGTCGACGTGGCCGTGCTTTTGGCGCGTAGCATAGCTTTGACTATGGGTTTCACTTCATCCGGCTTTGCTACTGTCACTCACCGGAGGATCAAATGAAGAATGGGTTTCGCGCTTTCGACAGTGATATGCATGTCTACGATCCGGCGTTCCTCTACGAAAGGTACATGAGCCCCAGATGGGGCGATCGGATTCCGCGCGGACAGCGTAACGGGAAACATGGCCGGGTGGAGTTCTCCATCGGGGGCGGCAAGGAGACGCTCCGCGGGATTAGCGAGGTGATCGATCACGGCCAGAAGCAGGTTGCAGATCGCTATGATTTCGCCGTGGCGCGCGACTATGATGCGATATCACAGTTGGAGGCGATGGATCGGGAAGGCCTGGATATGGCCGTGCTGTTTCGCACTTCACCGCTCCACTGCGACGAGACGTTGGAACCCGCATATGCCAATGATTTGTGCAAGGCGTGGAATGACTGGATCACTGACTTCTGCAAAGAAAATCCCGAGCGTCTCAAGGCGTCGGCACTAATCACGCTGCATGATATCGACTTGGCGGTGCAAGAAGTGCGACGCGCGGTAAAAGAATTAAGAGTAACCGGGCTGTCGTTATGCCCCGAACCGATCAATGGGAGGCGCATTCACGACCGCTACTTCGACCCGCTTTGGGCGGAAACCGAAAAACTCGGCGTGGCGCTCTGTTTTCATCCGCCGGCGCGGCCCAAGCAGGATCAGGTAGCAAATAAGTTCTTTGGCCATCCCAACGCAAACATCGTGGCGATGGCGCTGCGCAATCCGGTGGAGCTCATACAGGCTGTGGCAAGCTTCTGCGCCGGCGGCGTGTTGGAAAAATTTCCCAAGCTTCGCGTTGCGTTCCTTGAAGGCAACTGCGCGTGGCTGCCGTGGCTGCTCTACCGGCTTGATGAGCGGGCCAAACTTCACGGACCGCTCGCTGATGTGCCGCTATCGCGCCAGCCGAGCGAATACTTTCTCCGACAGTGCTTTATCTCGGTTGATCCCGATGAGTATCTCGTGACCGATGTGGTAAAACGCATTGGCGATGAGAACTTGGTCGTGTCCACCGATTATCCGCACATAGACGCGCACTTCCCGCATGCCATCGACGAATTTTTGGAGATTGACGGACTGAGCGATAACAGCAGGAAGAAGATTCTCTGGAACAATTGCGCGCGGCTGTACGATTCCTGCTAGCGACGAGAAGGAGAACCGTTATGTCGCGCACGACTATTTGTGTCGCAGTGATTGTGGCGGTGTTGGGATCGGGTTGCCGGTTGAGCGAAGCCGCAGAATCGGTGTCCAAAGCGCTTTTTGCCTACGGCGCCATCAATGCGTATATGACGTCCATTTGGATCGCGAAAGAGCAAGGATTCTTTCGCAAGCACAACGTCGAGGTGGAACCGGTTTTCATCATCGCCACTCAAGCGGCCCAAGCGATGCTCGCGGGCGAAGTCCAGGTCGGACTCATCGGTCCGACTCATGTGGTTAATGCGGTGGTGGCCGGTGGCGATATGGTCATGGTCATGGGTAATCAGAATAAGGTCCGGTATCAACTCGTCGCGCATCCGAGCATCAAACGTGGGGAGGACTTGAAGGGCAAGAAGGTTGGCATCGGCGCCAGCATGGCGGGGCTAGCCACGCTCGCTGCGATTATGGCGCTGGAACACATAGGACTCAATCCGCGGCGAGATAATATTACGCTGCTGCCTACGGGAGCGGAGCCTTTGCGTTTGGCGGCAGTGAAAAGCGGCGTCACCCAAGCCACGGTGATCGCGCCGGAAATATCGAAGGCCGCGATCAGTGAAGGATATCCCGTGCTCGTGGATATGGCCAAGCTGAATATTCCGTTTCAAGCGAGTGGCTTGGTCACGATGCGTAAAATCTTGCGCAGCGATCCGCAGATGGTTGAGCGGGTCGGGCGGGCCACGGTGGATTCGATTCAATTCATCGTCAATCCCGCCAACAAGACTAGAGTTGTTCAATCCATTATGAAGAATCTCAAAGTTACCGACCGGGAGCGAGTCGAAACCGTTTACGGCGAACTCGTGGAAGAATTTCCGCGCAGCATTTGCCCCACGGTTTCAGGGGTGCGGTCGATCATGAAGCTCATGGTGGATTTAGGGATCAATCCCAAGGCTGGCCAACTCAAGGTGGAAGATGTCGTCGATTTGACGCTGTGCAAACGGTGGGGTGGTGACGCAGGCTAGGATCCTGCGATGTTACCTTGATCCATTCCATCTCTATCATTTCGGCATCGAAGTCGACGACGTCGAAGCTTTAAGATCGATATGTAAAGAACTGGGCGCCGCGAAGGAAATACAAAAGCGACCGCCGAACCGAGAGGCCGAGGACCGCGTCGCCGATCCCGACGGCAACTTGATCGACCTGTCGCAGCATGGCTGGCCGGTGTAGATTAGGTAGCGTGCGGCCCGCGCGCCTGCTTCTTTATGCGGCTCGGCCGTCTGTCCAGTAACGCTGCGCCGAACGAGTAAATATATTGCGTGCCGATGTTGACGACGACGACGCGGAACAAATGGAAGGCGACGACCAGCGGCACGCTAATCTGCAGGGCTTGTGCGGTGATGGTCATTTCGGCCAGTCCGCCGGGCGACGTGGCGATGATCATCGTGGCGACAGGCAGGTCAAATAACCACGCAAGAAGGGCACCGGCCGCGACCGACGCTATCAGTATAAAAAAAGAGTTCAGCAGAGCGAACGGGATAAATAGCTTGTAGCGTGCGAAGAAGGCCCGCTCGTAACGGGATCCTAACACCAGGCCAAACATCAGTTGAGCGAATTCCGTCATCCAGCGCGGTACGGCAGAAAGCGGAACGCCGCTCACTGTGAGCGCCGCGCCGAAAAAGATCGGCATTAGCAGATAGCCGTTGTTGAACCGGAATCGCTCCGAGACCTCGCCCAGCACACAGCCGACGGCCAGCCACGGGAGCAGTAACGAATAATCGAGCGCCACGCTCGGCCGATACGCGGATGCCTCCAGCGGAAAGCCACCATAAGTGAGAGCGAAAGGGATCAAGATAACGACAACGGACACGCGTAGGCTATGCGCAACCGCGACGGGAGCGATTTGAGCGCCGTAACGATCGGCCAATACGGCCATCGCCATAGCACCACCTGGCACCGAAGCGAAGAAAGTGGACTTGCCGTCCACTCCCGACGCTCGGCTTAAGGTGATCGCGCCGAGTCCCGCGACTAGGAAAACCGCAATCGTCGCCGCAACGATCGCGGGCAAGTTGGCGGCCAATGCTCTCACTACCGTTGGCGTGAAATAAAGCGACACCGCCGAACCCAAGATCACCTGGCCCATTTGCCGGGCGTAAGGCGGCGAGTGCATTGGCAAGCCCAATAAATTAAGGGTGGCGACCGCCACCATCGGCCCAATCATCCAAGGAATCGGCGTGTGTAGATGATGAAACAAGTAGCCGGCCGGGATACCTATAGCCAGTGCGTTCAATATGGCGGGCGCCCGCTCCCCGAGCTTGGTAAATTCATTCATCAACGATTGATTTCCTGGTGCCGTTAGCTCACGGGATCGGACTTACCGACCGCGAGTTATGTTCTTATAGCGGTTGGGTGACGCGAATACGACAGCCGCCAAAAAAATTCTACCCATGATGATCAACACGCTTGCTTTCGCGGATCGAGCTGTACGGAATTTTGCGCACGGTGATCCTAATTTACTGTCGTAAAACACCGAACGACAATTTGATTAGACATCGGTTGGTGGTGCGGGCGTTACCATTCAGGAGAGTTAAATAGCCGTAATTTCGGAGGATGCCTTTTTCGCGCGCTAAATGGCATAGCAGTTGCTCCTTTTAACTGTTAGCGCAGCTACTGTGCGGAAAGGAGGACACGGATCATGCTGAGTTGGTCGATAACGTTTCTCGTTGTAGGTCTTATCGCGGCTGTTCTCGGGTTCACCGGCATTGCTGGCGCTGCGACTCAGATCGCGTGGGCTTTATTCGTAATCTTCATCGTATTGTTTATCGCCAGTCTGTTCATGGGTCGCGGGCGAATGAGTTAGCGGATTTCGTCAGAAGCTTAATCAGGAAGTAAAAATAAATAGTCAATATTAAGGAGGCAGAGCCATGAGATTAGGAAGGGTGCTATTGAGTATCGTTGTAGGCGGTATGTTGATATCAGTCCCGGTCACCGTTCCGAGCGCCGCAGCGGATGATAACAGCAAGTATAGTGATAGAGACCGGATGAAATCAGCGAAAGATGACAAGGAAAAACTCGAACAGGCGCTAAAAACAGGTGAGGGGAAAGACTTTTACCGTCGTGAATTGGAAAAAATGGGTTGGCAAATCACATCGGTCAATTATGACAAGCCTGATTATCTAGAATACGAAATCGTGAAAGGTGACCAAACCTTCGAAGTTCAAATCGACCTCGATAAGAACAGCCATAAAGCTACCAAAGTTGATGTTACAACCAACGCATGGCAAACCGAGGCAACCAAACAGGCGTTAAAAAACGGGAAAAAGGTCGTCTATCCAACCAGAACCACGGCTAATCCGCAACGTTTCAGCGAACGAGACCGTATGAAGTCTTCGAAAAACCAGAAAGAGAAACTCGAGCAGGCGCTGAAAACAGGCGAAGATAAGGATTTTTACCGTCGCGAGCTGGAGAAGATGGGGTGGAAAATCACCTCGGTCAACTATGACAAGCCAGACTACGTGGAGTACGAGATTGTAAAAAACGATTCTACCTATGAGGTTCAGATCGATCTCGATAAGAACAGCCATAAAGCGAAAAAAGTCGATGTTACGACTAATGTGTGGAAGACCGACGCCACCGAAAAAGCATTACAGCAACAACACGCACGACGCTAGTAAAAAAACATAAACCTCGGCGTCATGGTCGACTTTCAGCGCATGACGCCGGGGAATCGGCGTGTCCAAATCTGCAGATCCCAGCCGAATATTGGGCCGTGTCTGGCTATCCGCTTGCGGATTTCCTGACATATTGCAGGCCAAATAAGGTCTCCGGTCTAACGCTCAATTTTCAATGACACTGCGAAATTAAAACCTTCCAGTTTCGGATTGGCGGTGCTACTCTCCAGTCGTTAAAAGGAGGTTCTCATGTCGATCGTCAGACTCATCTATGTAACGGTAAAACCCAACCAGGTTAACGATGCGGTCACTCTGTGGAAGAATCACTGTGCGCCGTTGATGATTAAACAGCCCGGTTGCCTGTCGGAAAAACTTTTAGAATGCGTCGACGCACCGGGCGAATTCATCTCGTACTCGGAATGGGATAGCCAGGCGAACATCGATAAGTATCGGGGAAGTGATGCCCATGCCGAGATTCAGAAACACGCGCGTGGCTTACAGGGCGGAAGCGCGACCGTGAAACGGTATGAGATCAAATAAATAAGGTTACTTCTCGAGCATCTTACGTAGCAAGCGTAGTTCTTTGCGTTTTCCTTCGTCAAGTCTGGGGTATTCCATCTGCAATCCCCGGAGGGTGTCCAGGATGATCTGTGAGATGATCAGCCATGTATTTGGTTTGTCATCGCTCGGAACGGCGTACCACGGCGAATCGCGCGTGCTGGTCGCGCGCAGGCAGGCCTCGTACGCTTTCATATAATCGGTCCAATATTTTCTTTCCTCGACATCGGTTCGATTGAATTTCCAATTTTTGTCAGCCTCATCAAGGCGCTTGAGGAAGCGTTTGCGTTGCTCTTCCTTGGAGAGGTGAAGAAAAAATTTGATGATCCGCGTCCCGTTACGATGCAGATGAGCTTCGAAGTCGTGGATCGATCGGTAGCGGTCGCGCCAGATGTTCTTTTCGTCGAGCGCTTCATCGGGAAGTCTCTCCGCCCGGAGCAGCTCGGGGTGAACACGAACGATCAAAACCTCTTCATAATACGAACGATTGAAAATGCCGATACGCCCTCTCTCGGGGAGGGCCCGTGCACAGCGCCAGAGAAAATCATGATCCAATTCCTCGTGACTCGGATGCTTGAAGCTAAAGACTTGACAGCCTTGTGGATTGACGCCTGACATCACGTGCTTGATGGCACTGTCCTTGCCTGCCGCGTCCATCGCCTGAAAGATCAGTAGCACTGCGTACCGATCTGAGGCGTAGAGAAGATTTTGCAGCTCACTCATTTCGTCGACCCGCTCGCGCAGCATCTTCTTGAGGTGCTTTTTGGACTTGTAGTAAGGTGTCATCTCTGTCGGCCACTTTTTCAGATCAAGCTTTTTTTCCTCCCGGACACGGAAGTCGTCGGAATCGATTTTCATGCAGTCCTCCCATCGTGGCTATATCGCAGTGCACCAAAATAACGACTTTTGCTTCTAAGCAAAAGTCCACGACCCAACGCGGAAATTTACGCGAAACGAGTCGCTTCAGCGGGCGGAATAATGGGGCCGGCTTTCAAGTCAAACAATTGCGAGCTGATAAGCCCTAATTCGATTGGTGCGAGGTAGGATTAGATCGGACGATGGGCAATTCTTAATGGGCGTAGAAATTTCAGTGGATACATTAGCAAGCGCGTCATCACCTGGCGATTGGTGATGCCGGAGTCAGAATCTTTAAGCGTGAGCATTATCGGCTCGCCGACGAACTCGGGACGAACGGGAGAGTTTTCATATCATTGACGATTTTCCGTTCATGCTGAGGCTCCGTAAAATATTTGATCCTCGCGGTGATCGTGGTAAGAGCTGGCCGCGCGATTACTTCGTGCCGAGCCAGCCGTGCTCGGAGAGGTCAACCGTCACGCCGTCCGGCACCGTGAACTTGACCTCGACGTTGCCTCGCTTCGCCATCTCATCAGTTCCTGGGTAAGGGCGGTGCACAGCACCCGCCTTCTCGATTCGTGCCCGTGCCTCCGTCATGTCCTCTACCTCGACACCGAAGTGGTGCAAGCCCGTATATCTGGGCGCGCCCTCCGTCGTAGCGGGGTCGTCGTACTTGAATTTCAGGATCGCGAGGTTTACGTGGCCGTCACTCAGGTAATAGCCCTGAGACGTTGGAGTGTTGACCGTACCCACTTGCTTCAAGCCGAGGCCCTCGATGTAGAAGCGCGCGGTTCCCTCGGGGTCCCGTGTGCCGATCGCTATGTGCCGAATTCGCGCCATTGTCCCTCCGTTTTCTTTGGCCTTAGCCGTAGCCCTCTGCGCCCTAGACGTTTATTTCGAATACTCCATTCGCCCGAGTGAATGCAATTGGCCAGCTGGGGTGGCAATCGGGGGCCCAGCCTTTATTTTTGTACACGCAAAAATTTTTGGTGCGTGTCATGTCAATTCTGGCGTCGGTACCGTGACTCGACAGGCGCTTTCTCGCACCATAGATAAGCTAACTAATGGATCTACTGGAGTTTTCGTCGCTGGCATCGCTGTTGCTCCCCGCTATGTTAGAGAGGAAACGCCATGTATCTTGACGTCATAATGTTGTTGTTAATCGCCGTCGCTATACCGATTTTTGCGGCAATAATTTTTCTCGGTATAGCCAAGAAAAGAAGACATAGACGGCCTGTTAAGAACTTTCGATAGTAGTTATAGGAAACTATCCAACTTATTGGGATACGATATCCCGCCTGAACACTGTTGGCCCACGAAACAAGATCGCATCAAATTTTTAGTTCTTGAAAATTAATGCCGTTATTGAGCAGACGCAGATACACTTGATCTGCCGGTTATCCTGCCTGCTATTTGCTTTGGCCACAAAATTACAAGTGCTTTGGCTGTAACGTTTCGCTTTGGGTTTAGAAAATCTTGGGCGCCTCTACGGCCGTTTCCAGCGAGACGAGAGCCTTTTCGATGAGGGCGACGCGCCAGCGCAGCTCTTCTGCGGGGGGGAGCTGGGGCTGTCCGACCGGATAGTGAAACTTGTTTCCTGCCATGATCCTGCCGATTCCAACTTGGGACGCGACGTTGGCGAGACAGGTGATTAATACCACGGGAATTCCCTTCTTCTCGATTTCTTTGGCGATCGTAGCGCCGCTACGAGTGCCGGTTCCTCAGGTGGCGGTTAAAATGACCGCGTTGATGCCGGAGCCGGCGAGCTCGTCAGCGATTCCGGCGCCGATCTCCGCCATCTTACTCGGCATTGCGCCGGTGCCGGTGGTGACGAAATAGTGATCGTGGAGCTTTTTGAATCGTTCGGCTTTCTCCAGCACACGCATGGCGTCGAGGGGGACGATACGATCGGGATCTTCATCGACCGTGGAGGTGTCGTAGCCGGTGTGCATCGCTTGAAATTCACCGCGCTTCAGATCGTCACGATCGCCGATCGCGTATTTGAAATATTTGGTGCCTCGAGAACTTTCCAAACGATCGGGGTTTCCTTTCGGCACCAAACCGCCTTCAGTGACCAGCGCGACGGTGGCGTCTTTTAACCTGCCGGTCAAATTGGGAATAGGGTCCTGTTGCGCTTCGATGCGCGGGATCTCGCTTTCGTACGGTTGGCCGTTGAGCTTGGCAAGCAAGAGATCCACGGCACGGACGTAATCGGGAGTGTCAGTTTTAACGGTGAACCGCCTCGGAATCGGTAAACAATACTCCGCGCGGAAATCTTCGATGGCCTTTGTATCTCGCGATATCAACCTTTCGATGAGCAGCGAAAAACACTTTAAGGTTTCTGGCATCGACGCGGCGGAGGAGCCGGTTTGAATCACGAACAGCCGCCGGCCAACCTCTCGGATTCCCGGATTACCTTCGTGCATTCCGGTGATTGCGGGTATCCGCCAGTTATCCTGCACCCAACTGCACAGCTTCGCGCAGGCGAGACCGTATCTGCCGGCGTTGAAGGCTGGGCCGGCAAGGAAAAAGTCAGGTTGAAATCGATCGATCGACGCGCGAATCGCTTGCAAAGCTTTTTCTTCCTCTTCGTGAAAATAGTTGTCGCCGCAGGCGATCGTTGCATATTCTATGGGGTGAACTTTGACTGCATTTTCGATCACCGCTCCTACGCCCACGGCATGGGGCAGGAACAGCACTTCGTGGCCGGCCTTGTCTTCACCGCCGATACCGGCAAAAAACTGGTTCACATAGTGGAGCACTTTGATCATGTCGGTGTCTCCTTAATTCTCATACTCGGCACGAAAGCCACTGCTGCCCATTTTGCCGTAAGAGCCGAAAAAGATCGTCGGGTCAAAGAGGAATGGCAGGCGTGGATCGTGACTTGCCTTTAAGTGGAGATCGATCTCAGACCCGCCGATCACGGTCGCGAGCGGTGGAATATACATTCTTTCCGACACGTTGCCCCGGCTGATCATGCCGTCGGCCTCTTTGGGATGGTCAACGAGTGGTCGCTCGTAGCCTTTGGGGCCGTTGGATTCATGCAGCACGGCAACGGTCTTGATACCTTCGTCTTCGCATGCCTTCACCGTCTGCATGAAGTCGACGGTGCCGTTGCCTGTTCCTTCCATGATTGCGATGGCTCCCTCGGCGCCGAGATTGCGCGCCAAGCGCGCCACCCATAGGCCCATCTTTTTTTTCTGTTCGAAACTGTCGTTGTAGCCGCGCGATAGAATCGCGCCGAGGAAGTTCATGCTTTTGCCGTGGCGTTCAAGCAGCTCCGCGATGAAAGGGTTGGCGCAGTGCTGGGAGGTCGGGATCTTCCGCTCGCTTTTATAGTTGCCGCTAACCACGGCGCCGTCAAAGAATTCGGCGGGGTGCACGAAGGTCGGCAAAGTTTTCGAGACTTCTTCGGCGTAGTAGAAGGTCCGCGCGCAACAGAGCTGGCTCTGCACCTGATAGATCAGCACCACTGTGGGCAAGTGTTCACTGACCGGCTTCAATGAAATGACCTGCTTTTCGGATTCGCTGTTCGTCTTCTCCACTTGCGCCAGATAGCGCGCACAGCGGATCGCCATATTTCTAAGCGACTGGTCGAAGGTGGCGTTGGAGACCGATGAAGCGGGTGTGAGCGAAAGGATGAGGTGAAAACAGTCCGAGCCATAGGAAAAGGGTGCGCCGACGCCCCCCATGTCGAGGATACCTTCCCGCGGTTTTTCGATCGGGGTCAGCGCTTCAACGTTGGGAAAACGCCCAGTAACGGTCACAAGAAGATTTCTGATACGATTTGTTTTCCCAGTGCCAACAAGTTGCGCGGGACTGTCAAACCCCGGGAAGGTTGTAGCGTGGCCGGGTAGCTTTGCGATCGGCAGAACCGTATCCAAAACGTGCACGATGCGCTTCGACTCGCCGGGACGCGCGATCTCGTAATCGACGTGAATGTCGTGGGATAAGTCTTTCAACAATTCCCGGAGATCGGGCGCATGGACGGATAAAGACTTGCCGGTGAGGGCGGTGCGCTCACCCCATCGAAGCTCGTCGATCGAGTAATCGAACAGTTCCAGTTCCATCGAAAAATCCTTTAGCGATCAGGCTCCGTTTATCGCGGGGTCGCTTCGGGTGTCAAGCAATCTGGTAAAGCTCCATAAGTCCATGGTGGGGATCCGGGTAAGACATCTCAATCTTGATAAAACTAAACTTTGGCGATTGTGGGGCCCGGCTGGATTCTCGACAATCTTTTCGATCCTGACTTGTGGACGGGTCATGGGCTCTTTTTTGCCTGCGCCCGGGCGATGGCGCGGGTCACCATAGGACTCGATATCGCTTCGTCTTCCGGGACGTCCAGCCGGGTAAGAAGTTGCTTGAGCGTACCGATATAATCCTTGAGGAGCGCGTCATCCAACGACAGATGAAAAGCTATGCGGGCATTTGGACCGATTAGATCAGCAAAGCGAACGATAGCGTCGTCGACTGCGCGGGAATCGCTTCGACCATCGACGAGAATATCGACAGGAACGCTGGTTATAGGCTTTACATCAGTGGAAAGAATGTTAGCCAACGCAATCGCAACGGAACCGGGCACGGTCAACTGACCGCGCAACCTGTCGAAACCAAACAAGTCCCGGCACAGCAAGGGTTTACGTTGTTCGAGTTCGCGAACCAGTTCGTCGAATGTCACAAGCGTCCACGCGACCACGACCACGCAATGGCCCTCTTTAACGCGTCGCTCAACCTCGCGACCAATTCCCTTCAGCCTGGCGGCGCCGGACATCCAGACGGAATCCTCTCCGCGTGGCGCTTGTTCCTTTTTGTTACCGAACAGCCAACTTAACATCGAGAAGCATGGTAACGAAGAGTGGACAGCATGACAACGAGTTTCGGAGCATGAGCAAACGCTAAGATCATCGAACCAATTCCGCCGATGTTAGTTCAGCCGAGCGTGACCGACCTGTCGAAATGGTGGATGGGCAAGCACCACTATATCGAGCCCGAGAATCAGTTCATTTTCATGTACGAGAGGCGTTCTCTATGGCCCGCCGATCTCCTTCAACACGAACCTCATCAATGAAAAAGAAATCAAATCGGCGTGGGAGTCCAGCCGCAATGGAAGGGAAAGTATGCGGCACTTCAAATAGGCGCGAACCAGGGCTCAACCGCTGACCTACGTGTACTATCATCCTCAGCTTGGGCCAAAATTTATCGGGCGGGTTTACCGCGACATGGAGCCGATGATGTTTCGCGAACTGCGCCAGGGTACGGACTGGTTATCTCAGGGAATATTCCCGCTGTGTTTCTTGTGCCGGCGAGTCGACCGCGCCGCCATGCGGGCCTCCCCGTGGCTGAGCTAAACCCCTACCAAGTCGAAGAGAAACCCGGGCTCCGGTCCGGTTCCGGAGCGTTGGCCTTGATGAACCGGTATCCGAATCCCAGTGGCGCAAGAGTTTTCCTTAACTGGTTTCTCTCCTTGGAGGGACAAATTGCCTTTCGTCAAGCCAATACAGACGAGCTGAGGGTCGGCTCATTGAGGGAGGATTTGCCCCCGGAAATACTGCCGCCGCTTGCAAAGAGGAAAAAGGACAGAGAATACCTCTGGATCAACCGACCTGAGTGGATGGATTTCAAACCCATTCAGAGCCTGCTCGAAGAGTTGCGCAAACACAGGTAGCGTGAGGTTACCGAACCCGTTTATAATTTCTGAGCAAGCGAGCGCTTTCTCGATGCGGGTTGAATGGGACAACTCAAAAGCGCAACGCGGTGGGGCCGCGCGGCGATCTTTCGTGATGCTCTCTGTCCCTTTGGCCTGATGACGTTCGACTTGGCTCTCTCAAGCCCGAGCCAAGATCGACGGATTGCTGATCGCCGCCGCAAGCGGCTAGTGGTAAGACCTCCGGGACGCCATCGACTTCGGAATATCTCGCGTAAGCCGTCCGTCGACAGAACACTTTATAGAGCTCCGGTGAGCGAGCGCGCATGGTTTGGTAGCCAGTCTTAAAATTGTGCATGTAGGGACGGCGCCATCCGCGGTGGAAACACGGCGAACCAACAGGGTCAATCTCCATTCCTAACCGCCGCAGCATTCTTGCCAGCGGATCACTGATGAGAAAAAAACAATAAAGTATTTCGTGGGCGAGAGAATATTGTCGAACCGCGGAAATCAAACCAACGGTGATCCACGAGGTCTGCAATGCATGACTGATGAGATGATGCGGACCGGCGTGCCGGTTTCTTGCCTTTTTAGTATCAGGGGCGGAATTTGACCGCGGGCTTGTCGGAATCAAGGTGCAGAGGCGGGATGCTTCGGCGACTCCTTTCCCAGGAATGCCGGGAAAATTTTTCAGATCCATTGACGAAATCCTGCTGACCGGAAGCTTTTGCACTGGAGCGATGATCAAGCGCATCGCGCCCAACCATTCGCCAGTTGCACGAGACCTCACGATGAAATGCGCAGAGATGTCATCGTATTGATCTTGTTCTAGGAAACTAGGATGACTGGATGGGTCTTCGAATTTTTCCCGCAGGCAATAGACTTGATATCTCAGCTTATAATGGATTCTTCTTCCCGCATCATTGTCAGCCAAGTAGAAGTCGTATTTTTGCGGCAGCATTGATGACGTTCCTAGTTTTCACATAATCGCATCACCCGAATTGAGAACGCATCGAAGGTTTTCAAATCGTTTCAGGGACAACATCAACACGGGTTTAGCTTGAGGATGGACCTTCGAGTCAAAGCCGAACGCAATATCCACACCAGAGATATAAGTTGGGGTTTTTATGGAAAAAGGGAGTGGCGATCGCCAAGAAAGTTTTGTAATGAAAATTAACAGAAAAGCCGGCGTACATTCGAAAAGCGGTCAAGCAACTGTTTTTACGGTTAATTCTCACGGAGATTGTGTGTCAAACTAATTTACACATAAAGTGACTATACGCTTCTGCAAGGGTCAATACGCTACGGCAACACCGAAATCATTCCGACCTTCACCTTAATTCTCCCTGAAAATGGATATCCGTCTGCCGGTGGGCCGTCTCCCGCTCGATAATCTGGCTGTAGCGCGACAGCGGATAACAAAAGACGAAATAGCCGAGTGCAGCGAACAAATAGGCTTCAACACCGAACCCGGTCCAGGCTGGCTCCGTGAGGGAAACTTTGATCGTCGTCAGAAAGTCGAAAAGGCCAATGACGACAACGAGGGAGGTGTCCTTGAAAAAGCCGATGAAGGTATTGACCAAAGGCGGAATCGCGATGCGGAGCGCTTGAGGCAGGATGACGAAAGAGGTCCTTTGCCAATAACTCAGTCCGAGGGCTTGAGCCGCTTCTTCTTGCTCGCGCGGTATGGCCTGGAGTCCGCCGCGCACCACTTCGGCGAGATAAGCCGCGGCAAAAAAAATCATGGCGAGCTGGGCGCGTAGGAGCTTGTCGATGGATACTCCGCCGGGCAGAAAAAGCGGCAGCATAACCGAAGCCATAAACAGAACGGATATTAACGGAACGCCGCGGATCAACTCGATGTAGGCGATGGAGAGCCAACGAACGAGAGGCATTGCCGACCGTCGGCCGAGGGCGAGCAATATCGCGAGTGGAAACGCGAAGCCGAGGCCAAAAGTAGCGAGCAAGAGCGTCAGCGTTAGTCCACCCCAGCGTTCGTTTTCAACGTAACTCAAGCCCAATAGGCCTCCCCACATGAGTACGCCGATCGCTGCCAGACCTGCTAACCAAAAGTAAGCGAGGCGCCATCGTCTCATGTTTCGCAAGGCGCTGAGGAGATAGAGCACCATCAGTATTGCGATGGCCAAGGCCGGCCGCCAGTGCTGGTCGGCGGGAAAAGTACCGAACAAAATGAAGCGGTATTTGTCGGCGACAAATGCCCAACAAGCGCCGTGGCCGATCGCCTCGCGGCAAAGCCTTGCGTTTTGCGGCGACCAGACTGCACGGACAAGCGCCCAGTTGATCAACGGCGGAACCATGTTCCAGGCGAGATAGAGAATTATGAGTGTGGCAATTGAACTGGACCAACTGAAAAAAAGGCGGCCACGTAACCACTGCAGCAATGACTTGACGTGCGTGGTCGCTTCGTCGACGGCGTGGCTCATCGTTGGGCTCCCCGGAGCGCAAAGCGCCGGTTGTACCAGTTCATGACACCAGCGATGGCAAGACTGATCGTCAGGTAGACGATCATGATGATGGCGATGCCTTCGATGGCCTGGCCGGTCTGGTTGATTGTCGTATTAGCGATGGAAACCAGATCCGGATAACCGATCGCTACGGCGAGGGAGCTGTTTTTAGTGCAGTTCAGGTACTGACTGGTGACAGGGGGGACAATCACTCGCAGGGCCTGCGGCAGAACAACATAGCGCATGACTTGACGGTGGTTGAGCCCGAGCGAGTACGCTGCCTCGTACTGGCCACTCTCCACTGCCACGATTCCGGCGCGGACGATTTCCGCCGTGAATGCGGCAGTGTAGAGCGAGAGGCCTAGCAAGAGCGCGGCGAATTCGGGTGAGAGCAAAGCGCCGCCGGAAAAGCCAAAACCGCTGAGAACCGGATACTCCAGCGCGAGCGGCGCTCCCAGGACGATCATCGGAAACGCGAAGCCGCGGTTACTGAGAAATATGCCGGGCCCGGGGCTCAGCGCATCGGCCGGCGCAGGAAGGTTCTCGGTAATGACCGCATACCAGAAAAATAATTGGACGACCAATGGAATATTGCGGATCACCTCGATGTACACTGCGGCGAGCTTGGCGAGCAGCCAGTTGGGCGATAAGCGCGTCAAACCGATAAACCCACCCAGCACGGTCGAAAAAACTATGGCGAGCGCCGAGACGCGAAAGGTATTCAAAAAACCGACGGCGATCGCGCGCAGGTAAGTGTCCGTGCTCTCATAGGAGAGAAATGTGCTCTCGCCGATTTCGAAGCTCGCTTCACGCGCCAAGAAATCAAAGCCACTGGCGATCCGCCGTTGCCAGAGATTCTCTGCGGCATTGGAAGTGAAGTACCAAGCCGCGACGCCGACCCCGGTGGCTAATAACGCTTGATAAATGACAGGTCGAACCTGTGGGTGTTGTAAAGACCGCATGAGCTTGCTGACGCCGGCGGTGTGGGCCGCTCGGTCGGATTCAGAGCGCATCGAAATTCAAGGGTCTGGACGGCGCGTGCTTTCAGCGGATTGGTGGGGCGTACATCAGTCCGCCTCGGTTCCAAAGTTTGTTGATGCCGCGATCGAGACCCAGTGGCGTGAGGTGGCGGTCGAAGCTCTCGCCGTAGTTTCCCACCTGTTTGATGATGTCGTAAGCCCAGCGATTGTCCAGCCCAAGCATTTTGCCGAACTCGCCCTTGGCGCCGACGAAGCGTTGGATGACGGGATTGTCGCTTTTTGTTTGCTGATCAATATTCTTCGACGTGAGACCTAGTTCTTCGGCCTCGATTGTGGCGAACAACGACCATTTAACGACGTCGAACCAGTGATCGTCACCGTGCCGCACCGCCGGTCCGAACGGCTCCTTGGAAATAACCTCCGGGAGAATTACATGATCGGCCGCATTGGCGGCGCGCGAGGCGCGAGCCGAGATCAGCCCGGACACGTCGGTCGTGAAGACGTCGCAACGCCCGGCGAAGTACGCGTTGAGAACCTCTTCCAACTTTTCGATCACCACGGGTTTGAATTTCATATTATTGGCGCGGAAATAGTCGGCGAGATTGAGCTCGGTGGTGGTGCCCGGTTGAACGCACACCGCGGCGCCGTTGAGTTGTGTAGCCTTCTTTACGTTCCGCTTTTTCGCGACCATGAAGCCCTGGCCGTCGTAGAAGTTGATGCCGACGAAATTGAGCCCGAGACTTATGTCGCGCGCCATCGTCCATGTCGTATTGCGCGACAGAAGGTCGACTTCTCCTGACTGTAAAGCAGTGAAGCGTTGCTGCGCGGTTAACGGAGTGTAGCGAACCTTTTGGGCATCGCGGAAGAGCGCAGCGGCGACGGCGCGGCAAAAATCTACATCGATGCCGCGCCATTCTCCCTTACTGTCCGGTTGTGCGAAGCCCGCAATGCCGGTGTTCACGCCGCAGCGAAGAAAACCTTTTTTGACGGCCAGGTCGGCCGTCGCGCCCGCCTGCGCGCTTGCCGTGCAGAGCAGCACCAAAGCGCCTGTCCATAAAATTGTTCTCACCATCATGGCTGTTTTCCCTTCGTCCCTCCTGGCGGCGACAATCCAGCGTACGGGGTCGCCTGAGTATATTCAGGTATGAGCGTAGCGGCAAATCGCGACAACAATTTTTCAGGTCAAGCTCGGTTCATCCTGGTCAGTTAATTTGGAGAACGAGTTTTCCGCCACGAAGGCGCGTAGGTTCCCCTTTCTGATCTCCCCACGCGCGGGAAGGAAAGGGGTGGGGGCCGATGTATTGGCTCATGCATAGAAGGTTGACCACGACGCTTCGAAGCGGAGGCTCATTGCTCAGAATCTTTATCGGCGAGGCGCAAAAGCGTTGGCTATTTTCGCCGATTCTCGATCAGCGTCCAACCGATTTCAGCTGCGGGTTTAAAATCGTCGAGCACCGACTGATAAATTTTGCGCAAATTCTTCCACGGATCTTCGTTGCGGTAAAAGCGGTGGAGAAACAGCATATCGGTCAACAGGCTGAGCATCCAATTGACGTCGGTCGTGTACCCGATGACCGCTTGACAGCCGGAAGATTCGAGAAATTGTTTGGCGAACTGCTGTCCCTTGCGGCCCTTGAGCACGCTGCACGCGGCGAAATAAACGAGATTGGTTTTCACGCCGAAGCCTTTGAAGGCGTCGCAAAGCGGCTGTTCGCCGATGGATTCAAGAACCGATTTTACTTCTCTGGGCGCGCCGTGAAAGGCGAGATAAAAGATCGGCGCGTCGGCGGCGCTGGCATCGTGCCAGAGTAGGCCCTGGGGCGACGCCGTGTAATGCGCGAGCCCGCGTTGGGATTCGACGAAGCGATGGGCGAGTTGCAGAGGCGGGTCAAGGAGCGGTCCCATCGACTCAAAGAAGCCTTTGACCGACATGGTCTGGAACAAGCGATTGTCCCAGTACGATTCCAGTACGACGAGCTTAGCTGGCACCCGTCGGCCACGATCAACACTAGGCCAGGTCGGATGTCCTGCGCGGGCGCAGGCAGCGAACCATTGCGGCGTTTCTTTGGGACAGTTTTCGACGCAGCAGCGGCTGTACACCATGCTCTTGCCATCATAGCAGGGGAACGATTCGTCCGGTTTAATTTCGTGCTTCCAGTAACAGCTGCCGGTAGGCATGGAATGAACTCAATAGTTGGAGCAGCGGAGTGGTCGAGCGATGGGATAATGCATCGAAAGCAAGACTATCTTTCGGGTAGCTCTTTCACTAGGGCCAATACTTCTTTGTATTGGCAAGGCTTGCCGGCAAATAGTTTCGCGCTTGCTTTTCGTTGGGGTTTTGCTCTAGGGGCAAATCCCTCACTGTGACGCAACGGCTAATAATTGTGACGCAACGATCGATCCATAGCGGGATAGCATTGATTCTCCTATAGGTCATGATTTCGGACTCCTCAGTTATGATCACGTCATCGCAAGACTTGGGTAGGTCCTGGTGCTGTGAGTCAGCCCCATACGGACCATCATCTCGGCGGTCTGAATGCTGGTTTTAAGCGCGTCCATCACCGGTACGCCGAGTTCCTTTTCGAACTCTTGCGGTGAATATTGCACCGGCACCATGGTGACACCCATCGGGACGATGATCTCGGCATCGTGATGCGCGATTAATTCGCGGCCGATTTTGATGAAACGCTCGCGCATGGCGTCGCGGTTCTTGGTGCTTTCCGGGAGCGGAATTTCGACGCTACGAATTCCCACTACTGAATCCGAAACTCTCCAACCGTGCATCTGTTTACGCATGAAGGGAATACTTTTTTCCTCGTAGGCGATGACGCCTAAGCGGTTGCTCAACTGTGCGCCGAGGTGCAAAACCGATTGTCCCGCGCCGACAACCGGAATCCGCACCAAGTTGCGCGCCAATTCGACGCCGGCATCCAGAGTTCCGAATGGCACCACGGCGTCGTAACCGCTAGCTTCCGCCTTTTGAGCCACTTCGGCGACGAGCGGCCCCGCCGAGAGGGAATTGACTTGCGAGTTAGAACGGCGGAAAAAAGTTGCTTTGATCACCTCAAAGCCGATCCCAGTGCCGGGCGATGCGCATTTCAAGACCGCTCGCCTGCGCCTTTCCCCTTCTTCGGGCGGATATTCGCCCATGACGATCATGATCTTCATCGAGGTCTCCTTCCATCTCGTACCGCCACCGAAAATATCTCGTATTCACGAAATTATTGTCAACTTACTTTTATTTGGTCAGTTATGCGACCTTGACAGAATGTATCCACCGTTATTTATTATGGCTTCCTATGAATATAGCAAACGGCGCACTCGGACATATCGTTCTCAATGTGGCGGATCTCAAAAAATCAGAGCGGTTTTACCACTCGGTTCTCGGTCTAACGGTTTCCGCACGGAATTTGAAAACGAAGATGACCTTTCTGAGCTATGGCAAGGAGCATCATGACATCGCGCTGCAGGCGTTACCGAAAGGTGCAAGACATGTGAGGGGCAAGGGAATGCCCAAGTTGCACCATTTCTGCATCTATGTCGACTCCAACGATGTTATCGACGAAATCTATCCCGTCTTGAAGCGTAGAAACATTCGAATCGTCAGCGGGCCGGAGACCTTGGTGGTAGCCGGTAATCGATCGATCAGTTTTCTCGATCCCGACGGCAACCGCGTGGAGATCGCCTGCAATACAAATAAGTTCAAATTCGATAACCGCAAGAAAGCCAAATCTTAGGGCGAGTGTTAAACCCTTCCTAACAATTCAATGGTTGGTTCGAGGTGAACATGTCTGCCGAAGCTGTCTTGAGCGGAAAAACTTTATCGACAAAAGAATTCTGCGATGTACTGATGAACGAAGTACAGAGCGGTCACGCGCGCTTACATCACCCGTTTTATTGGGATCTTTACGACGGGAAACTGCCATTAGAGGCCATCCGAATCTGGGCTAAGGAAGCGTGGGGGATTTTTGCTTACAACGTGGCGATCAATACGGCGAAGTTAGTGCGGTGCCAATTGTCCGGCATCCACGATCCCGAGATCCACAAGAAATTTGTCGACATTATTCATTCGGAAGTCGGTTACAAATACTTCCAAGGTTCGCCCCGGCCTGTTTTGGGCCATCGCGCGCTGTTTCTCCGCTTCGGCGAAAGCATTGGCATTCCGGCGTCAGAACTGGAGCGCTGTGAGGCGGACGAGGACTTTTTGCCGACCACGGTGTTGGCGCGCGTCGGGTGGCTCGACATCGCGCTCAGAAGCAATCACATTCTCGAACAAGTAGCGTCGACGAATTGCTGCAACGAATTTTCCAATCAATTGACTGGCGGCAAGTTTTTTCGAGCCTTCCGCGATCATTACGGTTTGCAGCCGCACGATATCGAGTTCTTCGCCGAGCATGGCGAAGCCGATACCGAGCACAGCAACATCGGCTATGAGTTAGTGGAGCAATTCGCGACGACCAATGAGCTGCAAGTGCGGGTGTTAAAAGCGCTGCGAAAGGGCCTGTCCATCTGGTGGGCGCTAACCGATGGAGTGGCGAGAGAGTGCGCGAAGCCGAAGAGGTAATTCACGAACACAAGGGTCACAAAGTAAGGGCGTAATAGTCGCGCCCTTGGACGGTAAAACGGAAGAAATAAAATCGTTGGCGCAAACAACGCAAAGGGAATTTGTTTTTGCGCTTGTGATTAGTATTTTGTTCGGGGGAGAGTGTCATGGAGTACCTATCTACTTACCATTTGAAAAAATGGATGGACGAAAATCAGTCCCTCTTCAACCCTCCTTTTCGTACCAACCAGCTTCTTGTTCATCACAAGGACTTTCTCGTGATGATGCTGCGCGGGCCGAATACGCGACTCGATTTTCATATCGAACCGGGCGATGAGTTCTTTTACCAAGTGCAAGGCGACATGGAACTGGTGCTTAAGCCGGAAGGGGAGCGCAGACAGGTCGTAAAAATCAAAGAAGGAGAAATCTTCGTTTGCCCCGGGGGGCTGCCGCACTCACCCCGCCGGTTTGAGAATACCTGGGGATTGGTCATCGAGAGGAAGCGGCGCGACGAGGAGAAAGAAGAGTTCGTATGGTTTTGCGAGCAATGCGACGAGCCGGTGTTGTCGCGGATTGTGAATCAGGGAAATATTCCGTCGCGAGTATCCGCCGTCTACGCCGAATTCAACGCCGATCCCCAACTCCGCACATGCCGCGCATGCGGTTATGTCTTTCCTGAAACGCCCATGGCCGAGCGGCTGACGTTTTTAGACAAGAAATAATCGCTTGTTCCATATCGCGGCTGATTCTGAGCAGTGCCATGGCCAATGCCAAAGAATCCAAAACCTGTGCTGTCTGCGGCAAGAGTTTTCCCGTGCGCGATCTGGTGCCCGGGGTGGCGGTGCGTGATGTGATTGCTAACGAGATTCTGCGCGAGCATCCGGAATGGTCGCAGGATAAACTTGTTTGTCGACCTGATCTCAACCACTATCGTTCCAAATACGTCCACACACTCCTGGAATCCGAAAAAGGTGATCTAAGTTCCCTTGAGCATGAAGTGCTGCACAGTCTTCGCGAACACGAAACGCTTTCAAAGGATGTCGATACGGAATTTGAAGGAGACTGGACATTCGGCGAACGACTGGCAGATCGGATCGCAGCGTTCGGTGGCAGTTGGACGTTTTTGATCTCATTCGGCGCGTTTCTCGCCGTGTGGATCGGCTTGAACTCTTTTGTGCTCTACTCGCGGCCAATAGATCCGTACCCGTAT
>Ga0075423_10000760_pt1 | contig 27069 bp, 26 predicted proteins | sample SoiMethybrSBSTD2_FD_80114 | JGI IMG/M metagenome (GOLD analysis project Ga0075423, IMG submission 80114) | Bulk soil microbial communities from a Populus tree surrounding site in Tennessee, USA - Soil MetaG P. TD hybrid SBSTD2 | ecosystem: Environmental > Terrestrial > Soil > Tree plantation... | reverse complement strand
GAGGTCGAGGAGCCGCTCGCTGCGGTGCGAAGAATCGTGCGGGGTCAGGCGGAGCGCGTGCTCTGCCAGCGTTACCGCCTGCTGCGCCGCACCACGCGTCGACGCCCGCGCAGCAGCTGCCGGCACCGTCGCAGCCAGTGCATCGTCCGGAAGTGTCGTCGCCAGGGCGAGGTGGAGCGCGCGGAGCTCCTCGTCGGCGACGACCTCCGCGAACTCGAGGTGCAGGCGGCGACGCTCAGCGGCACGCGCTCGCGCCCTCGCCGCGGCGGCCAGGAGCGGATGCGCCGGTCGGACACGGTCGCCGTCGACGATCACGACCGCAGCTTCGAGCGCGTCGTGCAGCGCGTCCTCGCCGCTGAGCGCCACGAGCTGCGAGACGCGCAGGTCGGCCTGGAGCGCGAGGGCGAGCAGGAGCCGGCGCACCGGGGTAGTCAGCCCGCGGACGCGCGTGCCGAGCAGGGCCTCCACTTCGTCGGGCACCGGAAGCTCGTCGCCGATCGCAGTCGCTCCCCGGCCAGCGATCACCCGTCCCACCTCGAGCGTGAACAGCGGGTTGCCGAGCGTGGTCTCGAACACCCGGCGCAGGACGTTCCGCGACGGGTTGAGGCCCAGTCGCTCGGACAGGACGCGCCGCGTGGCGCCGAGCGTCAGGTGATTCAGCTCGAGCCGCTCCACCGGCTTGCCCTCGAGGGCTCGCTCGACCGCGGTGGAGGTTCCCGGACGGCGCGCGAGCAGGAAGGCGATCGGTTCGGCGTCGAGCCTCTGCCGTCGTAGTCGCCACGCGCGCCGCCGGACATGACACAGCTGGAGGGGACGCAACCGCGGCGAGGCCGCTGCCAACCGCGGAAGTGACAGGATCGGGGAAGTGAGCAGCCTCTACGACCGGATCGGCGCGAGCTACTGCGCGACGCGCAGGCCGGACCCGCGCATCGCGGCGCTGATCGTCGAAGCGCTCGGCGACGCGCGCTCCGTCGTCAATGTCGGCGCGGGCTCGGGGTCGTACGAGCCGGCCGACCGAGAGGTTCTCGCCGTGGAGCCCTCGGCGACGATGATCGACCAGCGTCCGCCCGGCGCCGCGCCGGTGATCCAGGCGCGCGCCGAGAACCTCCCGCTCGACGACGACAGCTTCGACGCCGCGCTGGCCGTGAACACCGTGCAGCACTGGAGCGACCTCCCGGCCGGCCTGCGGGAGCTGCGGCGGGTGGCCCGCCGGCGCGTCGTCATCTTTCTGCGCGACGGGCGGCGCGGCGTGCCGTTCTGGCTCGCCGAGGACTACATGCCGGCGCTCGTTCGCTCGCAGGGGATCTCCGTCGAGGCGATCGAGCGCGACCTCGGACCGCTCACGTCCGTCGCGGTCCCGTTGCCACGCGACTGTCATGACGGCCTGTTCAGCGCCTACTGGGCGCGCCCCGAGCTGTACCTCGACCCGGAGATTCGGCGGAACATCTCGAACTTCGCCCTCGCGCCGGAGTGCGACGTCGAGGGCGGTCTCGCACGCCTGGCGGACGACCTCGAGTCGGGAGCCTGGGACCGCCGGTACGGTCACCTGCGCTCGCTGCCGGAGCTCGATCTCGGGCACTGCGTGCTGATCGCGGATCTCGGCTGACTCGGCCCGTACACTCCTCGCGATGGCGTTCCGGCCGGAGCGGCTGCTCGTGCCCGTGATCACGCCGTTCGACGAGGCCGGGCGCGTCGACGAGGAAGCGCTCGAGCATCATGCCGCCGAGGTGCTCGCCGCAGGCGCGGAGGGCCTCGTGGCCGTAGCGACGACCGGCGAGGCGACCGCGCTCGACGCCGGCGAGCGCGCGGCCGTGATCTCGACCTGCGCGCGCGTGTGTGCAGAGCGGGAGGCCGTTCTCGTGGTCGGCGCCGGCACGTACAACACGCGCGAGACGATCGACCGTCACGAGGCGCTCGCCGACGTGCCCGGCGTGAGCGCGTCGCTGGCGGTCGTGCCGTACTACGTCCGCCCGTCCGAGGCGGCGGTCGTCGCGCACTTCCAGGCGATCGCCGAACGATCGCCTGTTCCGATCATCCTCTACAACATCCCGTACCGCACCGCGCGCGGGCTCGGCAGCGCCGCGCTGCTCGAGCTCGCGGCGACTGACGACATCGTCGGCGTCAAGCAGGCGGTCGGCGGCATCGACGTCGACACGCTGCGACTCCTCGCCGCCGCGCCGCCGGAGTTCGCCGTTCTCGGCGGTGACGACGCGTTCCTCGTCCCGCTCGTCCTCATGGGCGGTGCCGGTGCGGTCGCGGCTTCCGCGAACGTCGCTACAGACCGCTACGGCGCGATGATCGACGCCGGCCTCGACGGACGGCTCGCCGAGGGTCGCCGGCTCGCCGAGGCACTGCTCCCGCTGACGCTGGCCTTGTTCGGCGAGCCGAGCCCGGCGGTGATCAAGGGTGTCCTGCACGCGCAGGGGAAGATCCCGACCCCGCACGTCCGGATGCCGCTCGCCGACGCTTCGCCGGCGGCGGTCGAGCAGGCGCTGGCCGCACTCGAGGCGCTCGCCGCGGTGGTGTAGCCCGCGCTACCCGGCCACCAGGAGCGTGCCGCCCCAGGTCGCCGGATCGATGTCGTCGAGCGTCTGCGAGAACGTCCAGTGGTGACCGGCGGGATCCTCGGCAGCGTACTGCCGCTCGCCGTACTCGAAGTCGGTCGGCTCCATGAGGATCCGCGCCCCGTGTTCGCGGGCGCGGGCACAGTGCGCCTGGACGTCGTCGACGCGGACCAGGACCGAGTGCGTGACCTCGCCCGCCCGCGGGGGCCGCTTGTCGTGACGCACGTCGGCGACGATGACCGCGCCGTCGCCGAACCGCAGCTGCGAACGGTGGTTCTCACCTATCCGCAGGCGCTCCTCGAACCCGAACGCCTCGGTGAGCCAGGCGACCGCCTCCCGGACGTCCGGATAGGTGAGCACCGGGACGACGAGCGGCGAGGGTATCGACCTGTTGCTCCGCACGGGCACGTAGCCTAGGCGACGACGGCGAAGAGCCGCCACTCGCCCGGCACGCCCTTGAGCGCGTGCACGCCGCGATCCTCGAACTCGAGACCGGACCCCGCGACCAGGTCCCTGACGGTGCTCGACACGAGCACCTCACCCGGTCCGGCAAGCGCCGCCACGCGTGCGCCGGTATGAACGGCGATGCCTGCCACGGAGCCGTCGTGGAGCTCGCACTCGCCGGTATGCAGGCCGGCGCGAACCTCGAGGCCGAGGGAGGCGATCGCGTCGCGGATCGCCGCCGCGCACCGGATCGCGCGGGCCGGGCCGTCGAACGTCGCCAGGAAGCCGTCACCGGCCGTGTCGACCTCGTTCCCGCGGAAGCGACGGAGCGCGCGCCGGACGACTGTGTGGTGTGTCGCCAGCAGGTCGCGCCACCGGCGGTCGCCGAGCTCGACGGCGCGCTCGGTCGAGCCCACGAGGTCGGTGAAGAGCACGGTGGCGAGAATCCGGTCCGGCTCGGGCCCGCGGCGGACGCCCGTCAGGAACTCCTCGACTTCGTCGAGCAGGGCATCCTGGTCGCCCGTAAACGGCAGATGGTCGTCGCCCGGCAGCTCGACATATCTCGCGCCGGGAATCCGTTCTGCCGCGTACGTCGCACCCGCGGGGCTGATCGCCCGATCGCCCGCACGGTGCAGGATCAGAGTCGGGACCCGGATCACCGGGAGCACGTGGCGGACGTCGATCTCGCCGTTCATCCGCGTGAGAGCGGCAGCCGCCCCCGGGCTGGCGCTCATCCGCAGGTACGTCGACCACCAGCGCGCGAACGCCTCGTCGCGCTCGCGGCTCGGCGACCGCACTGCCAGGCCGACGGTGCCTCCCCACTCGTGCTCGACCTGCTCGGTGAACGCCTCGTAGTCGTCCGGGTGCTGCCCGAACGGGTAATCGGGCGCCGAGAGGCGTCGCGCGTAGCCGCCGAAGACGACGAGTGCAGTGGTCCGCTCTGGATAGGTGGCGCCGAAGAGCAGGCACATCGGCCCGCCCTCGGAGACGCCGAGCAGCGCCGCCCGCTCCGAGCCCACGGCGTCCATCACGGCCCGCACGTCATCCATCCGCTGCTCGAGCGTCGGGAGCTCGGTGCTCGGAACGCGGTCGGACATCCCCGTTCCGCGCTTGTCGAAGAGGATCAAACGCGCGAACGAGGCCAGCCGCTCGAGGAAGGCCGTGTACCCGGGCTCCTCCCACTGGTACTCGAGGTGCGAAACCCAGCCGCTGACGTAGACGAGGTCAGGCGGACCTTCGCCGAGCACCTGGTAGGCGATGTTGACGTGGCCGCTCCGCGCGTAGCGCGTCTCGTGGTGCACGCTCGGAGTTTCGCTCATGATGCGCGCGAATTCGATGAGGGCCGCCCGCCTACACGCCTATGGCTCGGGGAAGCTCCGCCTCGAAGAGGTCGATGAGCCGAGCGCGACCGCGGCACACGACGTCGTCGTCCGTATCGGCGGTGCGGGTCTGTGCCGAACCGATCTGCACATCATCGAGGGCCGGCTACGCGACGCCGTCGGCCGCCTTCCACGCATCCTCGGGCACGAGAACGCGGGCTGGGTCGAGGAGGTGGGTCCCGCCGTGTCGGACATGGCGGTCGGCGACCCGGTGATCCTCCATCCGCTCGCGACGTGCGGCCGCTGCCTCGAATGTCGGGCCGGCAACGACATGCACTGCGCTGACCAGAGCTTTCCGGGGCTGACCGCCGACGGCGGCTTCGCCGAGCTGGTGAAGACGAACCACCGTGCGATCGTCGCCGTGCCTTCCGGCCTCGACCCGGCGGACGTCGCTCCACTCGCCGACGCCGGGCTCGCCGCCATCCATGCCGTGAAACGAGTTTCCGCGAACCTCACGCCTGACGCGAGCGCGGTGGTCATCGGCGCGGGCGGGCTCGGTCATCTCGGCGTCCAGTGCCTGAAGGCGCTCACGCCGGTTCGCGTCATCGTCGTCGACACGTCTGCGCACGCGCTGGAGCTCGCCCGCGAGGTCGGCGCCGACGATGCAGTGCTCGCGGACGGGCGTCACGTCGAGGCGGTGCGCGAGCTCACCGGCGGCGCGGCCGCGGCGGTCCTCGACTTCGTTGGCGAGGACGACTCGATTGCGGCCGGGTTGGCCCTCCTGCGGCGGGGCGGCGTCTACGCGGTGATCGGTTACGGCGGGACGTTCACCGTTCCGGCTGTCGAGCTCGTCGCCTCGGAGCTGACGATCGTCGGCAACCTCGTCGGCACGTACACGGATCTCGTCGATCTCCTCGCGCTGGCGGCCGCGCGGAAGGTGCATATCCGGACGACCGCGTACCCGCTCGACTCGCTGAACGACGCGATCGCCGATCTCGATGCCGGTCGGTTATCGGGCCGCGCCGTAATCGTTCCGTGACATCCCGGCCGCCTGAACGCAAAAGGACGGCCCCGCTTTCGCGGGGCCGTTCGACCGCGGTCGGTCGGTGCTACATCGTGGTGCCCGCCGGCTGCTGGTGCAGTCCCGGCCGCGGCACTCGCATCGTTCCGAGAGCGCCGCCCAGGGTGAGCACAAGGAACCCGATGCCGGTCAGGAGCAGTGCCGCGCCCATGACCACCGACCAGAGGGCCACCCGCTCGGCGAAGTACGAGGTGTTCAGCGCCGTGGTCAGCCCGGTCTCGGTCACCCAGATGTCACGCTGGGCGTTGGCGACCGGCTGCTTGCTCTTCGGGTCGATGACCGCATGGGCCGGGTCGTCCGTTCCACCGCCTGCGGCGAGGAACCTAGCCGGCGTGCCGGGCTTCGCCTGGTAGCGACCCATCTGCGCGTAGGTGTAGCCACCTGTCGCCTCGAGCGTGTGGATCCGCATGTACCCGGCGAACGTCCTCGCCTCCGAGCCGGTGTCGATGGCCTTGCCGCCCACGCTAGCGCTCGGAATGTCGAGCGAACTGATGTCGAGGCCCGCCTTTTTCGCCTCAGCGGTCATCCCCGCAGGCGATCGGAGTGGACTGGGCCCGCTTCGACCTCGAGCAGTTCCGCTTCGGGATGGACGTCGAATTCGAGCACGGGTCACACGATCCCCAGACGGACGTCACGGGCGACGACCCGATCGTGACCGGGAAGATCGCTCGTCTCCGTACTCCTCGACGAAGTCGCCGATCTCCGTCGCCAGCCTCCGAGCGACATTTCGCGAGAACGCCTCGTCGGTGACGGTCTCGCCGCCGGCCATCCGCGCTGTGACGAACCGAGCGAGCTCCCCGCGATCGATGCCCTCGTCGATCTTGGACAGCGCCGGGCAGATGACGGGATAGGCGGCGTGCGCGAGCAGCAGGCGATACATGAACGGTTCGACCGCCGGAAGGCACTTCGCAAGCGTCCGAATCGCCCAGCCGGTCCACTTGTCGGGCAGCGCCTCGCGCCCTGTGAGGCCGAGAATTCCGATCACCGTCTCGATCGCGTCCGTGCTCCTGGCCAGCGTCGCAGGCACCTCGAGTGGTGTGCTCGGTGCGGCGAGCTCGCTCACGAGCTCACGAACCCGGGTGTCGTCCTCCAGGTCCTCGAGGTCGACGTGCTCCTCGGTCAGGAGCGCCGCGAGGGCACGCGCCCGGTCGATCATTCTTGGCCCTTTCCGAGGCTCAACCTGCGGCGAGGATAAACCGGCGAACGCCGCGAGTTTCGCCCTCGCGGCGGCCTTCCCTAGCCGTCCGGGTCTCCCCGCTTGACCCAGTATTCGGTCGCGCGGCATGCTCGACCTGTGGGGAGGCCACTCAGGGCGCTCACGCAATCGCTGGGCGCGGCTTGCACCGTCTTCCGGAACCGGGATCTCGCACGAGTCGAGATCTCATGGGCAGGCTCGATGTGCGGCGAGTTCCTCTCCATCGTCGCGTTCGGCGTCTACGCCTACCAGGCGGGCGGCGCGGCTGCGGTGGGTCTGGTCGCGGCGATTCAGCTGGCTCCGGCGGCGCTGCTGGCGCCCGTCGCGGCCGAGCTCGGTGACCGCTTTGCCCGCGAGCGGGTCGTCGTCGGTTCGGAGATCGTGCGCGCGACGGCGATGGCGCTGGCCGCAACGGCTGTCTGGACGCACGCCCCCGCGGCCGCCGTCTACATCGTGGCGGCGGTGGCGGGCATTGCAACCCAGGCCCTCTATCCGGCGCAGACCGGGCTCGTGCCGCTGCTTGCGCGCACGGCCGAAGAGGTGACGGCCGCGAGCGCCGCGTCGTCGCTGATCCGCAGCGCCGCGGGGCTGCTCGCCCCGGCCGTCGGCGGGCTTCTCCTCCTCACGGGCTCGATCGGCACGCTGTTCGTCGCCTGCGCGTTGTGCTTCGCTGCGGCCGTTGTCGTCGCGGCGACGATCGGCGGTACCTCGGAGCTCCGGGCTGCGCCGCCGTCACGCGGAGCGCTGCGAGACGTGCTGGCCGGCTTCGGCGCAGCACGCGAGGACCGAGATATCGCCGTCATGCTCGGCATCTTCGCCGTGCACGGGATCAGCCGTGGCGCGCTCGGCGTGTTGCTCGTCATCGTGCCCCTCGAGCTGCTCGGTCTCCACGACTCGAGCGTCGGGTTCTTCAACGCGGCACTCGGCATCGGTGGAATCGTCGGCGCCGTGGCCACCGCGGCAATGACGGGGCGGCGGCACCTCGCCGCGGCGGTCGCGGCCGGTCTCGTCCTGACGGGCGCCCCACTCATGCTCGCCGGAGCGGCCGCGGTCACGGCCTGGCTGCTCGTCTGCATGGCCATCGTCGGAGTCGGCATCACCGTTGTGAGCGCCGCCGGCACCGTCCTCCTGGTCCGCCTAGCCCGGGACGACGTACTCGCTCGCGTCCTGGGCGTGCTCGGCACCCTGCGTGCCGTCGCGATGACCGCGGGCTCGCTTCTGGCTCCGCTGCTCGCGCAGTTCGCCGGGGTACGCACGACCCTCGTCGCCGTCGGCGCGATCACGCCGGCTGCCGCGCTCGCCGCCCGCCGCGCGCTGCGACGAATCGATGAGGATGTCACCGTTCACGAGGACGAACTGCGGCTCCTGCGCGGGTCGCCAGTCTTCGCGCCCGTTCATCCCGTCGCGCTCGAACGGCTCGCGGCGCGATTGCGGCCGTTCACCGTCCAGGCGGGGACGATCGTGCTCAACGAGGGCGACGCCGGCGACCAGGTCTACCTCGTTGCCGGCGGGAAGCTCGAGGTGACCTGGAACGATCGCACGGTCAACGTGATCCAGGCCGGAGAGATCTTCGGCGAGATGGCCCTGCTCCACGATGAGCCGCGCAATGCGACGGTCACAGCGCGTGAAGACGCGAGGCTCTACGGACTCGACAAGGATGAATTCCTCGCTGCGGTCATCTGCCATCCAAGCAGCAGCCGGGAAATCGAAAACCTGATCAGCGCTCGCTTGACCCGCAGCGGGATGGTCTAGCTCGCCCTCGGGTCGACTTCCCACATCCGGCGCTCCCCGACGGCGACGAGGTACTCGAACTCGAACCGCGCACTGCTGGGCGTGCCCCGATCCCACTCGTCGAAGAAACCTCGGAACGCCGCGTCGAACTCCACGCCTTGACCCTCCTTTACCGCGTTGGCCCGTGCCGCGACTGTCGGGCCGTACCGCTGCTTGAAGTCATCGGCGAAGGCGCCCGGGCGAGGGAATGCGGTCACCTCGAGCACGTCGCGTTCGAGCGTCCGCCAGTCGATGCCTTCGCCGAACAGCTCATCAAGGTGGTGTTCGCTTCCCCACAGCGGCGCCGGCTGGGCGCCGGGTGGCGGCGGCGGGGCGAAGGGAGCCATTGTCCGGAACATGCCCCCAACGATGCCCTCCGGTGTCCAGTTGAGTAGCCCGAGTGTCCCACCGCTGCGACATACACGAACAAGCTCATCCGCCACCGCCTGGTGGTGAGGGGCGAACATCGCGCCGATTGCGGAGATGACTACGTCGAACGACTCGTCGGCGAACGGCAGGTTCTCCGCGTCGGCTTCCACCCACTCGACGTCGAGCCCTCGAGCCTCCGGACGCCCGCGGCCGGCTTCCAGCAGTTCTGGCGTCAGATCGCTCGCCGTGACCTTCGCGCCAAGCTGCGCCGCCGGGATCGCGGCGTTTCCGCTACCAGAGGCGACGTCCAGGACACGCGCTCCCGGAGCGATCCCGCATGCGTCGACGAGCCGCGTTCCCAACGGAAGAAGCCACGTCTGGACCATCGTCGCGTAATCGCCCGACGCCCACATCGCGCGATGACGGGCCTTGAGCTCGCTGTCGGGTATCGTCGGCGGCGCCATTCTCCACTCGCGGTTGCCCCGAGCGGCAGCCGCGGTTGACAATCCTACGACGATTTGGCAAGGCCATGATCGTGCGCGCACCCACAGAGCTTTCCAGCGGCGTCGACGAGCTCCTCGAGCGACTCGGGCCGCTTTACGGCCTCGGCGACGAGCTCGCGCCGCTGCGGGAAGTCAGCGCGGCACTGCCGGTCGTGCCGCTCGAGGCATCGGCCTCGCTCCATGCCCGGACCGACTCGCGAGACCTGCGAGTCACCGTGGGGCTCCCGAGCCGTTCCGCGCTTTCGAGCCTGCTCGAGTCGCTTGACGTCCGAGCGGCGGGCGAGCCCGCCGTCGGCGCGCTCGTGCTCGCAGCGCGCGATGCGCGGGAGCGACGGTTTCCCTACGGCGCGGCGCTCAGGGCGCGGACGGGCCACCCGGTCCGGCCACGACCGGCAGCCTGGCTCGGCGGGAGCACGGTCGCCGAACGGTCGATGCGCGTCGACGCGGCACTCCGGTCGGTCGGGCTCGAGGAGCCGGCAAACCGATCCCGACGAATTGCCGACATCCTCGGCTCGAATCCGTTCTCCGGCGTGATCCCGTACGGGCTCGGTCTGGATCTGGGCGAGACCGAGGCCACCGGAGCGAAGGTCTACTTCGCGTGCGAGTCGGCCGAGGTCGTGCTCGGCCATCTCCACGGCCCGATCGCGGACGAGCTCGCGCTCGGCGACCAGACGGCCGCCTTCGACGCACTCGTCGACGTCATCGGTCCGGAGTGGCGGCGCAGGCGCTGGCTTCTCGAGATCTCGTTCGAGCTTCCGGCCGACCCTGCCTCGGGCGCGCGGGCGAAGCTCTACGCCCCAGCCCCGAGTCTGGCCGTTACTAGCATCGCCGCGCATCGGGCGATCCTGTCGATCGCTTCGAAGCTCGGATTCGACGCCGCTCCCTACGAAGCGTTGGTCAGGGCGCTTCGTCCCCAAGGTCTCCCAGACGATCGACCGCCGACGCTCTCGGTGGGCGTGAGCGTTACGGCCGCGAGCCCCTCGCTCGAGGCGTACGTCTTCCTTCGCTAGTCACCTCGGACGGACGCGTGAGTCTGGAAGAGCACGCCTACGCCGGGCTCTGGCCCTGGGAGCTCGTCACGCCGCGCGATGTGGCGGAGGCCCTGTCCGGGCTCGCGGTACCGTGGTGGATCGCGGGTGGTGCGGCGATCGAGCTCTTCCTCGGCCGCACGACGAGGCGCCGCTACGACCTCGACCTCGCCGTTCTCCGTCGCGATCAGCTCGCGCTCCGGCAGCATCTCGCCGACTGGGACCTCCACCTCGCGACACCCGAGCGCCGCCTCTTCCCCTGGGATGGGCGCTTCGTAGAACTGCCGATTGCGCGTTTCTGGGTGCGGCGGCGGCCGGGGGCGCCGTGGTGGCTGGACGGCCGCCTCGAGGAGGCGCGGGACGATCGGTGGTTCTACCGGCTCGACGAGCGGGTCTCACTCCCCCTCTCGGAGTTCGGTCGGGTTACCGACGAGGGAATCCCGTTTCTCGCACCGGAGGTCGCGCTCTTCTACATGCTCATCAACCCGACGCCGAAGGCAAAGGCCGACTTCCTCGCGACGCAGAAGCACCTGGGCCCCGCGAGCCGCGCATGGCTCGGGCATGCACTCGCTGCCTGCCATCCGGGCCATCCGCTTCTGCCGTTGCTACAGGGACCGTAGTTCCCGGCTACGAGCCCTCCCAGTAGCCCGATCCGCCTGCGGCTTCGAGGTCGTCGTCGGCGATCGCCATCCGGTTCGACGGGATGACCAGGTACGCCTTGTCGGGCGTCTCCTCCAGCACCTCGAGCGCGATCGACTCGGGCACGGTGAAGCCCGTCTCCTCCGCGACCGCGGCCCGCGGATCCGTCTTCAGGCGCTCGCGAAAGCTCTCGTCCGCCCACGCACGGGCGACGATCTTCGCCTCGAGGTCACGACGATTCGGTGCGGCTGCTTCGGTCAACGTCTCTCCCTCCTTGCGTCGTCATCGTCAACTCGGCGCGCCTCGAGGAGGCCCGGGGTCGTAGCCGCCGCCACCGGCGAGGTCGAGATCCTCGTCGGAGACGGCCATGCGGTTCGCCGGGATGACGAGGTACGCCTTGTCAGGCGTCTCCTCGAGCACCTCGATCGCGACCGACTCCGGCACGGTCACGCCGGTCTCCTCGGCGACCGCCGCCCGCGGGTCGGCCTTCAGCCGGTCGCGGAAGCTCTCGTCCGCCCACGCACGGGCCACGAGCTTCGCCTCGATGTCACGGCGGTTCGGTGCGGCTGCTTCGGTCATCCGTCCTCCCCTCGTCGCCGGAAGCCTGCGATCTCATCCGATCGCCTGCGTGGTGTCAAGCGACCTCGCGCTTCGACCGAAGAACCGCGCGGCCAGAAAGTAGCGCTCGACGGGATTCCGTCCGTACCGGGCGGGCGCGAAAAGCCGGCGCCGCGCCATGATCTGCCCGATCGCGCTCCGGCGGACACGCTCATGGTGTCGCGTCAGATCGAAGTCGTTCCGGTTGTTCGCCGCGATGACCGCGTCCGCAGCCGCGATTCCGGTGCCCAGCGCACACGGAATCCCCTCGCCGAGGTACGGGTCGACCCCGGCCGCGTCGCCGGCGAGGCACACGCGCGTGGCGCCCAGGCGCGCATCCGGGTCATAGGCGATGCCGCCGTGGCCGCGGATCGAGGAGGACTCACACTGCAAGCCGCGCGAGGCGAGCCAGTCGAGGAGGAACGACCGGGCCTGCCGCCCCGAGCGAGCGCAGTCGGGCGCGCATACGGCGATTCCGCAGCTGAGGAGCGGAGAGCCTGCGTCGCACGAGGGGAAGATCCAGCAGTAGCCGCCGAGCCCAGCCTTGATCGGCGCGAAGTCGATCATGGCGATCCCTCTGGAGAACCCGGCGTCGCGTTGCGCGTCGTCGGGCATGAGCACCTCGAGCGCGAAGCCCCGTTCCCCGGTGCCAACTTCGATCTCCCGCCGGACGACGCTGTTCGCGCCGTCGGCTCCGATCACCACGAGCGCATGGTGTTCGCCGCGATCGGTTAGCACTGAGATAGCCGTTCGCCCCACGTGAATGGCGCGCACCCGCTCGCCCTGTTCGACCGCAACTCCGCGGCGACGGACGCTATCGAGGAGCTCGGCATCGAACTCCCTCCGTCGCACGGTCCGAAACGCCGATCCGGACGCATGGCGCATCAGCTCGCGACGCGAGCCCAGTACGAACTCGGTCGCCGCGACTGGCACAGCCGCCACCGAGGGAGCTGCCCGGACACGAGCGAGTTGCGATTCGGAGAGCATGGAGAGACCCCCAGCGCAGAGCTTGTCGCGAGGAAAGACGCTGCGGTCGAGGACGAGCGTCCGCGCGGCCAGGTCAGGCCGGCGGGCGGCTATGCGAAGTGCCGCAGCGGACCCGGCCGGGCCAGCTCCGACGATGATTACGGCCGCAGGCTTGGACGCTCTCAGCGCGGGTCCCACGGGCTGTTGCCACCCGCGAGGTCGAGCTCCTCATCCGGAATCGCCGCCCGGTCAGCCGGGATGACGAGGTACGCCTTGTCGGGTGTCTCCTCGAGCACCTCGATCTGGATCGATTCGGGCACGGTGATCCCCGTCTCCTCGGCCACTGCGGAACGCGGGTCGGACTTCAATCGGTCGCGAAACCCCTCGTCCGCCCACGCACGGGCGACGATCTTCGCCTCGAAATCGCGGCGCTGCATCATTGCTGGCTCAGTCATCGCGTCTCCTTTCGTCTAGTCGCACGTGCAGAAGCCGTCGATGTAGTCGCCGCCGGCGACGTCGAGCTGCTCGTCCGAGACCGTCACACGGTTTGCCGGAATGACCAGATAGGCCTTGTCGGGCGTCTCCTCGAGCACCTCGATCTGGATCGACTCGGGCACGGTGATTCCCGTCTCCTCGGCCACCGCCGCGTGCGGATCGGCCTTCAACCGCTCGCGAAACCCCTCGTCGGCCCAGGCACGGGCCACGAGCTTCGCCTCGTAGTCGCGGCGCTGCATTGTCTCTGGCTCGCTCATCCTTGCTCCTCCCGCCGATCGCAGCTCGAGTCGCTAGTCACATGTGCACGGGTCCGGGTAGCCGCCGGCGAGGCTGAGCTCCTCGTCGGAGATCTCGGTGCGGTTCGTCGGGATGACCAGGTACGCCTTGTCGGGCGTCTCCTCGAGCACCTCGATCTGAACCGGCTCGGGCACGGTGATCCCCGTCTCCTCGGCGACAGCAGCGCGAGGATCGGACTTCAACCGCGCGCGAAATCCCTCGTCGGCCCAGGCGCGCGCGACGATCTTCGCTTCGTAGTCGCGCCGGCTCGGTGCGGCTGCCTCGTCCATTCTCCCCTCCTCTGGGTGAGCGCTGATTGTGTCAGGCGATCTGTCGGCGCGCGAGCGATGCGAACAGCCTCCCGCGCTGCATCAGCTCGTCGTAGCGTCCCTCCTCGACGACGCTGCCGCTCTCGAGGACGACGATCCGATCCGCGTGCTGGATCGTCGAGAGCCGGTGGGCGATGACGACGCGGGTCGCCTGCAGCTCGTCGAGCGCGGCGCTCACCGCCGCCTGCGTGCGGTTGTCGAGCGCGCTCGTTGCCTCGTCGAAGAGGAGCACGCGGGGTCGACCGACGACGGCGCGGGCGATGAGCAGGCGCTGGCGCTGGCCCCCGGAGAACGCGGCGGCGGCATCGGAGATGAACGTGTGCATCCCCATCGGCATACGCTCGATGTCGTCGGCGATGCCGGCGATGTGGGCGGCCTGCCACGCGTCGTCGAGGGAGAGGTTCGCGGCGCCGACGATGTTCTGGAAGATCGAGCCGGCGAGGATCCGCGCGTTCTGGATCACGACGCCCAGCTGGCGCCGGACCGCGCGGGCGTCGAGCTCGGCCAGGCTCTGGCCGTCGTACGAGACCGTCCCCGTCTCGGGCCGCTCGAACCCGAGGAGGAGCCGCAGGACCGTCGACTTCCCCGCCCCCGAGGGACCGACGATGGCGACGAACTCGCCCGGCGCGGCCGCGAGCGAGACGTCCTCGAGGACTGGCGGCCCTTCACCGCCGTAGCGGAACGAGACGTGCGCGACGTCGATCGCGCCCCGCAGCTCGCCGGGGTCGACGCCGCCGGTGCGGACCTCGGGCGCACTCGCGACGATCGGCCGGGCGCGCTCCCAGAGCACGGCCGACTGGCTCGCCGCGGAGAGCACGCCGACGAGGCCGAGGATGGCGGCCGCGGTCGTTGAGAATGCGGTCGTGAAGGCCACGAACTGGCCTGCGGAAAGGTTTGCGCTGGGGACCTCGCCGATGACGAGGAGTACCAGCGCGATCGCGAGCGCCTGCCAGGCTGCCGTGAAGGCTCCGAGCATGGCGAACACCCGCTGCGTCGCCACGAAGGCCTCCTTCATGCGGCCGAGCGCGGCGCCCCACCGGGCGAACGCCCGATCTTCCGCGCGAGCGACGCGGAGCTTCGGCACGGCGCCAAGGATCTGCAAGGCGACCGCCTGCATCTCACCGAGCGCGGCCTGAAGCCGGCGCTGGGCCGGGATCTGGCGGCGCACGAGGAGCGCGAGCACCGCGACCGCGCCGACGAGCAGCCCGATCGTGAGGAGCCCGAGCCCGACGTCGAGGGTGAGGACGTACGCGACGTTGAAGAGCGCCACCATCAGCGAGACGAGCGCCGCCGTCACGGCCGTCGTGAAGGTCTGACGAATCGTGTCGACCGCGAGCGCCCGCGCTCCCAGGTCGCCGGCGGTGAAGCGGCGGAAGAACGAGGCGGGCAGGTCGAGCAGCCGGTCGATCACCGCGGCCTGCGTCCCGGTGGAAGCGCGCGCCTCGATACGGAGCAGCGCGAGTCCCTGGACGAGATACGCAGTCGCGGTTCCCAGCGCGGCGCCGAGCAGGACGAGCGTGATCCCGAGCACCTGGCTCCGGTCGCCGTCGGGCACCGCTCGCGTGAAGATCGCCTGCGCCGCGATCGGCGTCATCAGCGAGAGGAGGCCGAGGAGGATCGACGTGCCGAGGAGCCGCAGGAGGTCGGGGCGGGCCGGGAGCAGCCCGATACGCAGCAGCCTGCGCCCGCCGGACGCCTCTCGTCCGAGACAGGCGTAGAGCATGTAGGCGGTCTCGGCGAGCGTCGCCGCGGATGCGGCGTCGACCGGTGACCGGGCGCCACGCTCCGGATCCACTATCTCGTAACGTCCCCGCTGCCGCACGAGTGCGACCGGCCTCCCGCTCTCCGCGCTGACACCGACGAGGGGGCCGGCGTCGCGGCGCCACCACCCGTCCTCGAGCTCGACCTCTCGGATCCGGAATCCCGAGGTGCGCGCGACCTCCTGCAGGCGAGTCGCGACCGAGGTGTCGGCAAAGCGAGCCGGCTCCGCGACGTCGATGCCGAGCGGCCGGCCGGCCGTCCGGCACGCCGTGATGACCGGATCCTCGCCCGGTGCGGCGACGGCTTCTCCGCGCTGATCGATAACGCGCCCGAGCGAGGTGTAGACACGCTCCGTCTCCTCCTGCTCGGCGGTGTGGCGACGAGCCAGCCGGGACCGCTCGCGGTCGCCCGCCGAGGCGATCTCGCGGCCGAACGCTGCGAGCACCGCCGTGCCGAGCGCCTCGAGCCCTTCGCGCCACGGCGCCCCCGCGGCCACCGCCGCTGCACCGTCAACCGGCTCGAGCGTCGCGTCCGCCTGCGCGTTCAGCACGAGCCCGGGCGCAATCGGAAGCGCGCCTGTCAGCGGCGCGCCGTCGAGCGCGAGAGCGGCGCCGTCTTCGATCCAGGCGGCGCCGCGTAGCGAGGCCACCGTCGCGCCCGCCTCGACGACGGCCGGATGCCCGACCCGGAGGAGCACGCTCGCGCGGTCGTCGACCGCCGGCGAGCCTGCCGCAAGCATCTCGACCCAGCCCTCGGCAAGCCGGACGCGGTCGAGGTCGTCGAGCTTCCCGTCGTCGAGCGGCTCGACGCTCGTACCCGCTCGGCCGATCGCCAGCAGCGCCAGTCCTGCGGCCTGCGTTCTGAGGCCGAACAGCGCCCCCTCGGGCGCCACCATCCCGAGCGCGTGGCGGCGTCCGCGAGCCTCGCCGTCGACGAGCTCGACGGCGAAGACGTCGACACGACCGGACACCACCCGCCAGCCAGGCTCGGGGTCGTCGAGGAGCAACGGCGAGCGGGCTGAGAGCTCGCCGCCGGTGCCGGTCGACTGACGGATGACCGCCATCAGTCGGCTGTCACCAGCTCTGTGTAGAGGCCGCCCTCGGCCATCAGCTCGTCGTGCGTCCCGCGCTGGACCACGCGGCCGCCGTCGAGGACGACGATCTCGTCGCAGTCGCGAATCGTGCTCAGCCGGTGCGCGATGATCAGGCAGGAGCAGCCGCGGGCGCGAAGCGACTCGTCGATGTCGCGCTCGACCACCGGATCGAGGGCGCTCGTCGCCTCGTCGAGCACCACGAGCGCGGGATCGGTCGCGAGCGCGCGGGCGATCTCGATTCGCTGACGCTGCCCGCCGCTCCAGTCGCGGCCGCCCTCCTCGACCACCCGCTCGTATGCGCCTGTCCGGCGGCTGATGTCGTCGTGAATCGCCGCGTCGCGCGCCGCACGGACGACGGAATGCTCTGGGATCGTCGGGTCCCAGAGCGAGATGTTTTCCCGGATGGTTCCGCTGAAGAGGTGAATCTCCTGATCGACGAGCGACACCGACCCCGCAACGACGTCGGGCGGCAGGTTCTCTCTCGGGACGCCGTCGAGGATGATGCGCCCGCTCCAGGCTCGATAGATCCCGGTCACGAGGCGCGCGACGGTCGACTTCCCGCTTCCCGTCGGCCCGACGATCGCGACCCGGTGACCAGGTTCGATGGTCAGCGACAGCCGGTCGATCAGCGGCGGGTCGAGGGGGCTATAGCCGAAGGTGAGCTCCTCGAGCTCGAGTCTCCCGCTCAGCCGGGCCGGGCCGTCCCGCGACGGCACCTGTCCGTTTCCCTCGTCGGGCGGGTAGCGGAGGACGTCGTCGAGGCTGGCGAGGTTGCCTTCGGCCTCCTGGAGGGTCTCGCCGAGCGTGACGAGCGACTGAATGGGGACGATGAAGGCAATCGCGAGCGACTGGATCGCGAGCAGCGACCCGAGCGAGAGATCGCCGTCGAGCACGCGGAGCGCGCCGATGGAGACGATCGCGGCCCCCGAGAGGGACGTCACGAGCGCCGGGACGGTAGAGAGCAACTGCGTCGCGACCCCGAGGTCCTGCCGGCCGTTCAGCACCTTGGCCTGCTGACCGCTCCAGCGCGCGAAGAAGTCGTCCTCCGAGCCGGACGCCTTGATCGTCTCGATCGCCTGGATGCCGGCGAACGAGATCGCGCTCAGCTTCGCCGTCTCCGAGACGAGCACAACGTTGACGTCGCGGCGACGCCGGGAGACTGCGCGTAACGCGATGATGTTCGCAGCCGCGAGCGCGATCGCCACGCCGCCGAGTAGCGGATCGATGATGAGCATCGCGACGGCGTAGACCGTCGCCGACACGAGGCTGAGGATGGTGGTCGCGAGCTGGCTCGACAGCAGGCTGGCGACCTGGTCGTTCAGCGCCACCCGAGCGACGAGGTGGCCGGCGAAGCGCTGGAGGAAGAAGCCGACGGGTAGCCGCAGCATGTGCTGCACAAAGCGCGTCGACATCGACAGCGAAAGCTTCGTGGACAGGCGGATCAGCGTCAGCTGCTGCAGCCAGGTGAGGCCCGCCTGGGCGATCGCGGCCGCTATCAGCCCGAGGACGAGCGGGGTCACGAGACTGCGATCGCCCTGGTCGAGGACCTGGTCGACGAAGATCTTCAGGAACGCCGGGACGATCAGTCCCGGGATCGACAACGCAAGCCCGGCGACGACGCAAAGCGCGAGCGGGGCGGCCGGCGAGACGCGGGAGAGGCGCGCGGCGAGACCTCCGACGAGCCGCGGTCGCGTCCCGCCGCGCTCGAAGTCGGGCCTGGGCTTGAGCTCGAGCACCACGCCCGTGAACGACCGGTCGAACTCCTCCCACGAGACGCGGCGAGGCCCCTGCGCCGGGTCGTTGACCCACACGCCCCGTCGCCCGGCGCCCTCGACCACGAGGAAGTGGTTGAAGTTCCAGAACACGATCGCGGGGAGCGGGCTCTTCGCGAGCCCGTTCAGCTCGGTGCGCATCCCCTTGGCCTCCATCCCGTACTCGCGCGCGGCCTTGAGGACGTTCGAGGCCTTGGCGCCGTCCCGGGACACGCCGCAGGCGACCCGGAGCTCCTCGAGCGGCACGATCCTCCCGTAGTGCGCCAGCACGATCGCGAGCGCGGCCGCCCCACACTCGACCGCCTCCTGCTGCACGACCGTCGGCGTGCGCGTGCGTGTCACCGAGAACGGCGGAGCGGCCCGCCCGCGTTGGAGCCCGAGCATCAGCCGAAGACGTAGTCGATCGGAGCCCGCTCGCCCGTGACGACCTTGACGTCGGCAGGCGTGCCCGCCGAGACCGGCTCAGCCGGGCCTCGCGACGCCGTCCACTTCACCCCGCTGCGAGTCTTGGCCGGGCTAAGTCGAACGACCACGTGGATCACCGGCCCGAGCTCGTTCACGAGGTTGACGTTGGCCGGGTTCTCGAGCAGCGACTGGAGTCCGGTCTCGGGGATGGCGAACTCGCCGATCCGGACGACCCGGCCGAGCGCGTAGCCGAACTGGGCCGGGCTCGCGGTCGACGGAGCCACCCAGACGCGATCGCCGACGCGAGCATCCTTTGCCTCTCCCTGGGGCAGGAACGACTGCACCACGAGCGGCCGCTCCGGCTCGACGATCACGACCTGACCGCCGATCGGCACATAGTCGCCCACGGTATGGAGAACCTCCGCCACGTGGCCTTCCGCTGGAGCAGTGATCGCCAGGTCACTGCCGTCGGCGTCCTTCAGTCGACCAAGCTCATCGCCCGCCCGGACATGCTGGCCGGGAGCGACGTCGATCTTCTCCACGATTCCCGGGCGCACGGCCGAGGCCTCGATCAGCCCTCCCTCGGGGAGGACGAAGCCGACGCCGCTCGCCGTCGTCGTGATGTTCGTGAGCGTGGCCCAGAGCACCACGGCCGCGATGACCAGCAGCAGCCCACCGAGGGCGATCCACGTGCGCGGTCGCGTAACGCGGACGAGGCGATCGAGCTCCTCCGGTGAAGAGAGCCGCTCGAGGGCCTTCTTCCTGAACGGGTCAAGCAACGGCGCAAATGTAACGCCAATGCTGATGAGGCGCCCGTCGGCGTACGCTGTGCGGCGCCGAGGCCGTCCTTATGCTCGCCCGCCCGCTGCTTCGCCCCGACCTGCGCGCCCTTGTCGTCGACGGCGAGACGGTCGTGCTGTTCGGCGAGCGCGGGCATTTCCGCCTCGCCGGGCGGCCGGTCGCCGACGTGCTTCCGCTGCTCGACGGCGCGCGAGCGCCGGAGGAGGTCGTCGCAGCGCTCGACGGGCGCGTCGCGTCCGAGGAGGTCTATTACGCGTTGCTCGAGCTCGAGCGGCGCGGCTACGTGGTCGACGCCGACGGTGCCCCGGTCGAACGGCTGGCCCTCCTGGCGGGGTTGGGTGTTGCCCCGGCGCGGCTGCGAGGAGCACGCGTCCGCATCGCGGCGCTCGGCGAAGCAACCGTCGACGCCGTTGCCGACCCGCTGGCGGAGCTGGGCATCGCGGCGGACGCGCGGGCGCCGCTCGCCGTCGTGCTCGTCGACGACTACCTGCGCCAGGGCCTCGAGGAGGAGAATCGGGACGCCCTTGCCTCGGGTCGCCGGTGGCTCCTGGCGAAGCCCGTCGGTGCCGTCCTCTGGCTGGGCCCGCTCTTCGTCCCCGGCGAGACCGGCTGCTGGGTCTGTCTCGAGCACCGGCTGCGCGGGCATCGTCCGGTCGAGGAGTTCGCCGCGGCGCTCGAGCCGGCCGTGCCGCCGCTGCCGCCGTGCGCGGTCGCGCCGGCCACGGCTGACCTCGCCGCCGGCCTCGTCGCGGTCGAGGTGGCGAAGGAGCTGGCCGGGAACGGCTCGACCCTGCGCGGCCGGCTGTGGACGCTCGACCTCGCCACGCTCGCGACAGGCGAGCACGCCCTCTCCAGGCGGCCCCAGTGTCCCGCCTGCGGCGACCCCAAGCGGCTCCTGCGCCCGGCAGGACGCATCACGCTTCGCCCCCTGCGCGCGGCGGCCCGAGCGGGCGGCGAGCGCGTCCGCACGCCGGACGACACGGTGCGGCGCCTGTCGGCCCTCGTCAGCCCGATAACGGGGGTCGTCTCCAGGCTCGAGCGGGTCGAAGGCCTCCCCGCGGCGATCCATCTCTACACCGCCGGGCCCGTACCGCGGCCGGTTGACGCCGCGTCGCCCGAGCAAGTCGAGGCGGCGCTCCGATCCCCATCCGGCGGCAAGGGGCCGACCGACGCGCAGGCACGGGCGAGTGCGCTTTGCGAGGGAGCCGAGCGCTACAGCGCCTGCTGGCGCGAGCCCCGCCATGTCGTGGAAGCGCGCTATCTCGACGTCGCCGACCGGGCCGTGCACCCCGACCAGCTCCTGCTCTTCTCCGAGAGGCAGCGGCGTGAACGCCAGGCGCGAAACGCCGCCGACGACGATGCGCGCTCATGGATACCCGAGCCGTTCGACGACGGGCGGCCGGTGGACTGGACCGGCGGCTGGTCGATCTCGGGGGACGAAGCGCGGCTTCTCCCGACCGCATACTGCTTCCTCGACTACCCGCTGCCGCACGGCCACCGCTTCTGCCGTGCGGACAGCAACGGCTGCGCCGCGGGCAACGAGCCCGAGGAGGCGATCCTCCAGGGCTTGCTCGAGCTCGTCGAGCGCGACGCGGTCGCACTCTGGTGGTACAACCGCGCTCGGCGGCCCGGCATCGACCTCGCGAGCTCGCGCTCGTCGCACGTCGCGGCCGCCGTCGAGGCCGAGGCCACGCTCGGGCGAGCCGTGTGGGCGCTCGACCTCACCAACGACCTGGCCGTGCCCGTGATCGCGGCGCTTTCGTGCTCGCACCAGGACAGGCGCGGCGTGACCTACGGCTTCGGTGCCCACCTCGACGCCGAGATCGCGCTCGAGCGCGCCCTCAGCGAGCTGGCGCAGATGACCCACGCGGTACGGACAGACGCCGGCGGACCCACCCTCAGGCGCTGGCTCGACGAGGTGACCCCCGCGACCGATACCTGGCTGGCCCCGGAGGGGCAGCTGCCGCTCGCGACCTCGAGCGCCACCGGCGACCTGGCCGCCGACATCGCCACGGGCGTGAACGCGATCGCACGCGCCGGGCACGAGACCATCGTCGTCGACCTCACCCTCCCCGACGTCGGCGTCCCCGTCGTCAAGGTCGTCTCGCCCGGACTACGCCCCTTCTTCCCGCGCCTCGCCCCCGGACGGCTGTACGACATCCCCGTGTCGCTCGGTTGGCTCGAGCAGCCGACGAGGGAAGACGACCTGAACCCCTACCCGGTCGTGTGGTAGCGCCGGACTAGAGGATTTCGCCCTTGTGGCCGTAGTCGCCGCCGCCAGACGCTTCCAGCTCATCGTCGGCGATCTCGACCCGGTTCGTGGGGATCACGAGGTACGCCTGCTCAGGCGTCTCCTCGAGCACCTCGATCGTGATCGACTCGGGCACAGTGATCCCGGTCTCCTCCTCGATTGCGCCGCGTGGGTCTGACCTCAACCTGGCGCGGTAGCCCTCGTCGCTCCAGGCACGGGCGACGAGTCGCGCCTCGAAGTCCTGGCGGGTTGCGGCGGGCGTCTCGGTCATGGCTCTCCCTCCGGAGCTCGATGGAATGACGCAAGGGCAATGTAGCTCGATTTGCTCGGACTAGGCTGTGCGCGGGATGACGCGCGGAACCGCGATGCGCCGGCCGCTCCTTCGTCCTGATCTGCGTGCCGTCGTCGTCGGCGGAGAGCAGGTGGTGTTGTTCAGCGAGCGCGCGCATGTGCGGCTCAAGGGTTGGCCGGTCGCGGATGTGCTGCCGCTGGTGGACGGCGTGCGTGCGCCCGAGGAGGTGGTGGCCCTCCTCGACGGACGCGTCGCTCCAGAAGAGGTGTACTACACCTTGCTGGAGCTCGAGCGGCGGGGCTACCTGGTCGAGGCCGAAGACGTTCCGCGGGAGCGAGTCGCGCTTCTGGCCGCGTTGGGTGTCTCGCCGGCCGAGATTCGCGACGGACGCGTTCGCATCACGGCTGTGCGGCCCGTGTCCGCCGAACCCCTGCTGGACGCACTCGCCGAGCTCGGCGTCGGGGTGGACACGGAGGCGCCGCTCCATGTCGTCCTCGCCGACGACTACCTACGCGAGGAGCTCGAGGAGGAGAATCTGGACGCCCTCGCCACGGGTCGCCGGTGGCTCGTGGCGAAGCCTGTCGGCACGGTCCTGTGGGTTGGCCCGCTCTTCGTGCCCGGCGAGACCGGCTGCTGGGTCTGCCTCGCGCACCGGCTGCGCGAGCATCGCCCCTTGGAGGAGCTCGCCGCGTCGCTCCAGCACGGCGCTCAGCCGCTGGCGCCGACCGCGCACACGGCCGCGACAACCGCCGTAGCGGCCGGCCTCGTCGCGGTCGAGGTGGCAAAGGAGCTGGCCGGGAACGGCTCGACCCTACGCGGCCGGCTGTGGACACTCGACCTCGCCACGCTAGCGACAGGCGAGCACGCCCTCTCCAGGCGGCCCCAGTGTCCCGCCTGCGGCGACCCCGCGCTCCTCAGGCGCCGGCCGGAGCGGGTGCGGCTGCGCCCCCTGCGCGCTCCGGCCCGTGACGGCGGAGAGCGTGTCTTGGAAGCGGATGAGACGGTGCGGCGCCTGTCCGGCCTCGTCAGCCCAATCACCGGCATCGTCACCTCGCTCGAGCGGGTCGACGACCTCCCCGCGGCGCTCCACATCTACACCGCTGGGCGAGTTCCCGGGCCCGAGATATCGTCGCCCGAGCAGGTCGAGGCGGCGTTTCAGTTCCGGTCGAGCGGCAAGGGGCCGACCGACGCGCAGGCACGGGCGAGTGCGCTTTGCGAGGGAGCCGAGCGCTACAGCGCCTGCTGGCGCGAGCCACGCCACGTCGTGGAAGCGAGCTATCTCGACGTCGCCGACCGGGCCGTGCACCCCGACCAGCTGCTGCTCTTCTCCGAGATGCAGCGGCGCGAACGCCAGGCGCGAAACGCCGCCGCCGAAGATCGGCGCTCGTGGATCCCCGAGCCGTTCGACCCGAGTCGCCCGGTGGAGTGGACACAGGCCTGGTCGATCACGTACGACGAGCCTCGCCTCCTACCCACCGCGTACTGCTTCATGGGCTATGCGTTGCCCGAGGATCACCGCTTCTGCCGTGCGGACAGCAACGGCTGCGCCGCGGGCAACGAGCCCGAGGAGGCGATCCTCCAGGGCTTGCTCGAGCTCGTGGAGCGCGACGCGGTCGCCCTCTGGTGGTACAACCGACTCCACCGCCCCGGCATCGACCTCGCCGGCGTCCGCTCGAGCTACGTTGCCGGCGCCGTCGAGGCGTACGCCGCGATGGGTCGAGCGGTATGGGCACTCGATCTCACCACCGACCTCGGCATTCCCGCGATCGCTGCGCTCTCTTGCTCCGAGAAGGACGAGCGGGAGGTCGCGTTCGGCTTCGGCGCGCACCTCGACGCGGAGATCGCGCTGGGCCGCGCCCTCGGCGAGCTCACCCAGATGACGATCGCGCTGCGCGCGGCACGGCGCGAAGCCGACCTCGAGCGCTGGCTCGCCGAGGTGACAACTGCCACGGACACCTGGCTCGCCCCTGACGAGCAGACGCCACTTGCGCCGGTTTCCGCCGCCGGCGACCTCGCCGCCGACATCCGCGCGGGCGTCGACGCGCTTGCCCGTGCCGGCCACGAGACACTAGTCGTCGACCTCACTCTTCCCGACGTCCGCGTGCCCGTCGTCAAGGTCGTCGCACCGGGCCTCCGCCACTTCTGGCCGCGCTTCGGTCCTGGGCGGTTGTACGACGTGCCCGTCGCTCTCGGCTGGCTCGAGCAGCCCACGCCGGAGACCGACCTGAACCCGTTCCCGGTCGTGTGGTAGCTCCGCGCGTCGTTCTCAGACTCGCGCCCGGCACGCTGGTCGAGGAGTCGCCGGCGAAGGTCAGGCTCGCCCGCCGGCGGGCGGCGCTCTCGATCCACCAGCCGCCGTCCGCCGTGCGCTCCCTGATCGCACGGCTTGCCTCAGGCGCGGCGTCCGAGGCAGACCTCATCGGCGCGAGCGTGGCCGCGGCGGCCGAACTCCGCCACGTGCTGGCCGCGCTCGAGGAGCGCGGCCTCCTCGGCGCTTCAGTCCCTTTCATCGTGGACGTCGAGCCCCTGCGGGGCGCCGTGCGAGTGATGCGCGCGAGAGCCCCATCGTCGCCTGCCTTGTCGGGCTTCGCGTGTCTGCGGCCCGAGGGCGCGGGGCTTGCGCTCGAGTCGCCCCTCGCCACCGGCCGAGCGGTCCTTCACGGCCGGCGCGGGTGTGCGCTCGCCGGCGCGCTGGCCGCCGGTGAGACCGGCGGTCTCGATGTGGATGAGCGCGCCGCGGTGGCGCTGCTCGCCGCCGCGGGTCTCCTCGCCGACAAGGACGAAAAGCGCCAGGGAGCGCAGGCGTGGGAATGGCACGACCTCCTCTTCCACGCCGAGACGCGCGGCTGGTCGGACGGCCGTCCACGGGGCGGGACGTACCGACTGCGCGGAGTCGTCGATCCGCCGCCCGACGCTCGGCCGCAGCACGGGGGGCGAGCGGTCGAGCTTCAGCGAGCGGACCTCGAGGCGCTGGCGGTCGAAGACGTCCCTTTCGGTGCGGTCCTCGAGCGCCGGCGCTCCGAGCGCCGCTTCGACGACCGGAGGCCGGTGACGGTGTACGAGCTCGGCCTCCTGCTCGACCGTAGCGCCGCCCGGCGTGTGCTCTTCACGAGCGAAGGAATCGAGTGCTCTCGCCGGCCGTCGCCGAGCGGCGGCGGCCTGGCCGCGCTCGAGCTCTACCCGGTCGTCCACCGCTGCGAGGGTCTCGACAGCGGCGTCTACCACTACGAGGCGGACGCCCACAGGCTGCGGTTGATCGGCGACGAGCCCCCCGAGCTCGAACTGCCGGAGTCCGGCCACGCACCTCAGGTGACACTCGCCGTCGCCGTCCGCCACGAGCGAATCGCCTGGAAATACGAGCGAATCGCGTATCAGCTGGCGTTGCTCGACCTCGGCGTCCTCTACCAGACGATCTGGTTGACGGCGACGGCAATGGGCCTCGGTGGCTACCCCCTCGGCTCGCTCGACGCCGCCCGTTTCGCGTCGGTCACGGACCTCGATCCGCTCGAGGAAGCGGGACTCGGGGCCTTCATCCTCGGCAGGCCAGAGCGGACACCGTGACCAGTCGTACAGTGCTGATCACGGGCGTTCCACGCGGCGGAACGACGCTCGCCTGCGAGCTGTTGAACCTCGTTCCCGACACCGTCGCTCTGGACGAGCCACTGGATCCGGGCGCGATGCCGACCGTCAGCGAAGAGGTCCCTCGAGCGGTCCGGGACTTCTGCGAGGACATGAGACGGTCGCTTCTGGAAGACGGGAAGGCGATCAGCAGGCACGTCGGAGGACGGGTCGCCGGCGGGAAGCTGTCGGACGCACGCCGCGATAGCCCGAGGGTCTGGCTCGCGGAGCACGGCTCGATCACCGTCACGAAGTCGCTGTCGAACGACTTCCTGCTCGCGATCAAGCACCCGGCGATGTTCACAGCCTGTCTCGGACCGCTTGCACGGCACTTCCCGGTGTACGCGGTGTTGCGTCATCCGCTCGCGGTACTCGCGTCCTGGCAGACCGTTCCGTTCCCGTATCGGTCCGGCCGCATGCCGGGTGCCGAGAGGTTCGACGAAGACCTCCGGAGGCGCCTCTGGGCGACCGAGGACCGGGTCGATCGGCAGCTGCTCCTGCTCGACTGGCTCTTCACGCGCTACGAGCGCCTCCCTGAACACAACATCGTTCGTTACGAGGACGTCGTCAGCTCGGGAGGGAGCGCGCTGGCCGCGGTCACCGAAGCCGCACGGGCGCTGGACCGGCCGCTCGAGAATCGCAACAGCTGGTACGACGCGGCACAGACGCGAGAGCTCGCGGAGCGGCTGCTGGCCAGCGAGGGCGCGTACTGGCGGTTCTACTCGCGTGACCGTTGCGCTTGACACGCGAACTCCCTATCGTCGCCACCGTGCGACCGGTCGTCCCCACCCCGGCGCGACGTGCGGCCGGCGCGTCGAACGCGCGCGACTGGACGAACGTCCTCGCTGACGTGCCACTCTTCGCGGGTCTCGGCCGGCGCCACCTGAACAAGGTCGCCGGCCTCAGCCGGATCAGGCGCTTCCACGAAGGAGCGACGATCGTCGTCGCCGGCCAGCCGGGCGACACGCTCTACATCGTGCTGGACGGCGCGGTTTCGGTCGTGCGGCGGAAACTACCCACGATCACGCGCGGCATGGGCAGCTTCTTCGGAGAGATGGCGCTCCTGGACGGCGGTCCGCGCTCGGCAACCGTGGTCGCGAAAGGACCCGTCGTCTCCCTGACGATCTCCCGTTCCGGGTTCCAGAAGCTGCTCCGGAAGGAGCCGGCGATCTCTGCCGCACTGCTGAAGGAGCTCGCGACGAGGCTCCGCACGGCCGAGGCGGCCGGCCAGGAGCAGCCGGTCGATTAGCGTCGCAGTGATCTAGCAGCCACTCGCGCTGATCGGCCCGAATCCGGGCCGCGGTCCCGCTCGTAGGAGAGGCCGTGGGGAGGATGCTGCTCGGGGCGGCGCTGGGAGTGACCCTGCTGGTCGTTGCGGTTTCGGCGGCCGCCGGGCCGAGTCGGGGTAGCGCGGCCGCGGCGGCGAACCCGGTCTTGCACGCGACCGTGGGCAACCAGTCAGACGGCAACGCGTTCGAGATCTCGCTCAAGGACGCAAACG
>Ga0075423_10000757_pt1 | contig 27087 bp, 20 predicted proteins | sample SoiMethybrSBSTD2_FD_80114 | JGI IMG/M metagenome (GOLD analysis project Ga0075423, IMG submission 80114) | Bulk soil microbial communities from a Populus tree surrounding site in Tennessee, USA - Soil MetaG P. TD hybrid SBSTD2 | ecosystem: Environmental > Terrestrial > Soil > Tree plantation... | reverse complement strand
GCCGCCATCGCGGCGAGACGGATGCCGCCGCGCGCGAGGCCGAGATCGTCGCGCACGATGTCCCACCGTGGCCCGGTCGGTCCGCGGCCGGTCCCGAGCGGAGTCGAGGGACCGCCACGACCGCGAGCGGCGTCGGCCGACGCGCTCGTATCGGGAGGCAACTGCTTCAGCTCGATTGGTGGCGCTGATGGCGGCAACACGCCATCGGTCAGCCAGCGATGCACGGCGTCGAACGCCGCACCGAGCACGTGATACGACGGGACGCGGCTGAACGGCGGCTGCGCGCATCCGCCATTGGGTCCTTCGTTCTCGGGTCCGGCGCCGTTCCCCGCCGCACCGTTGCCTTTTTCACCACCGCTGATCGACGGACCCGCGATCGCGGGCGAGCCTTCGACCGGCCGCATGCCGGAGACGCGAAGTCCAAGCGCCGCTAACGATCGCGAGAACTGCGCGTCGAGGTGCGACGAACCCGCGATCTCCCACTGACGATATCCCGCGGAATCGGCCACGCGATTGTTCGCCTGGCCGATGACGTCGCTCTCGTCGAGATACTTGAGCACCTTCACGTTCAGATCGGGGCTCACGCGTCCACCACCGCCGTGCAGCACCACCGCGTCGTACATCTTCGACGTGAGCGGATGCACCGAATGGAAATAGGTGTAGAGCCGCCCGGCGGACTGCGAGTGGCCAGTCGCGATCACACGCTGAACGCGAAGACCACCCATCACATCGCGCGTTCCTTTGCCGCGCACGGCAAGCGCGGCCTGGCTGAAAATGTCGTAGGACAGCGCGTCGGCCTGGATCGTGCCGCCTCGGGCGACATCGAGCGCACCGTAGCGGGCCGGGCTCCATTCCTTCAGGGCGTTGACGCCGACCGCCTGCGCCGAGACGCCAATCCACGCGAAGCCGCTGCGCAGGAGATGGTCGTAGGCCTGAAACCACTCGAACTCGCCGTCGTGGCCTTGCGATACGTTGTACCACTCGACGATCGCAGTGCCAGTGAACCGCGCCGCGCTCTTCGGGCGTCGGACGACGATGCGCGTGGTGTAGGAGTGATTGGTGTCGAGGACCGCACCGCGCGCACCGGCGGGCGTGCTGTAGCGATTGGCCTCACCGGAAAGGAAGAACTCCTCTTCGACGTACCCCTGCTTCGCGAGATCGATCGGCGTGGCGTTGTACGGATAGCCGTGATCGGGGCTGCGCAGCGGCGTGGTCATCGCGATCGGTCCGCTGACCGTCGGCGGCTGAATCACGACGTTCGTGTTCTGCGCGCGTGGTACCGCGCCGATCACGAAGACACAGGCGATCGCAACAGACAAGCCCCGCATACGACCTCCTCCGCGTGTACGTAGAGGCGGGTCTGAAGACGCGCCTCTACGACCGATAATTCCCTTCAAACACCAGCTGGCTGACCGAGCGCCGCGAGTTCGGCGACTCGCGCGCCTGAAATTCCTCGGGCAGATCTTCGATGCGGCCCGGCTTTCCTACTGCCGCCATCGCCTCCACCGTGAAATCCTCCGGCACCTGCAGCACGGTCTTCGCCTTCGCGTAGTCGAAGCCCGCCATCCCGTGCACAACCAGCCCGCGCAGCGTGCCCTGCAGCGCCAGGTTTTCCCATGCGGCGCCGGAATCGTAGCTGTGCGTCCGCAGCGGCCTTCCCGTTTCTTCGTTGGTCGTCCGCGAGATGAAGACCAGCAGCGCCGACGCATTGCGGCACCACTGCTGATTGCGCTCGACGAGCAGATCGAAGAACACGGGCCAGTGCTCCGTGTCGCGATGCGCGTACAGAATTCGCCACGGGTGCGTGTTGCCTGCCGACGGCGCCCATCGCGCGGCTTCGAACAGTGTCATCAAATCCGCAGTGGAGATCGCCTCACCCGACATCGCCCGCGGCGACCACCGATCGACGAACAGCGCATCAACGGGGTACTCGGCCTGTCGCGCACTGCTGCCCTTGACGATCGCCATCAGTAACCGAGGCGCAGCATCCCATCCTGCGAGCCGTTCACGGTCCCCTTCTCGAGCCATTCGAGCGACGCGCGGAACAGCAGCAGATGGTTTTTCTCCCACATCGCGTTGTGCGACGAGCAGGCCAGATCGACAAACACCTTCTGCTTCGCGCCGAGATCCATGTACAACTCGCGTACGCGATCGGGCGGCACCTGCTTGTCATGCGCACCCGCCACCATCAATGTCGGCGTCGCCGATTTGGTGACGACCGCTTGATTCCATCCCCACGTCGTGGTTTGTGGCGCGCGGCGCACGCCCGGTCCCCACGTCGCGCCCACCGGATCGGAATCGAGCATGGACGACCACACCGAGTCGGCGGCCTGCCGCTCGTACTGGGCTGGACAGCCGACCTGCCGTTCCCAGTTCGCATCGAACTCGGCACGTGATTGCGTGTTGAATGCCGCCCCTTCGGCCTGAGTCTTCGGCGCGTCGGCAGGCATGTCACGCCGATACGCCGGCGCCAGCAGCACGAGGCGATTCACCTTCTGCGGATTCTGCGCGGCGTATCCCCCCGAGCGCGGACCGCCGAGCGACCACGCCACGAGACTCACCCGCTCCACCCGCCGCAACGCGCGCACGTAATCGACTGCCGCGCCCACGTCGCTCCAATCCGATCCGATCGTCGTCATCGCGTACGGATACGACGGCATGCACGGTGCGGACGTGAAGCCCGTTTGTCGATCGCGGGCGAGGTTGCACGGGTCGTTCATCGCCGGCGGTCTCGTCGATCGGCCATATCCGGTCATGTCCACCGAGAACGCGTCGAAGCCGGCGCCGGCGAGAAACGCCATCCAGCTGTAGTCGTCGTAGTCGACGTCGAACGCCACTTCGGCCGGCGTGCCCGCACCATGCACGAACAGGACGACGCGATCCGGCGCCACCGTGCCGCGCGCAACCGTACCCGCCATCACGCGCTCGCGCACGTAGATCTGCGTCTGTTGACCGGCAATCGCCGGCACCGTCGACTTCGCGCGCACGAAGTGATCGATCGTCAGCAGGCGCGTGCTGTCGTCGGCCGCCAATGGCATCGCGAGCATTGCGACGAACCCGAGAATCGTGAACCGTTTCATCGATGGACCTCGGCGGATACCGTGCACTAATGCGTCGAACTCTTCACATGTTCGCGCAGCAGATCGCGACCGAAGTCGCCGTTGAAGTCGCGCCACACCGAGTGCACGTGATTGGCGTCGTTCTGCGTGTTGTCGAACTCGATCAGAAACGTCGGGCCCTGCACGCGGTAGTAGTGTTTCTGCCCGCGCTCGATCGATCCCGCCCACGCAAACGCGATGTTCTCGATGCCGGCCTTCTTGACCTTGGCCATCCGATCGGCAGCGATGTCGGCGGTCATCAAGCCGGAATAGGCGTCGAGGATCTTCATCAGCTGATCGCGCTGGGCGGGCGTCATCGCCGACGCTTTGATGCCGTCTGGCGAAAGCGGTTTGATGTCGAGCGCGTTTTCCGTGACGATGTCGTTCAAGGCGACGTTGGTGAAGATGGCGACCTTGCGCTGAGACTCGTCGAGCGCGGTGACCAACGCGCGAGCCGTGTCCTCGAGCGTTCCGAGCGTCCGCTGGCCCTTTTGCGGGCCGTCTTTCACTTCGGCCGGGTTCGCTCCGGCAAAGGACGGCGTGCTCGAAATCGCGGTCCCGTTCACGACGTCGAAGTGCAGCGACACGTGGTGGAACTCGACGCGCCAGCCCCAGGTGCCCTTCGCCGAGGGCGTGCCGAACACCGAAAAGCGGTAGCCCTCCGGATCGCGAGTCGGGCCGCTCCCCTTCTCTTGCGCCTTCAGAATGTTTTCGAGCTGCATGATTTGCGTGTACGTCGTGTAGCCGCGCGCACTCAACCCGGTCTTCAGCAGTTCGTGCGCGAGCTTCCGCTGCGGCTCGGTCATCTCTCTCACTTGCAGTCCGTTGCGCTCGAACTGCGGCACGAAGTGCCACCGCATGCGTTCCGCAGAATCGAATGCGAACGTCGCGCGCTGACGCTGTTCCGGCGTCAACGAGGCCAGGAAGTTCGTGGCCGCGGTCGTCATCGAGCCCGCAGATTTCTGCTGCGCAACCACGCTGGCGCAGAACGCTGCCAGCACGCCAGCCGCAAGAACGAGTCGTGGTGAGGTGAAGCGTCGCATAGACACCTCGCGTCAGAGGAAAGTGGCTGGATGGTAACACGCCGGAACCCCGCTATGATGTAGCCCACCCATCGGGGTCGAGGAGGACCAGTGGCTGATCCAAAAGACGATGCGGGCAACCCCTCCGTCGGTCGACGAGACTTCTTCAAGGGTGCGGCAGTTGGCGCTGCCGGCCTGATCGTCACCGGCCCTTCGAGGGACGCAGCGGCGGACGCGGCCCCTGAGCCCGCGGTCACGCCCGCCGCCCCCTCCGTCGCTGTCCCGACTGAAGCGCAGGACCTTGCGTACGCACAGGCACAAGCTGGTGCCGCGGTCGCACCGGCTCGCGCGGGAATCGCCTCGGGTCAGCAGCCGGCCTCCGATTTCATGGTCGACGTGCTGAAGAAGCTCGACTTCGACTACGTGGCGATCAATCCCGGATCCGCGTTCGCCGGCCTTCACGAATCGCTGATCAACTACAACGGTAATCGCTCGCCCGAGATCCTCACGGCCCTGCACGAGGAAGCGGCGATCGCGATGGCGCACGGTTATGCGAAAGCGGCGGGCAAGCCGATGCTCGTCTGCGTGCACGGCACCGTCGGCATGCTCCACGGCTCGATGGCGCTGTTCCAGGCATGGGCCGATCGCGTCCCCGTGTTCCTCATCGTCGGGCAGCACCGCAACCCGACCGGCATCGTGAACCTGCCGCACAGCGCCCAGGACATGGGCTCGATCGTGCGCGACTTCGTCAAGTTCGACGACGAGACGACGACGCTGGAGCGGTTTGCGGAATCGACGTTGCGCGCGTATCAGATTGCGACCACGCCGCCGATGGGTCCTGTGCTGCTGTCGGTCGATGCCGATCTACAGGAGGAGATGATCGAGGCCAAAGATCGGCCGCGCATTCCCGAGCTCGTTCGGCCGTCGCCGCCGCAGGGCGACACCAACGCCGTGCGCGAAGCCGCGCGCCTGCTCGTCAACGCCGAATCCCCGCTGCTCCTGCCACGCAAAGTGGGGAGGACGCCGCGAGGGTGGGACCTGATGATCGAGCTGGCCGAGACGCTGCAGGCGCCGGTCGATGTCGGGACGTATGGATCGTGGCAGGACTTTCCGTCGTGGCACCCGCTGTGGGGCAATGGCGGCGCCGGCTATCGCGCCGACGTGACGCTCGGTCTCGAGATGAGCGACATGTCGGCGCTGGCGCGCGCAGCACGCGCCAGCGGGCGCAAGACGATCAGCATCTCGTCGGAGCATCTGTTTCAACACAGCAACATCCACGACTACGGCCGTTATGCCGACGTCGACCTGGCGATCGCGGGCGATGCGGAAGCGACGCTGCCATCACTGATCGAGGAAGTGAAGAAACTGATCACGACGGACCGCAAGCGCTTGTTGACCGAGCGCGGATCGAAGATCGGCGCAGCGCACAAGGACGCGCACAAGCGATACGTCGACAACGCCTCGTACGGCTGGGGCAACAGTCCGATCAGCGTGCCGCGCATGATCGCCGAGCTCGGCGCACAGGTGCAGAACGACGACTGGGCGATCGTCTCCGGCCATCAGTTCACCGGCGACTGGCAGCGCCGGCTGATGAACTTCGACAAGCACTATCGGTACAACGGCGACAACGGCGGCTTCGGGATTGGTTACGACACTCCCGGATCGGTCGGCGCCGCACTCGCGCACAAGCGTCAGGGGCGCCTCTCGATCGGCATCGTCGGCGACGGCGATCTGAACTTCCAGCCCGGCGTGCTGTGGACGGCTGTGCACCACAAGATCCCGCTGCTGCTGGTCGTCCACAACAACCGCGCCTATCACGCGGAAGTGATGATCGTGCAGCGGATGTGCGGCAGCCGCGGCCGCGGCATGGCCAACGCGTCGATCGGCAGCGTGATCAACGATCCGCCGATCAGCTACTCGGGGATGGCGAAGGCCTACGGGATGTACGCTGAGGGCCCAATCGACAATCCGAGGGATCTCGCGGGCGCGTACCAGCGGGCGCTCGCGAAAGTGCGCGCTGGCGAGCCGGCGTTGATCGACGTCATCGCGCAACCGAGGTAGGACGTGATCAAATCGACTGTGACGCTGTTCGCGATCGCGATCTCGTCAGCTGCGTTCGCGCAATCACCGCCGCCTGCAACCGGCGACGCCAAGCGCGGTCAGGAGCTGTTCGAGAAGACCTACAAGTGCTACGCGTGTCACGGCTACGACGGGCAGACCGGCAGCCCGCGGCTGGTGCCGATGAACCGCACGCAGGAGCAGTTCCTCGCCTACCTGCGCAAGCCGTCGACGCCGCAGATGCCGAAGTTCGTCGATCCGCCCGAGAAGGATCTCGTCGACGTCTACTCGTATATCCGATCGATCCCCGTCGCCGCACCACCGGCCGACAGCATCCCGCTGCTCAAAAGCATCATCGACAAGCGTCAACAAGCGAAGTGATCGCGCGCCGCTACGCTGGAGGCAGTTTCTCTTTCATCATCGAGTGGAATGGTGAATAGGTGCGCTGCACCTTTGCTTCGAGCGCGGCCCGTCCGGCCGCCGTCGGTGCTGCCGCAATCCGCGCGCGCAGCTTGTTCCGCTTTTTCAACCGATGTTGACGCAGATGTATGTCAGTGGGGTGATGGCTTGCGCTCATGATCACGCTCCTCTGCGCAAGCGTACGTCGCCGATGTTCCGGTGAGCTGCTCACAAGTGAACACTGAAGCGTACTTGGCGACCACTTTCAGATCGGCAAAGTAGCCTTCGGTACCGGTGGCCGCGGCGTCAGTGTCGACGCAGGCGCCACACGGCGGGGTTGACGGAAAGGATGACGTCGACGATCGCGTACGCGACTGCCGCGAGAAGACCCATCGCGATGCCGCGCCGGACATCGACCGCAAGGTTGAAGACGATGCCAAAGGCGACCAGCAGCGCCAAGCCGGCCAGGATGTTCTTCGGATACCAGGTCACTCGCATGATGGAATTGTACGCCGTGGTTACTTGGCCGTGACCTTCAGATTGGAAAAGTAGCCCTCAGTGCCAGGTCCCACCCACAAGGCCACTCCTCCCGCGCGCGGCTCGAGCTTCATGTCGTTGACGATGAGGCACGGCTGATCCGCGCCGTTGACGTAGAGCCGCGCCTTCCGGCCGTCGACTTCGATCTTGTACTTCGTCCACACACCCGGCTGCACATCGACGTAGGACTCGTACTTTTCCGGTGCTTCCTTTCGCGAGCGAGCGAAGTCGAAGTCCGGGTACGAACTGTATTGCGTCGAGTGATTTCGCCGGACCTGATCGTCGGCGCGACCGTTCGTCGGCCGCAGGTAGATGTACTCGTAGCGTCCGTCGCCTTGCAGCCGAAAGGCGATGCCGATGAAACCGCGAGCGCCCTCGCCTGCACCAGCAGACGGTTGACCCGCTACATCCACCTCGATCACTCCATTGAGGAATGACTGGTCCTTGACAACCGCGTACGAGGTCGCGTTGTCAGCATTTGGCGCCGCGATCACTTGGACCGCACTGCGGCCTTTGAAGGTGATCTGCTTGATCGATACGTTCTTTTCCGTGAGCCGGTCGGGACTCTGCGCGGCGAGCGGAACGGCAAGGCACATCACCATGCACACACGCGTCAGCATCATGAGGATCGAGATTCTACCGCCGACGCCTGCGCCCATCAGATGAATTCCGCGTTAACGTTCCTCGCGCGTCTTCCACGTAAGCTGCGACAGGAGGCCCGCGACCTATGCGATCGCTCCTCGTCTTCATCGTTCTTCTCGTCGCCATTCCCGTTTTCGGACAGACGCAGCCCGCCACCGTACGAGTCGCGACACGTGAGGTGAGGCCGTTCGTCTTCAGGCAAGGTGACGAGCTGCAGGGATTCAGTATCGACCTGTGGCAGGAGATCAGCTTGCGCCTCGGGATCAAGTCGGAGTTTGTCGTCAAACCGACGGTTCAGGAGTTGCTCGAGAGCGTCCAGTCGAAGGAGACGGCACTCGGCATCGCCGCAGTCTCGATCACAGCCGAGCGCGAGCAGGCCTTCGATCTGTCGCAGCCGATGTTCGACGCCGGACTGCAGATCCTCACCCCGGTGACGACCAGCTCCGGCGGACTCTTCGACGCCATCGTCTCCGGCGTGCTGACGTCAGCGGCGCTGCCGATCCTCGCCGGCGTCATCATCGTGATCCTGGTGATCGCGCATCTCGTCTGGTTCTTCGAGCGTCGCAATCCCAGCGGTGTGCTGTGCGGCCGACCCTACTATCCGGGCATCCTCGAGGCCGCATGGTGGGCGGCGTCGACGCTCGCCACGCAGGCCGATCAGATGCCGCGAACGGCGCTGGCGCGGGTCATCGCCGTGATCTGGATGTTCTCGAGCGTCGTGTTCATCGCCTACTTCACCGCGTCGGTCACGTCCACGCTGACGCTGCAGCATCTACGCGGCGACATCAACGGGCCAGACGACTTGCCCGGCAAACGCGTCGCCTCGGTCGTCGGCAGCACGGCGGAAGAGTATCTGCTGCAGCATCACATCGACCGCGTCCCGTTCTCGAAGATCGACGATGCGCTCGACGCGCTGCGGCATCAGAACGCCGATGCGGTCGTCTACGACGCGCCGGTGCTGATGTACTACGCGTCGCATGAAGGCAGCGGCAAAGTGCAGACGGTGGGATCGATCTTCCGCAAGGAGAGCTACGGCATCGTGTTTCCGGCCGACAGTCCGTATCGCAAACGCGTCAACGAGGCACTGCTCCACATCAAGGAAGACGGCGCCTACGATCGGCTCTACGCGAAGTGGTTCGGCGGCGGATCGTAGAAGTGGGCCGCGGCCCCCACATGTTTGATCATTCGTGCCGTAGCGCCACGATCGGGTCGACTCGCATCGCACGGCGCGCCGGAACCAGGCATCCCAGCAACGCCGACCCCATGAGCGCGGCCGACGCCACCGCGAGTGAAATCGGATCGGACGGCGACACCTGCACGAGCTCGGAGGCGAGAACTCGATTGACGAGTACCGCCGCCGCGAGGCCGACGACGAGACCTACTCCAGACGGCAGCAGGCCCTGCCGACCGACCAAGGTCAGAATGTCGCGCGCGTCAGCACCGACCGCCATGCGCACGCCGATTTCCTGCGTGCGCTGCCGTACTGAATGCGCGACGACGGTATAGAGACCTATGGCCGCTAGCAGCAGTGCAATCGCCGCGAAGATGAGGAACAGCGAGCCGTAGAAGCGTGTGTCCCAGAACCTCTCCATTCGATCGACGATCGACATCGGCCCATACATCGGGAGATCGGGATCGAGCGCGCGCACTTCGCGGCGCATGGCATTGGTCAGACGTGTGGCCGCATCGCGAGTGCGAACAAGAATCCATGCACCGCCGCCTGGTTGCTGGCGGTACGGGAGATACACGACGGGATCGATCCGCTGTCGATTCATATCGTTCTGCACGATGTTCGACACGACACCAACCACGGTCACCCACCGCTGAGGGGTCTTGACGTCCCACACGCGGAGCTGCTGGCCGATCGGGTTCTCCCGCGGCCAGAACTGGCGCGCGAGCTGCTGATTCACGATCGCGACCGGGGCTGCTGATGCGACGTCGGTGTCGTTGAACTCGCGGCCGGAGAGCAGCGACGCCCTCACCGTTCTGAAGTATGGCGGCGCGATCTTCACGGTCGACAGCCTCGGCCGGCTCCCATCGTCGGCCGCGACGCCGGCGAGCTCGTAGCGGACGCGCGTCGAGCCCCACGACGGCAGCATATCGACGTCGTCACCGACTCCACACCAGGCAGCGCCTCGAGACGCGCGGCGAGCCGATCGTGAAACGCGATTCTGTCCTCGGGGCGCGGATACCGGGCGGCGGGAAGATCGACGGAACCGCCGATGACGTTGGTGAGGTCCACGCCCATGTCCGCTGTGTGGATCTTCACGTAGCTGCGGATCATCACGCCGGCTCCGGCCAGCAGCACAACCGCCAGCGCCATCTCGCCGGTCACGAGCATCGCGGACAGACGCTGACTGCGGCCGCCACCGGTTGCGCGCCTGCTGCCGTCTTTGAGTGCGTTGTTGACGTCGAGCACCGAGAGTCGGAGCGCCGGCGCCAACCCGAACAACAATCCCGTGCCCGCCGACACCGCGATCAGGTACGCGAGCACGCGCAGGTCGAGCGTGTAATCGATGATCAGCCAGCCGGATTTCGCAGTCATCGCCAGCTCGTAGGCGCGCACGCCCCACTTGGCGATCCACCAGCCCAGAAAACCGCCGGCGGCCGACAGCATGACGCTTTCGATCAGGAGCTGCTGGACGATCCGCCACCGGCGCGCGCCGAGCGCCATGGAGATCGAAATCTCGCGTGACCGCTGCATCGCACGAGCCAGCAGCAGATTGGCGAGGTTGCGCAGGCGATCAACAGCACGAAGCCGACAGCCGCCCACATCGATCCGTAGATCAACATGGCGTTCGGGCCGATGAAGAACTCGTGAAAGCGGCCGACCGCAGGCCGGAAATCCTTGTTCGTCGCCGGATACTCCAACGCGAGCCGTTTCGCGATCGTCTCGATCTCAGCGCGAGCGCTCTCGGGCGTCGCGCCCTCGGCCAGCCGCGCCACGACGCACCAGGTGTCGCGGTTTCCGCGATCCAGCACCTGCGGAGTTTTCACGAGCGGAACCCACACATCGACCTTCTGCGGGAAGGAGAAGCCCTCCGGCATCACACCAACGATCGTCATCGGAGCGCCGTTCTTCTTCACAACGCGGCCGATGACGGATGGATCCTTTCCGTAGTGACGCTTCCAGAAGTCGTAGTTCAGGATGCCGACGAGAGGCGCGCCGTCGACTTCATCGGCCGGCGAAAAATCGCGCCCCAGAATGGGCCGTTGACCGACCACCGTGAAGACATCGGCGCTGTTTTCGTTCGACTGGACGTTCTCGACGAAGTCGTTGGTGTCGCTGTAGACGAAGCCGACGCCATGGACGATCGCCATGCCCTCGAACGATCTGGCCTGAGCTCGGTAGTCCTCGAAGTCGGCGTACGCCACGCAACAGCCGCCGTTGCTGATGTAGAGAAGGCGATCGTTCCGATGCACGCCGGCAAAGCCTTTGAACAGCACGGCGTTGGTCACGGTGAACACGGTGGCGTTCACGCCGATACCGACAGCGAGGGTCGCAATCGCAACTGCTGTTGACGCGCGCGAGCGCAGCATCCCGCGAAACCCGAGACGAACATCCTGTGCTGCGGACTCCAGCCATCCGGCGATCTGCATGTCGATCGATCACCTTATCGCGTCGACGGCGGTCGCGGAAGCACGTTCTTGTCGAACGCCGTCAGCACAGCGTCGACGGCGGCCTGATTGCTGATCGACCACGCCGCCAGATCGGCAAGCATGTTCACCTGCAGCGGCTTCAGCTTGATCACCTTCGTCTTGTTCTCTCCGAACGTGGCGTAGTACGGGAAGTGCGCGAGGTCTTTGGCCTGGTTGCTCAACTGCTTCGGATTGGGCGGCGTCACCCACGACTTGATCGGGTCTTTCAGCTCGCCCTTCCACTTCGCGCCGGCGTAGTTGTAGACGAAGCAGATGTTGAGCCCGGTGTAGCGGCGGATGTTGTAGATCTCGTTCGGCTTCACCTCCCAGTTGTGGCCGCAGACGATCGCACCGCCGCCATCGGCGGTCGACTTGTCGAAGCCGTCGATCACCTCTCTGTATTTCGCGGCGTCGAACACCGCGTTCATCGTCTTGTCGCCGCTGCCGTCGCGGATTCGCAGTGGCATGAAGTACGACTGCAGCTGCTCGCTCTGCGTGTACGGGCTGCTGGAGTTCACGAAGATGATGATGTTGTGCACCTGACGGACCAGCAGCGGCATGATGCCCAGGTTGTCGGTGAAGCCGCCGTCGCCGTGGGCCAGCTCGGATGATGCCGGCGTCGGCACGCCGTCGTGCACCGCGAGATTGTTGAACGCCGGAAACGCGACGGCTGCCTGTCGGAGCGCGTTGCGAAAACGCTCGGGTACTTGCTCGCCGAGCATCAGCTCGAGCTGCGGGGCGGCGCCGCTGCTCGCGATCACGTCCGCGAGCGTGAAGGGTCGCTGCTCTGGACCGGGACCGACCATTACCATCGATTTCGAGTCGGCCGCGGGCGCGACGACCAAACGGTCATAGGCCCAGGGCCAGAAGTACGCGCCCCCGATCAAACCGAACCGCTGGCGGATGCCCGTGTAGAGCGGCGTGTACTCCACCGGGATCAGACGCGGATAGTCCTTGCCGTTCTGTTTCACCAGTGTGCCGCCGACGATCAGAAACGGCCGCCCAGCAGCGGCCACCACGAAGTCGCCGAACGGCCGGCCCGACGCGCGGCTCATCTCGATCGCGGTGTCGCGATCCCACGCATAGAGATGACGATTGCCCTCCGGCACCAGTCGATCGAGAAAAATCTGCCCCAACAGATGTGCGTAGGTCTTGTTCTGACGATCGGGCTCGGCGACCTCGCGCTTGCGGACCTTGCGCAGTGCCGAGCGCGCGGTGACGAGAATGCTGCGCGCACGGGCGATGTCGATACCACCAATCGAATCGGGCAGAAAGCTCGGCACCTCTTGAATGCCGACATGACCGAGCCCCGAATTCACGACGCGTTCGGCGAGGAGACCTGCCGGCAGGGTCTCAATCGTCTTCGCGTCGAGCGGCGCGTCGGTGCCGAGAAGATCGGTGAGCGAGCCGGGATAGTACGTGAACGGCACCGCGGCCCAGGACCCGCCAGACACTGCGGTCACGTAACGCACGCGCGACAGCCAACCATTGCGGGCGAGCGCTCGCAACTGACCGATCGTCGCCGACGCCGATCGTGTCCCTCCACCGGAGAAGGCGACGCCAACGTCGGCCTTCTTCAAATCGTCGAGCAGCTTGGTCTCGGGCAGCGATGCGTCGCCGCTCGCGCTATCCCAGAACGTCGGGCTGACCTCCCAGAATCTGGCCTGCACACAGTTCTCGCACGATGTCGTCTGTGCACGCACCAGCGCGGTGGCCGCACATGCCAGCGACACCGCGACAAGCCACGCCGCACGAGTGCGTGTCATTGCCCGACCGCCTTCTTCAGATCGATGTCGACGCCAAAGAACGTCCGAACACTGTCGGGGCCATCGTGCAGATCGTTGTCGACCGTCATCTCGACGAACAGCCGTCCGTTGTCGCGCACCAACGGCAGCCGTTCGAGGCTGAAACTGAGAAGGCCATCGACTTTCAGTCGATTCCACTTCGTCGCGAACAGCTCGTTCTTTCCCCATCCCACCTCGAAGAAGCTGCCAGCGAAATTGCCCTCGTCCGCCAGCAGCCCCAGCCCTACGTGCGTCGTCCGAAACACCTTCGGCGCATCTCTCAGTGCGATGAAGCCGATGTTTCCGGTGACATACAGCCACGCGGCCGAATCGGAGTCGCGCTGCAGCTTGAAGAACTCGACGCGTGGGTTGATGAACGCTTCCACGCTCGTCGCGTTCTCGAGGATAAAGCGCACTTTGTCGCTGACGTTGGGATTGGCGCCGTTCCTCACGCACACCGGCGGCACCTCGTCTCCTTCTTTGGGCCGGCAGTCGACGTCTGCCGTGCGCACACCATGCATCGTTTGTCCCTGCAGCCACACGCGCACGGGACTGTTGCCCCTGCCGTACACGCGATAGTCGAAGTCGAACCCGGCGATGAATTGCGCCTTCTGCCGGCTCCCCGCCTCGGGGTTCACGTAGCCGGCCACGCGATCGGGGGCGAAGTTGTCGATCACTTCTCCGAGGAAGACCGACGCGTCGAACGGCGATTCATCGGCTTGGCCCGCCGCTTCGCATGTGCCGCCACCGCCACCGCCTGCGGGCACGACTTCGTTGGCGCCGGGCACATCGTTGCCATTGAGTCGGGCTCGCACGCGGAATCCTTGGCGCAACGGTTCGCTCAACACGAACTTCAGCTCCCGGCGTCCAGCAATCACGGTCTGCTCGCGATATTGCGTCAGCTCGACGACGAGACCGACCTGATCGCCGGCGCGCGGACTTGCGATCTGCACGAACACTTCGCAGGCACCAGCCTGCAGTGGCTTCTTGATGGTGAGCGACGGCGCCTGTGCGCGGGCGGTAGCCGGCAGGACCAACGCCATGGTCGCCACGCACACGAACATGCACACCTGTCCCAGGACACGCTGGTTCGACATGATCATCACTAGAGGAAACGAATCTTCTTGAGGGAGACGAACGAAGGCTACACCGATTCGCCGGTAATTCAGACGTTGGTTTTCACACGTTCATCGATCGGCAGGGACGCCCTTCGAAGGCTATGGGCGGCCCGCCGTAGCCTCGCGCGAAGGCGGGCGGCTGAGCTTACGCTTCCACAACTCCCACGCCCGCGAGTACTCGCTCGGGTCGGCCATGCGCAGGCGCGCATCCGCCGGATCGATCGAGGTCATCGTCCCACCGAGCGACGCCGTCTGGATCTGAATGCGAGCGTTCAGATCCAAGTAGATACTGCGGCCGACGGCGTTGGGGATCGATGTCGCCACGACGACGGCGCCGTGATGACGCATGAGCGCGGCGTGCTTGGAGCCCAGCGCCTGCGCGAGCGCGCGTCCGAGCTTGGCGTCGCTCACCAGCAGATCGGTCGTGCCCGCGGCCGCGCGGATGTCGAACACCGGCACGCCCTCGGCGACGAACGCAGCCATGTGGTACATCGCGCGCAGCGGCACGCTCGAATCGGCGAACGGAATCAGCGACGGCGTGTGGCAGTGCACGATCGCGTTCACATCGGATCGCACGCGATAGATCTCGCTGTGAATGAAGCGTTCTTTGTACGGCGTGCGGCCTTTCGCATCGACGGGATTGCCGTCGAGATCGAACTCCATGATGTCGTCGCGCGTCACCAGCTCTGGTGCGACCGACCGTGCGAGAAGAAACCGGCCGGTGCGGCCGGGATAACGCGCGCTGATGTGCCCCATCCCATCGAGCACATTCTCCATCGCCAGTATGCGATTGCCCGCGACGAGATCGTCGATGAGCGCTTCGGGTGTGGGCACGGTCGTCGCCGATGACGCTGCCTGACGGGCTCGCCCGCGACCATCGAGCGTTGCGACCGCGAGCAGCGACGTGCAGGATGTCAGAAAGGTCCGCCGTCTCATCGTCCGCCTCCTTGCCTCGTCGGTCGAAGACATATCATAGACGCCGATGACCCGCGACGAGTGGCGGCGCGTCAAGGAGATCGCCGGCGAAGCGCTCGCCCAGGACGCGGCGGCCGGCGAGGCCTTCATCGCCGCACGCTGCGCCGGCGACGAGTCCTTGTGCCGCGAGGTCGGCTCGCTGCTCGACTCGGTGCACCGCGCCGCGGACCTATACGAAACACCCTCGTTCGATACCACCAGCCTGCTGTCGATCGTCGCTGCAGACACCGAACCAATGCCGATGGCAGGCGAGCGCATCGGCGCCTACCGGATCCTCTCAGAGATTGGCCGCGGCGGTATGGGTACGGCCTACCTCGCGATCAGGGATGACAAGGCGTTCGAGAAACGAGTCGCGATCAAGCTGATCAAACGCGGCATGGATACGCACGCGATCCTGCAGCGATTCCGACACGAACGACAGATCCTCGCCAGCCTCGAGCACCCGAACATCGTCATGTTGCTCGACGGAGGGACGTCGGATGACGGCCTTCCGTACTTCATCATGGAGTACGTCGACGGCGAGCCGATCGACGCCTACTGCAGCGCCAACACGCTTGGCATTGTCGAGCGATTGAAGTTGTTTCAGTCGGTCTGCGCCGCGGTGCACCATGCTCACCAGCGGCACGTCGTTCACCGAGACCTCAAACCGACCAACATCCTGGTGACCCGCAGCGGCGTCGCGAAGCTGCTCGACTTCGGCATCGCGAAAGTGCTCGATCCCGTGCCCGGCGATACCGAGCCGACGGTCTTCCATCGCGCGATGACGCCGCAGTATGCCAGCCCCGAACAGATCCGCGGTGAGACGCTGACGACGTCGAGCGATGTCTACTCGCTGGGTGTCCTGCTGCATGTGCTGCTGACCGGCCGCCATCCGCACGTGGTTGACGGCCTGTCGCCGCGCGAAGCGGAGCGCGCCATCTGCGACGACGTGCCGCGCAAGCCGAGCGCATCGGTTCACGCGGCGTTCGCCGAAGCGATGGGTCTGAAGTTGGATCGCATGCGACGCGAGCTGTCGGGCAATCTCGATGCGATTGTCATGACGGCGCTCTCCAAGCGTCGCGAGGATCGCTACGAATCGGCGCAGGCGCTCGCCGACGATATTCAACGTCACCTGGATGGCAAGCCGATCGCCGCGCGACCCTCACGCGTGCCCCCGCGGGTGGCCGCCGCTCTCATAGCCGCTGCGATCATCGTCGCTGCAGCCGTAGGGCTCATCGCGCGATACACCACCAGCACCAGGCCTGTAGCCAAGGCGATTGCGGTCATGCCGTTCTCGGCCGACGCCGGCGATGCCGAGCTCGAATACATCTCCGACGGGCTCACCGAAGACGTCATCAAGCGCTTGTCGCAGTCGACACTCAAAGTGATCGCACGCGATTCGGCCTATCGCTACCGGGGCAAGCCGTTCGATCCTCGTCAAGTCGGTCGGGAGCTGGGCGTCGACACCATCCTCACCGGGCGCGTCTCGCGACAGCACGCGACCGTGGCGATCGCCTCCGAGCTGATCGACGCACGCGACGGCCGGCATCTCTGGGGCGAGACGTACGAACGCGGTATTGGCGATCTGCAATCAGTGAAGAGAGACCTGGCGCAGCGAGTCGCGGCCACGCTGCAGGTGCGATTCGATCCCGACGATCGACGTCGATTCGAGCGCGAACAGACCACCAATCCCGAGGCCTACACGCTCTATCTCAAAGGGCGCTACTTCTGGAACAAGAGGACTTCGAGTGGACTGAAGACGAGCGTCGGCTACTTCACCCAGGCGGTCGACCACGATCCCTCGTATGCGCTCGCGTATTCAGGGCTCGCGGATTCGTACAGCCTGCTGACCGAATACCACGCCGAGGCAGCTACTGAGACCTATGCGCAGGCACGTCGCGCCGCGGAGCGTGCGTTGGCGATCGATCCGAACCTGGCCGAAGCCCATACGTCGCGCGCCTACATCCGTCAGTTCTACGAATGGGATTGGAGCGGCGCGGAGCAGGAATTCAAGCGCGCGATCGCGCTCAATCCCACTTACGCCACCGGACAGCAGTGGTATGCCGAGTATCTTTCGGCAATGGGACGCCACGACGAGGCGCTTGCCGTCATTCGCAAAGCCCAGGAGGTCGATCCGCTCTCGCTCATCGTCAATGCCGTTGAAGCCAATCTCCTCTACATGGCGGGACGGTTCGAGGAGGCCATCGAGAAGAGCCAGAAGGTGATCGAGCTGGAACCGAATTTTCCGGAGGTCTACGAGTACCTCAAACGCTCGTACGATCAGAAAGGCCTCTACGCCGATGCGATTGCCACGCGACAGCGCCGGCGGACACTGCTCGGCCTGGATGCGCGGCTGACGCCGGCACTGCAGATCGCCGCGGTGACGACGACGCCGCGTGTCTACTGGCAGAAGCGCGTCGAGCAGGAGCTCCAGGAAGCCAAGACGGAAGGACTGCAGCCGTTCGAGTTTGCGGAGCTGCTGGCGCAGGCCGGCGACACGAATCGCGCGCTCGAATGGCTCGACCGCGCGTGCGCCGAACACGACTTCATGATCATGTACGTGCGCGTGGCGCCGAACCTCGCACCGTTACGCGCGGATCCGCGCTACCAGGCCTTGCTGCGTCGCAAATGCGCAGTGTAGGCCGGGTCTTTAGACCCGGCGTCATTGTCTACGGCAACGCGTACACGTACAACGCGTTGTAGCTGCGATTCGGCTTGATCGACGCCTGATCCATCAGCGCGCCACTGAGCGCACCGCTTCCCGACACCACAGCGACATACTGCTTGCCGTTGACGGCGTAGGTGATGGTGCTGTTCTGTACCGGCCCGCCGAGCGTCTGCTCCCACAGCACCTTGCCGGTGGCCGCATCGAAGGCGCGGAACTTCTGATCGAGATCGCCCCAGAAGACGACGTCTCCCGCCGTCGCGAGCACCGCGCCGTTGCTTGGCGCGCGACCCTTGAACATCGGCGTCATCTCACCGGTCGAGGCGTTGATCTTCATCAGGCCCGACCAGGTGTTGAGGTCCGAGCCCTCGCGCGGGATGCCGGCGCGGCGTTCGCGCGGCTGCCCTCCTGGTCCGGGACTCGTACGGTCGAGACAGTTCTCGACATACGGCACATACAGGGCATTCAGCGTCGGGTGATACGCCGTCGGCCAATAGCTGCGCGTGTTCCAGTAGCAGATCACCTTGCGCTCGTTGGGCCCGGTCGAGATCAGATCTTTGTTGATGGTGACCTTGCCGGTCTTGCCGTCGATGTTGGCGATGAGGAAATTGGGCGCGTCGAATGGAAACGGGCTCGCCCACAGGAACTGTCCGGTCACGCGATCGAGCAGGAACACGCCGCCGCCCTCGCCCACCATCATCGCGACGTCACGCTGCTCGCCCTTCTTGACGTCGGGATTGATCCACTTGACGAACTTCGGATCGGGACTGACAGCGGTGCGGAACAGCGTCCGCTCGTGCGGGTAGTCCTCGTCCCAGTCGTCGCCGGGGAGATGCTGGTAGTACCACACCAGTTTGCCCGTGTCGGGGTTCAACGCGACGGTGGAGTTGCTATAGAGATCGACCGGCGACGAGATCGGCACGTCGTTGTCGTACTTGCCGCCGTGACGCTCGGCCCGCGTGTTTGGCGTGGGGTTGGCGATGCCCCAATACAGCAGTCGTCGTCCCGGATCGAATCCGCCCGGCAGTCCCCACGTGCTCGCCGCGCGCGTCGGGTCTGGTGCGCCCTCCCACGTCTCACCGCCGGGTTCATTCGAGCCCGCCGCGGTGTAGAAGCGCCAGAGCTCCTGACCCGTCTTGGCATCGTGCGCGACGATGTAGCAGTTCTCGCGGCGAGGCGCACACGATCGTCCGGAGATCACCTTGCCCTCGACGACGATCGCGCCGGAGACCATGCCACCGCCGGTTTGCGTCTGCCAGCGCACTTCGCCGGTGCGCGCATCGAGCGCCACGACGAAGCCGTCAGGCGACGTGTAGTAGACCATGTCGTCGTAGATGGCGATCGTCTTCGCGCGCGATTGACCTGACGGACGCTGATGCTCCCAGATCGCCGCGCCGGTCGTGGCATCGAGCGCCCGCACGCCGCCATTACCCGGGAGCACCATGTACATGACGCCGCGATAGACGATTGGAATGCTCTCGTAGGCGCCGGCGGGCAGTTCCTTCTTGAACACCTCTTTCAGCTGACCGACGTTCTGCTTCGTGATCTGATGAAGCGGGCTGAATCGCTGCGCGTCGTAGGTGCGGCTGTACATCAACCAGTCGTCGGGACTCGGCTTCAGCAGCATCTCCTGCGAGACGGGAACGAACGGCGCACGCTGCGCCGAGATGACGACGGCCGTTGCCGCACCGGCGACGAGGATTGCGGATAGAAATCGAGCCACGTGTTCTCCCTCAACGAACGGCTAATACACGCACGGGGCCGCCGGACGCGCCTTCGTGCTTCGGCGCGCCGACGATGAGCGTCGCGCCGACGGGTGGCAGCGTGCCGAGATTGGCCATCAACTCCACGGCGTACTTGCCCGCACCGAGCAGCGCGAGATGCGCGACGAATTTCTGCGCCGCGCCGATGTCGAGACTCAACGTATCCACACCGGCGCCGACGATGTCGCGGTCGGTGGCGAGGAGACGCGCGGCAGCCTCGCTGAATCCCGGCGCGTGCATCGTGCCCTTGCCGTCCTTGTTGAGAAAGCGATCCGGCGTGCCGACGCGCGAGTCCCATCCCGAGTGCATCGCTACAAACGCACCGCGCGGCAAGCGCCCGTGCTGCTTCTCCCACGCCATGATGTCGTCCACGTCCAGCGTCGCGTCGGCATTCTTCGCAGCCTTGGCGGTGATCGAGATCACGGCGAGCGGCGCGATCAGCGTATCGGCCGGAATCTTGTCGGCGGTCGTCGCGTTGGCGACGAAGTGCACCGGCGCGTCCATGTGCGTGCCGGTGTGCTCGTCGTAGGTGATCTCGTTCGCGAAGAACCCGTCTTTACCCAGTGAGAACTTGGGCGTGATCTTCACTGGCTTGAAGGCGGGAAAGACCGGCAACTTCGGGGAGAACGTGTGTGTGAGATCGACGACGTCGCGAAATCCCTGGGCGAGGCGCACCGGCTTCTGCTGCGCCTGCGCGCTGAGGTCAGTCGACGTCACCGCGCCAATGGTCGCGCCCGCGAGTGCCGTGACGAAACCTCGGCGAGAGAGTTCGTTTCGAACTGATGCGATAACTGATGGGGCACACATCTGAGTGCGCGCATTCTACCAAGTGTGGTCGCGACGCGTGGTAGGATGCGCTGGCCCACACTCAGCTCCAGCGGGAGGCACGTATGGACGCTCCTTCGAAGGATGGAGTGATGCCCCAGTCGAAGGACGTCGCGACTGCTTCCACGCGCAGGTCGCGAGCCGGCCAGATCAGTGTCGCCCTCATCGGGATGTTCATCGTCAGTGTCATTGCGTACGGTCAAGTCACCTCGACGTATCGTTGGCACGAGCCCTACCAGCCGTCGCAACTCGCATTTTGGCTGCGGCCGATCGAGTGGAACATCGACGCCGCGCTTCCTGAAATCGTCGGGACCATCAATGCGGTCGAAGTGCTCGGAAATCGAATCATCGTCGCCGGCAATGCTGGTCTGCTGGCGAGCAGTGTGGACCGCGGCCAGACGTGGACGCTTCTGACCTACGTGCCACAGGCACACGAATTCAGAACGCCCGATGCACAGGCACCTGCCACACCGCCGAGCACACAAGCGTTTCTCGAGCGGTTTGTTCCGACCCTGCACGCGCAGGCGGCCCCGAGGGATCGAGGCGTCGGTGGCGCAGCCCAGCAGAGCGCGGCGCAACAGGCACAACCGCCTGCATCGCCAGACGACATTTCACCGTCAGCTAATCCCGTGACGTTCCCTGCGCAGAAGATCGGCGCGACCGCGACGATCCCGGTTCAATTCACGAACCGGACAAGCCGACCGCTGCTCGTTGCGGCACCCGGTGTCGGCGGTGACGATGCAAGCAGCTTCTCTGTGAAAGCGCGGGGCTGCGATTTTCCGCTGGGCCAGTTTCTTCCCGGTCAAATCTGCTCGCTCGATGTCACCTTCACACCAAGACGTACTGGTCGACATCAGGCGACCTTGTCCCTTGGCGGACGCGCGATCGCACTCTACGGAGATGGACTCGCGGAAACAGCCGACACGAAACTCACTTCGCCAAAAGGCGGGGGGATTGACGCCGCCGCCGCCGCACCGCCAGCAAAAACAGACGAAGCGGCGCCGCCACGCACTGGGAAATCGACGACGCCAGACACGCCTACCGCTTCGACAGCAGCCCCTGATCTGGCTGCGTTCGGCTACTGCGTTGTGCGGAACTGCGAGCTGTTCGAACGCGGCGATCAAAACGTCCTCCTCTCGACGGATGGCGGCCTCGCGTGGAAGCCAGTCAAAGGAGCCGAGGGCACCTCCACTCATGGCGACGTGGTCGCGGAACTGAAACAACCCGCTGGCTCGTTGCGCGATGCGCAACGCGATGGTGCGAATCGGTTCTGGGTGGTCCGGTCGAATGGTGGTCTGTTCCGTCTCGAGAGCGGCCAGTGGATTCCAGTGACACGAACCGCGGCTGCGTCGCTTCCGGGACACGCCGCGATCGGTGCCTCGACTCGCTACAGCCGATCGATTCCGCCCTGGTATCCCGGAGTGTTTATCGCGTTCGGGTTGCTGCTCATTCGCGATCGCCGTCGCACGATCGGCGACGAGCAGAATGCTGATCTCGGGCCGCTGCAGGTCAAGGAAGTTGTCCGGTCCGATCCCAAGCCAAACGCGCCGCTCGATCGGGATCCGGATCCGTCGCTTCACGGCGAGACAGCGGAATCAGTCGCTCGTCAGGATTCGGCGATCGGCAATCAGGGCACTGCCGACAAACCGCTGTCACCCGGCGAGCCAGATGCGCTCGGCTTGGGCATCATCGCCAACGGGCTCGCGTTCTTCCTTCGCAACGAACGCACGAAGCCACCGCTCGTGCTCGCAATCAACGGACGATGGGGCAGCGGCAAGAGCTCGCTGATGAACCTGCTGAAGTCACGCTTGGAGGAGTACGGCGCGCGCCCGGTCTGGTTCAACGCCTGGCACCATCAGCAGGAAGATCAGCTCCTCGCCGCGCTGCTCAAAGCGGTCCAGGCGCAAGCGATCCCACCACTCTCGAGCGCTGCCGGGTGGACCTTCCGATCGCGGCTCGCCTGGAAACGACTGCAGCGGTCCTGGGTGCAACTCGCCTTGATCCTCGGCGCTCTCGGCTTGATGTGGCAGGTCGAGTTGCATCTCCGCGAGTCAGGCTATTCGATCGGAAAAGGCGTCAGCGCCCTCCTTACATGGACACAACAGGGCTCGACGACAGCCGCGGCGGCGCAGGACAAGGCCAATGCCGAAGCCGCACAAGCGTTGAAGGAAGCGTCGCGGATCACCGATGGCGCACGCGCGACGGCGCTCAACGAGAAAGCGGACCGTCTGCTCGAGGCCGCTTCGCGTCCGTCGACTCAGACGCCCTTCGGTGGCATCGTGCAACTACTCCAAGACAGCACGCTGATCGCGCTGATCACGACGCTGGCGGCCGGCTTTAAAACGATTTCCGGCGGGCTCCGCGCCTTCGCGTCACAACCCGCGAGCCTGCTGGCTGCCGAATCGGGGTCGACCACTGCAAAAGATCTGGAGGCGCAGACCAGTTTCCGGCAGCGCTTCGCGGAGGAATTCGCCGACGTTACCGGCGCCTTCGGCGTCAACCAGCGGATGATGATTCTGATCGACGACCTCGATCGCTGTCAGCCCGAGAAGGTTCGAGAGGTGCTCGAGGCCGTGAATTTCCTATGCGCGAGCGGCGAATGCTTCATCGTTCTCGGGATGGCTCGCAGCATCGTCGAGCACTGCGTCGGCCTCAGCTTCCGCGAAGTGGTCGACACGATGGCGTGGGAGGCCTTCGAGCTATCGGACGATGAGATCGAGTCGTTCCGAGAGAAGGCGCGGACCTCGACGACCAGCACGATGTGGAGCCGGCTGATCGAGCAGGACGCGAAGCGTCTCGCGTTCGCGCGGCTGTTCCTCGACAAGCTCATTCAGATCGAGGTATCGATACCGGAACCGACGCCGCTGCAGAAGAAGACGCTCTTTGAAACCGATGAAGAGCGCAAGGCGAAGCGCGCCGCCGATATCAAGGTAACCAAGTGGCTCGGCGTCGCCGACACCATCAGCGGCCTGACAGCTCCGGTCCTGAAGGCCCTTTGTGTCTTGGTCGTGGTTTTCGGCCTCGGCAGTCAGTTGGGACGCGCGGTCTCTCCAGCCGTCGATCGTCTGATCCCTCAGCAACCCAAACCGGCAACCGTCGCGAACGGTCCCGCGCCGCCCACGACACCACTCAACGTGACGCCTCCTCCACAGGGTGGCCAGGCGTCTCAGCCTGCTCCGCAAATCATCGCGGGAGTGTCGGGCACATCCAGCGGCTGGCTGGGTGCGTGGCCGTTCTACGCGGCGGTGCTCGTCGCATTCACTGCCGTCTCCATTGCCGCACGCAGGCTGCCGCACCAGTCCGTCGTCGATGCCAAGCCGTTCACGAATGCGCTCGCCATCTGGCATCCGCTCGTGATGACCACCGGCGCACGCAACACGCCGCGCACCGCGCGGCGCTTTCAAAACCGCGTCCGTTACTTGGCCATGCGGCAGCGAGCCCTCATTCTTGGTGCGCCCGTTCCGCGGCTTGAGGACTGGCTGCGAGCATTGGTCAACGCACCACCCGTACAGCCGGAAGCGCTCCTCGTGCTACCGGACGATAGCGAGGTCCTCGCCGAGTGTGATCGCGATCTTGGCCAGATCGGCGAGTGGCTCACGCGCGGTTCCGAAGGGAGCTGCGATTTGGCATCGGTCAAGCAAACCGCGGAGGGACCGCAGATCGAGGTACACGAAACTTCGATCTCACCGGAGTCGATACGAGCGCTGGCAATGGGGCAAGTGCGGATCCCCGAGCCGATTCTGGTGGCGCTCGCCGCCATCGACGAGTTCATGCCGAAGTGGATCGATGATCCTGATCAGTTCTCCGAGGTGATTGCCAAGACGTCGAAGGGCGCGCCCTTGCAGGGCGCACGCGAGGAGGCACTTGCCGAGGCCGTCGGTCGTCATACGAAGTCCGGCGCCACGTGGACGAATTTGATCCACTTCCGGCGCGCGTACCTCCGGTTGTGCAGCGAGATCGACCACACGCAGCCGCCGCAAACCAAGCCACCCTCGCGACCCGTGGTGTTGATGTCTTGATTCACGAGGGCGGGTCTAAAAACCCGCCTCTACGAGCGCGCAACGATATGGCTGCGCGTGATCCCCTTGATCGACGTGACGCCCGACTGCCGCATCGTCAGCTGCAGTTCGCGTCGCAGGATATCGAGCACCGTCTCGACGCCTTCCTGACCAAAACTCGCCAGGCCCCAGATGTACGGCCGGCCGACGCCGACGGCAGTGGCGCCGAGCGCCAGCGCCTTGAAGATGTCGCCACCGCGACGGAAGCCACTGTCGACGATCACCGGCGCACGACCTTTGACGCCCGCGACCACTTCGCTCACGCAGTCGATCGTCGCGCGCAGCGTGTTGTCGGCGCGGCCGCCGTGATTGGAGACGAACACACCGTCGACCCCGTGCATCATCGCCAGTTCAGCGTCCTCTCTCGTGACGATGCCCTTCACGAGCAACTTCATGCTGGTGGTGTCTTTCAGCCGCTTGATGTACTCCCACGTCGGCGTCGCGATCTCAGGCTGTGGCGGATTGCTCTGCGCGAGGGCGTTCACCATGGGTCGGTGACTGACGTCGGTGATCGGATTGCCCTGATGACAGGAGGAGCACACTTGCTGGTTTTTCAGTCGCACGCGATCGAACATCTCGGTGTTGCGGCCGCCGAGCAAGTCGACGGTGAACACCAGCGCCGGACATCCCGCCGCCTCGACGCGCTTCACGAGCTCGCGCGTCTGACTCCACTCGGGCCGCGTGTAGAGCTGAAACCACACCGGCTCCCCTCGCGCCGCGTTCACCTCCTCCACCGGCGTCGTCGTCATCGTCGACAGCACCTGGAGATGCTTTTTCGCCTTCGCCGCGCGCGCGGTCGCGATCTCGCCTTGAGGGTTGTACAGCCTGTGACCACTGACCGGGCACAGGAAGATCGGCGTCTCCCACGTCTTGCCGAAGAGCGAGACCGACGTGTCGACCTTGCTCACGTCGACGAGCCGACGCGGGCGTATCGCGTAGTGCTCGAACCCCTCGCGATTCGCGCGAATCGTGCCGCCGTCCTCGCCGCCGTTCGACATCCACGCCCAGTGCCACGCCGGTAGCTTCGCGCGCGCGGCGGCTTCGAAGTCGAGGACGTTGAGCGCTTCGCTGACACTCGCGATCACATCCGACGACGCGGCGGCGTTTCCCTGGGCGAACAGCGTCGCGAGATCGATCTGCGCGAGTAGCGGACTGGACGTGAGCAGTCGAAGAAAATGCCTGCGGGAGTTTGGAGCCATTAGCGGCGCATTTTATCAAGCGGGTCCGGCTGCCACCTTCGCGCGTTGCGCTGCGGTGGCCAGGCAAGCCGGACACTACGTCTGACACCGAGCGGCGCGGGAGCGTAGGTCCGGAGCAAAACCGTTCACTGCTTTTTTCGAACCTCGTTGATCCAGCAACGCTGAGGACGTGTGAATCAAGTCGGTTTTGCGGAGCGACTTACGCTCCCGCGCCGCGATCACACCGGTCCGGCTAAAGCCGGACACCACGACGTAGACAGGGCCACCTAAAGGTGGCCCCAACGTACTAGACGGTCCGCCTGAAGGCGGACACTACGACTGTCGCGCTATTTCTGGCCGTCGGGCGCGTCTTTCGGCGCGCCGGTTCCCGATGATCCCAGGAACAGCCGCTTGCCGTTGGCCAGGATCATGTCTGCGCCGTTGGCGCGGTTGGCGCCGTTCTTCGCGCGGTACCCTTCGATGGTAATCTCAGTGCCCGCCTCCACGGATTTCTTGGTGAAGCCACGCCTCACCAAGGTGTTCGGCGTGCCACCCTCGATCATCCATCGCGTGACAGTGCCATCGGGGTTCTTGACGTCGAGGTGAATCCACGTATGCGGATTGACCCAGTCCATCTTGACGATGGTGCCCTTGAGCGTCACTGGCTGGTTGGCGTCGAATTCGGCGGCGAACGAGTGATGCGCGCGAAGGGACGATGATGCACTGATGGTGGCGACGATGACGGTGATGAATACGACTCGTAGTTTTTCCATGGGTCGTTGGTTCCTATTCGTGCGAGCCCGGCTCAGCGCTCTTGCCTGTCATCGACCGGTCCCGAGCTGCTCGGCGCCTGAGGCTTGGCGCCCGCCTTCTCAGCGTCGCGGGCCACCTCGAGGATGTCGAACATGCTCCGGTTATCCTCGTGACATGCGTACTCGAGCAACTCGCCCTCGGTCGGCCGCATCGGCAGCAGTACTGTCCACGGCTTCTCCCACGTCGTCGGGTCGCTGACCGTGAGCCGGAGCTCGAGTCGGTTCGCCGCAACGCGCGTGTAGCGTTCGATCAGGTGTAGACCCGTCGTCGACCCACGGTAGCTGTGCTTGCCGTTGAAATTCGTGGTCTCGACGACGAGCGTGTCGCCGTCCCAGTGACCGCGTGATACGCCCATCCACTGACGCACCTTTGCGTCGGGCGCTGGCCGGCCGTCGAGCGGGACGATGCGCACGTCGTGAATCATCTCGGTGAGAATCATCACGTAGCCAGCCGTCTGCACGATCTGGTAGTTGCTGTTGTACGCCGAGTCCATCATCGGCGGTCCGGGGCCGGCCATGATGAGGCATCGATCGT
>Ga0075423_10000755_pt1 | contig 27096 bp, 21 predicted proteins | sample SoiMethybrSBSTD2_FD_80114 | JGI IMG/M metagenome (GOLD analysis project Ga0075423, IMG submission 80114) | Bulk soil microbial communities from a Populus tree surrounding site in Tennessee, USA - Soil MetaG P. TD hybrid SBSTD2 | ecosystem: Environmental > Terrestrial > Soil > Tree plantation... | reverse complement strand
GATCCGCATCGTGGACCAGGAGCGCTCGGCGCTCCACCTGGACTCGCTCGGGCTCTCCGATACGGCGCTGCAGCGGATCCGCTCGTATGGACATCGGCCCCAGGGCATCGTGGCGGTGACCGGTCCGACCGGGAGCGGCAAGAGCACGCTCCTCTACTCGCTGCTCCAGCACATCCACAGCGTGACCAAGAACATCCTGACCGTGGAGGATCCCATCGAGTACCAGATCCCGGGGATCAACCAGGTCCAGGTGGACGAGAAGAGCAAGAAGACCTTCGCGGCCATCCTGCGCGCCATGCTGCGCCAGGACCCCGACGTCATGATGATCGGCGAGGTCCGCGACCTGGAAACCGCCCAGATCGCCTTCCGCGCCTCGATCACGGGGCATCTCGTGCTCTCCACCGTGCACACCAACGACGCCGCCTCGGCGGTGACCCGTCTCGTGGACCTGGGCCTCCAGCCCTACATGGTCGCTTCCAGCCTGATCTCCGTGGTCTCGATGCGGCTGGTGCGGCTCCTCTGCCCGAAGTGCAAGGACCAGTACGCACCGGCGGGGGACGAGCTGCGGATCCTGGGACTGACGCCGCGCGAGGCGCAGGGCGTCGGACTCTTCCGTCCGGTCGGGTGCGAGAACTGCAACCAGACCGGCTATCGTGGCCGGACCGGAATCTTCGAGATCCTGGAATTGGACGATCCGCTGCGGCGGCTCATCGCGGCAGGCGCGGCCGAGTCCATGATCCGCGCGGCGGCGGTGGAGAACGGCATGACGCCGATCGGCGAGGACGGTCTGGCGAAGGTCATGGCCGGCGAGACGAGCCTCGAGGAGCTCCGCCGCGTGGTCTTCTACGAGGAGGAGGCCGCCCGCCTCTGCCCGTCGTGCCGCCAGACCGCGGCGGCCGAATACCACTTCTGCCCGCACTGCGGCCACACGATCGCGGCCGCGTGCCTGAAATGCGAGCGCCGTGTCGACGCGTCGTGGGCCTTTTGCCCGGGATGCGGCACCCGGCGCTCTCCGAGCGTGGTCGCGGACCTGTCCGACGAGCCCCTGATCCCGCCGATCGAGCCGCCTCGCGCGCCCGCGCGAGTCCGCCGATAACGCTCCCGCACTTGACCTCGGTTTCCCCCCTTCTCTAGAATCGCGGCCGTCCGCCCGAATCCCATCCTTCCGCCCGCGTCCTGGCGAGCGGGAGCCCCCTCGTTCCCCGGAGAATCGTGTCCGTCCAAGATTCGCGCCGCGACAAGCTGGACGCGCTGATCCAGCGCGGAATCCAACCCTACGCGTACGCGTTCGACATCACGCACGGGTCGGCCGAGATCCAGGAGCGCCATCACGAGCTGGAGCAATCCGGGGAGCGCGTCCGCTACGCCGGCCGCCTCATGACCAAGCGGGGGCACGGCAAGACCGCGTTCGCGCACGTCAAGGACGGCCGCGGCCTGCAGCAGGTCTATTTCCGGGAGGACGCCCTCGGCCCCGAGGCCTTCGCCCGCGTGATGGAGCTGGACCTGGGGGACTGGGTGGGCGTCGAGGGGACCGTCTTCGTCACCAAGACCGGCGAGATCACGATCCGCGCGGAGCGTGCGGAGCTCCTGGCGAAGTCGCTCCGGCCGCTGCCCGAGAAGTGGCACGGCCTGACCGACGTCGAGGTCCGCTACCGCCAGCGGTACACGGATCTCATCGTGAACGACGACGTGCGCCGCGTCTTCCGCCAGCGCGCCGAGATCATCCGCGCGCTGCGCGCCTTCCTGGACGGGCGGGGATTCCTCGAGGTGGAGACGCCCGTGCTCCAGTCGGTGTACGGCGGCGCCTCGGCGCGCCCCTTCGTCACCCATCACCACGCGCTGGACATGAAGCTCCATCTCCGCATCGCGGACGAGCTCTATCTGAAGCGACTCATCGTCGGCGGCCTGGAGCGTGTCTACGAGATCTCCAAGGATTTCCGGAACGAGGGCATGGACCGGACGCACAGCCCCGAGTTCACGATGCTCGAGTTCTACCAGGCATTCGCGGACTACGAGGAGATGCTCCGCACCACGCAGGCCATGCTGATCGAGGTGGTCGAGAAGGTGCGCGGCAAGCACCGGATCTCCTGGGAGGGGAAGGACATCGATTTCTCGCTTCCCTGGCGCCGCCTGACGATCGCGGAGGCCGCGTCGGAGGGGCTGGGCCTGAAGGAGCCGCCGTCCGACGAGAAGGGGCTGCGCGAGGCGGCGCGTGCCGCCGGCGTCGCCCTCGATCCCGCCTTCGGGTACGGGCGCATCCTGGACGAGATCGTCTCGGTGAAGGTCCAGCCGGGGCTCCTGAACCCGACGTTCCTCGTCGACCATCCGCGCGAGATCTCGCCGCTCGCGAAGGTGAAACGCGGGAATCCCGACGTCGTGGAACGCTTCGAGCTGGTCATCGCGGGGATGGAGATCGCGAACTCCTTCTCCGAGCAGAACGACCCGCTGGAGCAGCGGCGCGCCTTCGAGCAGCAGGGACGCCTTCGGGAACGCGGCGACGACGAGGCCCAGGTGCTGGATCACGATTTCCTGCGCGCGCTCGAGATGGGCATGCCCCCGACGGGCGGCGTCGGGGTGGGCATCGACCGGCTCGTGATGCTGCTCACCGATTCCCTCTCCATCCGCGATGTGATCCTCTTCCCGCACATGCGCCCCGAGGACCCTCTTGAAGGGTAGCCCGGCGGCCGCGCGCGGCTGATCGGGGCCGCTCCGATGGGTCTCGTCTGGATCGTCGCCTCGCGCTACCTGCGATCCAAGCGCCGGGTCAGCTTCATCACGCTGGTCAGCATGCTCGCCTCGGGCGGGGTCTTCATCGGCGTGGCGGCGCTCACGATCGTCCTCTCGGTCATGAACGGCTTCGAGGACCAGGTGCAGCGGCGGATCGCCGGGACGAACGCGCACGTGGCCGTGCTCTCGGCCGACGAGCGCCCTCTCGTCGCCTCGGACTCGCTCACGGGTGCCATCCGGACGGCCGCGCCGAGCGCCGCCTCTGCCCCCTTCGTCTACGGCAAGGTCATGGTCGCCTCGCGGAGCAGCGTGGACGGGATGGTGCTGAAGGGGATCGATCCCCGGGCCGAGGGTCGCGTGACGGACATCGTCTCCCACCTCACACCCCCCGAGCATCCCCTGGACGGAGGGGATCTGCCGGGGATCGGCCTCGGCGAGGAGCTGGCGGTCCGGCTCCGCGTCGCCGTCGGAGACGTGATCCTGATCAGTCTGCCCTCCGACGAGCCGAGCGGATTCTTCGGGGGGGCGCCGCGCGTGATGCGGCTCCGCCTGAGCTCGATCTTCCGCTCGGGCCTCTACGAGTACGACTCCTCGTTCGGGATCGTGAAGATGACGACCGCGGCGGAGTTCTTCCGGATGGGCACCGGCATCACGGGCTACGAGCTCCGGATCCCGGACATGTTCCAGGCCCGGGAGGTCGCCGCCGCCCTCGAGCGGAGACTGGGTCCCGACTACCGCGTCACGAACTGGATCGACCTCAATCGAAACCTCTTCGCGTGGATGAAGATCGAAAAGGCGGTGATGTTCACGATCCTGATCCTCATCGTCCTGGTCGCGACGGTGAACATCGTCTCGAGCCTGGTCATGCTCGTGCTGGAGAAGCGACGGGATATCGGGGTTTTACGGACGATGGGCGTCACCCCGCGAGGCATCATGCGTATCTTCCTCCTGCAGGGGACGCTGGTGGGGCTCGCGGGAACCGGCCTCGGCACTCTCGTGGGATGGATCGTCTCGTTCGTGCTCGGCCGGTACCGGCTCCTGCACCTTCCCGGCGAGATCTACTTCATCGATACGCTGCCCGTGAAAATCGAATGGACCGACTTCGCCCTGGTGGCGGTCGCGGCGACCGCGCTCTGCTTCGTCGCGAGCGTGTATCCCGCCTGGAGGGCGGCCAGGCTTGCTCCCGTCGAGTCGATCCGGTATGAATGAGGCGGCGCCCGGCGCGCCAGCGCTCACGGCGCGGGGTCTGAAGAAGACCTATGACGCCGTGATGCCGCTCGAAGTGCTGAAAGACGTGAACTTCTCCGTGGACCCCGGCGAGGTGGTGGCGGTGGTGGGGGCTTCCGGGTCCGGAAAATCCACGCTGCTTCATCTCCTGGGAGGGCTCGACCGGCCGACGGCAGGCACCGTGACGATCGGCGGACGGGACCTCTCGACGCTGGACGAGGCGGGGCGGTCGCGCCTGCGGGCGCGGTCCGTGGGATTCGTGTTCCAGTTCCACCAGCTCCTGCCCGAGTTCACGGCCCTGGAGAACGTCATGATGCCCGGCTGGGTGGCCGGAACGACGCGCGCACAGGCGCGGGCGCGCGCGGAGAGCCTCCTCGACGATCTGGGCTTGCTGGACCGGGCGGAGCACAAGCCCGGCGAGCTCTCGGGCGGGGAGCAGCAGCGCGTGGCCGTGGCTCGGGCCTTGCATATGAGGCCTGCGGTCCTTCTGGCGGACGAGCCGACGGGCAATCTGGACCGCAAAGCGTCGGCGACACTGTTGGAAATCTTCGAGCGGTATCGGTCCCGGGAGCAGCAAGCCATTGTCATTGCGACACATAATCCCGATGTGGCCCGAGCGGCAGGCCGGGTGGTTACCCTTGAGGATGGGCATCTCAGGCCGATTAGAATTGAGGCAGGTCGCATCTAATTAGGCGGAGTCTTTCGGCCAACCGGAAGGAAACGTCACATGCAGTGTCAAATTTGCGGGAAGCGGCCGGCGGTCGTCCACTTCACCGAAATCGTCAACAACAAGAAGTCCGAATACCACGTCTGCGAGAAGTGCGCGGAGGAGAAGGGGTACCACGTGCCGCTCGTGAAGACGAAATTCTCGGTCGGCGATCTGCTCGCCGGCATGGTGGAGCAGCCCGGCTCGGCCGAGGAGGCTCGCGTGGGGCGCGTGCAGTGTCCCAAGTGCGGCCTGGTCTATTCGAACTTCAAGGAGACGGGACGGCTCGGCTGCTCGGAGTGCTACCCGACCTTCCGCAGCCAGCTCCGTCCGCTTCTGCGCCGGGTGCACGGCAGCACCAAGCACGTGGGAAAGGCCCCCGTGCGGGACGCCGCGCGCGTGGCCGTGAGGCGGGAAGTGCAGCGCCTCCACGAGGAGCTCCAGAAGGCCGTCGAGCTCGAGGATTTCGAGTCGGCCGCGGGTCTCCGCGATCGGATCAAGAAGCTCGAGCTGAACGACGTGCGGGCGGCGGGAGGAGGAGCGGCGTGAAGCTCACGGGACTTTCGGCATCGCTCGGACGCTGGCTGGACGGATCCGGACCCGCGTCCGACGTCGTCCTCTCCACACGGGTGCGGCTGGCCCGCAACCTCTCCGGCGTGCCCTTCACGCACCGGGCTCGCGAGGAGCAGCTGGTCATGGTGTATTCCAGCGTGCTCTCCGCCGTGCGGAAGACGCCCGCGCTGGCGCAGTCCCTCGCGCTCGAGATGCGCGAGCTGACGCCGCTGGATCGTCAGTTCCTCGTGGAGCGCCATCTCATCAGCAACGACCTGGCGGACAATGGCAAGCTGCGCGGGCTTCTGGTGCTTCCCGACGAGAGCATCTCCGCGATGGTGAACGAGGAGGACCATCTCCGGCTGCAGGCGCTCGCTTCGGGCTTCCAGCTTCGCTCCGCGTGGGAATCGGTGAACGCCATCGATGATGAATTGGCCCAGGACCTGGACTATGCTTTCAGCGACGAGCTGGGCTATCTGACCGCGTGTCCGACGAACGTGGGCACGGGGATGAGAGCGTCCGTGCTCATCCACCTGCCCTCGCTCGTGCTCACGAAGCAGATCGGTCGCGTGCTCCAGGGAATCACCCAGGTCGGTCTGGCGGTGCGCGGGTTCTACGGGGAAGGCTCCCAGATCATGGGGAACTTCTTCCAGATCTCGAACCAGACCACGCTGGGACAGAACGAACGAGAGACCATCGACAGCCTGGAGCGCGTCACGAAGCAGATCATCGAGTCGGAGCAGCGCGCCCGGGACGAGCTCCTGAAAGACGCGCGGGTCCAGATCGAGGACAAGATCTGGCGCGCGTTCGGGACGCTGCGCCACAGCCGCGTCATCTCCTCGCAAGAGGTGGTGAATCTCTCCTCGGCGGTGCGCTTCGGCGTGGCGCTCCGGATCGAGGGGCTGGCGAGCGTGCAGACCTTGAACGAGCTCCTGGTGCGGTCGCAGCCGGCGCACCTCCAGATCCGGGCGGGGCGCGAGCTCGAGCAGCGCGAGCGGAATATCTTGAGAGCGGACTATATCCGGAAGCTTCTCGGCGAGGGTGGCCTGGCTCCGGTTGCAAGCAACTAGCCGAACGGTGGGGGAGGCTCTGATCCATGCATGACAAGTTCACGGAACGCGTGCGGAAGGTGATGTACCTCGCGCGGGAAGAAGCCGCGCGGCTCCAGCACGACTACATCGGCACCGAACACCTGCTCCTGGGCGTGATCCGCGAGGGCGAAGGGATCGCGGCGACGGTGCTGAACAATCTGGGGCTGGACCTGGACGCCATCCGCCAGGCGGTCGAGAGCATGGTCTCCTCGACCGGCGGCACGCTCACGATCGGGGAGATCCCCTTCACGCCGCGCGCGAAGCGGGTGCTCGAGCTGAGCGTCGACGAGGCGCGGCAGCTGGGACACAACTACGTCGGAACGGAGCACCTCCTGCTCGGCCTCATCCGCGAGGGCGAGGGCGTGGCGGCGCGCGTATTGCTGGAATTGGGCGTGGACCGGAAGAAGGTCCGCGAGGAGACCCTGAAGCTGCTCGGCGGGACCCCCTCGGTCTCCCAGCCGGAGCGGGAAGGCAAGGTCGAGACCCCCGCCCTGAATCAGTTCGGACGCGATCTGACCTCGCTGGCCCGCGAAGGGAAGCTGGACCCCATCATCGGGCGCGAGCTCGAGATCGACCGGGTGATCCAGGTGCTCTCGCGGCGGAAGAAGAACAATCCGATCCTGATCGGCGAGCCCGGCGTGGGCAAGACCGCCATCGCCGAGGGGCTGGCCGAGCGCATCGTGGAGAACAAGGTTCCCGAGACCCTCAAGGACAAGCGCATCGTGACCCTGGATCTCGCGGCGGTCGTGGCCGGCACCAAGTACCGCGGCCAGTTCGAGGAGCGCCTCAAGGCCGTCATGAACGAGATCCGCGAGTCCAAGGACACCATCATCTTCATCGACGAGCTCCACACGATCGTCGGCGCGGGCGGCGCGGAGGGGGCGATCGACGCCTCCAACATGCTGAAGCCGGCGCTGGCGCGCGGCGAGCTCCAGTGCATCGGCGCGACCACCCTGGACGAGTTCCGGAAGTATATCGAGAAGGACGGCGCCCTGGAGCGCCGGTTCCAGCCGATCATGGTGGACCCGCCCACGGTGGACCAGACCATCCAGATCATCCGCGGATTGCGGGACAAGTACGAGGCCCACCACGGCGCCAAGTATTCCGACGACTCGATCGTCCAGGCCGTGAAGCTGGCGGACCGCTACATCAACGACCGCTTCTTACCCGATAAGGCGATCGACGTGATCGACGAGGCGGGCGCCTCGGCGCGGCTCAGCATTTCGGCCATCCCGACCGAGGTGCGCGAGCTGGAGAAGCAGGTCGAGGAGGTCGCCAAGGAGAAGGAAGCGGCCATCCAGCAGCAGGAGTTCGAGAAGGCCGCCCGCTTCCGCGACAAGGAGAAGGACCTGCGCGCCAAGCTGCGGGACCACAAGAAGACCTGGACCGAGATCAAGCACGAGAAGGAAGCGCTGGTCGACGTGGACCTCATCGCCAAGGTGATCTCGCGCATGACGGGGATCCCGATCGCCCGGCTGGAGGAGAAGGAATCCGAGAAGCTGCTCCGGATGGAGGAGGAGCTCCGGAAATCGATCGTCGGCCAGGAGGAGGCGGTGGCCGCGGTCTCCCGGGCCATCCGGCGCAACCGCGCCGGGCTCCGAGATCCGCGTCGGCCCATCGGCTCGTTCATCTTCCTGGGGCCCACGGGGGTGGGCAAGACGGAGCTGGCCCGCGTGCTGGCCCGGTTCCTCTTCGACGACCCGGACGCCCTGATCCGCATCGACATGTCGGAATATATGGAGAAATTCTCGGTTTCCCGGCTCATCGGCGCTCCTCCGGGGTATGTCGGACATGAGGAGGGCGGGCAGCTGACGGAGAAGGTGCGCCGGAAGCCCTATTCCGTGGTGCTCTTGGACGAGATCGAGAAGGCGCATCCGGACGTGTTCAACATCCTGTTACAAGTATTGGACGACGGGCAGCTCACCGACAGCCTGCGCCGGAGGGTGGACTTCAAGAACACCGTGCTGATCATGACCTCGAACCTGGGCGCGCGGCAGATCAAGGGGGGCCGGGGCCTGGGATTCACGGAGCGGACCGACGGCTCGAACTACATCACGATGAAGTCCGCGATCATGGAAGAGGTGAAGCGCGTCTTCAATCCGGAGTTCCTGAACCGCATCGACGAGATGATCGTGTTCCATCCGCTCGATCGCCCGCAGATGGGATCGATCACCAAGATCCTGCTCGGCCAGGTCGCCGATCGGATGAAGGGGAACGGGATCACGCTGAACTTCGAGGAAGAGGTCGTGGACCTGCTCATCCAGAAGGGTTTCGACGAGGCGCTGGGGGCCCGGCCGCTGAAGCGGAGCATCCAGAAGCTGATCGAAGACCCGTTGTCGGAGCACGTCCTCCGCGGCCAGCTGAAGGAGGGCAGCGACGTGTTGGTCTCCCGCCGGGGTGACGAGCTGATCTTCGCCTCTTGAGGCACTTCGCCGAACCATCCAGGCGTTCCCACACCGCCACCGGGCTCAGGCTCGCGATGGCGGTCGTGGCGTTTTCCCTCCTCGGCGCCCTCGGGCGCGGGTACGCCCAGAATGTGGCGCCCGACTCGGCCACGGTGCCCCTCGACACGACCCCCGGGGCGCCCCTCGACACGACCGGCGCGGCGCCCGGCCCGATGATTCGGAGCATCACGGCGCGCGGGTTCGTCAACGTGGACTCCCTGGTCGTGGTCCGCACCTTCGGGGTCCCGGCGAACCAACCGTACGATCCGCGCGAGATCCGGAGCGGGGTCCGCCGCCTCTTCGCGACGGGGCTCTTCACCGACGTCACCGTGAGCGACGCGCCGGTCCCGGGTGGGGTCGCGCTGACGGTCCACGTGTCGGAGCGCCCGCGCATCAAGGAGATCGTGTTCCACGGGGTGAAGAAGATCGAGGAGAAGACCCTCAAGGAAAAGCTCACGGCCGCCCAGGGACAGCTGCTGGACGCGGGGACGCTCGAGCTGGACGCGCGGAAGATCGAGCAGGCCTACGGGGCCGAAGGCTACGCGCACGCGAAGGTCATCCCGCGGAGCGAGGTCGCCGGAGCGGGGGCGGTCCGCGTCGTCTTCGACGTGCAGGAGAGCGCCAAGGTGAAGGTACGGGGCATCGTCATGCACGGGAACCAGACCCTCCCGGCCGAGAAGCTCGCGAAGGCGATGGAGAGCAAGATGCCGGGATTCTTACGGAGCGGAGTGCACAAGCCCGAGCATCTCGAGAAGGACGAGACGAAGCTCCGACTCTACATGCGCACGCGGGGCTACAAGGACGCGGACGTGGACTCCATCATCCCGGTGGATCTGCCGGATGGAAGGGGCGTGACGCTCCACGTCTTCCTCCGCGAGGGGCCTCGCTACCGCTTCGGCGATCTCTCCTGGACCGGCAACACGGCCGTGCCGACCGCCGCGCTCACCATTTCGACCGTGCCCCGGACGGGGGCCATCTACAACGAGGCCCAGATCCAGAAAACGCTGGAGAACGCGTACACGCTCTACCAGGAGCAGGGCTATCTCTTCCTCTCCATCGAGCCCAAGATGACCGACCGGGACTCGATCGTGGACGTCGCCTTCCAGGTCCAGGAGGGCACGCGTTCGCGCATCGCGAACCTGACCATCACGGGGAACACCCGCACGAAGGAGAACGTGATCCGGCGCGAGGCGACCGTGTATCCCGGGGACACCTTCCGACGGTCCTCCCTCATGCGCACGCAGCGGGACATCTTCGGGCTGGGATTCTTTCAGGACGTGAACGTGGACTACGAGCCGACGGGGGACAGCTCCGACATCAACCTCACCCTCAAGGTCCAGGAAAAGCAGACCGGGACCGCGAGCGCGGGTGCCGGCTATTCCAGCCAGTCGGGGCTGACCGGGTTCCTCGAGCTGGGGCACAACAATCTGTTCGGGAACGGCCAGAGCGTGAATATCCGCGTGGAGCGCGGCGAGAAGCGAAACGACCTCGAGCTGAGCTACACCGAGCCCTGGTTCCGGGACACCCCTCTCAGCATCGGGGGCGACATCTTCAATACGAGCCGGGATCTCGATTTCTACAACCGAAAGGACGTCGGGGGTAGCATCCGCCTCGGACGGCCCCTCCGCTGGCCCGATTACACGCGCGGAATCGTCTCGTACGACCTGCGCGATGTGACCCTCCGGGACTTCGTCGCGCCCCGGGCCGGCGAGCCCCCGAACCTGGCCACCCTGCGGGCGACCCACTGGCCGAGGCGGGTGAGCAGCGTGACCCTGACCTTCAACCGGAACAGCACCGACAACCCCTTCTATCCGACGCGGGGCTCCAGGATCATCCTTACGAACGAGGTCGCGGGGGGCCTCCTGGGGGGCGTGGAGGCCTTCTACAAGGAGACGTTCGAGAACAAGAGCTACACCAAGCTCGGCGGACCCTTCGTCCTGATGCTCCGCGGCAAGACGGGGTTCCTGGGAGGGGGCTCCGTGCCCGACTACGAGCGGTTCCGCCTGGGCGGGACGACGGTGGATTACCTGCGCGGATACCCCGACTACTACGTGGTGCCGCGGGCCAACATCGCGCGGGACTCGATCACGGGAGCCATCCTGGATCGCTACCCCGGCGGAAAGACGATGCTCACCTTGACCAGTGAGTTACAGTTCCCGATCGCGGACCCCCTGCACGGGCTTCTGTTCTTCGAGGCCGGGAATACCTGGAACTCGACCCGGGATCTGGACCTTGGTGATCTGAGGAAGTCCATCGGGTTCGGGGTACGGCTGGAAGTGCCGGCTCTGGGCCGTGTCGGATTCGATCTGGGCTACGGTCTGGATCGAGAGGACGGGGCCCGCTGGGAGCCTCATTTCCAGCTCGGTAACACCTTCTAGCAGAAGGGATTAGATATGACTCGACAGCGGCCGCTTCGTAGGGTAGTCTGGGGCCTCGCGGCGCTCCTCCTGGTCGCGCCAGGGGTGGCCCCGGGGGCGGATCTGAAGATCGGCTTCATTGACTCCGAGCGGATCTTCTCGGAGTATGCCGGCACCCAGGAAGCCCAGCGGTCCTTCAACCGGGAAGTCCAAGAGCTCACCAAGACCGCGAGGGAGAAAAAGACCGAGATCGACGATCTCCAGCGCAAGCTGGACGCGCAGGGCCCGATGTTGAGCGAGGCCAAACGCGACGAGCAGAACCAGGCGCTCCAGAAGAAGATCGCCGACTATGACGATTTCGTTCAGAAGAACTGGGGTCCTCAGGGCGCCGTATCCAAGCTGAACGAGCAGTACCTGAAGCCCATCGTCGATCGAGTTCACAAGATCGTAACGACGTTTGGGACGGACGAGGGATACTCGATCATTCTGGACGCGGCCGACGGGAACATCATCTTCGGCGATCACAATCTCGACCTCACCGACCGGGTCCTCGCTCAGCTGAAGAAGGAGGACTCGAGCGGGCTGCCGCCCACGAGCGCGGCGCCGGCGGGCAGTTCGGGGGGAACGGGGCAGTAGTCGATTCCCGGGGCGGGTAGCGCGAACCGATTCAAGGGGAGTCACCATGAAGGTCACGCTCGAGGCGGTCGCGAGGGCGATCGACGGAACGGTCGTCGGCGATGGTTCCGTCGAGATCACCGGCGTGGCCGGCATTCGTGAAGCGCGCGAGGGCGAGATCACCTTCCTCGCCAACCCGAAATACGAGCCCTACCTCGAGCTGACGCGGGCCTCCGCCGTCATCGTCTCCCAGAACCACCGCCACACCCAGAAGCCGCTCATCCAGAATCCCAATCCGTACCTCGCCTACCTGAAGGCCGTGCGCTTCTTCGCCGGCGACCGGGAGCGTCCGTGCCCCGGAGTCCACCCGACCGCCGTCGTCGCGCCCGGCGTGTCCGTGGGCCCGGAGGCGTTTCTCGGAGCGCACGTGGTGATCGAGCCGGGCGCCACGATCGGCGCGCGCGCGGTCATCCACGCCGGGAGCTACGTGGGCGCGCGATCGAAGGTGGGAGACGACGTCCTGCTCTATCCGCGGGTCACGATTCGCGAGGAGTGCACGCTCGGGGACCGCGTGATCGTCCACTCGGGGACCGTGATCGGGAGCGACGGATTCGGTTTCGTGCGCGACGGGGACGTCTACCGGAAGCTCCCGCAAGTCGGAACGGTCGAGATCGGGGACGACGTCGAGATCGGGGCCAACGTGACGATCGACCGGGCCACGACCGGCACCACGAGGATCGGCTCCGGGAGCAAGATCGACAACCTGGTCCAGATCGCCCACAACGTCCAGATCGGAAGGAACTGCATCATCGTCGCGCAGGTGGGGATCTCGGGAAGCACCATCCTCGGCGACGACGTGGTCCTCGCGGGCCAGGTCGGCATCGTCGGGCATATCGAGATCGGGGACGGCGCGGTGGTCGGCGCGCAGTCCGGCGTCTCGAAGTCGGTGAAGCCCGGGGAGAAGATGTTCGGCTATCCCGCCATGCCGCTCCGGCAAGCGAAGCGCATCGAGGCGAGCCTCCGGAATCTGCCCGAGCTCATCCAGACGGTGCGACTCCTCAAACGCCGCGTGGAAGAGCTCGAGGGCTCCCAAGAGCCGCGGTGACCAACGTCCACCAGCGCACCATCTCGAAGCCCGTCTCGTTCGAGGGCGTCGGCCTCCATACGGGCGTACCCTGCCGCGTGGAGTTCCGCCCCGCTCCACCCGATTCGGGAATCCGGTTCATCCGCCTCGATCTGCCCGGCGCCCCCGAGATCCCCGTCTCGCCGGCCTACGCCCGCGCGGACACCGAGCAGATGCGGCGCACGATCTTGAAGTCCGGCGACGCCGAGGTGCATACGGTGGAGCACATCCTCGCCGCCGCGGCGGGGCTCGAGATCGACAACCTCGCGATCGCTCTGACCGCCCAGGAGCCCGCGGAGCCCCGCGATGGCAGCGCGGCTCCCTACGTCCGCATGTTCCAGGACGCGGGGCTCGTGGACCAGAAGGTGCCGCGGCGGTACTTCCGGGTGAGCGAGCCGGTGCGCTACGAGGAGAACGGCGTCGTGCTCGTGGGGCTGCCCCACGACGGGCTGCGGATCACGTTCACCATCGAATACGACGACGCCTATCTCGGGACCCAGCACGCCACGTACGACATCGACCAGGACGTCTTCGTGAAGGAGATCGCGCCGGCGCGCACGTTCGTGCTCCAGCGCGACGTGGACGCGCTCCGGGCGCGCGGCATGATCCTGGGCGGCAGCCTCCAGAACGCGGTCGTGGTCCAGCCGAAGGGGATCCTGAACGAGGAGCCGCTCCGGTTCGACAACGAGTTCGTCCGGCACAAGATCCTGGACTTCATCGGAGACCTCTACCTGCTCGGCCGTCCCGCGCTCGGGCACTTCGTCTCCATCAAGTCCGGCCACGCGACCAACGTGCGCTTCGTGCAGCGCCTGGCGGCGACGGAGAAGGCGGGGTCCGCTCCGAAACCGCCCCGCGCCGGGAAGGGCAACGGTGCTCCGGGAGGCCCCGTGGAACTGGACATCAGCGCGATCATGAAGATCATGCCGCACCGGTATCCGTTCCTGCTCATCGACCGGATCCTGAGCCTCGAGGAGAGCCGCGTCGTCGGGATCAAGAACGTCACGATCAACGAGCCCTTTTTCGTCGGTCATTTTCCGGGTCACCCCATCATGCCCGCCGTGCTCATCATCGAGGCGATGGCGCAGTGCGGCGGCGTGCTGCTCATGAACGCGGTGGATCACCCGAAGGAGAAGCTGGTCTACTTCATCGGAATCGACCGGGCCAAGTTCCGGAAGCCGGTACGGCCCGGAGACCAGCTCCGGTTCGAGCTCACGCTCCTTCGCCTGAAATCACGCATCTGTAAAATGGAGGGGAAGGCCTACGTCGATGGAGACCTCGTCGCGGAAGCAGAGCTTCTCTCAAGCATTGTCGATCGCGATTCCTGAGGCGGACGGTCTCACGGGGACCTGGGCCAGGATCCCCGGAGACGTCGTTCGGTTCCCCGAGCCGCACGACACGCCGCCCGCGGTCCATCCCACCGCCATCGTGGCGAAGGGGGCGGAGCTCGGCCCCGGCGTTGTCATCGGTCCCTTCGCCTACGTCGGGCCGCGGGTCCGGCTCGGCGCGGGCACCCAGGTGGGGCTCCACGCGATCATCGAAGGACGCACGACGCTGGGCCCGCGGTGCCAGGTGCACCACGGCGCGGTGATCGGGAACATTCCGCAAGACCTGAAATTCCGCGGCGTCCCCACCGAGGTGACGATCGGTCATGACACCGTCGTGCGGGAATACGCCACCATCCACGCCGCCACCGGGGAGCGCGAGTCCACGATCGTCGGGGACAACGTGCTGCTCATGGCCTATGCCCACGTCGCGCACAACTGCCGCATCGGAAACAACGTGATCCTCGCCAACGCGGTGAATCTCGCCGGGCACGTGCGCGTGGACGATTACGCGATCGTCGGCGGCATGACCCCGATCCATCAATTCGTGGCGGTGGGCTGTCACGCCTTCATCGGCGGCGGGTCGCGCGTGCCCCAGGACGTGCCGCCCTACGTGAAGGCCGCGGGAAACCCGCTCCGCGCGTGCGGGCTCAACTCCGTCGGCATGGACCGTCGCGGCATCCCGGCCGAGGTCCGGCTGGAAGTGAAGCGCGCCTACCGGATCCTCTACCGCTCGCAGCTCAACGTCGCGCAGGCCCTCGCCCGCATCACGCGCGATCTGAAGCCCTATCCCGAGATCCACGAGTTCGTGGAGTTCGTGCGGAGCTCCGAGCGAGGCATCGTGCGGTGACCGCGCTTCGCGCGGGGGTCGTCGGGGTCGGACACCTCGGCAGCCACCACGCGCGCGCCTGGTCCCGGATCGAAGGCGTCACTCTCGTCGGGGGCTACGATCCGAATCCCGAGGCGAGAGAGCGGGCCGGGCGCGAGCTCGGACTCCACCCCTTCGACTCCCTCGATGCTCTGGCGGAGCGCGTGGATCTGGTGTCCATCGCGGCGCCCACGCCCCACCACGCCGAGGCGACCCACTTCTGCCTGAAGCACGGCCTCCACGTGCTCGTGGAGAAGCCCATGGCCCGGACGGTCGAGGAAGGGATCGCGATGCTGGCGGCCGCGCGGGAGCGGAAGCGGGCGCTCTTCGTGGGCCAGGTGGAACGATTCAATCCGGCCGTGCAGGCGGCCCGTCCCCATCTCAAGTCCCCGCGCTTCATCGAGGCGCACCGACTCGCCCCGATCGTGCCCCGCGGGATCGACGTGGACGTGATCCTGGATCTCATGATCCACGACCTGGACCTCGCGCTGTGGCTCACGGGCTCGCGGGTCGTCCAGGTGGACGCGGTCGGCGTGCCCGTGCTGACCCCGCGCATCGACATCGCCAACGCGCGGCTCACCTTCGCGTCGGGGTGCGTGGCGAACCTCACCGCGAGCCGGGTCTCGCGAGAGAAGATTCGAAAGATTCGGTTCTTCGAGGCCAACGAGTACCTCTCCATCGACTGCCTCAACCGGAGCGTGGAGGCGTACACGCTGAGGCCCCCCGATCCCCAGGCGCCGGAGGATCTGCTACGACGGATCCGACCCCTTCTGATCCGCGTGGAGGAGCGGGATCCACTGGAGTCCGAGCTCACCCATTTCCTCACCCTCACGCGCGAGCCCGAGGGCTCGTGGGAGGAGACCGAGGTCGCGCTGAACGCGCTCCGGGTCGCCGAGGAGGTGCGCGCGCAGGCGATGCGAAACCTCCCTCTGGACCTGCCCGTCTGAGTTTTCCGTTTCTCATCCTGTCCGCGGGCGAGCCGTCGGGCGACCGCCTGGGGGCCGACCTGCTCCAGGCGCTCCGCGCGCGGGGCGTCGCGGTCGAGGCCGCCGGGATCGGCGGACCGAAGCTGCGCGCCGCGGGTCTCAGCGCCGTGGTTCCCATGGAATCCATCGCGGTCATGGGCTTCGCTTCGGTCCTGGGAAAGCTGCCGGAGATCCGGCGGGCGAGGGGAGCGTTGCTGCGGCTGTTCCACGATCACCCCGACGCCTTGTTCGTTCCGATCGATTCGCCGGGGCTCCATCTGGGTCTCGCCCGAGCGGCGAAACGCATGGGGCGGCGCGTGGTCTACTACGTCTGTCCCCAGATCTGGGCGTGGGGCGAGGGCCGGATCCGGCGCCTGCGCGAAGACGTGGACCTGACGCTCCTCCTGTTCACCTTCGAGTCCGAGCTGCTCGCCCACGCGGGCGCGCGATCCCGATGGGTGGGGCATCCCGCGGGCGCCCTCGTGGCGCCGGATCCTCAGGGCCGGGTGGCCGCCAAGGAGGCGCTGGGGGTCGGCCGGGACGAGCGGCTGGTGGCGCTCCTGCCGGGAAGCCGGCGGGAGGAAGTGCGGCGGCACCTCGGGCCCATGTTGGACGGCACCGCGCGGATCGCCAACCACATCAGCGGGCGTGTGAGGGCCGCGGTGAGCGACGCCGGCTCGGTGGGATCCGTCCTGCGCGATTCGGCCCTCCGTCGCGCGTGGGAGATCCTGGCTCCCATCCAGTGGAGCGGGGAGACGAAGGACCTCCTGAGCGCCGCGGACGCTGCGGTGGTCGCGTCGGGCACCGCGACTCTGGAAACGGCGGCGCTCGGCGTTCCCATGGTGATCGTCTACCGCACCGGACGTCTGAACTACGAGATCGCGCGCCGGCTGGTGCGCGTTCCCTCGATCGGGCTCGCCAATCTGGTCTCCGGAGCGCGGGTGGCCCCGGAGCTGATCCAGGACGAGGTGCGGGGCCCGCGCATCGCCGAGGAACTGGCGAAGCTCTTGACCGACGATCGGACGCGCGAGGCGCAGATACGGGCCTTTGCGTCGATCCCCGAGAAGCTGGGAGGTCCCGGCTCCGCCGACCGCGCGGCGCAGGCCCTGATCGAGTTCGTGCAGGCGGGGGCGGGAGCGTGACGTCCCTGGGGCTCGCCGCGTATCGTGGCGCCGCGACCCTGGCCGGCGCGGCCTCGCCGATCTTGCGGGGCCTGGGCCCGCCGAACAGCGCGTGGCGGTCCGCCTGGAGCGGGGCGACGGAGGATCTCTGGCGCGCGGCGGGCAGCGTCTGGGTGCACGCGGCCTCCCTGGGTGAAGTCGTGGCCGCGCGCCGATGGATCGGAGCGCTCCTCGACGCCGGGCAGCGCCCGCCTCTGCTCCTCACGACGCGCACCGAGCGCGGGCTCCGGCGCGCCCGGGCGGAGCTGGGGGATCAGGTGGTCGCGCGGGTCGCCCCGCTGGATCTGCCCCAGCTCCTGCGCTCCTTTCTGAGCGCGTCGGCGCCGGGACGACTCGACGTGATCGAGACCGAGCTCTGGCCGCATCTGGTCCTGGAATCGCGCCGCCGCGGGGTGGCGGTCGTGTTCGTGAGCGCTACCGTCTCGGAGCGGACGCAGGCGCGGCTCCGCCGATTTGGCCTGGCGGGACCGCGTGTCTTCGGGGAAGGAGTCTGGGTGCTCGCGCAATCGGAGCGCCACGCGGAGCGCTTCGAGGCCCTGGGCGTGGCCCCGTCGCGCATCGCGGTCACCGGCGATCTCAAGGCGGAGCGTCCGACGGAGGGAGCGGCGCGCGACCCGGCCTCCCGCCCCGCGGTGGTCTTCGGAAGCCTTCGGCCGGGAGAAGAGGGCATGGCGGCCGCCCTGGCGCGCGGGCTCGCGCGCGAGGGAAAGGTCGCGCTCGTGGTCGCGCCGCGGCACCGGGAGGGACTCGAGCGTCTCCTCGCGGCGCTGGAGCGCGAGGGCATCCCCTCCACGACGCGGCGCGAGGAGGATCGCGAGCGGGTGGGGGTTCGCGACTGGATCGAGGGGCTCTCCGCCCCGCGCGTCGGGGTGCTCGCCACGCAGGGGGAGCTGCCGGTGGCCTACGAGCATGCCGCGGTCGCGATCGTCGGGGGAACCTTCGCTCCGTACGGCGGGCACAACGCGCTCGAGCCCGCGGCCCGGGGTTGTGCCGTCGTGGTCGGCCCGCATCGCGGCGCGATCGAGGAGAGCGTCGAAGCGCTGGCGCGCGAGGGAGGCGTGCTTTGCGCCCCGGACGGCGAGCGGGGCGCGGCGATGATCCTCGAGCTCCTCGAGAGCGCGGATCGTCTGCGGCAGATGGGGCGAGGGGCCGCGCGCGCCGCCCTGCAGGCTTCCGATTCGGTCCGTCGGTCGCTCGAGGCGCTCGAGCGGTTCGACCTGGTGCCATGAGGGGCGTCGCGGGACTGTTCGAGCGCTCCTGGTCCGGCGAGCCGGGCACCCTCGCCTGGACGAAGGCGCTCCACACGATGTCGATCGCTTATGCCGTCTTTTCCGGGGCCGCGAGGAATCGCGCGCGCGCGACGCGCCGGGCGGTCTCGGGATGCCATGTCATCGCGATCGGGAACCTCACGGTCGGCGGGACCGGAAAGAGCACGATCGCACGCTGGCTCGCGCTCGAAGCGGTGAAGGCGGGCGGTAGGGCGGCGATCCTACTGCGAGGGCACCGGGCCGAGGGGGCTCCTGGTGTGGTGCCCGACTTCGAGCAGTATCCGCTCGCCACGCGTGTCGCCCGCTACGGCGACGAGGCGGTGGCACTCCGGCTCGGGCTTCCGCGTGAGGTCGCGGTGGCGGTGGATCCCGATCGACGGCGCGCGGCGCGGGCGGTCCGGGACGGGTACGGCGCCCGGGTCGTGATCCTGGACGACGGTTGGGAGCAGACGAGGCTCGCGTGGGACGAGCTATGGGTGGCGCTCGACCCGAGACGGCCCTGCGGCAACGGCTCGCTTCTCCCGGCGGGTCCGCTGCGGCGTCCCGAGAGGACGCTCCGCGCGGCCAGCCGCGTTGTCTTTCTCCTGGAGGAGCCCGGTGAGACGGTTCCAGAGGCCACGCGGGCCTGGCTCGAGAGGGTCTCGCCGGGCATGCCGGCGCTGCGCCTTCAGCGAACCCTGTGCGGCGCGTCGGCGCTTCGGGACGCGTCGAGGCGCCTCGAGGAGCTCGCACCCGGGAGCCGGGTCGCGGTCCTCTCGGGAATCGGGGCGCCGGCGAGACTCGATCGATTCCTTCGCGGGGCGGGTCTCGACGTTCGGGCGCACACTCCGTTCCCGGACCACGCCCGGTGGCACGCGTCGGATCTCGAGGCCGCGGTCAGCCGTGGGGGAGAAGCGGGAGCCCAGATGATCCTGATCACCGAAAAAGACGAGCCGAGGTGGCCCGCGGACCTGGATCCTCCACTTCCGGTTCGCGTGATCCGGACCGGAGTCCGGCCGCTGGACTCCGTGGAGGAGCCGCTTCGGCCGTTGCGCGAGGTCTCGACCTCATGAAGCGCACGCCTGGAAGACGTGCCCCGAGGCTCGAGAGCGACGTCCTGGTCGTGGGGAGCGGGATCGCCGGCCTCAGCGTGGCGCTCCACGCCGCCCAGTTCGCCCGCGTGCTGGTTGTGACGAAGCGCGAGGGGCACGAGTCCAACACCAACTACGCGCAGGGGGGCATCGCGGCGGCGCTCGGAAGCGACGATCGGCTCGTGCTCCACGAGCGTGACACGCTGATCTGCGGCGCAGGCCTCTGCGATCCGGAGTCGGTGCGCGTCCTGGTCGAGGAGGGCGCGGGGGAGATCGCCCACCTCGTTTCCCTGGGAGTCCGCTTCGACCGCGATCCCACGACTCCCGGGACGCTCGCGCTGGGCCGGGAGGGGGGACACTCGCGGCGCCGGATCGTGCACGCCAAAGACCGGACCGGCCGGGAGGTCGAGACCCGGCTCCTCGCTCTCGCGCAGGCGCATCCCAGGATCTCGATCCTCGAGAACCACATCATGGTCGACCTGATCCTCGACTCGAAACATCTGGCCGGGCGAAGGGTGGCGCCGGAGCGGGATCGCGTGTGGGGCGCCTACGTGCTCGACCGCGGGAGCGGCCGGATTCGTCCGTGCGCGGCGCGGGCCACGGTGATCGCGACCGGCGGCGCCGGCAAGGCGTACCTCTACACGACGAACCCGGACATCGCGACCGGCGACGGCCTGGCCGCCGCGTACCGGGCGGGCGCTCCCGTGGCGAACCTCGAGTTCATCCAGTTCCATCCGACCTGCCTCTTCCATCCCGAGGCCAAGTCCTTCCTGATCTCCGAGGCGGTCCGGGGCGAGGGCGCCAGGCTCCTCACGACGGACGGGAAGCCCTTCATGCACCGGTATCACAGGCTCGGCGATCTGGCGCCCCGCGACATCGTCGCCCGCGCCATCGACTCCGAAATGAAGCGGCGAGGCGACAAGTTCGTGCTGCTCGATCTCGCGCGCCTGGGGAAGAGACTCCTCGAGAAGCGCTTTCCCCACATCACGAGCCGGGTGCTCGCCTTCGGATACGACGTCTTCCACGATCCGATCCCGGTCGTGCCCGCGGCGCACTACGTCTGCGGCGGCGTCGTGACCGATCTGGACGGCCGTACGTTGATCCCCGCTCTCTACGCCTGCGGGGAGGTCGCCTGCACGGGCGTGCACGGCGCCAACCGGCTCGCCTCCAACTCGCTCCTCGAGGCTCTCGTGTTCGCGCGCCGGACGGGACGCGCGGTCCTGAATCAGCTCCTGGCGGAAGGACGCGCCAAGCCGCCGAAGCTTCCCGCGTGGCGGACCAACGGCGCCGTCACGCCCAAGGAGCAGGTCATCTTCGACCACAATTGGGATGCGCTGCGCCGCGTCCTGTGGGACTATATGGGCATCGTCCGGAGCGATGAGCGGCTGAAGCGAGCGGCCACGATGGTCGGCGTGCTGCGCGACCAGATCGAGCGGGATTACTGGAGATACCGCCTCGACAGCGATCTGGTCGAGCTCCGCAACATCGGCCTCGTGGCGGACCTCATGGTCGCCTGCGCGCTGCGTCGCAAGGAGAGCCGGGGCCTGCACTACAATATCGACCATCCTCGGGCCCTCGATCGATTTCGAAAGGACACGGTGCTTCGCCGCGGGAGCTATCGCGGGAGGGCGCGCCGAAATCCTGGATGATATGGCCGCAGACCTGGAAAACGCGATCCTGGACGTGGCGCAGAAGTACGGACGCTACAAGCCGAACGCCTACCGTTTCACGCTCGACGCGGTCGGATTCACCGTCCGCGAGGTGAAGGAGAACCGCCACATCCGCGGCGAGGAGCTCCTCGAGGGGATCCGCCGGCTCGCCCTGGACCGGTTCGGCCCCATGACCAAGACGGTGTTCGAGCAGTGGGGCGTCCTGCGCACCGAGGACTTCGGGGAGATCGTGTTCCAGCTCGTCGACGAAGGGCTCCTGGGCAAGACCGAGCAGGACAAGCTGACCGACTTCGCGCGCGGCTACGATTTCGACGAAGCCTTCGTGCGCAACTTCGACTGGCTGGACCGGATCGTGGACTCCAAGGATCCGGCCGCTTGATGGGCCCGCACTCCGAGCCGTCTGCGTGAGCACGGAGAGCACCTCCCTTCGTCTTCTTCGCTATCTTCGTCCGTACCGGGGCCGGCTGATCCTCACCGCGGTCCTGATGGTCGGCTTCGCGCTCTCCAGCGGGATCACGATCGGGATGATCTCGCCGTTCGTGAAGGTGCTGTTCACGCCGCGACCGTCGACGGTCGCGGCCTCGCCCGGGGCGACGGAGGCCGTGATCGGCGCGGTGACGGGCGGCAGCTCGACGACCCCCTCCGCGAGCGCCCCTCCGCAAAGCGGGATCGCGGCGCGCTTCACGGCCTGGAAGCAGTCCCTCCGGACCTGGTTCGAGCACTTCTTCCTGACCGGAAATCCCCTCCGCTCGCTCACGCGGATCTGCCTGGTGCTCCTCGTGGTCTTCCTGCTCAAGAATCTCTTCGACTACTTGCAGTCCCTGCTCACCGTCTGGGTGGAGCAGGCGGTCGTGCGGGATCTGAGGAACGAGCTCTACGCTCACCTTCACGATCTCTCGCTCTCCTTCTTCCACAGCCGGCGTACGGGGGCCCTGCTCTCGCGCCTCACGAACGACATCGCGCTCGTTCGGGGGGCGCTCGCGGCGGGATTCAGCAACCTCATCAAGAGCGCGCTCCTCTTGGCCGTCTGCCTCTTCTGGATCTTCTGGACCTCCTGGCGGCTGGCGCTCCTCTCGTTCCTCGTCATCCCCCCCTCGCTCTCGCTCATCGTCTGGCTCGGGAGGAAGCTGCGCCGGCGGAGCACGATCACCCAGGAGCGCATGGCCGACCTGAACGCCATCCTCTCCGAGACGCTGGGGGGCATCCGCGTCGTGAAGGCGTTCTCGATGGAAGAGTTCGAGAAGCGGCGGTTCGCCGCGGCGGCCCACGAGTATTTCCGCGCCTTCGTGAAACAGCGGCGGATCGGCGCCATGGCGGGCCCGGTGTCCGAATACCTGGGCGTCGTGGCCGCCACGGCGGTGCTCTGGTACGGCGGCCACGAGATCCTCCTCCAGCGCGCGCTCGAGCCGCAGCAGTTCTTCATCTTCCTCTTCGCCATGCTGCAGCTCATGAGCCCGCTCAAGTCCCTGAGCAACGTGAACGCCACCCTGCAGGAGGGGCTGGCCGCCGCGGTCCGGATCTTCCGCATCCTGGACACGAAGCCCGCGATCGTGAGCCGTCCGGGGTCACGCACGGTCTCGGGAATCGGCACGGGAATCGATTTCGAGGAGGTCGGATTCCGGTACGGCAACGGGCCGGAGGTTCTCCACGGCGTCACCTCCTCGGTGCGCGCCGGGGAAGTGGTCGCCCTCGTGGGACCGAGCGGCGCGGGCAAGTCCACGCTCGTGGATCTCGTGGCCCGCTTCTACGACCCCACGGAGGGAAGGATCCTCCTCGACGGGACGGATCTCCGCGACTACGACGTGGCCTCGCTCCGTCGGATGATGGGCATCGTCACGCAGGACCCGCTTCTCTTCAACGACACCATCGCGCGGAACATCGCCTACGGCGTGCCCGGCGCCGATCCGGACGCCGTCCGGCGCGCGGCCCTCGCCGCGAACGCCGACCCCTTCATCCGGGAGATGCCCCAGGGCTACGAGACCAAGGTCGGGGAGCGGGGCACGCGGCTCTCCGGTGGCGAGCGGCAGCGGGTGGCGATCGCGCGCGCCATCTTCAAGGACCCGGCGCTGCTCCTCCTCGATGAGGCCACGTCGAACCTGGACTCCGAGTCGGAGCTTCTGGTCCAGGAGGCTCTCGACGTGCTGTTCCGGGGGCGGACCGTCTTCGTCATCGCGCACCGGCTTTCGACCATCCAGCGCGCGGACCGGATCCTGGTCCTGGACCAGGGGCGGATCGTGGAGACGGGAACCCACGCGGAGCTGGTCCGACGTCCCGGCCTCTACCAGAAGCTCCACCGGCTCCAGTTCCGCCTGGCGGAAGGCGAATCCCGCGAGGCGCTCCACGGGTTGCCGGGCGCCCTCGCCGCGGATCAGGCGGGCTGACGGTGTCGAGCCGCCGCGCCGCGGCGGTCGTCCGGTTCTCCTCGCTGGGCGACGTGCTCCTGGCCGCCCACGTTCCCTCGTTCCTCAAGCGCGTGGACCCGGGGCGGCGCGTGCTCTTCGTCACGAAGGAGCGCCACGCGGAGATCCTTCGAGGCCATTCCCATGTCGATCGCGTCCTCTCCCTCCGCGACGGTGAGGGCCCCGAGCTCCCCGGCCTGATCGCCGCCCTGCGGGCGGAAGGAATCACGGAGGTCGTGGATCTCCATCGGAACTGGCGCTCCGCGCGCGTCCTCGGCGCCCTTCCCGGCGTGACGCGGCGGCTCGCCCCGAAGTACGCGCTCCGGAGACGCCTCTGGGCGTACGCGCGGTGGCTTCGCCCGGAGCCCGTTCCGCCGCTTCTCCGGACCTACCGGACGGTCGCGGGGCTTTCACCGGATGGCGAGCTCACGCCCTGGCTGCGCGACGCGCTCTCGCCCGAGGAGCGCGCGCGCGGCCTGGAGCGCGTGGGGACGGCCGGCGCTCGAGGGTTCGTCCTCCTGGGGACGGGGGCCCGATGGGAGACCAAGCGGTGGCCCGCCGAGCGCTTCGTCCAGCTCGCGGATCGGCTCGAGCGGGAGCGCGGGATCGCCTCGATCCTCGCATGTGAGCCGGGCCGGCCTCCCGCTCCGGAGATCGAGCGCTGGCTCTCCGCGAAGGGCTCGGCCCCGCTCGTCGTGCCGTTTCGCGAGCTCGCCGCCGTGGGGTCGCACGCTCTGGCGGTCGTCTCGAACGATTCCGCCGTGCTCCATCTCGGCCCGGCGCTCGGAATCCCGGCGGTCGGGATCTTCGGGGGGACCGTCCCCGAGCTGGGGTTCGCCCTCCAGGCCCCGCGGGACGAGGCCGTGGGGATTCCGCGCTGGTGCCGGCCCTGCGGCGTGCACGGGCGCGCGCGCTGCCCATTGGGCCATCACGCGTGCATGCGCGACCTGGAGCCCGAGCTGGTGCTCGCGGCCGTGGGTCGGGCGGTCGCATGAGCGAGCGGATCCTGATCACGAGCTCCGATCCCGAGGGACTGGCCCGCGCGGTGGAGGCCCGGACCGGAGGGCCGCTCCTCTGGTGCCGGCTGGACGGCCCCGGCTTCGCCCAGGCGACGGTGTGGTTCTGCGCCGGGGCTCCCCCCGAATCTCCCCTCCGGCTCCCCAAGCTGCGCTGGATCCAGAGCGGCTGGGCGGGGGTGGATCACTGGATCCACCGCCCGGAATGGTCCGAGGGGGTCGAGCTCACGAGGACCGTCGGCGACTTTCCGAGGCGGATCGCGCAGCACGTGATGGGCTACCTCCTTGCCCGCTCGCTTCGCGTGGATACGGCGCTCCGCGAGATGGAAGAGCGGATCTGGAAGAAGTGGACCCCGGGCACGCTCGAGGGGAAGAGCCTCCTCATCCTGGGCATGGGAGCGATCGGCGCGGAGGTCGGATCGGTCGCGCGCGCCTTCGGCATGGAGGTCGTCGGGGTCCGGCGGAACGCCGGCAAGGCCCGCGGCGCGGAGATCCGCGGCGTGGGCGATCTCCCCGAGCTCCTTCCGCGGGCGGACGTCGTCGTGAACCTCCTCCCGCTCACGCCGGAGACCGAATCCTTCTGGACCGGAGAGCGCTTCGGACGCATGAAGGAAGGAGCCACGTTCGTGAACGTGTCGCGCGGCGCCACCGTGGACGAGGCGGCCCTCCTCAAGGCGCTGGGTCGAGGGCGTCCGGGATTCGCGATCCTGGACGTGTTCCGCGAGGAGCCGCTGCCCGCCGATCATCCGCTTCGCGGACGGGAGGACGTCTGGATCTCGCCGCACGTGGCGGGCATCAGCATGGCCGAGCCGCTGGCGCGCGAGTTCGCCGAGAATCTGAAGCGCTTTCGCGCGGGAGAGCCGCTCCGCCATCGGGTCGATCGGAAGCGTGGATATTGAGGCCGCGAAAGCGCTTGATTCCACGGACCCCGCTCCCATAATCCAGAACGGATGGAGGCGCAGCTCACGGCAAGAGGAGGCGGCGCGGTGACCCTCGAGACCGCAACACGAACCCCCGTGAAGACCGACCGGATGTGGGCGATCGAAAAGTCGAAAGCCGAGCCGGGACTCTGGCGCATCGAAGCGCCGATCCCCTCGGTGGGTCCCAAGGATGTGCGCATCCGCGTCTCCGCGTTCGCGATCTGCGGCACCGATCTCCACATCGTGGACTGGGACCGCTGGGCCGCGTCGCGGATCAAGACCCCGCTCGTCTTCGGACACGAGTTCACCGGGGTGGTGGACTCCGTCGGTCCCGAGGTGAAGTCGGTGAAGCCGGGAGACCGCGTCACCGGCGAGACGCACGTCTACTGCGGCCTCTGCTACGCCTGCCGGCGCGGCCTGCAGCACCTCTGCATGAACGTGGAGATCCTGGGCGTGGACCGTCCCGGAGCGTTCGCCGATTACGTGGTCCTTCCGGAGCAGAACGTCTGGAGGCTCCATCCCGACATCCCCGAGGAGATCGCGGCGATCCATGACCCGCTGGGGAACGCGGTGCACACGGCGCTGGCGGGACCGGTCGCGGGACTTCGCTTCTCGGTCTTCGGGTGCGGTCCCATCGGCTGCTTCGCGGTGGGCGTGCTGAAGGCGGCGGGCGCCGCGTGGGTCGCGGCCGTGGACAAGAATCCGCTGCGGCTCGACATCGCGAAGCGCATGGGTGCGGATCTCCTCCTGGACGTCACGCGGGAGCCCGTCGTGAAGCGGATCCTGGACGCGACCGACGGCCGCGGCGTGGACGGCATGCTCGAGATGTCGGGACATCCCAACTCCTACCGGCAGGGATTCGAATCGCTCACGAACGGCGGCCGCGTCTCGCTCCTGGGCATCCCTTCGAAGCCGCTCGAGATCGACGTGGCGAAGGAAGTGATCTTCCGCGGCGCTCAGGTGCAGGGCATCAACGGCCGCCTGATCTTCGACACCTGGTACCGGATGGAGGCTCTGCTCCTGAGCGGGAAGCTGGACGTCCGGCCGGTGCTCACGCACGTGCTCGGCTGGTCGGACTTCGAGGAGGCCGTGGACCTGCAGCGATCGGGGAAGGCCGGGAAGATCGTGCTGACGCGGGACCATCCGTGAGCGCGGGACCGGTCACCGAGAGCCCGCTCCAGTATCTCGACGAGGCGCTGGCCCAGCTCCGGAAGGACGGCCTCTACCGCAGCCTGCGCCGGCTCCAGGGAGAGCAGCTTCCCGTGGCCCGGTTCGACGGCCGCGAGGTCATCAATCTCTCCTCGAACAACTACCTGGGGCTCACCACGCACCCCAAGCTTCGCGAGGCGGCCCAGGAGGCCGTGCGCGCCCTCGGCGTGGGCTCGGGCTCCGTGCGCACCATCGCCGGCACCATGGATCTCCACATGGAGCTGGAGGAGAAGATCGCGGCCTTCAAGAAGACCGAGGCGGTGGTGTTCCAGAGCGGATTCGCCGCGAACGCCGGCACGGTCTCCGCGCTCCTCGGGAAGGGGGACCTGATCCTCTCCGACGAGCTGAATCACGCGAGCATCATCG
>Ga0075423_10000754_pt1 | contig 27101 bp, 35 predicted proteins | sample SoiMethybrSBSTD2_FD_80114 | JGI IMG/M metagenome (GOLD analysis project Ga0075423, IMG submission 80114) | Bulk soil microbial communities from a Populus tree surrounding site in Tennessee, USA - Soil MetaG P. TD hybrid SBSTD2 | ecosystem: Environmental > Terrestrial > Soil > Tree plantation... | reverse complement strand
CGAGAGCGTCCTGTCGGGCTATCTTGGAGAGCTCAACGGCAGGTACAAGCTGCGGGTGACCGAGCTCGTGCTCGAGCCGGGCGGCTATGTCGGCGAGCATCATCACGCGGGACCAGGCATCCGTCAGGTCACCTCCGGCTCCATGACCTACGTGCTTCCCGAAAAGACGGTGGTCTATGGCCCCGGCGACTTCTTCTTCGAGTCGGGGGACATCACGCACACCGCGCTGAACAAGACGGATGCGCCCATGGTCCACGTCCTGTTCGAGATCCTGCCTGCCGAGCTCCGCGGGCCATCGATCATGCCGGCGATCAAGCACTGACCGCCGCGGCCTCTCCTTCCGCCGGTGGGGAGGAGAGGCCGCGCAGGCCATCTAGACGGAGAAGAGTGACCCCACCTTCATCGCCAGGCCCATGTCGCCCTTGAGCTTGAGCTTGCCCGACATGAAGGCCATCTGGCCGGAGAGCTTGCCGCCGATCATGTCGAGCCAGTCCTGGGACGACATGGTGAGCGTCAGGTTCGGATTCGGGGCCGCGCCCTGGTTCACCGCGCACGCCCCGTCCTTGATCACCGCGTTCCACGTCCCGCCCTGGTCGCCCGTGATGTCGTACTGGATGGTGGCGTTCATGCCCGCCGCCTTGCTCGGCTGGAAGCGGCCCGCCATCGCATCGAACGTCTCCTTGACTGTGGGCATCGTGCTCCTCCTGTGTGGGTGCCCCTAGAACGTGAAGAGATCCATCCCCCCGGTGACGGTGAGGACGGCGCCGGTGATGTAGCGCGCGCGCTCGGAGCAGAGGAAGGCGATGGCATTGGCCACGTCCTCGGGCTGCCCCTCGATCTGCATGGCCACCCGCTTCACCATGCGCTCGTACATGGGCGAGAGGTTCGCGTTGGGTCCGATGATGCCGGGCGCGATCACGTTGCTCGTGATGTTGTAGCGCGCCCCTTCCAGGGCGACCGACTTGGCGAAGCCGACGACGCCCATCTTGCTGGTGGAGTACGCGGTCTGGCCGAAGCCGCCCATCAGCCCGGCGATGGAAGCCATGGAGATGACGCGGCCCCACTTGCGCTCGCGCATGCCGTGGAACACCGCCTTGGTCACGTTGTAGGTGCCCGTGAGATTGACCTGAAGGTTCAGATCCCACGCGGCGTCGTCCATGTCCTTGAGCTGCCCCAGCGTGTAGATGAGCCCCGCGTTGTTGACACAGATGTCGACGGGCCCGACCTCGGACTCCGCCTTGCCGACGACGGCGCCGAGGGCGGCGCGATCGGTGATGTCCACCTCGTAGCCGCGAGCGCTGCCCCCCTTGTCCGCGATCTCCTTGGCCGTCTCGACCGCGCCCTCGCCGTTGAGGTCGAGGACGATGACCCGGCAGCCCTCCGCGGCCAGGGTCAGGCAGTCCTGCTTCCCGAGGCTCCGCGCCCCGCCCGTGACCAGCGCCACCTTGCCCTTGATGCCGAGATCCACGGTTAACGCGCGCTCCGTTCGATTTCGATCATGTTTCCGCTCGCCTCGCCTTCGGCGGCAGCTCGCCCTACTTTCCCTTGAATGCCGCGGGCCGCTTCTGGAAGAAGGCCTGCAGCCCCTCGGCGGCGTCCTCGGTGCGGATCACCCGGTCGAAGGCGCGGATCTCCACCTCGATGCCCTTGTCGATGGGCGCCTCCAGGCCGTCGTCCACCGCCTCGATCAGCACCCGGGTGGCGATGGGGGGCCGCTTGCCCAGCTCGCGCGCCAGCGCCTTGGCATCTTCGAGTGTTTCGCCTTCCTTGGCGAGTCGGTTCACCAGCCCGACGCGATAGCACTCCGCGGCGGGGATCTGCGTGCCGAGGATCAGGTGCTCGAGGGCCAGTCCGCGCCCGATCAAGCGGGGCAGGCGCTGGGTGCCGCCATAGCCGGGGATGATGCCGAGATTGGACTCGGTCTGCCCCATGCGCGCCGACTCCCGGAGGAGACGGATGTGGCAACCCATCGCGATCTCGCAGCCGCCTCCCAGCGCGTGGCCGTTGATGGCGGCGATCACCGGCTTGGGAAAGCGCTCGATACGCCGGATCACGCTGTTGCCGAAGCGGAGGAAGGCCGCGATGTCTCCGGTGAAGGCCGAGCCCAGGTCGGCGCCCGCGCAGAAGATCCGGTCCCCCGCTCCCGTGATGATGAGCGACCGCACCGCATCGTCGGCCTGGAGCTCCGACAGCGCCGCGTTGAGATCCCGCATCAGGGTCTCGTTGATGGCATTCATGGGCGGACGGTTCAGCGTGACCACCGCGAAGCTCTCCTCGCGGGCGAGGAGGATCGTCTCGTACGCCATCGGCGGGGGCTCCTTGATCGCGGGGCTAGCGGGGGCCGAGGCCGCGGAGGAAGATGTCGGCCAGCGGCTCGGCGGTGTCGGCGAGGCGGTAGCCGCGCTTGCCGAGCACCCACGAGGTCGCCATCTGGTCCATCGCGCCGAACAGCGCCTTCGTCGCCACCTTGATGGGCAGATCGGAGCGGAAGCGGCCGTCGGCCATACCTTCCTCGATCACCGACGCGATGAGGGCGAAGTACGACGAGATCTCGTGCGCGGAGGCGCCGCGGAAGAACTTCTGGCCCTGCCGCTGCTCCACCTGCACGACCTCGGCAAGCTCTGGATCCTGCTCCAGCATCTCGAAGTGCAGGTGGATCAGCCGTCGGAGCTTGGCCACCGCGTCCGGCTCGTCGGCGATCGCCTTGCGCAGGCTCGCCACGAACTGCGCCATCTTGTCGCGGAACAGCGTGACGAGGATGTCGTCCTTGGTGCGGAAGTAGAGATAGATGGTGCCGGCCGCGATGCCGGCCTCGCGCGCGATGTCGGACACACGCGAGTTGTAGTAGCCCTTGCGGGCAAAGACCCGAACGGCGGCCTCGATGATCTGCTGCGGCTTGTCAGGATCACGCATGCGAGTACGGGTGACTGAACCGCCATTCATGGTAGTCGGGGCCTTCCATGCTGTCAACCGCGGGGACGTTCAGGCGGGCTCCTCGAGCAGCGCGGTGACGAGGCGGGTGATGCGCTCGAACTGGGCCGGCGACGCGTTCGCGAAGACGAGCGCGACACCGCGCTCGTCCACCTCCCAGACCACCGCATGGAGGGCCAAGGCCTCGGTCTCGCCGTCGGGCAAGAGGATGTCGATGCGCTCACCCGCGCGGAGCGCGAGGCCGGTGGCGACGCGGGCCCCGAACGCCGAGAGATCCACGGTCTCCGCGGGCACGAGGGCGCCGCCGCCATGGCGGAGCGTCACCATGACCGGCAGCTGCACCCGCGGCGAGCGACGCCGCGCCTCCCAGCGGTCGAGCCGGGGCCGCACGCGCCGCGCCGCGCGGTCGGGCAGCGGCCCGCCCACGCTCATGATGTCGATGGCCACGCCGTCCTCCTCACTGCGCACCACGAGGCCGTTCACCGACACCACCTCCACGCGCTGGCCCGGCAAGGTCATCATGACGCGGACCTCGGTCCCCGGGTCGATGTCCGCGGAAACCGTCACGCGCAGCCCGGAGGCGCTGATGTCGGCCACCCGGCCCTTGACGAACTCCCCCGAGGGCAGCTCGATCTGCACCGGCCATGTCGCCCGCGCGCGCTGCGATCCGCGACGATCCCGGCCAATGGACATGCGTTCAGCCTCCGCGCTCGAGGAGCCGGCGCACCAGACGGTTGAGCCGGTCGAACTCGCCCTCGCGGAGATTGACGAATACGAACACGGATCCCCGATCGGCCATGCTCCAGACCACCGACGGCAGCCGCAGCGGATCCGCGTCGCCGTCGGACTCGATCTCGAGCTTGGCGGTGTCGCCGGGCTGCAGCGCCAGGTCGGTGGCGATGCGCGCGCCGTACGGGGAGAGGTCGAGGGTCTTGCCGTGGCCCACCGCGCCGCGCGGGACGCGGATGGTCACCGACAGCGGCCGGCTCGCGCGCGGCGCGCGGCGGCGCCCATCCCAGCCCGCGACGAGCGGCTCCACGCGGCGCGCCTCGGTCTCCGGCATGCCGATGAAGTCCAGCGCGAGCGCGTCGGCGTCGCGACGCGCGACGCGCGCCACCACCTCGAGGCGCTCGGCGCCGCGCGGGAGCGTGATGCGGAGCGTGACCGCAGCGCCGACGGGGAGATCGGCCGAGGCGCGGACGCGGACCCCGGAGGTGGAGATGTCGACCACGTGCCCGTCGATGATGCCGCGCTCGAAGGTCTCGAGCCGGACCGGCCAGTCCGCTTTGGCCCGTGGAGCTCCGCGCCGATCCCGTGCCTTCACGCGCGCGTCCTCATCGCCGACACCAACTTGCGGCCCCGGCCCCGCCCCTGTCAAGCGGCGCGTCCTTGACGCCCCCGGATGGCGCGCGTACGATGCCGCGCATGAAGATCAAGTACCGCGTCGGCATCATGCCGGGACCGTGGCCTCAGGGTCGCGACGGCGCCGACTTCCTCTGGACGCTCACCGATCTCTGCGAGCGCACCGACATCGACTCGATCTGGCTTTCCGACCGCCTCTCCTCGCCCGTGCCCACGCCCGAGGTCATGACCACGCTCGCCGCCATCGCCGCGCGCACCACGCGACTCAAGTTCGGGCCCAGCGTGGTCGTGCTGCCGTATCGGACACCGGTGGTGGCGGCCAAGGAGATGGCCACGGTGGACTGGCTCTCGCGGGGGCGCCTCTTCCCCGCGGTGGGCGTGGGGGTGGAGCTGCCGCGTGAGTTCGAGGCCTCCGGCGTCGCCTTCCGCGAGCGCGGCCGGCGCACCGATGAGGCGATCCGTGTGATGCGCCTGCTGTGGACGCAGGACGAGGTCACCTTCCAGGGTGAGTTCTACAAGCTCGACCGCATCACCCTGCTCCCCAAGCCGTGGCAATCGCCGCCGCCCATCTGGATCGGCGGGAAGAGTGAGGCGGCCCAAAAGCGCACCGCGCGGCTCGGCGACGGCTGGATGCCGTCCTTCATCACGCCCGACGAGTTCCGCGGGGGAGTGGAGCGCGTGCAGGAGCTGGCCGCCGCCGAGGGCCGCGAGGTGCCCTCTGATCACTTCGGCACCCTGGTCAACTTCGTCCTCGCCGACACCGTCGAGCGCGGACAGGCACTCGCCGCGCCGTTCATCCCCCGCGGCCGCGTCGACGAGTCGGTGATGCGGCAGTGCGTCGCTTTCGGCCCTCCCGAGGTCGTGGCGGAGAAGATCGAAGAGTACGTCAAGGGCGGCGGGTCCAAGTTCATCCTCCGTCCCATGTGCCCGCCCGAGATGATGCTCGACCAGCTCGCGCGCCTCGCCGCCGACGTCATCCCCGCATTCCACGCGCGCTGACCGACGGCATGCGCCTTCCGAATCCCGTCCTGCGCCGTGTTGCCGGCGCGATCCTCACCGCGCTCGTGCTCGCTGGCTGCTCCTCGATCATCTCGATCGATCTCGCGCCCCGCATCCGTCCCCTGGAGGAGGAGACCGTCGAGGGCTCGGGCCCGTCGAAGATTCTCCTCCTCGACCTCTCCGGCCTCCTCCAGGAAGACACGCCCAGCCTCTCCCTCACCACGCCGCCGCCGCGCGTCCCGCTCCTCGCGCGCGTCCGTGAGGAGCTGGACAAGGCGGAGAAGGACGACAAGGTCCGCGGCGTGGTGCTGCGCATCAACAGCCCGGGCGGCACCATGACCGCCTCGGACGTGATCTACCGCGAGATCCGGGAGTTCAAGGCGCGGCGGAAGGTTCCGGTGATCGCCGCCATCATGGACGTGGGCGCCTCGGGCGGCTACTACGTGTCGCTGGCCGCCGACCAGATCTTCGTGCATCCCACGAGCATCACCGACAGCATCGGCGTGATCATGCTGACCGTCAACGCCCAAGGCCTGCTGGAGAAGATCGGGGTGGCCCCACTCGCCATCAAGTCCGGCTCCCTCAAGGATGCGGGCTCGCCGTTCCGCGGCCTCACCGGAGAGGAGCGCGCGGTGTTCCAGGCGGTGATCGACGACATGTTTGGCCGCTTCGTGCGGCTGGTGGCGGAGGCACGGAAGATCCCGGAGGCGCGCGTGCGCGAGTTCGCCGACGGCCGGATCTACACCGCCGAGCAGGCCCACGCGCTGGGTCTGGTCGACAAGATCGGCTATCTCGACGAGGCGGTGACCGCCGCGCGGCAGGCCGCCGGGCTCCCGGAGGCGCGCGTGATCATGTATCACCGGCCGCGCGAGTACCGCGCCAATCTCTACTCCGCATCCCTGCCACCGTCGGGCACGGACAATCTCCTGACCCAGGCCGCCGGGCTTCTCGGCGGCGGGCCGGGCGCGCGCTTCCTCTACCTCTGGTGGCCGTGATCTAGACGACGCCGCGCCGCGCGCTCACTTGGGCGCGGGCATCCCGTAGGCCACGATATCCTGGTCGGAGTTCCACTTCACCCAGTTCACTTCTTCCGGATCGCTCGTGATGAGCCGCGTCGCCGGCGGCGCGCCGCTCAGCGGCACGAGCAGCTCCTCGCCCCCCTTCAATGGCCGCTCCCAGGCGGGTCCGCTCGTGGCCCGCACCACCCCCAGCCCGTGATAGCAGCGCACGAGGACGCTGCCGTCGGAGTTGGTGCGCAGCGAGGTCCCGCCGCTCCGGACACCGACGGTGGCGTGGCCGGCCTCGACCTCGATCGGCGCGCGGGTCACCGTCAGCGGCAGCACCGACACCCAGATGCGGCCGCCGTCGAGCTTCACCTTGAGCGGCGCGCCCACCGTGGGCCCGCCCGCGGGGACGCTCGCCGGCGGCTCGAAGACGAAGATCTGGGTAAGCTGGGCGAGGCGGATCGAGTTGCCGTTGTTGGTGAGGAGGGTCAGCCGGCCACCGGCAAGCGCCCGCGCCCCGTCGCCCTCCGCGATGGTGTCCCGCAGCTTGACGGGCACCCAGGACCCGTTCTTCAGGATGATCTCGGAAGGTCCGGAGATCGTGGAGGCGGTCAACGGCGCCTCCTTGGGCTGGGCGGCGACGGGCGTGGCGGCGAGCAGCGCGCACGCGAGGGCAAGGGCGAGCGAACACACCGGTACCGTCATGCCTCGAGTCCTTTCTGGTGAGGGAGGCCGCCTGCCGCCGGTCAACGACCTGACCAGCGCGGCGCGCGCTTCTCGAAGAAGGCGGTGACGCCCTCGCGGGCATCGTCGGAGAGAAAGACCAGGGTTGTGAGCTCTCGCAGGTAGCGCAGCGCGCCCGGATAGTCCATCTCGACGGACGTCGCCGCGGCCTCCTTGGCGAGGCCCAGCGCGGCGGGCGAATAGCCCGCAAGCTTCGCGGCGAGCCCGCGCACCTCTTCGGCGAGGGCGGCGCGCGGGACGACCCGACTGACGAGGCCCATCTCGAACGCCTCGCGCGCCGAGACCTGGTCGCCGCTCAGCACCATGAGCATGCCTCGCTTCCGACCCGCCGCGCGCAGGATGGGCGCCATGACGATGAGCGGAAGCACGCCGAGACGGATCTCGGGAAGCCCGAACACGGCATCCTCGGACGCCACGACGACATCGCAGCCCACCGCGAGCCCGCAACCGCCCGCCAGCGCATAGCCGTGCACCTGGGCGATCAAGGGCGTGCGCATGCGGGCCATGGCCTCCAGCACGCGCGGGAGGCCGCCGAAGGACTCGCGCGTCTCGAGCGTGGTGCCGCGGTCGCGCACCCCCTTGAGATCCGCCCCCGCGCAGAACGCGCGCTCCCCCGCCCCACGCAGCACGACCACGCGCGCGGCCGGATCGGCCTCGAGGGCGGCGAGGACCGCCTCGAGCTCGCCGAGCAGTGCGGCGCTGAGCGCATTGCGGACATCGGGACGGTTCAGCGTGACGGTGCCGACGCCGTCGGCCACCTCCACGAGCAAGGTCTCGAACGTCACGCCGTCTCCTCCACCGAATCGACCAGGTCGAGGAACTGCTTCAGGATGCGCGCGGTGGCGCCCCACACCACGTCCTCCTCCGACACCTGATAGAAGTGTACGGGATGGGGCTCCCCGCCACGCTCCCATATCTCCGTGTGGAAGATGGCGGGATCGCGCAAGAGCTCCAGCGGCACCTCGATCACCCGCTCGATCTCCCTTCCGTCCGGCCGGAACTCCACCCGCTCCCGGATCAGGCCCACCACCGGGGTGATCACGAACGGCGTGGCGCGGGTCATGGTGTCGTCGAGGAGTCCCAGCACCTCGACGGCCTCGGCGGGGATGCGCACCTCTTCCCACGCTTCGCGGAGCGCGGTTTCGACCCGCGAGGCGTCACGCTCCTCGCACACGCCCCCGGGGAAGGAGAACTGCCCCTTGTGATGGGGGACGGCGTCCGACTTCTTGGTGAACACGATGTGCGGGCCGCCCTTGTCGGTGACGGGCAGCAGCACCGCGGCCGACACCAAATCGCTGCGGTCGAGGGCCACCCGCGGATGACGCGACAGCGCGAAGTCCAGCCGTCGCCGCAGGGTGTCCAGGTCCAACGCTACCGCGCCTGGAAGCTCGGCTTCCGCTTCTCCGCGAACGCCTTGGGACCCTCCACCGCGTCGGCGGTCCCCCGCAGCGTCCCGGAAAGGAACGCCTCCAGGCGGAGGCCATCGGCCAGCGGCATGGTCAGCCCGCGGAGCGTCGCTTCCTTGGCCGCCCGCACGGCGAGCGGGCCGCGTTCGCAGATCGTGTCGGCCCACTCGCGCGCGGAGCGGAGGAGGTCGGCCGGCGGGACCACCGCGTTGATGAGGCCCCAGCGGAGCGCCTCCTCCGCGGTCAGCGTACGCGCCATCAAGATCAGCTCCATGGCCTTGGCGAGCGGGATGGCGCGCGGGAGGCGCTGGGTGCCGCCCGCCCCGGGCATGATGGCCCAGCGCACTTCGGGGAGCCCGAACGTCGCGTGCGGCACGGCAAGCCGGAGGTCGCAGGCGAGGGCCAGCTCCATGCCGCCGGCCAGGCAGTGGCCATTGATGGCGGCGATCATCGGCTTCCAGATCTCGAGCCCGCGGGTGATCCCGCCCAACCCGGGATCGTGGTGGCTGCGCCGGCGCCCCTCGCCGAACGCCGCCGGGATCATTTTCTTGAGATCCGCGCCGGCCGAGAAGGACTTCTCGCCCGCGCCGGTGAAGATGGCCACCCAGGCGCTGTCGTCGTCCCGGAAGCGCGTCCACGCTTCGATGAGCGCCTGATGCGTCTCGGGATCGATCGCATTCATGGCGTCGGGGCGGTTGATCGTGAGCGTGACGACGTGGCCCTGCTGCGCGTAGAGGACGGTCATGAGGTATCTCCGATCCTAGGACATGATGAAGCCGCCGTCCACGTTGAGACCCTGCCCGGTGATCCCGCGGCTCTCGGGCAGGGCGAGGAAGACGGCGGCATGGGCGATCTCCTCCGCCTCGATCATCCGGCGCTGGGGCACGCGGCGCTTGATGTGGCGCTCGAAGATCTCCTCCCCCGGCACGTCCATTACCGCGCCCTCGCGGCTCCGCACCTTCTGGGGCGCGACGCCCATGCCCGCCCGGACGTAGCCGGGACAGATGGCGTTGACGGTGATGTCGGCATGCCCCTGGCTGGCCAGTTCGGTGGCGAGGGCGCGCGTGAGCCCGATCACCCCGTGCTTGCTGGCAGCATAGGCGCTCACGAAGCCGTATCCCCCCATGCGGCCGAAGATGGAGGAGATGGTAATGATGCGCCCCTGCCCCTGCCGCATCATCTCGGGCAGCGCGGCGCGGATCGCGCGGTACGTGCCGTTGAGGTTCACGTCGATCACGCGCGTCCAATCCGCCTCGGGCTGCTCGGCGACGAGCCCACCTCCCGCCACGCCCGCGCAGGTCACCAGCACGTCCAGCGCGCCGAAGGCCTCCACCGCGCGCGCAGCCATTGCCTCCATGTCGGAGAGCCGCGTGACGTCCGCACGCAACGCCTCGGCCCGCCCGCCGAGCCCGGCCGCCTCGCGGGCCACCCCCTGCACCTCGGCGAGCACGTCGGAGGCGACGAGCAGGTGGGCGCCCTCCGCGGCGAGCGCGAGCGCGATCGCGCGGCCGATGCCGCGGCCGCCGCCCGTCACGACCGCGACCCGGTCCTTCAGGCGCACGGCGACGATGCTACACGAAGCGGCAGGAGACCGACCCCAGGCGCGTAAAGGAGGCGCGAACCGACTCACCGACCTGCGGCCGGAGGATCTTCGAGATGGAGCCCGTGAGGACCACCTCGCCGGCGGCGAGGCCGCGGCCCATGCGCCCCAGCGTATTGGCGACCCATGCGAGCGAGATGAGCGGGTTGCCGAGCACCTCGGCCGCCGTCGCGGTCGCGACGGTCTGGCCGTTCTGCTCGTAGACCACGCCCTCGAGCGCGAGATCGAGCGCGGCCACCGGCGTGAGCGGCCGCCCCAGCACGATCGCGTTGGTATAGACGCCGTCGGCGACCACGTCCGCGCCGGTCGGCCGGCCGGAGAAGCGAAAGTCGATCAGCTCGAACGACGGCATGGCGCCCTCGACGGCGAGCAACGCGGACACCGGCGTCACCCCCGGCCCCGCGAGGTCGCGCTTGAGGAGGAATGCCACCTCGACCTCCACCCCCAGCGCCGCGAAGCGGCTCATCGGCACGCTGTCGCCGCCCGAGAAGACACCGGACCCGAGCATGAAGCCGAGAACCGGCTCGCTCACGCCGTAGGTGGCTTGGACCGCTGCGTTGGTGAACCCCGCCTTCCACCCCACGACCCGCTCGCCGCGTAGCACCAGCGCTTGCTCGACCGCGCGCTGTAGGCCATAGGCCTCCTCGAGGCCCAGGTCCGGGTACTTCTCCGTGAGCGGAGCGACTTGCCCGTGCCCGAGGCGGCTCATGAGGAGATGGTCGACAGCGGAATCGATCGGAATCGCCATGGGCAATGGGCTCCTTAGCGCCGGCGTCTCGGCTTATTTTTCGTCAGTTTACGTGACCGCGCCTTAGCACGAGCCTTAGGCTTGGCCCGGCCCGTGGCGCGCGGGGCTCGGCGCGTGGCCATGTGGCTTTCGTTCCGCGAGCCGATCGACCCGCGCACCGCCGGCCCCGAGCGAATCGCGGCGATCCAAATCGAGAGATCCTGCGCGAGCTCGGGGTAGCAGACGTCACGATACGCTTCGAGCGCGCGAAGCGCCGCCGGATCCTTCCACGGCTTGAGGACGAACGGCGCGTCGGGATCCCGGGGGTCGAAGGGCCCCTCGGTGCTCATGGGCATCACGATGTAGCGCCGTGTCAGCTCCGCCATGGTGCACCTCCCCAGGTGTGGTGCGTTCGACTGCCCGGGCAGAGTACGACGGCGCGGACGACTGCGCAATGTGGGACGTGGGACGGGGGCGCGCCGGGCGCGGCGCTCGCCGCGGGCTACTTCGAGCGGCTCGAGCTGCGGCGCGACTTGCCCTTCCGGGGAATGCGCGCGCCGGACCGGCGCGCCTCGCTCAGCGCGATCGCGACCGCCTGCTTGCGCTTCCGCACCTTGCCGCCCGAGCCGGATCGCAGAGACCCATGCTTGTACTCATGCATGACCTTGCGGACCTTGCCTCGGCCCTTCCCCTTGCGGGACGAGCTACGTCTCGACCGTCGAGCCATGCCGTGCCTCCTCCCGCGCGTTCCGCGCGTTGTCCGTCGAGTGACCCGCCTCAGAGCTCATCGGGGGCAGGCGGTTCGCCCACTCGCGACGGGTCCCCCCCGCTCGGTGGGCGCAGGCGCCTCGAGCCGGGGGTCGGACGAGGCTCGAGGGTCCCGTCCGGCTCCTCGGTCTCGCGCGCCACGGTGGCGAGGATCTGCACCACCACATAGCCCGGCCCTCGATACGCCCCGCTGACCTGCACCGTGCCCAGCCCCATGGCAGCGGCGCCGCGGATCGCTCGCTCGAGCGCTTGCTTCAGCGCGGCGTCGATGCCGTCGTCGGAGTCGTTGTCGAGGACGGCGCGCGTCTCGATCATCGCCATCTCGGTGGGCGCGCCCCAGGCCGACGGCGCCATGACCAGGATCGCGATGAGCGCCGTCCCGAGGACGGCCGCTCGTGTCATCATTCGAACGCCCTGCCTCGGCCAGTTCGTCATATGCCGTGTCCTCTTGGTCCGATCGTCCGCGAACGGTTACCGTCCGCCCTTGCACGTCCGCTCGTGCTCGGTCAGCTCGCGCTCCGTGTCGAAGCTCTTCCCGCACTTGCCGCACTTGAGCTGCGCCATGACTGTCTTGCCCCTTTCCGCGCCTTTGCGGCGCCGGCGTGGGCGCGCGTCTTCCGCGAGCGACCGCCTCGCTCCAGGCTCTGATGGAGCGCGTCCATGAGATCGATGACCTTACCGCGAGGCGCGACCGGGGCGGCGACGGGGGCGGCCTTGCCCGCGGCCTTCCGGCGGATCGCCTGGAGCACGCGGGTCCGGTACTCGTCGTGATAGCGGGACGCCTCGTAGCGCGGCCGCGCGAGCTCGTCGACCAGCCGCCGAGCGAGCTTCTCCTCGGCCGGCTTCACCGCGCCCTTCTCCACGTCGGGCGCCTCGCGAATCTCGTCTGCGTAGTAGAGCGTGTGGAGCATGAGCACGCCGTCGGCGGCCCGGATGAGGACGAGGCTCGACTTGCCGCGCAGCATGAAGTGCGCAATGCCGGCCTGCCGGGTCTCCGCGAGCACCGTTTCGAGCAGGCGGTACGGGCGCGCTCCGCCTTTGTCCGGGCCGAGAAAGTACGCCTCGTCCAAGTACACGGGGTCGACCGTCTCGAGCGGGACGAACTCCGTCAGCTCGATCTCGCGCGAGCGGGGGCCGACCAGCGTCTCCAGCTCGTCCTCGCCCATGCGGACAAAACGGCCCTTCGAGACTTCGTAGCCTCGGACCAGCTCATCGCGCTCCACGACGCGCTTGCAGACCGGGCAGAACCATTGGGTGTGAACACGGCTGCCACACCTGGCGTGGAGCATGTGGAACGACACGCGGCGGCTCACCGCCGCCGCGTAGACACGGACCGGTATCGCGACGAGCCCCAACGCGATCGTTCCCGAGCCGAGCGGGCGGACTGCCATGCGGACGAGGGCAGCAAGCGATGTGCCACGCTGAAGAGGCCATGGTTTGCGGCAGCTTCCGGGTTGCGCGCCTCCGGCCAGCCCGCGACGACGGTACGGATGATCGGGTAGGAACGAACGAGGCCCGTGGGGGCGGGGACCGGCGGGAATGAATGACGAGCGCGTGGGACAATCCCGACATGCGCGCCCTGCTCCTCGACGGCCCCGTGTCCATCGGGTCGTCGCCGCTCCGAGTCGCCACCATCGCCACGCCGGAGCCAGCCGCGGGCGAGATCCGGGTCGCGGTGCGAGCGTGCGCGGTGTGCCGAACCGATCTACACCTCGTCGAGGGTGACCTCCCGCTGTCCCGTCGCCCGCTCGTCCTCGGTCATCAAGCGGTGGGCGTGGTGGATGCGCTCGGCGAGGGCGTCACCCGCTTTCGCCACGGCGACCGGGTCGGCGTCGGCTGGCTTCGCTCGACGTGCGGGACCTGCCGATTCTGCGTGGCGGGTCGCGAGAATCTCTGCGAGGCGTCGACCTACACGGGATGGACGCACGACGGCGGCTACGCCGAGGCGTGCTGCGTGCCCGAGGCCTTCGCCTACGCCCTCCCCGCCGTATGGCGGGACGCCGAGGCGGCGCCGCTGCTCTGCGCCGGCATCATCGGCTACCGCGCGCTCCGTCGCAGCGAGGTGGCGCCTGGCGGTACGTTGGCACTCTACGGCTTCGGCTCCTCCGCCCACGTCACGCTGCAGGTCGCGCGACACTGGGGCTGCGAGGTCTTCGTCTCCACCCGCGACACGAAGCACCGCGCCCTCGCGCGCGAGCTGGGCGCGGCGTGGGTGGGCGGTCCCGGCGAGCGGCTGCCCGTGGCGGCGTCGGCCGCCATCATCTTCGCGCCCGCGGGCGAGCTCGTGCCCGTCGCGCTGCGCGATCTCGACAAGGGCGGCACGCTGGCGCTGGCCGGGATCCACATGAGCGAGGTGCCGGCGATGGCCTATGAGCCCCATCTCTTCTGGGAGAAGACCGTGCGGAGCGTGACTGCGAACACGCGGGCCGACGGCGAGGCCCTGCTGACCGAGGCGGCGGCGATCCCCATCCGTCCCCGAGTCACGCTCCACCCGCTCGATGCCGCCAACCGGGTGCTCGCCGACCTGCGCCACGATCGCCTGCAGAGCACGGCGGTGTTGGCCCTCGACTCGGCCGCATCCGCGCGATAGAATCGGGCCCCGCATGGCCCGCCATCTCTGCATCGTCGCCCGCGAGAACTCGCCGCTGTATGGCTACCTGACCATCGCGTTCCGGGAGCGCCCCCCCGGTGCGCCCACGCTCGACATCGTGCTCGATCGGCGCCAGGCGAACGTGCCGGTTGCCGGCGTCGCCGACCGGCGCCAGCATTCGGCCCTCGACGAGGCGGTGCGCGAGCGCGGGTACGCGATCTTCACCGGGGCGGGCGGTGGGGCCCCCAGCCTGCAGGACGAAGCGTTCATCGAGCGAGCCATCGGTCTTCTCGCGGACGTGGAGCGCCGCGGCCCGCTGGCGATCCGCTTCAACGCACGGCGGCGCCGGGCGCTGATCTCGGCGGCGGGTCGGGGCGTGATCACCGTGCTGGTGCTTATCCTCGTGACCGCGAGCATCCTCCGCTTGGGCGGGCTGGGTCGAATCGCCGATACGGCCACCGCGCTCGCGGAAGACACGGTGACGCGGCTCGAGGGAGCCTGGCTCTCCCTCCGCGGTCAGGCCGAGCCGGGAGATCCGCGCCCGGCCGCCGCGGCGGCCGCATCAAGCCCCAAACCGGCCGCCCGCGCCCCCGAGGCCCGCGCGATCGACCCGGCACCACCTTCGGCGGAGCCCTCCCTCGCGCCTGCACCGGCCCTCGCACCGCGCGCCGCGATGACGCCTCCGTCACCGACGCGCGCGCCCACCGCGGATGCCTCCGCCGCGCCGGCGCCGGCTCCATCGCGCGACGTCGCGGCTCTCGAGAGCCGGCCGCTTCCCGCGTTCACCGGACTGCTGCCGCGCGTCGACATGTCACGGGAAGCCGGCGCCTCGGATCACGGCGTCGTCTACGTGCTGCGCGTGACCGATTCCGGCGGGCAGCCCATCTCGGGCGCTCAGGTCTGGCTCCGGGGCCAAGGCGCCGACGGGAAGACCCGCGAAGTCCAGCTCGACGAAGGCGACGGGCCCGGCCTCTACCGAAGCGGCTCGCTGCCGCCCGACCTCTTGCCGCCGAGCCTCAACGCGCGGCTGCACTTCAGCAACATGCGGTTGGAGATTCCGCTCGACCGCTGACGCGGCGGGCGGCCGCCCCGGCTCGCCTTGGACCTAGCTCGCGAAGGCGTCCCGGGCCAGCGGAGGACGAACGTCGGCGCCGGAGAACAGCACGGTGGCGATGATCTCGACGCTCGCGCCGCCGCCCAGGCCCTGACAGCCGATGGCCGCCCGGGTGGGCTTGCCGCGCGCGCCGTAGAGCTCCACGAGGAAATCGGCCGCCCCGTTGATCACCCGGGGCTGATCGTTGAATCCCGGAGCTGAGTTCACGAAGCCAAGCACGTGGACGAACTGCTGGACGCGGTCGAGATCCCCCAGCGCGTACTTGAGCACGGCCAGCGTGCTGAGCGCGGCATAGCGCGCGGCTTCCGCCCCCTGGGCCACCGTGAGCGCGCTCCCCACCACCCCGGCGAGATACGGCTTGCCGTCCTTCACCGGCGTCGTCCCGCAGCAGTACAACAGCCCCTGCACTGGATAATGAGAGATGAAGTGCGCGCCGGAGGGATTCACCTTGTAGAGCTCGGTCAGATCCGGCACCGACATCCCCATCTTCGCCAGCCGCGCCTCGATGTCCATCGCGCGCTCCCGTTCGCCCTCGCCTCAGTCGAGGCCGTACAGCTCGGTGACGTTGTCGTGGACGAAGAGGTTGCGCTCGTCGTCGGTGAGGTGCGCGGCGTGCTTGGCCAGCAAGTCCTGCGACGACGGCCAGGTGGAGTCCGAGTGCGGGAAGTCGTTGGCCCAGAGGAGGCGGTGGATGTTGCAGAGATCCTTCACCTGGAAGGCCACCCAGTCGTCCTGGAAGGTGGTATAGACGTTCTCGCGGAAGTATTCGCTGGGCATTCGGGTGATGGTGCCCGCGGGCAGCCAGTAGCGGTGCCGGTCATAGGCGTGATCCATGCGATACATGTAGTGCGGCACCCAGCCCGCGTCGGCCTCGACGCTCACCACTCTCAGCCGCGGGTGGCGCTCGAACACTCCGCCGAGCACGAACGTGCCCAGAATGTCCTGACAGCCCCGGATGATGCTGAGGAACGCGTTGAGCTTGGGCCCGCGCACCCGCCGATCCAGCCCGTCCTCCCGGCTGGTCAGGATGTGGAAGGACAGCGGCATGCGGAGGGCCACCGCCGCCTCGTAGAACGGGTCGTACATCGGGTCATCGTAGTCCGCCACGGCGGGATTGCCCGGCATCATGACCCCACGGAGTCCCAGTGCTTTGATGCGCTCGAGGTCGCGGATCCCGTCGTCGACCGAGCGCATCGCGGTCTGCCCCACGCCGATCAAGCGGTCGGGATGGGCCCCGCAGAACTCCGCGATCCAGAGGTTGTAGGCGTCGAAGCACGCCTGCTTGTAGTCGAAGTCGGGGTGATTGCAGATCACCATGCCCACCGTGGGGTAGACGACCTCCGCGGAGATGCCGTCGCGATCCTGATCGGCCATGCGCGCCTCGGGATCCCAGCCCCCCCGGTGCAGCTCCTCGAAACGCACGCCCCACATCGTGAGCTCGCGGGCGTCTTTTCCCGCCGCCGCCACCAGTCCCATGGGAATGGTCTTGTCCATCCCGTCCACCACGAACACGTCGCCCCGCTTGGCGTCACGCTCGATGTGGGGCGCGCGATCCTTGAAGCGGCGGTCGATGCGATCGAGGTAGGTGTTCGGGGGCTCGGTGACGTGGGAGTCGGCGGAGATGAGCGGCTTGCGCATGCGGGCGTCTCCTAGAGGTCGGCGGTGGCGCCGATGACGGGGCTGAAGCGCTCCATGCGCTCCAGGCTCTCCGAGAGCGCCTCGGCCCGGAAATCGATGATGATCTCGCTCACCCCCGCCCGAGCGAACTCGGCCACGTCCTCGGCGATCTGAGCCAGGCCGCCGGTGAAGGGCCGCCGCTCGCCGCCCGAGTCCAGCGGCTGGCTCGCGTCGTAGACGGGCGCCTTGTACGAGATGGCGAGCTTCGAGAAATCGCGCTGCTCCGCGTCGGTCAGTCGGCGGAGCTCGTCGAGCGAGGCGGTCAGCTCCGGGATGCGGAGCGGCACCGCGGGGTTGGCGCCCACGGGGTGCCAGCCGTCGCCGTAGCGGGCGGCGCGCCGGAGAGCGACCTTGCTGTGCCCGCCGATCCAGATCGGCGGATGGGGCTTCTGCACGGGCTGGGGCAGGCAGCGGATCCCCTCGAAGCGGTAGAACTCTCCCGCGAACGAGGCCGGGCTCTGCGTCCACAGGGTCTTGAAGATCCGCAGGTACTCGTCCGACACCGCGCCGCGGCGGTCGAAGTCCGGGGTGGCGAGCGCGCGGAACTCCTCGCGCATCCAGCCGACCCCCGCTCCCACCGTGACCCGGCCGTTGGAGAGCACATCGATGGTGGCGAGCATCTTGGCCGTCACCACCGGGTTCCGGTGCGGGAGGATCATCACGCTGGAGACGATGCGGAGCACGCGTGTCTTCGCCGCGACAAACGCCATCAGCGTGAGCTGCTCGAGGGCGTCCCCGTCCCCGGGAAAGGCCCCGCTCACCGTGTACGGGTACTTCGAGTCGATACGCTCCGGGAACACGATGTGATCGGACACCATCACCGACGCGAAGCCCAGGGCCTCTCCCCGCGCGAGCAGCGTCTCCAGCGCCGCCGGCGTCGCCGTCAGCCCGCGGGTCGGGAGGTAGAAGCCGTAGCGCATCAGGCGAGCTCCGGGATCACCCAGAGGGGCGGCTGGCCCGCGGCGACGCGCTGGATGTTGTCGAAGCCGTTCCGGAAGCGCGCGGTCCAGTTCTCCCAGGTCGGGCCGGCGGTGTGCGGCGTCAAGGTCACGTTGGGCAGAGCGAACAGCGGGTGATCCTTCTTCGGCGGCTCCTCGGTCATCACGTCGAGCCCCGCGCCCGCGATCTGCCCCGACGTGAGCGCGGCGTGCAGCGCGAGCTCGTCCACCACGGGGCCGCGGCACGTGTTGATCAGCACCGCGCTCCGCCTCATGATGCCGAGCTCGCGGGCCCCGATCATGCCCCGAGTGCTGTCGTCGAGGGGCACGTGCAGGCTCACCACGTCCGAGGTCCGGAGGAGCTCGTCGAGGAGGACGAAGCGCACCCCGAGGGCATCCGCCGCGTCCTCGGAGAGGCGGCGGATGTCGAAGTACTGCACGCGGGCATCGCAGGCGACGATCCGCCGCGCGACCTTCTTGCCGATGTTACCCAGCCCGATGAGCCCCACCGTGCGCCCTGCGAGCTCGCCCACCCGCGCGTCCGCGGGGTCGGCCACGCGCCAGCGGCCCGCCACCACGTCGTTGTGGAAGCGCACGAGGCGCTTGAGCACGGCGAGGATGAGCATGAGCGTGTGCTCGGCCACCGCGATCGCATTCGCGCCGCCGTTGTTCGAGACGGGCACGCCCGCCTTGCGCGCCGCCTCCACGTCCACGTGGTCGTAGCCCGCGCTCAGCAGCTGGACGAGCCGCAGCTTGGGCGCGGAGCGGAAGAACTCACCGCCCATGCGCCGGGCCAGGCCAAGGTAGAACTCGGCGTCCGCGGCGGCCTCGATGAACTCGGGCGTCCCCACGTCCGCCACCACCAGCTCGTAGCCGGGCGGCGCGAGGGCGCGCGCGATGTCGAGCACCGGCGCGGGCTGCTTGGGGGCGAAGAGGATCTTCACGGTTGGGCGAGCGGGATCGTCGCGGTCAGGCATGGCTGGCTTCCATGGACGCGGGTGGTGTGCCCGTCCCCCGTGGTGTCCTCCACGAGGCGGGCGTCCCCGGGGCCGAAGACGTGCGTCGAGCCGTCCCCCAGCCCGATCTCGAGCTCGCCGGACAGGATGATCACGAACTGGCGGCGGGGCGCGGGGTGCCAGTCGATGAATCGGCCCGCAGGGTCCTCGCGAAACGCAATCTGGGTGGTCGGGAGGCCCTTTCTCCATTCGGGATGCTGGGCGAGGTCGATCCGCTCGATGTGCGACTGCCCGTCACTGCCGGTGTAGAGCCGGAACGTGCCCATGCGCGCCCTCCCCGGGGGATGCTAGCACAGCCGCGCCATCACCTCCTCCGCGAACAGGGTGAGGGCCGACTCACGAGCCACGAATCCGGCGTCCGGCACCTGCGGCAGCAGCATGATGCGACGGATCTCGGGTACGGTGGCGACCCGGGTCACCTGCGCCCGCACCTCCTCCGGCGTGCCCGCGATCGCCATCAGGTCCACGAGTCGGTCGGGCACCAGCTCGCGATGGCGGGCGGCCGCCGTCGCGTGCTGGAAGGCGTCGTACTCGCGGCGGAGGCGCTCCACCAGGGGCCGGTCGGTGTCGCTGAACGGCACGGGCAGCGGGTGCCGAAGAGCGGAGGCCACGCGCCCGCGCGCATGATCGCGGGCCAGGGCGCCGTCGCGCGCGATGGAGAAGGGGGCCCAGAGGCCCACGTCGAGGTCGTCGAGCGTGCGGCCGGACGCCCGCGCGCCCGCCGCCACGTGGGTGAGTCCGGCACGCAGGATGGCGGGATCCACGCTCGCATACATGATGACCCCGTCGCCGACCCGGCCCGCCGTCTCGAGCATGCGCGGGCCCGAGCCCGCCGCGTAGACGGGAATGCGCCGGGCCTCGCGCAGCCAGGCCAGACGCCCCTCGGTGCCGCTCTCGAAGCGGATCGCCTCCCGCTGCGTGAGGCGTCGGATCGAGGTCGCCATCGCCTCGAGGGTGGCGATGCGCGCGGTCTGCCCGAGCGTGAGCCCCATCGTCTGCGCGGCGCTGCCGCCGGTGCCCACGCCCACCACGACGCGCCCCGGCGCGAGCTCCTCCAGGGTGACCGCCGCACTCGCCGTCACCGAGATGTGCCGGGTGTGCGGCACCGTGATGCCCGGACCCAGGCGGATACGTGAGGTGGCCAGCGCGCAGGCGGTGAGCGTCACCCACAGCTCGCGGCAGATGAGATGGGTGTCGGTGATCCAGGCGGTGTCGTAGCCGAGCGACTCGGCGAGCTTCACCTGCTCGACGATGGTCGGGACGGGCTGGCTGCCGAGAATGCCGACGTCGAACCGGAGCGGGCCGCTAGGCGTCGCGCGGCTCCTTCTTGATGAAGGAGCCGTTGCGCAGCTCCTGGAGCGTCTGCTCGATCTCCGACTTCGTGTTCATGACGAAGGGGCCCCACCGCGCGATGGGCTCGTGGAGAGGACGCGCGGCGGCGAGGAGGAAGCGGCCGCCGCCCGCGCCTGCGGAGGCCTCGACCAGGTCGCCGTCCTGGAAGATGACCAGGGCGGGCGCGCGCACGGGCTCCGCCCCCGGGAAGCGCACCTCGCCCGCGTCCACGTAGGCGAAGGCGGTGTGCCCGGCCGGCACGGCTTCGCGGAAGCGTCCCTCTGCCGGGAGCGTCACGTCCACGAACGTGGGTGCGACGGCGAGACCCTCGACCGGCCCGGTGAGGCGGCCGCCCTGGGTCTGCCCGGCGATGACGCGAACGCGCGCGCCTTCGCCCGTCTCGACCAGGGGAAGACGGTCGGACACGAGATCGCGATACTTGGGCTGGCTCATCTTCTCGGCGCGCGGCAGGTTCAGCCAGAGCTGGAGTCCCCCGATTCCTTCCGGCTTCACCTGCGGCATCTCCTCGTGGAGGATGCCGCTGCCCGAGGTCATCCACTGAATGTCGCCCGCGCCGATGCTGCCCCGATGACCGAGCGAGTCCTTGTGGCGAATCTCGCCCTTCCGCACGAACGTCACCGTCTCGATCCCGCGGTGGGTGCGCACGGGGAAGCCGGCCTCGTACTCGGTGGGCACGGTGGACTCGAAGTGGTCGAGGAGCAGGAAGGGGTCGAGATGGTCGAGCCCGCGGGTCCCGATGCTACGGCGGAGATGCACCCCCGCGCCTTCCACGACCGGCTCCGGCGTGATCACCCGGCTGACCATCCGCACGCGCTCGCTCATCGCCTCCCCTCCCCGCGTCATCATCTCACCGTTTTCGGCTATGATGCCGGCGATGTCACACCGAGGAGGGGCGTGATGGCCGCACCACGTCTGGCGGGCAAGGTGGCGATCGTGACGGGGGCGGGCTCGCGCGCCGAAGGCATCGGCAACGGCCGCGCCACCGCGGTGGTGTTCGCGCGCGAGGGCGCGCGCGTGCTGTGCGTCGATCAGAGCAAGGACGCCGCCGAGGCGACGCGCGCGATGATCGCCGGCGAGGGAGGAGAGGCCGCGGTGTTCGCGGCCGACGTCACGCGGAGCGGCGACTGCCGCGGCATGGTGGAGGAAGCCGTCCGCCGCTGGGGCCGGCTCGACATCCTCGACAACAACGTCGGCATCGGCGGGCGCGCCACCGTGGTGGAGGTCGAGGAGGGTGACTGGGACCACATGATGCGGGTCAACGTGACCAGCATGATGCTGGCGTCCAAGCATGCGATTCCCGCGATGGCGAAGGGCGGCGGCGGCGCCATCGTCAACATCTCCTCGATCTCCGCCCTCCGCCCTCGTGGCCTCACCCCCTACACGGTCTCCAAGGGGGCGGTGATCGCGCTCACGCGCGCCATGGCGGTCGACCACGCCGCCCAGGGCATCCGCGTGAACTGCATCGCGCCCGGCCCGGTCTACACGCCGATGGTGTACGCGGCGGGCATGAGTCCCGAGCTGCGCGATCAGCGGCGGCGTGCCTCCCCGCTCGGCATCGAGGGCACGGGCTGGGACATCGCCCATGCCGCGCTCTTCCTCGCCTCCGACGAGGCGCGCTACGTCACCGGCGTGGTGCTGCCGGTGGACGGCGGGGTCACGCTGACGAGCGCGTCCCGCTGAACAGCCGGGACTTCAGCTTGGACGGGACCCAGCGGGCCACCCGCCGGGCGACCCCGGCGAAGGCGTCGAGCGAGGCGGGATCACCGGGCCAGTATTTCAGGAGCAGCGCCCGGTCCACGTAGGTCAGGAGCCCATCCAGGACCACCGCGACCAACAGCACGTCGTCGAGATAGCCGATGACGGGCAGGAAGTCGGGGATCAGGTCGATCGGGCTCGCGAGATACACCGCCACCGCGGCGAGGACGACCTTGGCCGCCTTCGGCACCGTGCGGTCAACCATGAGCGCGGCGATCATGCGCGCGAGGCGCGGAAGGAACAGCGCCAGGTCGCGGAGCCGCACCGACGCCATCGCCCCTACTCCAGGCTCTCCGCGACCAGCTCGGCGATGTCCTTCGCCTGGAGGGTCTCCTCGGCGCCCACCACCTTACGGCCGAGATCGACCATGGCGAGACAGAAGGGGCAGGCACTGGCCACCACGTCCGGCTTCACCGTGAGGGCTTCCTTCACGCGGATCACGTTGATTCGCTCCTCCGCCGGCGTCTCCATCCACATCTGGCCGCCCCCGCCGCCGCAGCAGAGCCCGCGCTCGCGCTGCCGCGGCATCTCGAGCAGCCGCAAACCCGGCACGTAGATGGCGGACTCCCGGGGCGCGTCGAAGATCCCGTTGTATCGGCCGAGGTAACAGGAGTCGTGGAACGCCACCGCCTTGTCGAGCGGCTTCACCGGCTGGATGCGGCCCTCGCGGAGAAGATCGCGGATCACCACCGAGTGGTGCACCACCTCGAAGGCGCCGCCGAACTGCGGGTACTCGTTCTTGAGGGTGTTGAAGCAGTGGGGGCAGTGGCTGATGACCTTCTCGAAGGCGTACTGCTTGATGTTCCCCACGTTCTCGTCGGCCAGCATCTGGTAGAGGTACTCGTTGCCGAGCCGCCGGGCCACCTCGCCGTGGCAGCGCTCCTCCGACATCACTCCGAACGAGACGCCGGCCTTGTTGAGGATCGTCACTACCGCCCGCGCGATCGCCTGGTTGCGACGGTCGTACGAGGCGGAGCAACCGACCCAGTAGAGGTACTCCACCGGCTTGCCCGGCTCCAGCACTGGCACGTCGAGCCCTTCCGCCCAGGCGAAACGCTCGGTGGGCGGGAGACCCCACGGGTTCCCCGCGCGCTCGATGTTCTGCAGGCTCATCGGCGCGGTGGACGGCAGGGTGCCCTCGGACAGCGTGAGATACCGGCGCAGGTCGATGATGGTGTCGACGATGTCGATATGGGCGGGGCACTCCTGCACGCACGCCATGCAGGTCGTGCAGGCCCACAGCTCGTCGGCCTTGATGACCTCGCCGTGGATGGGCCGGGTGTCCCCGCTCAGCATGTAGCGCTTGAGCTTGACGATGATGGCCTTGGGGTTGAGGGCGCTACCCGCCAGGGTCGCCGGGCAGGCGTCCTGGCAGCGGCCGCACTCCACGCACGCGTCGAAGTCGAGCCGCCGCTTCCACGAGAACTCCTCGAACTTCGAGACGCCGAGGCTCTCCGCCTCCTCGATGTTCTCGATCTTGGCGATGGCGCCCCGCGGCGCGAGCTTGGAGAAGAAGATGTTGAGCGGGGTGGTGAGGAGGTGCATGAAGTACGAGCGCGGCAGGAGGGCGATGAACACGAACACCACCGCGGCGTGGAAGAGCCAGGTCCCCAGGTAGAGCCCGCGGAGGGCGCCCTCGGCAAGCCCGAGGGCGAGGAAGCCCTGACCCACCGCATACCCCACGGGCGACCACGGCGCCCACCACGGACGGACCGCGGCGAGCCGGGCCCCTTCCATCACGAAGCCGGTCGCGTTGATCACGAAGAGGATGAGGAGGGCGTAGGCGAACTTCGGATCGGGATCCACGCGGGCGGGACGCTTGATGAAGCGGCGGTAGCATGCCATGCCGAGCCCGACGACGAAGAAGAGCCCGAAGAAGTCCAGCACCACCTCGTAGAAGAGGTAGAAGTTGCCCCTGAGGATCTTCACGCCGAGCAGCGGCAGCGTGATGTCGTAGTCGATGGTGGCGAGCACCGTGCCCATGAAGAGCGCGAGGAAGCCCCAGAACACGGTCGCGTGCATGATGCCGGGATACGACTGGGAGAGCACGCGCACCTGGAGGAGCCCATACGTGATGAGGCGCCCGGCGCGCGTCAGCGGTCGGTCCCACCGCGTCTCGGACTTGCCGCCCATCCAGAGGCGCACGCGCTCGATGACGCCCCACAGGCATGCGGCGATCGCGAGCGTCGCGCCGATGTAGAGCGCGACCTGGGCCCAGTGGGGGATGGCCCAGAAGGTGTCGCGGAATGGAATGTTGCCGTAGGAAGGGTTCATAACTGAGACAGAATCCGTTGGGGGCGGGAGCTTGTCAAGGCGGGAGGGCGCGTCCGGCGTGGACGCGCCCTCCCGAATGCGCGCGGTGCCGCTATTTCTTGATCTCGGGCCCCCGGAAGGCGTCGTGGCAGGCGCCGCACGTCGTCCGGCTCATCTCGCTGACCGCGGCTTGGGTGCCGGCCAGGTCGTTGGCGCGCGCCAGTCCCGCCACCTTCTTGGACTGGTCATTCAGGCTCTTCGCGTACCCGTCGAACTGCGACTTCTTCTGCCAGATCTCCGGCTTGGCGCGGGACGTGGGAGACGTGGACCCGGCCGGGAACAGCGCCGGAATCTGCTGAGAGGTACCCGTCAGCGTGTCCGCATCGGCGGCGACGCCGTCGAGGCTGCCCGCCCTGAGCTTCGTCGTGATGTCCTGCATCGTCTTCCCTTGCTTCTTCATGAGCTGCTGCCGATCCGCGATGGGGTCGCCGGATCCGGCCATCTTCTTGTCACCGCTCGCGCAGCCTGCGAGCAGTCCGGCGGTCAAGCCTCCCATGACGAAGACCGCTGTCCATGCGCGTCGCTTCATGTTGCCTCCGTGGGTAGAGGGCGCTGCACGTCGCCGTTCACTTCCCGATCTTGTTCGGGATCGGCGGGACCGACTTGATGTAAGCCGCGATCGCGAGACGATCGTCCTTCGTGAGGTCCTTGTAGCCGGCGGTGGTGCCTTGGATCACCTCCGCCATGAGGCCACCCGCCACGTCGCCGTCCGGCTTGTTGCCGGTGCCGAGATACTCGGCGATCTCTTCAAGCGTCCAGGCGAGGCCGGTCGTCTTGTCCGGCGTGATGTTGGGCACCTCGCCGCCCTCCGGATGCTTCGGGTTTCCGGCGAGGAAGCGGGTGTTATCGGTGGCCATGGTCATCGTGCGAGGCGTGTGGCACTCGCCGCAATGGGCCACCGCCTTGACCAGATACTCACCGCGCGCGATGCCGGACGTGGGCGCGCTGGGCGGGGGCGTCTCCCGGGGCGCAAAGGCGGCCAGCCACGTGGGCAGGAACACCGACTCGAACAGCGGGACGGTGATCTTCTTCGGCTGGTTCGCGCGGCTCACCGGGGGAATCGTCCGCAGGTAGGCGGTGAGGGCCTTGAGGTCCCCCTCGGCCATCCCGTTGAAGACGGGGTACGGGTGAATGGGAACGAGGCGCTCCCCGTTGGGCCGCCGGCCCAGGCGAATCGCGGTGATGATCTGCTCGTCCGTCCACGACCCTATCCCGGTCTTGGGATCGGGCGTGATGTTGGTCGAATAGACGGTGCCGAAGCCCCCCTCGTACTTGCGTCCGCCCGCGTTGATCGGCTGCTTGGGCGCGGTGTGGCACCCACAGCCTCCGGTGGCGCCATAGATGTACTTGCCGCGCGCGAGATCCGCGGCGCTGGGCGCCTGCGCCCACGCCGGCGCGACCATCGCGAGAAGGGAAGAGAGGACAAGGATCGACCGCATGAATTCTCTCCCGTAACTGCCGATCGGGGCCGCGAGTTCCCGGCCCCGGGCGGGCGGGCGTCGGGGCATCAGGCTCCGGCGGGACCGACCCCGGCCAGGCGCGTCTCCATGACGAGCGCGTCCTCGCCCGTGTCGAAGTAGTACCCCTTCCGGCGGCCGATCACGGAGAAGCCGAGGCTCTCGTAGAGCCCGAGGGCCTCGGTGTTGCTGGGACGCACCTCGAGGAAGGCGAGGGTGACGCCGCGGGAGCGAGCGTCCTCGAGCATGGCGTGCAGCAGCGCGCGCGCGAGGCCCTGCCCGCGCCGGTGCGGATGCACGGCGAGGTTGGTGACGTGGATCTCGTGGCCGATCTCCCAGAGGCACAGGTAGCCAGCGATCGCGCCCTCGGTGCGCACGACCACGCAGCGAGCCACGCGGTTCTGCACGATCTCGTAGCGAAAGGCGGCGCGTGACCACGGGGTCTTGAACGAGAGGCGCTCGATCTCGAGCACCTCGTCGAGGTCGTCGAGCATCATCGGAGCGAGCGCCAGGTCCGCGGTCATGCCGTGCGCCTCGCCTTGAGCTCCGCCTCGGACGGGCGCAGGTAGAGCGGCGCGAGCGCTTCCGCGTCGACGCCCCGGCCCGCGGCGAGCATGGCGTGGCCGAGCTGGCCCACGACTGCGGGCGACGGCAGCCGGCGCGCGGGCGGCGCCTCCATGACGCCGGCGCCAAGCCGCGCGAGATGCGGCCGGCACGCGGCGACGCCGTCGCCCAGCACGATGACGGGCGCCACCAAGCGCGCCGCCGCCTCCGCCGGCGCGATGGCGAGATAGTCCCACTCGCGCCGCATCCCCTCGCCCTGCCAGCGGTAGAGAGAGCAGTACACCTCGCCCTTCCGCGCGTCGAGGAGCGGGCACACCGGCGCGCTCGCGAAGGGCAGCGTGGCGGCGAGGGCATCGAGGGTCGGCACGGGCGCGATGGCAAGCCCCAGCGCCAGCGCGAGGCCCTTCGCGGTGGCGATGCCCACGCGAAGCCCCGTGAACGAGCCCGGCCCCACCGAGACGGCCAGCCCCTCGAGCTCGCGTGCGGTCCAGCCGCAGTCGGCGAGCAAGCGATCGACCACCGCCATCATCCGCTCAGAGTGCGTGAGCGCGATCGACAGCGTGGTCTCGGCGACGAGACGCTCGCCATCCAGGAGCGCAGCGCCGCCGGCGAGCGTGGCGGACTCGAGAGCGAGGATCCTCATGCGGGGGCCAGTGTACTCGTGGATCTTTGGGGTTGACAAGGAAGCGCCCCGATGGCCATTCTGACCGCTATCCCACCACAAAGGAGCGCCGAATGACCCCGCCGCCGCGCCGGGACACCGAGGCCATGGACGCCGAGGTT
>Ga0075423_10000753_pt1 | contig 27103 bp, 28 predicted proteins | sample SoiMethybrSBSTD2_FD_80114 | JGI IMG/M metagenome (GOLD analysis project Ga0075423, IMG submission 80114) | Bulk soil microbial communities from a Populus tree surrounding site in Tennessee, USA - Soil MetaG P. TD hybrid SBSTD2 | ecosystem: Environmental > Terrestrial > Soil > Tree plantation... | reverse complement strand
GGCATCAACATGGAGATCGAGAACGTCGAGTACGCCGTGTGGATCAAGCGCTGGCTGGCCCACGACTTCGACATGACCATGAATAGCACCCCCGGCTACGCCGATCCCGACGTGGCATTTTTCCGCCCGCTGCACTCGACCAAGGGGCAGAACTGGAACTCGTGGAGCGTGCCCGCCGTCGACGCGCTGCTCGAAGAGGGCCGGCGCACCATGGACGTCAAGAAGCGCAAGGAGGTCTACGACCGCCTGCAGATCGCGATCCTCGAGAACGTGCCGCACCTCTGGCTGTACTCCGCCGATCTGATCGACTTCACGCAGGCCACCGTCAAGGGGTTCCGCCAACACCCGACGGCGCTCTTGTACGGCCTGGAGGGCGCGTCCGTCGAGAAGGCATAGCCGGCGCGGTGGGGCGCTACGTCGTCGTCCGGTTGTACTCGATGGCCGTCACCTTGATGGGCCTTTCGGTGCTCGTGTTCCTGATGCTGCGCCTGGTCCCCGGCACGGTCGTCGAGCAGATGATCGGCGCCGATGCCATCGCGAGCCCGGCGATGGTGGCCGAGCTCAAGCGCTTCTTCGGCCTCGACCAGCCGTGGTGGCGCCAGTACGGGCTCTGGATCGCCGCCCTCGGCCACGGCGATCTCGGCACGTCCTGGCGGACCGGTAAGCCGGTCGTCGCGCTGATCCTCGAGCGGCTGCCGGTGACGATCAAGCTGACCGGGCTCGCCGTCGGCTTCGCGCTGCTGCTCGGGATACCCGCGGGCATCGTCTCCGCGATGCGCCGCGACCGCGCCGTCGACAACGTCACGCGCGTGGGCACCTTGCTCGGGCTATCGGTCCCGGTCTTCTGGCAGGGTACGATGCTGATCCTCTTCTTCTCGATCTACCTTCGCTGGATGCCGCCGGTCGTCTGGGTCGACTTCTTCGCCGATCCGGCGCGCAATCTCACGATCATGGTGCTGCCGGCGTTGTGCCTGGGTACCGCGAGCGCGGCCAACATCGCGCGGACGACGCGGGCCTGCATGCTCGACGTGCTGCGCTCGGAGTACATCCGCACGGCGGCGGCCAAGGGGCTGGCCGAGCGTCTGGTCGTCCTCAAGCACGCGCTCAAGAATGCGTTGATCCCGATCGTGACCGTGGCCGGCTTGCAAATGGGGATCCTGCTCGGCGGCACCGTCGTCGTGGAGGAAGTCTTCACGCTCCCAGGCATCGGCCGGCTCGTGTTGTGGTCGATCTACCAGCGCGATTACCCGCTGACGCAGTCGACGATCTTGTTCATCGCGGTGATGTTCATGGCCATCAACCTCGCGGTCGACGTGCTGTACGGGTACCTCGATCCGCGCATCCGCTACGGCACCTAGCGGCCGGTTAGAAAGGAGACATCGTGCGAGCTTCGGTCCTCTTCGAGCAAGGTAAGCCGCTGTCGGTGGAAGATCTCGAGCTCGAGGCTCCGCGCGCCGGCGAGGTGCTGGTGCGGATGATGGCCAGCGGGGTCTGCCATTCCTGAGGGCGTGCCGCTGCCGATCGTGCTCGGGGACGAGGGCGCCGGCGTGGTCGAGCAGGTCGGACCCGGCATCGACGGCCTCGAGCGCGGCGATCACGTGATCCTGTCGTGGGCGCCGACGTGCGGTCGCTGCCACTACTGCGTGATCGGCCGTCCCAATCTCTGCGAGCGCCGCCAGCCCGGCCGCGGCGTGCTGCCCGACGGCACCACGCGCATGTCGCTGCGCGGCGGCCCCGTCTATCACTACGGCCACGTCGCGACGTACGCGTCGTCGACCGTCGTGCACGAGTCGTGCGCGATCAAGATCGACGCCGACGTGCCGCTCGATCGCGCGGCCCTGATCGGCTGCTCGGTGATGACGGGCGTCGGCGCGGTGATCAACACGGCGGCGGTCCCGGCCGGCGCCAGCATGGCGGTGTTCGGCGTCGGTGGCGTCGGGCTCAACGTCGTGCAGGGCGGCGCGCTGGTGGCCGCGCACCCGGTGATCGCGGTCGACGTCAAGGCCCCCAAGCTCGACCACGCGCTCGCGCTGGGCGCCACGCATGCGGTCGACGCCTCGCGCGAGGATTCGGTGGCGGCGATTCGCCGGCTGACGCGCCTGGGCGCCGACTACACGTTCGTGGCGGTCGGCGACACGCGAGCAGTACGCGAGGCGGTCGAGGCGCTGGCCCCTGGCGGCACTTGCGTGTTGATCGGTGTGCCGGAGACGGGCGCCACGGTGCCGATGGACGTGCGGCCGATCGTGACCGCCGAGCGCGCGATCCGCGGGTGCAGCTACGGCAGCGCGCGCACCCGGGAGGATCTGCCGAAGCTGGCCACGCTCTATCGAGCGGGCAAGCTGAAAATCGATCAGCTCATCACGCGCCGCTACGGGCTCGACGAGGCCAACGAGGCCTTCCGCGCGCTCGCCGCGGGCGAGCTGGCCCGCGGCCTGATCGTCTTCTGAGATGCGTGAGCGCGTGCGCGTCGATCCCGGGCCGCACCTTCGTGCGGTGGCCACGCTCGCCCGCGCTGGCGGGCCGCCGCGCGAGCTCTTCGCGGCGCTGGACGCGGCGCTCGCGGCCACGCTGGGTCACAAGCTCTTCACCGTGATGGCCTATCACGAGGCCACCGGCGAGTCCGAGCGCGTCTACACCAACCAGCCCGCGGCGTATCCGGTGGGCGGACGCAAGGCCATGAATCCCACACCGTGGGCGAAACAGGTGATTCATGAGCGCCGGCCGTATCTCGGCCCGACGCCGGCGGACGTCAAGGCGGTGTTCTACGACTGGGAGCTGATCAGCTCGCTCGGCTGCGGCTCGGTGCTGAACCTGCCGGTGACAAGCGGTGCGCGCCTGCTCGGAACGCTCAACCTGCTCCACGAAGCGCACTGGTACGAGGAGGCGGACATCCCAACGGGAGAAGCCTTCGCCGCGCTCGCGGTCTCCGGCTTCCCAACCTCACGCACGTGACGGGTTCTTCCGAGCGCGACCTGGTGGGCCAGTCGAGGCCCTCGGACACGCAAAGCAGTTTCGGGGGCGCCCCGGCTGAGCCGGGACGCCCCCGAGCGGTGGGGGAGCTTGGGGGCCGTCGAGGCCCCAAAGCGGTAACCCTAATTCTCGATGAAAGCGCGGAGGTTGCGACCGCGCAGCGGGTGACGCAGCTTCCGGAGCGCCTTGGCCTCGATCTGCCGGATGCGCTCGCGCGTTACCTCGAAGCGCTTGCCGACTTCCTCGAGCGTGTGCTCGCCCTCTTCGCCGATCCCGAACCGCAGCCGGAGAATCTCCTTCTCCTTCGGCGAAAGCATCGACAGGGCGCGCTCGACCTGAGTGGTCAGGTCCTGGTTCAACAGCGACTCGTTCGGCGAGCCCGCCGACTTGTCCTCGAGAAAATCACCGAGCTCCGAATCCTCGCCGATCGGCGTCTCCAGCGAGAGCGGCTTGCGCGACGACTCGAGGATGAGCCGAACCTTCTTGGCCGGCACCCCCGTGCGCTGAGCCAGCTCTTCCGGCGTGGGCTCACGGCCGATCTCGTTGACGAGGTTCCGGTTCACACGTGAAATCCGGTTCAGGGTCTCGACCATGTGAACGGGAATCCGGATCGTCCGCGAGTGATCGGCGATCGCCCGCGTGATGGCCTGACGGATCCACCACGTCGCGTACGTCGAGAACTTGAAGCCGCGCCGGTACTGGAACCGGTCGACGGCCTTCATGAGCCCGATGTTGCCTTCCTGGACCAGGTCGAGCAGCGACAAATCGCTCCCGAGGTAGCGCTTGGCCACCGACACCACCAGGCGCAGGTTGGCTTCCATCAGCTCGCGCTTGGCCTGCCTGACCGTCCGGTCGCTTCGATCGATCTGCTCGAGCAGCGGACCGAGCTGCTTCCTCGAGAGCCCCGTGCGCTTCTCCAGCTGACGCAGCTCCCGCGTGGCGGCCGGGTTGTGTCCCCGGCGAGTCGCACGGTCGAGCTCGCTGATCTGCTCCCAGCGGCGCCGCACCTGCGCGACGAGGTCGTCGATCAAGGCCGGCTTCAACGTCATACCCGCGATCGCGTCCTGCATCGACTCACGCGCGTTGGCGATGGCGGTCGCGGTGCTCTTTCGATAGGCAGCCGACCGCCGTCGCGCGGTCAGCGACTCCTCGAGGCGCGCGATCTTCCGCTCGAGCCGCCGAATGCGCTCGAAGGCCAGCACGACCGGCCGGATGGCCTTGGCCTCGAGTTCGCCGCCCTCGGGAAGAACGATCACGTCGTCGGCCGGCATCTCCCCTCGGCGCAACTTATCCCCAACCTCGAGGAACGCCTCGACGGCCATCGGGATGCCGACGAGCGTGCGACGAAGAGCGATCTGGCCGACCTCGATCCGCCGCCCGATCTGAACCTCCTGGGCGGCGGTCAGCAACGGGACCTTGCCGATCTCTTTCAGGTACAGCCGGACGGGATCCTCACCCTTGGTCGCACCGGGAGCGTACGTCTCCTCGGCGGCCGCGCGCGGAGTTTCCTCCGCGTCGTCATCCACCACCGCCTGTGCTTCGCGCTCTCCGGCCGAGTTCATCGTTGCGGTAGCCACGGAGCTGCCTTCCACGTGGTCCGAAGTCTCGCGAAATGTCATCGTGTCACCCGGCTTTCTCGTATGGACATTCCTGTTGCTTCTGATGCGAGATGTGGGTTCAAAGTTTCACCAAACTAGACTTTTTCTCCCAACGACCTCACTTCGGGTGATCCCTGCGCGGCCCTTCCGGGGTTTACCCGAGCACATCGGGCGGCCGCGCCACCCCGAGCAGGTTTCTGACCCAGACGATGGCCCGTCTATTCATCGAACGAGCGCATTTGTCATGAACGCCCGAGCCCACCCCGCCGTTCCTACGGTCCGTCGCGCCTCCTGGGATTCCCAGACGAGGTCCCGGACGCCCGCAGGGGTAGAATCGACGCAGTGATTGCCCCGAGCGCCAGCTACGGTTTCACCGTCCGCCTCCAGATCGCCAACCGACCGGGCATGCTCGGCAAGGTTGCGTCCGCGATCGGAGACGCCGGCGGTGACATCGGCGCGGTCGACCTGGTCGAGACCTCGCGCGACCGGACCGAGCGCGACATCACCGTGAAGGCGCGCGACAGCGTCCACGCTCAGCAGATCGTCGCCCGGCTTCGACGGGTGGCGGGTGTGCGGATCGGCGCCATCTCCGACCGCACGTTCTTGATGCACCTCGGCGGCAAGATCGAGGTCGCCAACAAGGTGCCGATCCGGACGCGCGACGACCTCTCGATGGCCTACACGCCCGGCGTGGCCCGCGTGTGCCTGGCGATCAAGGAAGACCGGCAGCGCGCGTTCTCACTGACGATCAAGCACAACACGGTCGCGGTGGTCACGGACGGCACGGCCGTTCTCGGCCTGGGCGACATCGGTCCTGAGGCGGCGCTGCCGGTGATGGAAGGCAAGGCGATGCTCTTCAAGGAGTTCGCCGGAGTCGATGCCTTCCCGATCTGCCTGGCGACCAAGGACGTCGACCGCATCGTCGAGACCGTGAAGGTGATTGCCCCGGCGTTCGGCGGCGTCAACCTCGAGGACATCGCGGCTCCGCGATGCTTCGAGGTCGAGGAGCGCCTGCGCAAGGAGCTCGACATCCCGGTCTTCCACGACGACCAGCACGGCACCGCGGTCGTGGTGCTCGCCGCGCTGCTCAACGCGCTGAAGATCGTCCGCAAAGACCCTCGACGGATCCGCGTGGTGGTGACGGGCGTCGGCGCGGCCGGGACCGCCACGATCAAGATCCTTCAATCGCTCGGCGTGCGCGACATCATCGGCGTCGACGAGCACGGCACGATCTATCGCGGCCGGACGCGCGGCATGGATTTCATGAAGCGCTGGGTCGGCGCCGCCACGAATCCGCGACAGGTCAAAGGCACTCTGGCGGCCGCGCTCGAGCGCGCGGACGTCTTCATCGGGCTGTCGGTCCCCGGAATCCTCACGGTCCGTGATCTGAAACGGATGGCCCGTGATCCCGTCGTATTTGCCATGGCCAATCCCGAGCCGGAGATCCGGCCCGAAGAGGCCGAGAAGCATGTGCGGGTGATGGCGACGGGGCGCTCGGACTTCCCGAACCAGATCAACAACGTGCTGTGCTTCCCCGGATTCTTCCGCGGCCTGCTCGACGCGCGCGCCCGCGTGGTCAACGACGAGATGAAGCTCGCCGCGGCGCGCGCGCTGGCCGCGTGCGTGAGCAAGAGCGAGCTCTCCGCGGAGTACATCATCCCCAGCGTCTTCAACAAGAGCGTGGCGCCGGCCGTGGCCGAGGGCGTGGCGCGTGCCGCGCACGACACCGCCACGGCGCGCCGCCGCCGGCGCCAGAGCCTCACCGGGGTCCGGTGACGCCGCGCTGGTCCGTTGTCATTCCGGCGTTCAACGAGTCTCAGCGCCTCCCGCCCTACCTGGAGCAGGTCGTCGCCTACTTCGAGGGGCGCGACGAACCCTACGAGGTCATCGTGGTCGACGACGGATCGACCGACGGTACTGCCGATCTCGTCGAGGGCCAGGGGCTTCCCGCGGTCAAGGTTCTGCGCCGGCAACCGAACCAGGGCAAGGGCGCGGCGGTGCGCGCGGGAATGCTGGCAGCGAGGGGAGCCTATCGTCTCTTCGCCGACGCCGACGGGGCCACACCGATCGAGGAGCTCAAGCGGCTCGAGCCGATGCTGATCGGGGGCGCCGACGTCGTGATCGGCTCGCGCGTTCTGGTCGACTCCGGCGTGTCGGTGACGACACGGCCGCACCGCGTGGCGGCCGGCCGCGTGTTCAACTGGCTCGTGGCGCGGACGGGGCTTCGCGGCGTCGCCGATTCGCAGTGCGGCTTCAAGGCGTTCACCGCGCCCGCCGCCGGCCGGCTGTTCGAAGCGCTCGCCACCGATGGCTTCGGCTTCGACGTCGAGCTCCTGCTGCTCGCGCGTGCGGTCGGCTGTCGCATCGTCGAGGTTCCGGTGAACTGGGCCGATCAGGCCGGGAGCAAGGTCGGAGTACTACGGCACGGACCGGGCATGCTGTGGCAGATCCTGCGGGCGCGAAGCCGCGTCAGCCGGGCGCGTCCGTGACCTTCGCCCGGCGCATCCAGGAGATCGCGCCGTTCCTGGCCGTCGAGGTGGCCGAGCGGGCCCAAGAGCTCGAGCGGGCCGGGATCGACGTCGTGCACCTCGAGTTCGGTGAGCCCGATTTCGAGGCGCCGCCGGTGGTCCGCGACGCGCTGGCGCGCGCGATCACGGACGGCCGCACGCGCTACGCCCACAGCCTCGGAATCCTGCCGCTGCGCGAAGCGATCGCCGAGCACTACGTGCGCACGTACGGCGTGACGGTCTCGCCCGACCAGATTCTGGTGACGGCGGGTACGTCGCCCGCGATGCTGCTGCTCTTCGGCCACCTGCTCGATCCGGGCGACGAGGTCGTGCTGAGCGACCCGTACTACGCGTGCTACCCGAACTTCATCCGCTACGCCGAGGGACAGCCGGTCTACGTCGGCGTCACGGAGGAAGATGGCTTCCAGTATCGCCCCGAAGCGATCCAGAGCCGGGTCGGCCCGCGCACGCGCGCGATCGTGATCAACTCGCCCGCGAATCCCACCGGAACCGTGCTGTCGCCCGAGCGGATGGCCGCGATCGGCGCCTTGAGCCGCGACGGCGGCCCGCTGATCGTCTCCGACGAGATCTATCACGGGCTCAGCTATGCGGGCCGCGATCGCACGATCCTCGAGTTCACGGATCGCGCGTTCGTGCTCAACGGGTTCTCGAAGGCGTACGCGATGACCGGCTGGCGCCTGGGGTGGGTGATCGCGCCCCGCGACCACATCCGTGCGCTGCAGACGCTCTACGGCAACTTCTTCATCTCCACCAACGAGTTCGTGCAGTGGGCCGGCCTCGCGGCCCTGCGCGAGGCGGGCGAGGACAGCCGGCGGTTTCGCGCGATCTTCGACGATCGCCGGCGGGCGATGATCGACGGGCTGCGCGCGCTCGGCTTCGGCGTCGGTACCGAGCCGACCGGCGCGTTCTACGTGCTCGCCAACGCGCGCCATCTCTCGACCGACTCGGTGAGCCTCGCGCGCGACATCCTCGAGTCGAGCCACGTGGCAGTCACGCCGGGCGCCGCCTTCGGGGCGAACGCCGAGGGCTACCTCCGGTTCTCGTACGCCTCGTCGCTCGAGCGTATCGGCGAGGGGCTCGACCGGCTCCGCCGCTTCCTCGGGCGGCCCCGATCCCGCGCTCGCCCGTGACGCGTCCGGCGTCTCCCCGCCGAGGGTGATGGATCCCGCGTACGTCGCGGTCCACATGGAAGAGGACCGGTCGCACTGGTGGTTCCGCGGCCGGTTGGCCGTCCTGCTCGCAAGCCTCCGGCGGGCGCTGCCGCCGCGACGGCTGCGCCTGCTGGAGCTCGGCTGCGGCAGCGGCAACGTGCTCGCCGCGCTCGCGGAGTTCGGCGACGTGGTCGGCATGGACGCGCATAGCGATCTCACCGCCGCCGCGCGCGCCGCCGGCCTGGACGTCCGCATCGGCCATCTGCCGGACGATCTCGGCGTCGCCCCGGGGTGGGCCGATGTCGTGCTGCTGCTCGACGTGATCGAGCACGTGGACGATGACGTCGCGACGCTCCGCGCGGCGCGCGCCGGAGTCGGCGAGGGCGGAGTCCTCGTGGTGACCGTGCCCGCGTATCGATGGCTCTGGAGCGGACACGATGAAGTCCTGGGCCATCGCCGCCGGTATACCGCGGGCGAGCTGCGCGCGGCCGTCGAGCGCGCGGGCTTCCGGGTGGTGCGCGTGAGCTACTTCAACACGCTCCTGTTTCCGTTTCTGATTGCCGTGCGCGGCTGGAAGCGTCTGCGCGGAGATCGCGGCCATGACCTGCACCGCCCGTCAACGCCGCTCAACTGGCTCCTCGAGCGCGTCTTCGCGCTCGAGCGCCATCTCGTACCCCGCGTCCGGTTGCCGTTTGGCGCATCGCTCCTCCTGATCGGCCGGCGATGAACGAGGAGCGCGCCGCCGCGGCTCGTGAGTGGGGAATCGTCGCCGGGGTCTATCTGACCCTGGTGCTCATCGCGGGGATATGGCTCGCGATCGATCGACGCCCGCCGGAGTGGGACCACGCCAACCACCTCGAGCGCGTCGTCCATTGCGCCGACGATCTGGCGCGGCGCGACTGGCGCACGCTCATCGAGCGCTCGTCGTTCTATCCACCGATCGTCCCATGCGGCGCCGCGCTCGTGTACCGCCTGGCGCCGTCCGACGCGGCGGCGGCGCAGAGCGTGATCCTCGCGTTCCTGGGTCTCGGCATGGCCGCCGTCTACCTCCTCGGCCGGCGCCTGGCCGGCGGTACCGAAGGCGTCGTCGCCGCGGTCGCCTTCGGCTGCGCGCCGTTCGTGGTGTTCTCCGCGCTCAGGTTCCAGCTCGACCTGCCGCTCGCCGCGATGGTCGCCCTCGCGCTCGTGATGATCTTTCAGACCGACGGCTTCACGCGGCTGGGATGGTCCCTCGCCGCCGGCGTCGTCTTCGGCATCGGCATGCTGACGAAGCCGCCGTTTGCCGCGTACGTCATCGTCCCGGTGCTGCTGGTCGCGGCGTCGAGCCGCCACCGGCGGCGCGGCGCCGCCTATGCGGCCCTGGCGATTCTGGTCGGCGCCGCGCTGAGCCTGCCGTGGTACGGACCGCGCCTCTTCGGCTTGGTGCCCCAGATCGCCAATCGCTCGTTCAAGCAGGCCGCGGAGTCGGGGCATCCCGATCCGTTCACGGCCACGGCACTCCTTCTGTATCCGACGTGGCTCACGACGCAGCTCGGGATTCTCGCGGTCCTGTTGCTCCTGATCGGGCTCGGTGTCGCCGTCGCCAGACGCCGGTGGATCGCGCTCGCCGCGTTGCTGGCGCCGTTCCTCCTGTTCGAGCTGCTCCAGAACAAGAATCTCCGATACACGCTGCCGCTCCTGCCGATGGCCGCGGTCTTTGCCGGCATCGCGTTCGGCGTCTTGCCCCGGCGGCTGCGCGGCGTCGGAGCCGCGGTGCTGGCGGTGGCGTGCGCGATCCAGGTGGGGGCGACCGCGCTGGGCGTCCCGAGGAGTTTCACCTTGCCGGGGCTCGGCGTGCCGTTCGTCCTGGAGTCACCCCCGCGAACCGCCGACTGGCACCATCGCGAGATCCTCGCGCTGATCAGCAAGGACAGCGCTGGCGCGGCGGTCACCGTGAGCGTGGTGCCCAACGACAACTTCTTCTCCGTGAGCAACTTCAGGTACTACGGCACGCGCGACCGCCTGCCGCTTCAGTTCACGCGCGCGTGGGACGGGGAGCCGATCGGCGTCGAGTACATGATCCTCAAGACCGGTGACGTCGGGCCCTCGTGGACGGCCGAGAAGCCCAAGCGCATCGACGAGCGGCTGCGAACCGACGCCGCGCTCGCGCGCGTCTTTCCCGTGATCGGCGAGTTCCAGCTGCCGGACACCTCGACCGCCACCGTCCGCGCCAGGCGACTGACCGAAGCCGTCGCCGCCGAGCCGGCGGTCTTCGCCCGCGAGGTCCAGGCGGCGGTGCGCCGCGCGCTCGCCGACGTCGCCACGGATGTCCAGGGACTGGACATCGCGCTGAGCTCCGACGAGACTCTGCTGCGCGGCCACCTCGGCAAGGTCGACATCCGGGCGGCGGGCGCGCGCCTGGGCGACCTGAAGCGGCCGGGATCGCCGCTCTTGAGGGTCGCCGACATCAAGATCGTGTTCGAGGACGTCCTGGTGAACCCGTTCGCCGTGCACGCGACCGGCCGCCTGTCGCCGCTCGACGCCCGGCGCGCCGCACTGGAGCAGGGGACGATTCGTGAAGGCGATCTCCAGGCGTTTCTGAAGGAGCAGAAGGGATTCAAGACCGCATCGGTGAAGCTCGAGCCCGGAGCGCTCGCCTTCGTGATCGGTCTGCCCGGACCCAACGTCGGCGCCCGCGTCCGGGTGCTGCCCGCCGACGACCGGCCTTTTGCGCTCGCCGCCGAGCATGTCACGCTCGGCGGAGTGCCGGTGCCGGCGATGCTGGTCGACTGGGTCGTGCGCACATGGGACCCGACACCGAGGATCGCGAGCCGTCTGCCTCTCCCGGTAACGGTCGGCCGCATCGACGTGACGCCCGAGGCCATCCGAATCTCAGCCAAGCCGTAAGGGGAGCACGTCATGCGAGAGACGCGGGACGCCAAGCGCGCCCGGGCCAAGAAGATCGTGAGCGCGCTCAAGAAAGCCTATCCCGACGCGAAGATCGCCCTGAACTTCACGAATCCGCTCGAGCTGATCGTCGCCACGATTCTCTCGGCGCAGTGCACGGACGAGCGGGTGAACCTGGTGACTCCTGCGCTCTTCAAGAAGTACGGCTCGGCCGCCGACTACGCGCGCGCCGATCCCGCCGCGCTCGAGGAAGAGGTTCGCACCACCGGCTTCTTTCGCGCCAAGACACGCTCGATCATCGGCATGGCCAGAGCGCTGGTCGAAAAGCACGGCGGCGAGGTTCCGCGCTCATCAGACTTACTGGTGGCGCTTCCGGGAGTCGGGCTCAAGACGGCCAACGTGATCCTGGGCAACGCGTTCGGGGAGCAAGCCGTCGCGGTCGATACTCACGTCTTCCGCGTGACGCAACGACTGGGCTTGGCGCGCTCGGACGACCCCGACAAGATCCACGATCAGCTCGTCCAGGTGCTTCCCGCTCGCGAGCTGACGCAGACGACGCATCTCATCCAGGCTCACGGACGCCGCTGCTGCTTCGCCAGGAAACCGCTTTGCCCGGGTTGTCCCGTTCGAACGCTGTGCCCGTGGCCCGGAAAGACCAAGATTCGTTGACAGCCCCATTCTTCTCCCTTAGAGTATGGCGTTGCGTTTTTTCAGTTTGGACGCCTACTTAGAGCGGTCAAGGGGAAGCTGATGCCGACGCTGATACCGAAAGAAAGCGAAATCGAACGGAAGTGGTTCATCGTGGACGCCGACGGGCAGGTGCTCGGGCGTCTCGCGAGCCGCGTCGCGTCGATCCTCAGGGGTAAGCACAAGCCGACCTTCGTTACGCACCTCGACGTCGGCGATCACGTGGTAGTCGTCAACGCCGCGAAGGTGCATCTGACCGGACGCAAGATGAGCGACAAGCAGTACCGCTGGCACTCCGGCTACATCGGAGGGCTCCGCGAGGTCAACGCGGAGACGATGCTGCGAACCCATCCCGAGCGCGTGATCGAGTGGGCGGTGCAGGGGATGCTCCCCAAGAACCGGCTCGGCAAGGCGATGGCCAAGAAGCTGAAGGTGTATCGCGGCTCGGCGCATCCGCATCAGGCTCAGCGCCCCGAAACTCTCACCACGAAGCCGGAGGTTCGCTAGATGGCTGCGGTTGTCGACCGGTTTTACGCGACGGGGCGGCGCAAGACGTCCGTCGCGCGGGTGTGGATCAGGCCTGGCGCCGGGCGCATCGTGGTCAACCGGCGCGCCTTCGAGGATTACTTCCCGCGCGAGACCCTGCGCATGATCATCGCACAGCCGCTCGAGGTCACGAGCACGGTCGGCCAGTTCGACATCTTCGTGACGGTCGGGGGCGGCGGGCCCACGGGTCAGGCCGGCGCCGTTCGCCACGGGCTGTCGCGCGCGCTGGCGCGCTTCGACGAGAAGTTCCGGCTGCCGCTCAAGAAGGCCGGCCTCCTCACGCGCGACCCGCGGATGCGCGAGCGCAAGAAGTACGGTCAGCCGGGCGCCCGTCAGAAGTTCCAGTACTCCAAGCGGTAGCGGCGCGACGACCATGAAGGTCCGTGTCGCTGTCGCCGGCGCCAGCGGGTACATGGGGGCGGAGGTCCTTCGCCTGCTGTCCGTGCATCCGAACGTCACGCTGACCGGTGTCACCTCGGACCGGCTCGCCGGAGAGGCGCTGAGCAAGGCGTATCCGCATCTGCGCGGGTTGAGCGAGCTCAGGTTCCACGACCTCGACGCCGAGTGGCTCGCAGGCGTCGCCGACGTCGTCATCCTCGCGCTGCCGCACATGGAGTCTCAGAAGGCGGTCCCGGTTCTCCGGCGTCACGGGCGCCGGGCGATCGATCTCTCGGCGGACTATCGACTGCGCGACCCGAACGACTACGTGACGTGGTACAAGGCGCCGCACATCGACCTGTCCGGACTGGGCGAGGCGGTGTACGGCCTGGCCGAGCTTCATCGCAAGGCCATCGCTCAGGCGGCGCTCGTGGCCACACCCGGCTGCTACCCGGCCGGCGCGATCCTGGCGACCGCTCCGCTGTTCCGGGCCGGTCTGGCGCGCCTGGACGGCATCGTGATCGATGGAAAGTCGGGCGTCACCGGTGCCGGCGCGCAGGGACGCAAGATCGACCCGATGTACCTCTACACCGAGGCCAACGAGAATGTGCAGGCCTACGGGATGGCCTCGCACCGTCACACGCCCGAGATGGAGCAGGAGCTCGGCGCGCTGGCCGGGTCGCCGCTGCGCGTCGCCTTCACACCGCATCTGGTGCCGCTCAATCGCGGACTGTTCACGACGGCGTCGGTGCCGCTCACGTCGAGCGTGCCGACCTCGCGGCTGCTGGATGTCTACCGGGAGTTCTACGCCGGCGAGCCCTTCGTGCGCGTCCTCGACGAGGGCGAGCGCCCGACCACGCGCGCGGTCGTCGGCTCCAACTACTGCGACGTGACGGTCGTCGCCGATCCGCGGACCAATCGCGCCGTGTGCCTCTCGGCCCTCGACAACCTCGGCAAAGGTGGCGCGGCTAACGGCGTTCAGAATCTCAACATCATGTTCGGCTGGGGCGAGCGGAGCGGGCTCGAAGCGCCGCCCGTCTATCCATAGCGATGGCGCCGACGGAGCTTCAGTGGCTCGACGGCGGCATCACCGCGGTGCCGGGCATCCTCGCCGGCGGCGTCGTGGCAGGCATCAAGCCGAGCGGCAAGAAGGATCTTGCGCTGATCTACTCCTCGACGCCCGCGCACGCGGCCGCCGTGTTCACGTCGAACCAGGTCAAGGGCGCCCCGGTGATGGTGTCCTCCGAGCACGTGCGTGGGGGCCAGGCGCAGGCGATCGTGGCCTCGAGCGGCTGCTCCAACGTCTGCACCGGTGAGCAAGGTGTGGCCGACGCCCGGGAGATGACGCGGATCGTCGGCGATCTGCTGCGCATCCCCGCCAACCAGGTGCTGGTCGCCGCGACCGGTGTCATCGGCGTCCCGCTGCCGATGGACAAGATCCGCGCCGCGCTGCCGAAGCTCGCGCAGTCGCTGTCGCCGCAAGGCGGCCGGGCGGCGGCCGAAGCCATCATGACCACCGACACGCATCCCAAAGAGGCCGCCGTGAGGGTCGAGATCGGCGGTCGGCCGGTCACCATCGGCGGGATTGCGAAGGGCGTGGCGATGCTCGAGCCCCACCTGGCGACGATGCTGTGCTTCGTCGCCTCGGACGCCGCCATCGCGCGCGAGGCCCTGGCGCCGGTGCTGAAGCGCGCGGTCGACCGCTCCTTCAACCGGGTGACCGTCGACTCCGACACGTCGACCAGCGACACGGTGGCGATCATCGCCAACGGTCTGGCCGAGAACACCCCTCTCGAGGCGGGCTCGCGCGGCATCCGGCAGTTCGCCGCCGGCGTCGACGCGGTGATGACGAAGCTGGCCCGGATGCTGGTCAAGGACGGCGAGGGGGCCACCAAGCTCGTGGCCGTTACCGTCCGGGGCGCGGCCAACGCCAAGGACGCGCTGACCGCGGCTCGGGCTGTCGCCAACTCACCACTGGTCAAGGCCGCGATCAACGGCCAGGACCCCAACTGGGGCCGGATCATGGTGGCCATCGGCAAGTCCCCGGCCAGGGTGGACCAGGCCAAGGTCGCCATCGCCTTCGAGGACGAGCCGCTGGTCGAGCGGGGGATGCAGAAGGAAGGCGTGCGTCTGGAGCGCATTCGGGAGATCATGGGATTGTCGGAATATCAGATCACGATCGATCTGGGGCTGGGCCGCGGCGAAGACCGCGTCTGGACGTGTGACCTCAGCGAGGAGTACGTGCGGCTCAACAGCAAGTACACGACGTAGCTCACCATCACACACGCCGCGCGCTTTCGGTGGCAGTGCGCGCCACTCGGGCGAGCCTGTTGAGCGCGGCGGAGGCAAACCGAAGGAGGATCCATGGCCGCCCTGACGATGAAGGAATTGCTCGAGGCCGGAGTGCACTTCGGCCACCAGACCAAGCGCTGGAATCCAAAGATGCAGAAGTACATCTTCGGCGAGCGCAACGGCATTTACATCATCGACCTTCAGAAAACCCTCAAGAAGTTCCGCGAGGCCTACGGCTTCGTGCGTGACCTGGCCGCCGGCGGCGGCACGGTGCTGTTCATCGGCACCAAGAAGCAGGCGCAGGAGACCGTGTTCGAGGAGGCCAGCCGCTGCGGGATGTTCTATGTGAACCAGCGCTGGCTCGGCGGGACCCTGACGAACTTCGCGACGATTCGTAAATCGATCACCCGTCTGAAGAAGCTCGAGGAGATGAAGGAGACCGGCGAGTACGAGCGCGTGCCGAAGAAGGAAGCGCTCGAGCTCGATCGCGAGCGAGAGAAGCTCGAGAAGGCGCTGGTCGGCATCAAGAGCATGGACCAGCTGCCGGCCGCGGTCTTCATCATCGATCCTCGCAAGGAGAAGATCGCGGTGGCCGAGGCCCAGCGCCTGGGCATCTCGATCGTGGCCATCGTCGACACCAACTGCGATCCGACCGGCATCGACTATCCAGTCCCCGGTAACGACGACGCGATCCGCGCCGTGCGCCTGATCACCTCGCGCATCGCGGACGCGGTCAACGAGGGCCGGGGCACCCTCGGCAAGGACGAGGGCGAGCCGGCCGCGGTTGACGCGCCGGCCGAGGGCGCGGAGATGGCCGCCGCCGAGGCGGAGGACTAGCGCATGGTCGCGAGCGCGCAACAGGTCAAGGAGCTCCGCGACCGGACCGGCGCGGGCGTGATGGACTGCAAAGAGGCGCTCAACTCGACCGGAGACGACGTCGAGGCCGCTGTCGAGTACCTTCGAAAGAAGGGGCTGGCCCAGGCCGGCAAGCGCGCGCATCGCGAGGCGCGCGAGGGCGCCATCGGGACGTACGTCCACCACGGCGCCAAGCTCGGCGTCCTGATCGAGGTCAACTGCGAGTCCGACTTCGTCGCGCGCACCGACGCCTTCCAGGAGCTCGTGAAGGATCTCGGGATGCAGGTGGCCGCCGCGAATCCGTCCTTTGTCGCCCGGGAAGACGTCCCGGGCGACGTGATCGAGAAGGAGCGTGAGATCTACCGCGGCCAGCTCGCCGACCAGAAGAAGCCGGCTCAAGTGCTCGACAAAATCATCGAGGGCAAGCTAGAGAAATTCTTCACCGATCAGTGCCTGCTCGAGCAGCCTTTCATCAAGGACGCCTCGGGCAAGACGAAGGTCCGCGAGCTCGTGGACACGGTGAACGCCAAGACCGGCGAGCGGATCGTTGTCAAACGCTTCGCCCGCTTCCAGGTGGGCGAGGGGGGGTAGCATGACGGCGGCTGCCGGCTCCGGCCGCCCGGCCTACCGCCGTATCGTCCTCAAGCTTTCGGGGGAGGCGCTCGCCGGGAGCCAGGGCTACGGCATCGATCCGCTCGTGCTCGACCGGGTGGCCGCGGAGCTCCGCGACGTGGTGACGCTCGGCGTGCAGATCGCGATCGTCATCGGCGGCGGCAACATCTTTCGCGGGATCGCGGCGAGCGCCGGCGGGATGGAACGCGCCACCGCCGACTACATGGGCATGCTGGCGACGGTCATCAACGCGCTGGCCCTCCAGGACGCGCTCGAGAAGGTCGGCCTGCAAACGCGCGTGCTGTCGGCGATCGAGATGCGGGCGGTCGCCGAGCCCTACATTCGCCGCCGGGCGATGCGTCATCTCGAGAAGGGGCGCGTCGTGATCTTCGCCGCCGGCACCGGCAACCCGTTCTTCACGACCGATACCGCCGGCGCGCTCCGCGCGGTCGAGATCGGCGCCGACGCGATCATGAAGGCCACCAAGGTCGACGGCATCTACTCGGCCGATCCCAAGCGCGACGCCAACGCCGAACGCCTGGAACGGATCACCTATATCGAAATGCTCAATCGCGGATTGCAAGTCATGGACGCGGCCGCGATCTCGCTCTGCATGGACAACAAGCTCCCAATCATCGTCTTCGACCTGACTCGATCCGGCAACATCAAACGCATCGTCCTCGGCGAGGCCGTAGGCTCGATCGTTTCGTCGGGAGGGTGAATCCATGGCGGACATGCAGAACGTAATGAAGGAAGTAGAGACCAAGATGAACGGCGCCCTGGACGCACTCGGGCGTGAGTTCGCGGCGGTCCGCACCGGACGCGCCTCGGCCGGGCTCCTGGACGGCATCCGCGTGGACTATTACGGGACGCCGACGCCGGTCAATCAGATGGCGTCGATCTCGGTCCCGGACGCCCGCACGATCGTCATCCAGCCGTGGGAAGCGAGCCAGCTCAAGGCGATCGAGAAGGCGATCATGGCCTCGGATCTGGGGCTGACGCCAGTGAACGACGGCAAGATCGTGCGCCTGGCGATGCCGTCGCCAACCGAGGAGCGGCGCAAGCAGCTCGCGAAGTCGGTGCACAAGATCGCCGAGGAGTCGCGCGTCGTGGTCCGCAATCTCCGGCGCGAGGCGAACGACAAGCTCAAGGCGATGGCCAAGGACAAGAAGGTCTCCGAGGACGAGGAGCGGCGCAGCCACGACCAGATCCAGAAGACGACCGACCGATTCATCGCGAAGGTCGACGAGCTGCTGAAAAAGAAGGAGCAGGAGATTCTCTCATTCTGAGCGAAGTCGAGCTGTTCGACGCCGTTCGCGCCCAGCCCGTCCCGGAGCACGTCGCGATCATCATGGACGGCAACGGCCGCTGGGCGACGCGGCGCGGCCTGCCGCGCGTGGCCGGGCATCACGAGGGCGTCAAAACGGCGCGGTCGATCGTGCGCGCCGCGTCGGAGCTCGGGCTCAAGTACCTCACGCTCTACGCGTTCTCGACCGAGAACTGGAGCCGTCCGATCGACGAGGTCTCGATGCTGATGAGCCTCCTCGAGCGGTCGGTCAATGCCGAGCTTCCCGAGCTGATGGCGCGCAACGCGAGGCTCCGCGTGCTCGGCCGGCCCCACGGACTGCCGGCCGGCGTCCGGCGCGGGATCGATCACGTCATGCACGAGACGCGCAACAACACCGGGCTGACCGTGCTGATGGCGTTCAACTACGGCTCGCGCGATGAGCTGATCGACGCGTTTCGCTCGCTGGCGCGCCAGGTGCTGGCCGGCGAGCTCAAGCCCGAGGACATCTCGGAGAAGAAGATCAGCGAGTCGCTCTATACCGCCGACATCCCCGATCCCGATCTCCTGATCCGGACCAGCGGGGAGATGCGGATCTCGAACTTCCTCCTGTGGCAGATCGCCTACACGGAGCTCTGGGTGACCCCGACGTTGTGGCCGGACTTCGGCCCCGTCGATCTCTATCGTGCCGTGGCCGAATTCCAGGGTCGGACGCGCCGATTCGGAAAGGTGTGACGTGGCCGAGGCCGAGGTGGCGCGCGTGAGTGTCCGCGAGGCGGGAGCCGTCTCGCCGGCGGTGAAGCGCGTCGGCAGCGCGGTCGTGCTGATCCCACTCTTCGTGTGGGTCACGATGGGCGCGCCGGGGTGGGTCTTCCAGCTGCTCGTGATCGCGGCGAGCGCCGTCGCTTGCATCGAGCTCGCGCGGATGTTCGAGCGCACCGAGCGGCCGATCAACGCGTGGCTCACCGTCGGCGTCGGCGTCGCCCTGACGGCCAGCTTCGCGACGAGCCTCTATGCCGGCCTCGGCGACGACGGCAGGCCCCTGCGTTGGGTGCCCACGCCCGAGCTCGCGCTGGTCCTCGGCATCGGGCTGATCTGCAGCGCGCCGCTCTGGACCTCGGGGCGCCCGCTCGTGGAGTCGACCGCGAACACGGTGTTCGGGGCGATCTATGTCGGCTGGCTCCTCGGCTACGCGATCTGGCTGCAGGGCCGGGTCGACGGCCCGCAGCTCGTGTTGTTCATGGTCGGCGTGACGTGGGCGGGCGAATCGGCCGCGTATCTCGTCGGCTCATCGGTCGGTCGCCACCATCTGGCGCCGATCCTGAGCCCGCGCAAGACGCTCGAGGGCGCCGTCGCCCAGCTCATCGTGTCGGTCGCCGTCGCGCTGGCACTGGGGGCGTGGCTCCTGCCCGGGTGCGGCCTCATCGGCGCCGCGGGCGGCGGAGCGTTGCTCGGTGTGGTCGGGCAAATCGGCGACCTCGCCGAGTCGGCGATCAAACGGAGCATCGGGACCAAGGACACGGGCGGCCTCATTCCCGGTCACGGCGGCATGCTCGATCGAATCGACAGCTTACTTTTCAACGCTCCGGCGCTTTACCTCTATTCGCTGTACGCTTGGTGCCGCGCATGAAAAGCATCACGCTGCTCGGTGCAACTGGATCGGTCGGTCTCAGAACCCTCGACATGGTGTCGAGCTTCCCCGAGGAATTCTCGGTGGCGGGGCTCGCCGCGCGGGGCTCGAACGTCGAGCGCGTCGCGGACATGTGCAAGAAGTATTCGCCGCGCGCGGTCGCGCTCCTGGAGACCGACGCGCGCGATCAGCTGGCGCGCCTGCTGCCCGCGCCGCGACCCGAGCTGCTCGCGGGCCCCGAAGGGCTCGTGGCGCTCTCCCGCGACGTGAAGGCCGACATCGTCGTATCGGCGCTCGTCGGCGGCGCCGGACTGCTGCCGACCATGGCGGCGATCCAGGCCGGCCGGACCGTGGCGCTCGCCAACAAGGAAACGCTGGTGATGGCGGGCCGTCTGATGACCACGGAGGCGCGGGCGCGCGGCGTGAAGCTCCTGCCGGTCGACTCGGAGCACAGCGCCGTCTTCCAGTGCTTGCAAGGCCACAGCCGCGCGGACGTGCACCGCATCCTCCTGACGGCGTCGGGTGGCCCGTTCCGCGAGACGCCCAAGGCGCGCCTGGCGACGGCCACCGTCGAGGACGCGCTCCAGCACCCGACGTGGAAGATGGGCGCCAAGATCACGATCGACTCCGCCACGCTCATGAACAAGGGACTCGAAGTGATCGAGGCGCGCTGGCTCTTCGACGTCGCGTCCGACCAGGTGCAGGTCGTCGTTCACCCGCAGTCGATCGTGCACTCGATGGTCGAGTACATCGACGGCTCCGTGATCGCGCAGCTCGGCGTGGCCGACATGGCCGTGCCGATCCTCTACGCGCTCACGTATCCCGAGCGCCGGCCGATGCCGACCGCCCGGCTCGATCTGGTGCGTGCCGGCCAGCTCACGTTCTTCGAGCCCGACATCGACAAGTTCCCGTGCCTCCGGCTCGCGCGCACCGCGCTCGAGTCGACCAGCTCGGCGCCGGTGGTCCTCAACGCGGCCAACGAGGTCGCCGTGGCCGCCTTCCTCGAGCGGCGCATCGGCTTCAACGCGATCGCCGAGCTCATCGAGCAGGCGCTCGACGCCTCCCGTGCGGGGGATCTCGGCTCGATCGAGGCGTGCGTGGCCGTCGACGCCGATACCCGGCGCTTCGTGCAGACGGCCATCGACGCCGGCCGCGGAGCGCGCTCCTCGTGACCACCGTCCTCTCGTTCGTCATCGTCATCGGCATCCTGATCCTCGTCCACGAGCTGGGCCACTTCCTGGTGGCCCGCTGGACCGGTGTCGGCGTCGAGCGCTTCTCGATCGGCTTCGGTCCGGTACTGGCGCGCTGGCGAGGCAAGGAGACCGAGTACTGCCTGTCGGCGATTCCGATGGGCGGCTACGTGAAGATGGTCGGCGAGGAAAATCCGCTCGAGGGCGGCGGCGCTCCGGTCTACGACCCGCAGAAGGCGTTCGCGCTCAAGCCGCTGTGGGCGCGCTTTCTGATCGTCTTCGCCGGCCCCGGCATGAACTTCGTCATGGCCGCGGTGATCTTCAGCATCGTGCTGGCGACGCTGGGGCGCCCGGTCTCGCCCGCGATCGTGGGGCGCGTGAACGACGACAGCCCAGCCTCCGGGGCGCAGCTGCAGTCGGGCGACACGGTGACCGCCATCGACGGACGCTCGATCTCGTACTGGGAAGATCTCTATCGAGCGATCGGCTCCTCGCAGGGTCGACCGCTCCGGCTCACGGTCGTTCGAGACGGCTCGACGCGCGATGTCGAGATCGCGCCGCGCAAGACCACGGTGCGCGATCCCATCTTCAAGGAGCAGCGCGAGGAGTGGGATCTCGGCATCGGCCCGCAGCTCACGCCCCAGATCGGCGCGGTGTCCGCGGGCTCGCCCGCCGAGCGGGCCGGCCTCCGCCCGGGCGACACCGTGATCGGCGTCGCCGGGCAGACGGTCTATTCGCCCGACGAGCTCACGCAGGCGATCCAGAAGCGCGGCGGACAAACCTTCGAGATCGTCGTGCAGCGCGACGGCAAGCCGGTGCCCGTGCAGGTGACCGCGACGACCGTGAAGGAAAAGGGCCCGACCGGACAGGAGACGGAGATCGGGCGCATCGGCGTCGGCATCGTCATGAAGGCCGTGCGATACGAACGCTACAACCCGGTCGCGGCGCTGGGCTACGGCACCGCCAGGACTTGGGAGATGACGGTCCTGACCGCCAAGGGACTCTGGAAGCTCGTGACGATGGAGCTACCGCTGTCGAACCTTGGCGGGCCGATCCAGATCGCCGCGGAGGGCGAGCGCCAGCGGCGGGAGGGCCTGCCCTCGCTCGCGCTCTTCACGGCCGTCATCAGCGTGAATCTCGCGGTGCTGAACCTCCTGCCGGTCCCGATGCTGGACGGCGGACACCTCTTGTTCTTCGTCATCGAGGGGATCCTCGGACGTCCGGTCTCGCTCAGGAAGCGCGAGGCGGCGCAGCAGCTCGGGCTCGTTCTTCTGCTGCTCCTGATGGTCTTTGCGATTTACAATGACCTCGTCCGGATCGACGCTTTCAGAATTTTCAGATAGGACGGCGTGATGATCACACGGCGAAAGACGCGGCAGATCAAGCTGGGCAACCTCGCGGTCGGCGGCGGTGCCCCGATCACCGTGCAGTCGATGACGAAGACCGACACCCGCGACGTGCAGGCGACCCTCCTCGAGATCTGGTCGCTCGAGGCGGCCGGCTGCGACATCGTCCGGTGCGCGGTGCCCGTGAAGGAAGCGGCCGAGAAGCTCGGTGAGATCAAGAAGCAGATCCGCATCCCGCTGGTCGCCGACATCCATTTCAACTACAAGCTCGCGTTGATCGCGCTCGAGCAGGGCGTCGACGGCCTCCGGCTGAATCCCGGCAACATCGGCGGCAAGCAGTTCGTCCAGGAGGTCGTCAACGTCGCCAAGGAGAAGAAGATCCCGATCCGCATCGGGGTCAACGGCGGCTCGCTCGAGAAGGACCTCCTGGCGAAGTACAACGGCCCGACGGCCGAGGGCATGGTCGAGTCGGCGCTGCGCCACATCCAGATCCTCGAGGACTTGAACTACCCCGAGATGAAGATCTCGCTGAAGGCCTCCGATCCGTTGATGATGATCGAGGCCTATCGCATGCTGGCCGACAAGGTCGACTACGCGTTCCATCTCGGCGTCACCGAGGCCGGCACGCCGGGAGTCGGCACGATCAAGTCGGCGATCGGCCTCGGGGCGCTCCTGTCCGAGGGCATCGGCGATACGATCCGCGTCTCGCTTTCGGCGGATCCCGCCGAAGAGGTGCGCGTCGGCATCCAGATCCCCAAGTCGCTCGGCCTGCGCAAGGGCGGCCTCACGTTCGTCTCCTGCCCGTCGTGCGGCCGCGCCGACGTCGATCTGGTCAAGCTCGCGAAGGAAGTCGAGGACGAATTCAAGGGGCTGAACGAGGAGATCCACATCGCCGTGATGGGCTGCGAAGTCAACGGCCCGGGCGAGGCGCGCGCCGCCGACATCGGCGTCGCGGGCGGCCGCGGAATCGGCTTGATCTTCAAGAACGGAGACGTGATTCGCAAGGTGCCGGAGAAGGACATCGTCCAGGCGATGCGCGAAGAAGTCGACAAGTTCATCGCCGAGCGTAAGGCCGCGAAGCCGGCGGCCGTGGAGGCCTAGGGATGGGACAGTACAAGACTCACGTCTTCGTGTGCACGACCGGCGACTCGTGTCCGACTCAGGGCAACGTCGAGCAGTACGTGAAGTTCCTCCGCGACGAATCGGTGAAGGCCGGGCTCAAAGCCGACATCCGGATCAACAAGGCCGGCTGCTTCTCGCAGTGCGGTCACGGCCCGATGATGGTCTTCTACCCCGAGAACGTCTGGTATGGCGGCGTGCAGGAGTCGGACTTGAAGGAGATCTTCGAGTCCCACATCCGCGACGGCAAGCCGGTCGCGCGTCTCGTTTACGACCCCGGCGTCAAGGGCGCCAACAAGAAGCCGGGTTACAAGTAGCAAGGCCCGTCAAGGTTCCCCGGTACCCGCGCGGAGAGCAGCAGGCGTATGCCTCCGCCTTGCCTCCGGTCGCAACACGTGCTAAATTCTTGAAAAAGTGGGCCTAGCCCGCTTTTTTTAGTTTTTGCGTATTGGCGTGGAGGCGTCGAGCGGTCAAGGCCGTCGCGGGGCAGAGGGTCCGGCGGCCCGATGGACTGTAAATTATGGACGACATCGAGAGGACGGCGCTGATCGAGGAAGCGGTGGCGCCGGTGGTGGGCGACCACGGGCTGGAGCTGGTCGACCTCGAGTGGCGTGGGCTCCGGCCCCGGGGGGTGCTGCGGCTCTACGTCGACAAGGCCGGCGGCGTCGGGATCGCCGAGTGCGAGCGGCTCAGCCGGGAGCTCGGCGACGTGCTCGACGCGGCGGCCGTGATCGACGGGGGCTACGACCTCGAGGTCTCGTCCCCCGGGCTCGACCGGCAGCTGAAGAAGGAGCGGGAGTACCGCTGGGCGATTGGCAAGCAGGTTCGCTGCTGGCTCGCCGGCGGCGCGGAGGTCCGAGGGCGGCTGGCGGAGGTGACATCGGACCGATTGGTGCTCGAGCGGGACGGCGAGCGCACCGAGGTCGGCCGGGCGGCCGTCGCGAAGGCGCGATTGGAGGCGGAGGTCCCCTGGCCCCGCAAGGCGTAGAATCACAGCGAGTGAAGGACGGGATGAATCGAGAGCTGATCACCGTCATCGAGCAGATCGGGCGAGAGAAGGGGATCGACAAGGAGATCCTCTTCGAGGCGCTCGAGTCTGCTCTGCTCTCGGCCTCGCGCAAGACGCTCGGCGCCTCGGACAACTGGCGCATGCACATCGACCGGAAGAGCGGCGACCTCAGGGTGTACTGCCGCAAGAAGGTCGTGACGGACGTCGCCGACGACAAGCAGGAGATCAGCCTCACCGACGCCAAGGCGCTCAACGCCGACGCCGAGCTCGACGACGAGCTCGAGCTCGAGCAGGAACGCCCGCCTCAGGACTTCGGGCGGATCGCCGCGCAGACCGCCAAGCAGGTCATCTTACAAAAGGTGCGGGACGCCGAGCGTGAAGGCATCTACTCGGAGTTCGCCGGCAAGGAAGGTCAGATTCTGAGAGGCATCGTGCACCGGATCGAGAAGCGCAACGTGATCCTCGAGATCGGCAAGGCCGAGGCGATCCTGCCCGAGCGGGAGCAGATCCTGGGCGAGCGCTACAACCCGGGCGACCGGATCCGGGCCTTCGTGCTCGAGGTGCGCCGCACGGCCAAAGGCCCGCAGATCTCGCTCTCGCGTACGCACCCGGGCTACCTGGCGCGGCTCTTCCAGACCGAGATCCCGGAGATCCAGGAAGGGATCGTGCTGGTCAAGGCCACCGCACGCGAGGCCGGCGAGCGGGCGAAGGTCGCGGTCGCCTCGACCAAGCGCGACGTCGATCCGATCGGCGCCTGCGTGGGGCTTCGCGGCACGCGGATCCAGGTGATCAGCCGCGAGCTGCGCGGCGAGAAGATCGACATCATCGAGTGGTCGCACGATCCCGCGACATTCGTGGCGCGTGCGCTCTCGCCGGCGAAGGTCTCGTCGGTGACGATCCACGAGGCCGACGCCGAGGGCCAGTCCTCGGCGACGGTGATCGTGCCGGACAACCAGCTCTCGCTGGCCATCGGCAAGAAGGGACAAAACGCGCGCCTGGCGGCGAAGCTGACGGGCATGCGGATCGACATCAAGAGCGAGTCCGAGGTCGAAGCGGAGCGCTCGCCCGGCGAGGCGGTCTCGGTCGAGGATCGCGGGGCCCTCGAGTTGCTGCCCGGCGTCGATGCGACGCTCGCCGAGGTGCTGGTGGCCGCGGGGCTGGGCTCACCCGGCGCGATCGTCAGGGCCGGGCGCGAAAAGCTCGGGCTGGTCCTCGAGGTGGGCGATCGTGCCGATGCGATCTATGCCGCCGCCGAGAAGCTCGTGTCGGCGCATCGCGCGGCACACGAGGCGAAGGCCGCTCCCGCGGCCGGTCAGGCCGACGAGACACCGGGGGACCAGACGCCGGCGTGAAGAGGCTACCGACGCGTACGTGTCTGGGATGCCGGCGGGCGCGGCCGCGGGCGATGCTCGTGCGCCTGGTGCGGCTCCCGGACGGAACGGTCGCCGCCGATTCGGCGGGTCGAGCGGCGGGGCGCGGCGCGTACGTGTGCCCCGAGCCTGTGTGCATCGAGCGCGCGCTGAGCCGCGGCCGCCTCGGCCACGCCTTCCGCAAGCCGAGCGAAGCGTGCCCGGCGCTGGCCGCGGCGGTCATGCGCGCGGCGGGTCGCGACGCAGAGGCGGTGGTTCACGCGAGCGCCGACGAGGTGATGCTGTGCGAGGTGAGCGCCGATTCGGTCGGTGAAGTGGATGTCATCCCGGTGAGAGCGTAGGGAGGTGAGGGGACAGTGGCAGCGGCCAAGATAAAAGTGATCGAGCTCGCCAAGGAGCTCGGCGTGACCAGCAAGGACCTGATGGTCGCGGCCGAGGAAATGGGCCACAAGGGCATTCGGGCCATGAGTCCCCTCGACAGCACGCTCGCCAACGCGCTCCGTGTGAAGCTCGGCAAGGGCCGCGATCTTCCAGAGGCGCCCAAGCCCAAGCGTGTGCCGAAGCCGAAAGTGGCTGAAGAGGGCGCAGACGCCGCGGCGGTCGGCGACGCGGCCGCGAAGAAGGCTGCGTCCCGCCCGAAGAAGGCCAAGACCGAGGACGAGACGCCGGCGGACATCAAGCCGGCCGCGACGATCGTCAAGCCCAAGCCCGCCGACATCGCCGCCGAGCCGCCGCTCATCTCGACGCCGGAGCCCGAGATCGTTCCGGAGCCGACGGTCGTGGCTCCGCCGCCCGAGCCGATCGCACCCAAGCCACCGGTAGCTCCCGCAGCGCCTGTCGCGCCGCCACCCGCACCGGCGGGGCCGAGGCGCCCCGAGCCCAAGATCGTTCCGTTCCGGCCGCTCGAGCGCGGGACACCGCCGCCACCGCGTCCGTCGCGTCACCCAGCGGGCCCGTTCGCGCCGCCGCGAGTCACGGTGTCGCCGGCACGGCCTGCCGCGCCACTACCTCCGCCGCGACCCGCGACGCAGCCGGCCGCGCCGATCGTGAACCGTCCGATCGTCCCGGCGGCGCCGGCTGCGCCCGCGGCGACCGTCGCGCCGCCGCCCATGTCACCGCCTCCCGCGCCGGCTCCGGTTCCGATCGCCCCCGCGGCGGTGGCCCCGGTCGCCGTCGAAGAGCCCCCGGCGGCGCCCGCCGAGGTACGACGCGAGCTCATCCGCGTGCCCGAATCGGTCACGGTGGGAGAGCTGGCCGAGAAGATGCGGCGCAAGTCTGGTGAGGTGATCAAGGCGCTGCTCGAGCTCGGCGTGATGGCCACGGTCAACGAGCTGCTCGATCCGACCGCCGCCAAGCTGGTTGCCGACAAGTTCAACGTCGACGTCGAGATCCGGTCGGTCGAAGGCGACGTGGTCGACGAGGAAGATCTCGATCCAAGTCAGCTCGCGCTGCGTCCGCCCGTCGTCACGGTCATGGGTCACGTCGACCACGGCAAGACGTCCTTGCTCGACGCGATTCGCAAGTCGAAGGTGGCCGAGAAGGAGTTCGGCGGGATCACTCAGCACATCGGCGCCTATCAGGTGCAGACCTCGCACGGCAAGGTCACGTTCCTCGATACCCCGGGTCACGAGGCATTCACCGCGATGCGCGC
>Ga0075423_10000751_pt1 | contig 27132 bp, 22 predicted proteins | sample SoiMethybrSBSTD2_FD_80114 | JGI IMG/M metagenome (GOLD analysis project Ga0075423, IMG submission 80114) | Bulk soil microbial communities from a Populus tree surrounding site in Tennessee, USA - Soil MetaG P. TD hybrid SBSTD2 | ecosystem: Environmental > Terrestrial > Soil > Tree plantation... | reverse complement strand
CGGCGCGTCGGTGCCGCCGAAGTCGACCGTCTTGTCGGAGAACTGGCGGATCCCGCCGCCCGAGCCGATCGACTGGTAGTTGATCTCGACGTTGTCGAACTTCTGGTTGTACGTCAGGATCCAGGTCTGATAAATGATGTTCGGGAACGTCGCGCCCGCGCCGTTCAGGCGCACCTGCCCGGCGAGCCGGACGGTGGGGGCGGCGACGAGGCCGAGCGCTGCTGCGAGCATGAACTTCCGCATTCCGAGACTCCTTAGAAATTGGCCTGCCACGAGAACTTCAACTCGCGCGCCGACTGCGACGCGCCCGTGGCATCCTTATAGAAGTAGAGGTCGAGGCCGGCGCGCAGCTGCACGCTGTTGGCAAAGTATAGGTTCAAGACGGGCGTGATAAGGATGCCCTGGTCGTCGCTCGCGCTGGTGTTCGGGTCAGTATAATCGAGCCGTACGGTGGGCTCCACGATCTTGATGAGCCGCGTGTCCGAGCCGGTCGTGAGGATCCGGTAGGCGCCGACGATATGCACGCCGCGGAACGTGACGATGTTCGTGTCCGCGCTGTTGCGGAGGTTCGCGGTGTTGCGGCCGGTGGTGACGCGGTCCGCCAGCTTGACGTTGTCACCGGTCGCGAAGTCCGCGATCACGTGCAGGCCGGGCCGGAACCCGCCCCACTCGGCGTCGAGCCCGAAGGCGCTGGTCCGCTTGGAGGAGTCGGGGAAGAACGCGATGGTCCCGGTGCAGGTGGAGCAGATCGCGCGGTCGCGCGAGCCGAACGACGCACCGATCTGGAGCTGCGGCTGGTTGTCCTTGTTCAACACCGCCGTACCGGTGGCCCGGGCGAAGAAGCTCTTGGCGTTGTTCACGTCGGTTGCGCTCTCGCGTGACCCCCCCTGGATCCCGCCCTTCACGAAGAAGCGGTGGTCCTTGGTCTCGGCCTCGAGGAACGCGCCGAGGTCGTGCGATGTGTACCCGTTCTGGGTCAGCACGTCGTTGAGCGCTTCCTTGCCCGAGAGCTTGAGCACCCGCAGGCCGCGCTCGATCGACAGCAGGTTGTTCGAGCTGTTGAGCTCGTAGCGCTGAAACGGCGACTTCTCCTGGCCCGCGACGAGCGCGAGGTTGGGCGTGAGGCCGACGCGCAGGAACGCATCACGCATCCGCAGGCTGCCCATCTCGAAGCTCGGCTGGATCACCAGATTGATGTTGTCGCCGAACCGCACGTTGGTCTGGATCCGCAGCCGGCGGATCTCGAAGAGGTTGTTGACGCCGGTCTTGCTGTAGTTGGCAGTCGAATCGCCCGACGAATAGCGGTACTGCAGCTGGATGCGGCCTTGCACCGCGATATTGGGGGCCTGGGCTGCGGCGACACTCGCGACGAGCATCAAGCCGGCTGCCAGCCTTACGACGTGCCGCACGTTGGCTCTCACCTGCGAAGCTCCTGTTGGACGTGGACGGAGGACCGTAACATTCGTGCCTTCGGCGAAGAAAGAGGCACTCCGTCGGTCACGCTCGTGCTGGTGGCGTGTAACGGATCGGTAACGCGGAAGCACGACGACCCCTGGGCGGAACGGGCGGTGTGCCGAGCGCCGCTCCGAGCCGGGCCACGTCCCGGAGCAGCGCCGGCAGTGCCGTCGGGAGCCACTGGTCCAGCAAACGGGCGTACAGCCGCTCCTGCCACGTCGCGGCGAGCCGGGCGAGGGCGAGCGGTCCGGCGCTCGCCGGTATGGGGTGCCGGGGCTTCCGGGTGCCGCGCGCGGCGCCTCCCAGCGCGGCCGCGTGCAGGCGGCGGGCGAGCTCGGCCGCGGCGTCGGCGACCGCCTCGCCCAGGTCGGTCCCCAGCACCTGGACGTCGTGCAGCTCGCCCAGCAGATCCTGCGCTTGCTTCAGCTGCTCGATGAGCGCCGGGGCCCCCGCGGCTCCGGCCACGGCCGCGTCCCCCGGCTCGCCGGCGAGTGGCTCCAGCAGATAGCGCAGCCGCTTCACCGCGATGCGTGCCGTATGGACAGCGTCGGCGTCGCGCGTGGTGCGAGCGGCGTCGAGCTCCTGCTCGACTTCCAGGGTATGCTCGCGCAGGAGCCGGCTGACGGCGGCCGAGTAGTCCGGCCGTCCGCCGGTCGCATCGGTCAGGGGCGCATTGAGGGCGCGACGGAGGCGGCGGTCCAGGTCGCGAAACGTGGCCGGCAGCTCTCGGCGGATCTCTCCATAGGAGACATCGCGCCGCGCCTCGAGCCGGCTGATGAACCACGCCACACCGGGTCGCGCGCGAGCTCCCAGCTCGCCGCGGTGCTGCTCGAGCCAGGCCAGCTGCACCTCCGCCTCGCGCCCGGCTCCGGTCGCCCGGGTGAGATCCCGCAGGCGGCGCTGCAGCTTCTTCGGGACGAGGTCGTGGAGGTCGTCCCGGAAGCTCCGCAGCAGGGTACGCAGCCGTCGCACCGCCACCCGAAAGTCGTGCAACGCCTCATCGTCGTCCGGGTCGCCCAGCCTGCCGGCGGCCAGGCGCGCCTGGTCGAGCAGCGTGATTCCGATCAAGGCCACCGCTTCAGGCACCGGCCGGCGGAGGAGGGCCACCGGGGGTTTAGCGGCCATCGGCGATCCGGCGGAGGTGCTTGGGGCCGAGCAACCAGTCGAGCGTGGCGGCGCCCTTGCCGATGGGACCGGGGAGCTCGAGCAGGCAGGCCGCGCCCTTACGCAGCTCCAGGAACGGCCCGTTGGTGCCGGCCAGCAGGGTGCAGACCAGCCGGCTGAGATCGGGCTCGTGGCCCACGACCGCCACGCTGCCGCGCGCGTGTCGCCCCGCGAGCCAGCCGATGACCCGGTCCACGCCCGTGCCCGGCGCGAGCTCCGGCACCGGCTCCACCGTGAGACCGCCGTAGGCGCCCGCGATGATCTCCGCGGTGTCGAACGCCCGCTTGTAGGGGCTCGCCGCCAGCACGTCGAGCTCGGGGATGAGCGCTTTCAGGCCCAGGGCGGCCTGCTCCATCTTGCGCCGTCCCTCCGACGTGAGGGGCCGGTTCGCGTCGTCCTTGTGCGAGCGCGCGAACGCCTCGCGGTCTTCCGCGATGGCGTGCCGGACGACGAGGAGACGCATCGGCTCAGGCGGGCGCGGGCTCGCCGAGCGGGGTGAGGGGTGCGGGTCGTCGCACGATCGGCACGAAGGGCGGGCGCACCTCCGTGCCCTCGCGCGCGGCTTCGCGCGCGAGGTGCTGAAGGGCGATCTGGGACCGCAAGGGCGCCTCGCCATTGGTGGGGATCCGCCGGCGGTACGTGCCGTCGGCATACAGCTCGCGCACCTTCACGGTGTCGCTGAGGATCGGCTGGATGATGTCGCCGACGATGCGCGCCTGGAGCGCCGCATCTTCGATCGGGAACAGGGTTTCGATCCGCCGCCAGAAGTTGCGCGGCATCCAGTCGGCGCTGGCGAGGAACACCTCGGGATTGCCCCCGTTCTCGAAGTAGAAAATGCGGCTGTGCTCGAGGAACTTGTCGACGATGCTCGTGACCCGGATGGTTTCCGACACCCCCGGCAGCCCGGGACGCAGGCAGCAGATGCCCCGGACCACGAGCTCGATGGCGACGCCGCCCTGGGACGCGCGGTACAGCGCATCGATGACCGACGGCTCGACCAGCGCGTTCATCTTGACGATGATGCGCGCCGCACGGCCCTCGCGCGCATTGCGCTCCTCGCGCTCGATCAGGCCGATGATCTGCTCGCGCAAGCGGACGGGCGCCACCACCAGCTTGCGCCAGCGGTACCCCTCGGCATAGCCCGTGAGCAGGTTGAACAGCGCGCTCGTGTCCTCACCGATATCGGGATGGGCGGTGAACAGACCGAGATCGGTGTACACCCGCGCAGTGGTCGGATTGTAGTTGCCGGTCGAGAGATGGACGTAGCGGCGGATCCCGTCGCCCTCGCGGCGCACCACGAGCGCGGCCTTGCAGTGCGTCTTGAGCCCGACGATGCCGTACACCACGTGCACGCCCGCCCGCTCGAGCGTGCGCGCCCAGGTGATGTTGTTCTGCTCGTCCATGCGCGCCTTGAGCTCGACCAGCGCGGTCACCTGCTTGCCGTTCTGCGCCGCCCGGGCCAGCGCGGAGATGATGGGGCTCGCCCCGCTGGTGCGGTACAGCGTCTGCTTGATGGCCAGGACCTGCGGGTCGTCGGCCGCTCGCTCGATGAAGTCCACCACGCATCCGAACGACTCGTACGGCAGGTGGACCAACACGTCCTGCGAGCGAATGACGTCGAACACGTCACGCCCCTGCGCGAACGGCGGCGCCACGCGGGGCACGAGCGGCTCGTCCTTCAGCGTCGCAAACCCGTCCAGCCGGTGGAGGGCCGTGAGCGCCGTCAGGTCCACCGGGCCCGGCACGCGGTACACGTCGCGTGCCTCGAGGTCGTGCGCCTCGGTCAACATCTCCACGAAGCGTTCGTCGGCGTCGGCGGAGATCTCCAACCGCACGGGGTCGCTGCGCCGACGCTGTCGCAGGCTCTCCTCGATCATCTCGAGCAGGTCCTCCGCGTCCTCTTCCTCGATCGTGAGGTCGGTGTTGCGGGTGACGCGGAACACCGTGTGGCTCACCACGCGGAGCCCGCCGAACAGCTCGCCCAAATGACGCGCGATGATGTCCTCCAGCAAGACACATCGCACCCGCCCCTCGCCGTGAGTCGATACCATCACTACGCGGTCCAGCACGGCGGGGACCTGGACGACGGCAAAGTGGCGCCGCGGCTGCCCGCCGTTCCGGCGCTCGACCACCAGGGCGATGTTGAGGCTCTTGTTGTGGACGTGCGGGAACGGGTGCCCCGGGTCAATGGCGAGTGGCGTGAGCACGGGGGCGATACTGGCGCGGAACAGGGTGTCCACGTGCCGCCGCTCCGCCTCGGTCAGGTCGTCGAGCCGCACCCGCTCCACACCGCCGCCCGCGAGGCCGGGGAGCACCTCGTCGTTCAGGATGCGGTACTGCTCGGCCACGAGCTCGTGGGCCCGACGGTCGATCGCCGCGAGCTGGTCGGCCGGCGCCATGCCGTCGGCGCCGTAGTCCTGCGGCTCCACTCCGGCATACACCTGCTGCTGCAGCCCCGCCACCCGGATCTCGAAGAACTCGTCCAGGTTGGAGCTGAAGATCGCCAGGAACTTGAGCCGCTCGAGCCACGGGTTGGAGGGGTCGGCCGCCTCTTCCAGCACCCGCGCGTTGAACTCGAGCCACGACAGCTCGCGGTTGAGGTAGTGGTCGGGCGGAAACGCCGGCGGCACGCGATCGGGCATGCTCAGCGCCGGGCCTTCGGCCGGGACCACACGAGGTCCAAGTCGCTCTTGAACGCCCGCTCGAACAGGGCGGCCTTCCGCTTGGCGTCTTCCAGCTCGATCGACGGATCGCGGGCGGCGGCCGCATGGATCCGCACCCAACCGTCGCCCATGCGGCAGCGAACGCGCTCGATCACCTGGCCGTGGGTCCGATCGAGGCCGTCGGCCACCCGCAGGATACCGGCGAGTCGCCGGACCAGGCGGCGCTCGCCGCGGTCGAGCCTGGCGAAGTTGGGGTGCGACTTCTTGGGGAATGCGCGGCGGTGGTAGCGCGCCACGTTGGCGATCAGCTCGATTTCACGGGCCGAGAAGCCGCGCAGGTCGCCGTGCATGATCAGGTGGTACGCGTGCTTGTGATGCCGCTCGTGGTTGATCAGGTAACCGATATCGTGCAACAAGGCGGCGGCCCGGAGCACGTCGGCGCCGGCGGGCGGGAGCGCATAAGCGTCCCGCAAGGCGTCGAAGATCTCGACCGCCACGCGCGCGACCTGCTCGCAGTGCCGCTCGTTGGAGCGGCACTTGCGGGCGAACCGGCGCGCCAGCTCCAGGCGGTCCGGCGGCTGGGCCCGACTCGCGGGCGCGACCCCCGTGAGGTCGTCGATCATCGACAGCAGCACGCCGTCGCGGACCCCGCGGTCGTTCACGAGCACGCGCTGGCTGCCGAGCCACCGCGTGAGACGTGCGATCACGGCGACGCCGGCCACGATGATGTCGGCGCGCTGCGGGTTGAGCCCGGCGATCTGGCGGCGGGCGGCGAGCGGCGTCTCGGTCAGCCGTGCCAGCAAGCGCGTGACCTCGGCGCGGCTCAGCTGGTAATCGCGGGCGCCCGTGACCTTGCCGTCCCGCTCGGCCTGGGCCATTTCGGCGAGGTTCGTGAACGTGCCCCCGCTGCCGATCATCACCTCGGCCGCAAACGGCGGCTTCCCGATCGCGTCCTCGATGGTCTGATCGATGGCGCGACGCAGCGCCTTCCAGTGTTTCCGCTTGAGCGGATCGGATTTGCAGTAGCGTTCCGCCAGTCGCACGGCGCCGAGCGGGAGCGACACGACCTGCTCCACGACGCCGCCGGCGGCGAGGATCACTTCGGTACTGCCGCCGCCGATATCGACGATCGCCGTCAGCTGGTCGTCCAGGTCGTAGTGGCGGGTGACGCTGCGGAACGCGAACCGGGCCTCTTCCTCCGCGGGCACGACCTCCAGGCGCACGCGATGGCGGCGCCAGGCCTCGCTCACGAACTCGCGGCCGTTCGCCGCCTCGCGCACCGCGGCGGTGGCGATGGCGCGCAGCTCGGAGACGCCGAAGCCATCCGCGATGGCCTTCATCCGCCCCAGCGCCTGCAGCGACTGCTGCATCGGCGCGTCGCCCAGGCGACCTTCGCGATACAGCCCGCGTCCCAGGCGGGTCATCTCCCGATCCTCGTCCAGCACCCGGTACGTGCCGTCGGGCTGCACTTCGGCGACGACCAGACGCATCGAGTTGGTGCCGATGTCGATGGCGGCGAGACGGGGGAACGCGGACGGCTGTGCGGCAGGCTTCGCCGGCGCGGCGGGTGCCGCCGGAGTCACGCTTGGAGCAGCTGTTGCGGTCACGAGGCAGAGCGGGTGGAGGGTACGGGCTACGTGTCTGTGCTAATCCTATCCCTGCACGGCGCTCACGGAAGGCTCCGATTGTCACAATCGTGCAACGACGGCCGGAACCTCATGTGGCACGGTGGTCTACGCGCTGCGAGGTTGCCCCCACCGAGCGGGCCGGGATGCGGACGCGCGGGGTTCCGGCATGTGCAACGTCGGTTTGGCGCACGTGCAAGGGCGGTCATGGGGTGGCGCGACGTCAGGACGCCCCGCCCGGGTGCGATACTCGAGGCGGCGCGTGTTCTGAACGTAGCCGCCGCAGTCGATGCAATGAATGGACTCCACGTGCTCGCTCCGTTCTCAGTATGCCTTGGTCGCCCTGAAACTGCCGCGGCAAGGGGCTTGGCGCTAGATGCTCGTTGCTTCGTGTTACGCGCGCCGCGCTTCTGGCACGGCGCGCCGGAATCGGTACCCGGCGCCCCGCACGGTCTCGATGCAGCGGCCGGCGGCGCCCAGCTTACGGCGCAGCCGCTGCAGGTGCATGTCCACGGTGCGCGTCTGCACGTCCGGCTGCGCCTGCCACACCGTCTCGAGCAGCTGCGCGCGGCTCTGCACCCGGCCTTCGCGCTCGATCAGGGTGTGGAGCAGCTTGAATTCGGTCGTCGTGAAGTTGACCTCAGCGCCGTCCACGAAGACCCGATGCGCCGCCTTGTCGATCAGGATCGGACCGGCGCTGAGACGGCCGCCGGTGGCGAGCGCCGGTGCCCGGAGCCGGCGCAGGATGGCGCCCACCCGCAGAACCAATTCCGGTGGCGAGAACGGCTTGGAGAGGTAGTCGTCGGCGCCTAGTGCTAGCCCGCGGATGCGGTCGGCCTCGTCGCGGCGGGCGGTGAGCAGCAGGACGCCGATCTCGCGGGTTTCCTCCCGGCGGCGCAGCTCGGCCAGCACATCGAACCCCGAGACGTCGGGCAGCATGAGATCGAGGACGATGAGCGCTGGCTGTTCCTCGCGCGCCGCCTCGAGCGCGTCACGACCTGCGCCGGCCGTGGTGACGCGATATCCGGCCTTCGCGAGGTGGTAGGCGACGAGCGCGGTGATGTCGGGCTCGTCGTCGACCACGAGGATTCGCTGCATCGGGCTATCCGCAGACATGCGTCGGTTCCACCCGCTGACAATACGGCGCGAATGTGACGGTTTTGTCACGGTTTTGACACCACTCGTCAGCGGCAGAGTTAGACCAACCTGTGACGCGCGGACCGTCCCACCGTGATGCGGGGCCGCGACGTTCTACCCGTCCACCAGTCGCGGCTCTTCTCCTCACACACCGAGGATTTCACGATGACCCGTTTTGCGACACCCCTTCTGGCCTTCGCTGCGCTGGTCGCGGGATGCGAGCGCAGCGACACGCCGCCGCTCACCGCACTGCCGCTCGCTCGCACGGCAGCCCCGGCCGGTTTCACCACCAGCGCCACGCCGCAAGCCTACGCCGTCGCGGCGGGCGCCACGGTCACGCCCATCATCACCGTCGGCGACCGGTTGCCGAGCGGCTACGTGTTTGCCCCGATTCCCGACGGCCTGGGCGCCTATGAGGACGGTGAGGATCTGATCGTCTATTCGAACCACGAGCTCACCGCCGTGGGGGTCCGGGACCAAACGGGCGCCCCGCAGTTCCGGAACGCCCGGGTCTCGCGCCTCGTCCTCGATCGCGCCTCGCTGGCCGTCAAGGATGCGACCTACGTACTCGACGGCAGTGAGCAATACGTCCGGCTGTGCTCGGCCTCGTGGGTCGGCGCGGCCGAAGGGTTCCCATCGGGCTTCTTCCTGACCGGCGAGGAATCGAGCGGCGGCGCGCACGACGGCATCCAGCTCGCCATCGGCCGGGACGGGCAGCATCACGAGCTGCCGTGGCTCGGGCGGTACGCACACGAGAACCTGATCGCCATCCCCGGCTTCCCGGGGAAGGTCGTGCTCGCCGGCTTCGATGATACCGCCGGCCGGTCCGAGCTCTACCTCTACGTGGCGGCCTCCGAGGCCGACGTGCTCGCCGGCAGCGGCGCCTTGTACGTGTTCGTGTCGTCGCAGGCAACGCACTCGGGGTTCCTGGCAGAAAATCAGACGATCACCGGCCACTTCGTGGAAGTGCCGAACCCCGCGCCCCTCTCGTCGAGCCAGCTCCAGGCGGTAGTGAATGGTCTCGGCGCGTTCCCGTTCGTCCGCCTGGAGGACGGGGATTACGATCACCGCAACGGAACGCAGGAGGGGGCGCCGGCGATCTACTTCGTGGACACGGGGAGCGAGGGCGTGCGCTGCGGCGCCGTGGCGTGCGACCCCCATGGCTCCATCTATCGTATGGAGTTCGACCAGAACGCTCCGACCGGAGATGCGCGGCTGACGCTGCTGCAACGCTCCCGCGGCGCCGATCTCGATTGGGCATCGCCGGACAACATCGCGTCGGGTAAGAACAGCCTCATGGTGATGGAAGACCCGGCCTACGCCGGCTTCGCCCGCGCGCCGCGAATCTGGAACTTCCACACGTCGGCCGGTGGTGGCTTTGTGGACCGCGGGCGAGCGGTGGTCGAGCTGCCGAACGCCGAATGCGTGGACGCGCTCGGCACCTGCTGGGAATCGAGCGGGATCATCGACGCCGCGGCCTGGCTCGGCGCAGGCACCTGGTTGTTCGATGTCCAGGCGCACACGCTGCCGGTGCCGGCGCTTGGTCTGGTGAATGAAGGGGGTCAGCTGCTCGCGCTGCGGCTACCGGGAAGCTGAAACCAGGGACTAGCGCAGGAGGTGGGTCGCGGCGATGGCACCGCCGAGACCCACCACCACGCCCCCGAGCACGTCACTCACGTGGTGCACGCGCAGCGCGACGCGAGAATAGGCGACCAGCGCGGCGAGCGGCAGGACGACGGGACCGGCGGCGGGGTGTGCGAGGGCGACGGTGACCGCCACGGCCGTCGCCGCTGTGGCGTGCCCGGAAGGGAAAGAGTGCAGATCGGGCAGATCGACGAGCGCGAGCGGGCGTCCGCTGGCGTCGCAGGGGCGTGCCCGTGCCACGGCTCGCTTCAACAGCTGCACCAAGACATGCGACCCGGCGTTGGCGAGCAGGGCGGTCAGGCCGAGCCGCGGCTCTCCGAGCGCGACCAGTACGAGCCCGACCGCGAGCGTCGCTCGCGCGCCGCCGAGGTGCGTGATCCAGCGCATCACGCGGGCACTGGCGCGCGACGGTTTGCCGGGGCGAACGCCTCGGTCAGCGGCCGGCCCTCGTACTCGCCGGGCACGGGGAGGCCGAACCACCACAACACCGTCGCCGGTATGTCGAGCAGGGAGATCCAGCGGGTGAGCTGGTGCCGCCGCGTTACCCCGGGGCCCGCGAGGATCAGGGGGATGTGATCGTTGACGGCATGCGGCTCGTTGTGCTCGTTCGCGGTCACGCCCCCACCGCCATGGTCCGCGGTGATGATGAAGACGGCTTCGTCGGTCCAGCCCGACAGGAGCCCCACTCCCGCGTCCACTTGCGCGGCCGCCTCGAGGTAGGGCTCCGACATCCAGCCGTGGGCGTGGCCGGCGCGATCGCAGTCCGGGAGGTACACGAACAGCAGGCCGTCTTCGCGCTGCGACAAGAGCCGTTGCGCGGCAGCGGCGGTGTCCCAGGCGCGCGAGCCCTTGGCGACCAGTCGTCGGGCGCCAGCCGTCGACGCGAGCGCCCACGCCACGGGCAGCGCGGCCGGCCCGAGATCCGCGGTGACGATGTCGGTCGGGATGCCGGCGCGCGCCAGCACGCGCGACACCGGCCGGATGGTGCGGAGCCGCGGCAGAAACCCGAGCCCGGGCTCGATGAGGCGGTGCGTCTCCGGCCCGACGCCGGTGGCGAGCGACGCGAGCGCCGCCACCGTGGCGCTGGGCCGCACCGTCCGGGCGCGCCGGGCGAGTGTGTAGACCCGGCCGAGGGCGTCGAGCGACGGCATCACACTGGGCGAAACGGCGTCGGGCCGGAGGCCGTCGGCGAGAACGATCACTAGGCGGCGCACGGCGTGCTCCGGGGCGTTTGGGCGGCAGCGGTCAGCGTGGTGTAGCAGTCGAGCAGCTCGGCGTTCTCGCGCGCCACGTCGCGGCTCAGGGCGTAGTCGCGGGCGGCGGCCGCGAGGGCGAACCGGGCGGCGGGATCGTTCGCGAGCGCCACAATCGCATCGCTGTAGCCGCGCGGCTCGTGAGCCGCCACGAGCAGCCCCGTGGTGCCGGCCTGGATGCTCTCCCGGAACCCCCCCGCATCGGCCGCGATCACGGCCGAGCCCGACGCCATGGCCTCGAGCGCCACCAGCCCACAGGTCTCGGTGTGCGACGGGAACACGCTCACGTCGGCGCTGGCGTACAGCGTGGCGAGATCTTCCCGAGGCAGGAACCCGAGCTGTCGGACGAACGGCAGGCGGGCCGCGATGCGCCGCGCTTCAGGGCCTTCTCCGGCGACGACGAACGTGGCGCGCTGGCCCAGCGCGTCGTGCGCCTGCCGCCACGCCTCGATCAGCACCCCCAGGTTCTTCTCGTGCGCGAGGCGGCCGACATGCAGCACGATCATCGTATCGTCCCCACCCGCGAGCCAGCGCCGCCAGGACCGGTTACGCCAGCCGGGGTGGAAGAAATGCGGGTCGACCCCGCGTCCCCAGAGAGCCGCATGCGAGAGCCCGCCCCGGACCAGATCGTCCCGAACCGCTTGCCCCGGGGTGAAGGTCACGCGGGCCGGGCGGTGAAACCAGCGCAGCCAACGCCACACCAGCGGCTCGAGGAATCCGACGCCGTAGTGGCGGCTGTATTCCGGGAAGTTCGTGTGATAGGTGGTAACCAGCGGCACTCCCTGGCGCAGCGCCCAGCGACGCCCCGCGAGCCCGAGGGCGCCCTCGGTGTGCACGTGCACCACGTCCGGCGGCGCCGCGTCGAAGAACTCGGCGACCTGCCGCAGCGGCGGCAGGGACATGCGGATGTCCGGGTACAGCGGGAACGCGAGCGATGGGATGCGCAGCTCGCGTGGGTCCGCCGCCGTGGCCGTGCGGGGATACTGGGGGGCAACGACCAGCGCCTCGTGGCCCTGCGCGCGCAGCAGCGAAACGATGCGGCGGACCACTGTCGTCACCCCGTTGACCTGTGGGGTGTAGGTATCGGACACCAACCCGATGCGCACGCGACCACGATGCGCGCGCGTGGTCAAGCCCCGGTGACGACGATGTGACGGATTGGTAACGCCTGATCAGGCCGCTACTTCTGCCTCGGGAAAGAACATCCGGATGGTCGTGCCCTTACCGAGGGTGCTGTGCGCCTCCACGCGACCGCCGTGCGCCTCCACCAGGTGCTTCACGATGGCAAGGCCGAGTCCGGTGCCGCCCTCTTCACGCGAGCGGCCGGGATCGGCCCGGTAGAAGCGCTCGAAGATGCGGGGCAGGTGCTCGGGGGCGATCCCCGAGCCGGTGTCGGCGACGGACACGGTCACACCGCCGGGAGCGGGCTCGAGCGAGACGGTGATGCGGCCGCCGGGAGGTGTGTGGCGCAGCGCGTTGTCGAACAGGTTGGTCAGCACCTGCCGCAACGCCTCCAAATCAGCCGTGACAAAGCGGTTCCCCAGCGCCGGCGTGAACTGAATCCGCCGCTCGTGCGCCCGGTCGGCGAACGCGGCCCACGCCTCGTCGGCGAGCGCTCGCACATCCACGCGCTCCGGATCGGGCTGCCAGCGCCCCGACTCGATGCGCGACAGGTCCAGGAGATCGTCCACCAGCCGGTGCATGCGGCGCGCGTTGCTCAAGATGGGCCGGGCGAACCGCTCGGTCTGGGTCCCCGGGGTGGCCTCGAGCGCGAGTGTTTCCGCGTACCCCGCGATGGATGTGAGCGGCGTCTTGAGCTCGTGGGACACGTTGGCGACGAAGTCACGGCGCACGGCCTCCAGGCGTCGCAGGTCGGTCACGTCGCGGATTACCAGCAGTCCACCCCCGTTCGGCAGCGCGCGGCCGGTGACGAGCAGCGTGCGCCCGCCGCGCTCGAGCTCATGCGGCTCGGCCTCGTACCCGGCGACCACCGTCGCCACCAGGTCGCGCGCGGCTTTCTCGTGGAACAGCTCGGCGAGCGCGGGAAACGGATCGTCCGGCCCGTATCCCAGGAGGCGTCGGGCCGCCCGGTTGAGAGTGACGATCGTGCCACGGGCGTCCGCCGCCACCACGCCGTCCGCCATGGTCTCGATCAGCGTCTCGGTTTCCTCGCGCTCGCGCACCAGGTCGGTGAAGCGCTGGTCGAGCTGCTGGTGCATGGCGCGCAGCGCGACGATGTGCTGGGCGACCTCGGGCACGCTCGAGTCGGGAAACGCCGGCCGCCCGCCGTCGGCAATCGCGCGAGCGGCGCCGCCCAGCTGCACGAGCGGCTTGGCGACCTCCCGGGACAGCAGCCAGGCCAACGCTCCGGCGGCGAGGAGCGCGGCCAACCCCGCGAGCGCCACCGTGCTCTGCACCGCGCCCACCTGCGCGTCCACGGCGGCGAGGGTGGTGGAGACCCGGACCACCGCGAGCCCGGACCGGCCGCCGGGCACCGCGACATACATGCGTCGCTCGTTGGTGGACGCACTGAGCCGCTCGGCGCGGCCGACGCCCGTGGACAACGCCTGCTGAACCTCGGAACGCAGCAGGTGGTTCTCGAGACGTTCCAACGAAGCCCGGTCGAACTCGGTGTCGCCTCGGACCGTGCCCTTGGCGTCGATGAGCGTCACCCGTTGACCGATGCGCGCGCCGAGCTCGCGAGCGAACTCGGGCCAGCGCAGCGAGTCGGCCGGAAGGAGACCAGCGACCAGTCGGGCTTCGCGCTCGAGACCGTGCGCGATCTCGTCCTCGAGGTAGTGCCGCAGCAGCCGGTCGGCGGCGATAGCGAGCCCGCCTACGGCGGCGGCCACGACCAGGCTCGTGGTGACGAACAGCCGCGTGGCGAGCTTCACGGGCGCCTGCGGCCGCGCAGCTCGGCGGACGGGCGGCGGAACCGGTAGCCCGCGCCCCGCACGGTTTCGATGCAGCCGCCCGCCTTGCCGAGCTTCTGGCGCAGTCGCTGCACGTGCATGTCCACGGTGCGCGTCTGGATGTCGGGATGCGCCTGCCAGACCGTTTCGAGCAGCTGGGCGCGGCTCTGCACGCGCCCTTCGCGCTCGATCAGGGTGCGCAGCAGCTTGAACTCGGTGGCGGTGAGCTCGATTTCCGACGCCCCGACCGTCACGCGGTGCGCGCTCCGATCCAGCGCGATCGGCCCGGCCGTCACGACGCCCCCGGCGGCGACGGCCGGCGCCGCCAGCCGGCGCAGTACCGCGCCGACGCGGAGGACCAGCTCGTGGGGCGAGAACGGCTTCGGGAGGTAGTCGTCGGCGCCCAGCGAAAGGCCCTTGATGCGGTCCGGCTCGTCCTTGCGCGCGGTGAGCAGGATGACGCCCAGGTCCTTTGTTTCCTCGCGCCGGCGCAGCTCGGCGAGCACATCGTAGCCCGACGTCCCGGGCAGCATCAGGTCGAGCACGACCAGGTCGGGCCGTTCCTCCCGCGCCGTACGCAGCGCGTCGCGCCCGTTCGCCGCCGTGATGACCCGGTAGCCCGCCTTGGCGAGGTGGTAGGCGACGAGCGCCGTGATATCGGGCTCGTCGTCGACGACCAGAACGCGGTGGCTCTCAGATTCCGTCATAAGCGGTCGTCCAAGGTAGCGCAACGCGCTCGCCCTTCGCAATTTTCAGCGCACTATGCATCTGCTCCTGGCGCTGCTGACCGTCCAACAGCCCGTTCCCCCGCCCGCGTCCCCCGTTTCCGATACCGCACACGTCGTGATCGTCGCCACGACGGACGTCCACGGCCGCGTGCTCGGCTGGGACTACGTGCGGGACGCCGCCGCGCCGGGGGGGCTGGCGCGCGCCGCGACCGTGATCGAGACGCTGCGAGCCCAGTATCCGGAGCAGGTCGTCCTGGTGGATGCGGGTGACCTGATCGAAGGGAACCTGTTCGCCGCGTACTTCGCCGCGCGCGATTCTCAGCGCCCCCACCCGGTGGTGGATGCGCTCAACGCGATGCAATACGACGCCGCCACTCCGGGGAACCACGAGTTCGACTTCGGGGCCGCCGTGCTGGCGCGCGCCATCGGGGACGCCACCTACCACTACGTCTCCGCCAACATCTTCAAGGGTGCGAGCGACACGCTGGTGTATCCGTCCCACGTCGTCGTCACGCGCGCGGGGGTGAAGATCGGGATCACCGGCCTCACGACCCCCGGCGTGATGGTGTGGGACCGGAGCCGGCTGAGCGGTCGCATCCGGGTGCAGCCGATCCCCGAGGCCGCACCGCTCGCCCTGCGCCGCCTCGATCTCGCCGGCGTCGACCTCAAGGTCGTGTTGATCCACAGTGGCCTCAACGAGCCGTCGTCCTACGACACGGCCGGCGTGGGCGCGGAAAACGCCGCGCTCGGGCTCGCGAGCATCCCGCTCCCCGCACCCCGTCCCGATCTCGTGATCGTGGGGCACAGCCACAAGGAAATGCGCGACTACGTCGTGAACGGTGTGCACTTCGTCCAGCCGCGGAACTTCGCGCTCAGTCTCGCGGTGGTGCACGTCTCGTTCGTGAAGGAAGCGAGTGGCTACCGGGTGGTTGCGATGCGCCCGGAGCTGATCCCGCTCGCGACGGTGGCCGAGCAGCCGCAGTTCGTGCGGCGCTTCACCGCGGCGCACGAGCGCGCCCGGGCCTGGGGGGCGACGCCGCTCGGCTCCGCGAGTCCGGGCTTCTCCGCGCGCTACGGGCGGGCGGAGGATACGCCGCTCCTGGATTTCATCAACGAGGTGCAGCGTCGTCGGGCCGGCGCCGATCTCTCGGCCACCGCCGACTTCGACCTGGGCGCGGGCCTTCCGGAAGGTGAGGTGCGGGAACGCGACGTGGCGGGGATCTATCCCTACGAGAACACCCTGCGGGCGGTCCGCATCTCCGGGAGCCAGCTCAAGGCCTATCTGGAGCAGGCGGCCCGCTACTTCCGCACCTACCAGCCGGGTGCGCCGCTGATCAACGACAGCATGCCAGGGTTCAACTTCGACGTGGTGAGCGGTGCGACCTACACCATCGACCTGACGCAGCGCCCGGGGCAGCGCATCCGCGGGCTCGCGTTTCGCGGCCGCGCCGTCGCCCCGACGGACAGCTTCACCCTGGCGCTGAACAGCTACCGCCAATCGGGTGGCGGCGGCTACACCATGCTCCAGGGGGCGCGCGTGGTGTACGACCGGGGCGAGTCCATCCGAGACCTGCTCGCCGAGGACATCCGGACGCGGCGGTACGTGACCGTGCAGGGTGTGTATGCGCCCAGCTGGTCGGTGGCGCCCGCCGAAGCCCACGCGGCCCTGCGCCAGGCCTTCACGCCGTCGGTGGCCGCCGTGGTACGGCCCGACAGCACGCTGCTGCGGGTGCTGGCGATCAATGACTTCCACGGGGCGCTCGAGTCGCAGGTGTGGCCCTGGTCCGCGGGGCGGCCGGTGGGCGGGGCGGCGGCGCTCAAGCCGTGGCTCGACAGCCTGGCCCGCGTCTGCTTCTGCACCAGCATCCGGCTCGACGCCGGCGACGAGATGCAGGGAACGCCGGTCTCCAACTTCAATTTCGGCCGGCCCGCGATCGCCGCCCTGAACGCGCTGGCGATCGACGCGGCGGCGATCGGCAACCACGAGTTCGACTGGACGGTGGACACGCTGCGGGCCCGGATGGCCGAGGCGCGCTACCGTTTCGTCGCGGCGAACATCACCGATTCGGCGGGCACCGCCCGGCCGGACTGGGCGGAGCCGTTCACCGTGATCGAGCGCGGTGGCGTGCGCGTCGCGGTGATCGGGCTTGCCCTGCCAGCCACGCCCGAGACCACGTCCCCCAAGAATGTGCGCGGGCTGGCCTTCGGCGACGGCGCGCGCGCGCTGCGCCGGGTGCTGCCGCAGGCGCGCGCCGCGGGCGACTACGTGATCGTCGTGGCGCACGTGGGCGCGTTCTGCGACGGCGACGCGGCGGCCGCGCCGCTCGGGCCCACCGCCTGTCACGGCGAAATCGTCGACCTGGCCCGCGGCCTCGACTCCGGCTCCGTGGACCTGATCGTGAGCGGGCACACCCACTCGCTCGTCAACACCGTGGTCAACGGGATTCCCATCGTGCAGGCGCGGTCGTCCGGGGCCGGGATCGCCGTGGTGGACTTCGTGCGGGTGAGTGGGGCGGCCGGTGTACGGCGGGAGGCGCGGGCGCGCATCGACACGCCGTACGCGGACCGGATCCGTCTGGACCCTGCGCTGGTGGACGCCCTGCGCTTGAGCCGGCTATCCGTCTCCACCATCACCGAGCGGCCCGTGGCACGGTTCGGGACCGAGCTGCGACGCACGGGCGACGAATACGGGCTGGGCCGGCTCATCGCCGACGCGCAACGCAACGTCGCCAAGGCCGACGTCGCCCTCGTCAATAATGGCGGCATCCGCGCGGATGTCGCGGCCGGACTCGCGACCTACGGTGACCTGTACCGGGTCGAGCCGTTTCAGAACCGCCTCATGCGCCTCGCGGTGTCCGGCAAGGTGCTGAAGCAGGCGCTCGAGCACGCGCTGACGGGCGACGGTCCGAATGCGCACGTCGCCGGGATTGTGGTGTGGTACGACGCCGGCAAACGCGCCGGCCGGCGCATCAAGCGGCTGCAGCTCGTGAACGGCAAAGGGGTGGACGACGGCCGGACCTACACGCTGGCCGTGGGTGATTTTCTCGCGGCCGGCGGCAGCGGCTACACGATGCTCGTAGGCGCGCCCTCGGGAGAGGTGGGCGTCACCGACTTGGACGCGCTGATCCAGTACCTCGGGGTGCTGCGCCAACCGATCGCCGCTCCGGACGACCGGCGGTTCTATCGACAGGGAGGCGGGCGCTGATTCGCGTCTTCGTGAACGAGCGACCGGTGAGCGTGGCGGCGGGGGCCAGCGTGCGCGACGCCGTGGAGGTGCTCGACCGCGAGCTGGCCGACCTGGTGGGACGCGGTGTGGCCTACGTGACCGACGGCGTCGGCCGACCGGTGGACGCGGGGGATCCGGTGGGCGAGGGTGGCGCCATTTTCCGGGTGGTGGTGAGCGCCCGGCAGGGCCAGCCGCGGCTCACTAAGGAAATGCTGCGCCGCTGGCCGAAAGCGGAGCTGCACGTTCATCTGGACGGCTGTCTCCGCCCCGCGACGATGCTCGAGCTGGCGCGGGCGCAGGGGATCCGGCTCCCGGCAGATACCCCCGAAGGCCTGGCCCAGGCGCTCTACGTGAAGCACGCCAAGAGCCTGGAGGAGTACCTCACCAAGTACGAGATCACGCTGTCGGTCATGCAGACGGCGGCGGCGCTCGAGCGGATCGCCTACGAGTTCGTGCTGGACGCGGCCGCGGACGGGCTCCGCTATGTGGAAGTGCGCTACTCGCCGCTGTTGCACCGGCCCGCGCTCACCCTGGCCCAGGCGATCGAGGCGCCGCTCGCCGGGATCAAGCGTGGGGAAGCGGAGACGGGCACCAAGGTCGGGCTGATCGTGTGCGGCATCCGCACACGGGCCCCGGCGGAGTCGCTGGAGCTGGCGCGCGCCGCGGCGGGCTACCGGACCGCGGGCGTCGTGGCGTTCGACCTGGCCGGCGCCGAGCGCGGCCACCCGGCGGGCGACCATGCCGCGGCGTTCGCGTACGCGGCGCAGCATGCCATGGCCTGCACCTGTCACGCCGGGGAAGGGGATGGTCCGGAGTCCATCCGCCAGGCGCTGGATCAGTGCGGGGCCCAGCGGATCGGCCACGGGACTCGACTGGGGGAAGATCCCGCGCTGCTCCAGGACGTGATCCAGCGCAAGATCCCGCTCGAGATGTGCCTCACGTCGAACCTGCACACCCACACGGTCGCCACACTCGCCGAGCATCCGTTCAAGCGTTATCTCGACCAGGGCGTGGTCGTCACGCTGAACACCGACGGCAGGCTGGTGGACGGCATCTCGCTCACCGACGAGTATTTCGTCGCCCAGAGCACGTTGGGCCTGACCAAGCCGGACCTCGCACGGGTGGTGCTCAACGCGTGCGAGAGCGCATTTCTCCCTGAGTTCGAGAAGGTGGCGTTGGTTTCGCGTGTGCAGAGCGAATTGGAGGCTCTCTGATGTCGCTGCGCCGTACCATCTTCGCCTGCGGCGTCACGTTTGTGTGCGCGCTCGCGGTGTTCACGCTGCCGCGCTTCGTGTGGAACACCGTCCAGGGAGCCGTGCGCCAGCAGCCCACCGCCGACACGACGCAGCCAGCTGCACCCGCCGCCGCGCCGCAGGCACCGCCGGCCGCGCCGCGCTCGATCCCGCAGCGTCTCACCGGGATCTTCGGGATCGCGCTGATTCTGGGCATCGGCATCGCGCTGTCGCGCAACCGTCGAGCCATCAGCTGGCAGGTCGTGGCATGGGGCGTGAGCCTCCAACTCGCCTTCGCCGTCTTCGTACTCCTGGTACCGCTCGGGCAACGGCTGTTTCGCACGCTCGGTGACGCCATCACCAAGATTCTGAGCTTTTCGTACGTCGGATCCGAGTTCGTGTTCGGCGAGGTCGGAAGGCAGCATTCGAGTCTCGGCTTGATTTTCGCCTTTCAGGTTCTCCCCGCCATCATTTTCGTCTCGGCGCTGTTCGCGATCCTCTACTACCTGGGCGTGATGCAGGTCGTGGTCAAGGCGTTCGCCGTACTGATGAACAAGGTCATGCGTGCCAGCGGCGCCGAAAGCCTGAACGTCGCCGCCTCCATCTTCATGGGCCAAACCGAGGCGCCGCTCACGATCCGCCCGTTTCTCCCGAGCATGACCCGCTCCGAGCTGATGACGGTCATGACGGCGGGGATGGCGCACGTCTCGGGGTCCATCATGGCCGCCTATATCGCGATGGGGATCGAGGCGCGGCACCTGCTTACCGCGGTGATCATGACGGCGCCCGGCACCATCATGATGGCAAAGATTCTCGAGCCCGAAACCGAAACGCCGCAGACGCTCGGCGGCGTGCGGGTCGAGATTCCGCGTACCGACGTGAACATCGTTGACGCGGCGGCGCGCGGCACCACCGACGGGCTGCACCTGATGCTCAACGTCATCGCTATGCTCGTGTCGTTCGTCGCCCTCGTCGCCCTGCTCAACGGCGCATTCGGCTGGGTGCACGGCTATCTCGCCTGGTTTCCGGAAAGCATCCAAACGGTTCTGGGCTGGGTCTTCCGGCCGATCGCGTTCGCGATGGGCGTGCCGTGGCACGACTCCGGTACCATCGGGGGCCTGCTGGGCACCCGCATGGTGCTGAACGAGTTTCTCGCCTATGCACAGCTCGGGCCGATGAAGGCGCAGCTCGATCCCGTATCGTTCACCATCGCGACGTTCGCACTGTGTGGCTTCGCGAACATCAGCTCGGTGGGCATCCAGATCGGCGGCATCGGCGCGCTCGTCCCGGACCGCAAGCACGACCTCGCCCGGCTCGGGTTTCGGGCGATGATCGCGGGCACGCTGGCGAACTTCTTGTCGGCGACGCTGGCGGGGATGCTGCTGTGAGCAAAGAGGAGCGGGGAGCGGGGAGCGGTACCGTCCGCGCGGCCGCGGATGTCGTCGCGCAATGTCTGGGCAAGCTCAAGCCACGCGCGGCGATCGTGCTCGGCTCGGGCCTCGCCGGCGTGGCCGACGCGGTGCGCGACGCCGTGCGCATTCCCTACAAGGAGATCCCGGGCTTCCCCGAGCCCGGCGCCCCGGGCCACAAGGGCGAGCTGGTCGGCGGAACGCTCGAGGGCGTGCCGGTCGTCGTGCAGAGCGGCCGCTTTCATTTGTATGAAGGTCATGCTCCCGAAGTCGCCGCGCTCCCCACGCGGGTGTTCACCCACCTCGGCGCCACCACCCTCGTGGTCACCAACGCGGCGGGCGGCATTCGCCATACGTTTCGCCCGCCCACGCTGATGCTGATCGCGGATCACATCAACCTGATGTTCAGGAACCCGCTCGTGGGTCCGGTGGCGCAGGGGGACGAGCGCTTCCCCGACATGAGCGATCCCTACGACCCGGCGCTGCGCCAGCTCGCGCGCGACGTGGCGCGCACCGAGCGGATCCCGCTGGAAGAGGGCGTGTACGCCGCGCTGCTCGGGCCGTCGTTCGAGACGCCCGCGGAGATCCGCATGCTCCAGCGGCTCGGGGCCGATGCCGTGGGGATGTCCACGGTGCCGGAAGTGATCGCGGCGCGCGCCCGCGGCGTGCGCTGTCTCGGGTTCTCGAGCATTACGAACGTGGCCGCCGGGCTGTCGGCGCAAAAGCTGTCGCATTTGGAAGTGCTCGAGGCGGGGAAGCAGGTCGCGGGTCAGTTGGAACAGCTCATCCGGGGGGTGCTGCGGCGCCTGTAGTGCCGGTGGAGTCCATCGGGGCATGGACCGCCACCGCTGACCCCTCGGCGAACACCACGCCCATCGGCTGGGCGCGATTCAGGAACTCCCACTGCGCTCCGTAGAGCGACCCAAAGTCGAGACGGTAATCGACGGTGCGGACATCCCGGACCGCCCACGCGGGATGCGCGACGCGGAATACTCCCAGCCTGCCGTCCGGCCGCGTGCGGCAAGCGAAGCCGCGCTCGATGAAGTAGTGCTCCGACGAGTCGAGGGGCGGTACCTGGGCGGCGCGCGAGCCGGTCACGCTCACGTGCCAGCCGAACGCCGCGGGCCCCACCCCATACTCCGCACGCACCTCGCCGTGCAGGTCGACCACCCGGCTGCGGATCGGCGTGGGCCAGAACGGCTCGCCGTACCGCAGCCGGCCCACCGCGGCGATCAGCCGACTCGACACGAATTGACGGACGAACCAGACACCGGGCTCGTCCGCCACGCGGACGTAGGTGCGGAAGTTGACCTGCGGATGGGCCGTGAAGCCCGGGATGCGCCAGCCCTTGATGCGCACGTCGTGCATCTGCAACGCGACCAGACTCACGTGCGTCCGGCCGTTCCAGCGGTCGGGCTCGACCCCCGGCGGGATCGAGCGCCGGATCAGCTCTTCCGGGGCCTCGAAGGTGAGGAGAACGATGTGTGACCAGCGCGCGGCCAGAAACGGACGAGGCGTCACTTGTGATCGTGGTTGGGATCGCTACTAATATGGCGTCCCGACCCGGAGTGATCGATGACGAGCCCCGTGACTCCTGAAGGGCGCATGCGCAGCGCCAAGATCATCCACGGCGCATTGATGGCGGGCGTCACGCTGTTCTTGCTGGTGACTGCGTGGGTACATCGCGTCTCGGAAGCGCCTGCCGTCCCTGTGGGAGGCCCGCTGCTGGCGTATGTGGGACTCGGCATCCTCGCTGCCGGGCTCCTCGCGCTGCGGTTTCTTCCGGGGCCCGATCCCGCGCCCGCGCCGGGGCAGACCGCCGACCAATGGTGGATGACCAGTCAGGCGCGGCTCATCGTACGCTGGGCAGTGGTGGAAGGTGGGTGCCTGGTCAATGCGGTATTGTGGTTCATGAGCCGCGACCGCGGCTCGCTGGTGGCTGCCCTTGCGGGTCTGGCCGTCCTGTTCACGCTGCGACCGAGTCGCTACCTGGAGTAGGCTAGAGCCCATCCATCGGCGGTCGCGGCGGCGCCGGTACGAAGTGGTTGAGCGGCCCGTGTCCTCGACCCAGCCCGGGTGCGGCGGCGATCGCCCGATGCACGAAGTCGAGCGCGTCCTGCACGGCGCGGTCCAGCGGGCGGCCGAGCGCCAGACCCGCGGCGACGGCGGCGGAGAGCGTACAGCCCGTGCCGTGCGTCGACGTCGTCTCGAGGCGCGGCCGGGAGAAGCGTCGGGCGACGCCATGGGCGACCAGGACGTCCACTACTTCTTCGCCGGCGAGGTGACCACCCTTCACGAGGGCCGCCTTGGCTCCCAGATCCACGAGCGCCCGGCCAGCGCGCTCCATATCGTCGGGGGTGCGGACGCTCCCGCCCACCAGCGCCGCTGCTTCGTCGAGGTTCGGGGTGACCAGCGCGGCGAGCGGCACCAGGCGCCGCACGACGAGCCGCTCGGCATCGCGGTCGAGCAGACGATCACCCGACGTCGCGACCATCACGGGATCGAGTACGTAATTCGGGAGCCTGCGCCGCGCGATGCCGTCGGCCACTGCTTCGACCAGCGAGGCGGAGCCGAGCATGCCCGACTTCACCGCGCCGGGCGAGAGGTCGTCGGCGACCGCGTCGAGCTGGCGAATCACCAGCTCGACCGAGACCGGCTCCCACGCCCGCACCCCGATGGTGTTCTGGGCCGTCACCGCGGTGATGACGCTGGTGCCGAACACGCCGAACTGGTGGAACGTCTTCAGGTCGGCCTGGATGCCGGCGCCGCCGCCCGAGTCCGATCCCGCGATGGTGAGGGCGATTTTCACGTAGCGCCCGTCCCACGCTTCTTCGCATATTGGATGCTCGGCCGCGGCCGGGAATGCTCGAGGAGACCCATCGCCAGTAATCTGTCATCGACGATCCGTGATCTCCAACGCCGCAAGGCGCGCGGCCGGCGCGGCCTCGCGCTGATCGAGGGCGTACGGCTGGTGGAGGAGGCACTCGCCGCCCGCGTCGCGTTCAAAGGGGCCGTGGTCGCCCCCGACCTGGCACGCACCGCGCGCGGCACGGCGCTTGTGGCGGAGCTGCAGAGCCACGCTGTCGCGGTGGAGGAGATCGGCGCGCGCGTGTTCGCGCAGCTCGCCGACACCGAGTCGCCGCAGGGGATCATCGCCGTCGTCGAGCCGCGGCGCTGGACCGCGAACGACTTCGCGCCGGCCCCGGGCGCGGTGGCGCTCGTGATCGACGGCGTGCAGGATCCCGGGAACGTCGGCACGCTGATCCGGACCGCCCACGCGCTCGGGGCCGCGGGCACGGTGGTGCTGCGGGGCACGGCCGACCCGACGAGCCCCAAGGCGTTGCGCGCGGCCATGGGAGCTACCTTCCGTCACCCCGTCGTGTCGCTGGACGACAACGGCTTCATCGCGTGGGCGAAGAAACATGGCGTGACCTTGTGGGCGAGCGCCGCGGATGGCGTGCCCCTGCATCGGGCGCTCGAGCGGGGACAGGGAAAGGGAGCAGCGGGACGGATGGATGGACCCATTGCCGTGATCGTCGGAAACGAAGGGGCGGGCATCCGCCCGCAGCTCAACGCCGTCGCCGCGCAGCGCGTGGCGATCCCGCTGGCCCAAGGCGCCGAGTCGCTCAACGTCGCGGTCGCGGCGGGTATCCTGCTCTACGAGGTGACGCGTGGCCGTTGATCCGATCCTGCTCGTCGGCGCCGGACTCCTGGGGCTCTGTGTCGGGAGCTTCCTCAACGTTTGCATTCTCCGGCTCGCCAAGGAGGATAAGAAGCAACGCTCGCTGTTCCACCCGCCGTCGACCTGCCCCCGTTGCGGGCACCGCATCGGGTGGCGTGACAACGTGCCGGTGGTCTCATGGCTCGTGCTGCGGGGCCGATGTCGCTGGTGCGGGCAGCCGATCTCCATGCAGTACCCCATCATCGAGGCGGTCGTGGCGGTCATGTGGATCGCCGCCATGCTGGCCTACGGGCCGACAGCCCGCTTCGTCGAAGCCGCGGTGCTCGGCACCATCCTCCTCGGTATCGCCATCACCGACGCGCGTCATTACCTCATTCCCGACGAGTACAACTGGACCGGGCTTATCCTCGGGCTCGGCCTGTCGCTGACGGCGGGGGTCCCGGGCTTCATCGAAGGCGTGCTCGGTGCCGCCACCGGTTTCGCGCTGCTGTACGCCGTCGGCTTGGTGGGGGGGTGGGTGTTCAAAGAAGAAGCGATGGGCGGTGGCGACATCAAGATGATGGCGATGGTGGGGGCGTTCGTGGGCTGGAAAGGCGTCCTGTTGACGATATTCGCGGGCGCGCTGTTCGGCAGCCTCGTGTACGTCCCCCTGCTCGTCCTGGGGAAACGGAAGCGTCATGTGCCGTTCGGGGTATTCCTCGCCATGGGAGCCGCGGTGGCCTTCGTGTTTGGTCCCGTGATCTATGACTGGTACCGACGATTCCTGGGGGCTGCCTGACCTGAATGGGCGATCCGTTCGAAGGGCTGTTCGACTCGGGAGAGGTGCTCGAGCGCGTGGGCATGAATCTCACCGCCCAGGCGCGACGCGGCGACCTGGAGCCGGTGCGCTGTCGTGACGCCGAGATCGCGCGGGTGGTGGACATTCTGCTGCGCCAGAGCAAGAACAATCCCGCCCTGATCGGGAAGGCCGGCGTCGGGAAGACCGCCATCGTCGAAGGGCTCGCCCAGCGCGTCGCCGCGGGGGACGTCCCGCCGGCCTTGAAGGACGTCCGCGTGGTCGCGCTCGACCACGTCGCGTTGCTCGCGGGCACCACGTTCCGCGGTCAGTACGAGGAGCGCATCCGCAAGCTCGTCCGCGAGCTGTCCGCCGACCCGGACCTGATCCTGTTCGTCGACGAGCTGCACAACCTCATCGGACAGGGCACCGCGCTCGGTGCCGCCATGGATGCGGCCAACATGCTGAAACCCGCCCTGGTGCGGGGCGACATCCGGATCATCGGTGCGACTACGGGCGGCGAGTACGACAAATGGATCCGCGGTGATCCCGCGTTGGAGCGCCGCTTCCAGCCCGTCCTGATCGAGGAGCTCGACGCCATTCAAACGTGGGAGGTGCTCGTCGCCCGGCGCCCCCGCCTCGAGCGCCATCACGCCGTCGCCATCACGGACGACGCGCTCAAGGCGGCGATCGTCCTCACCGACCGGTTCGTCCCCGACCGCGCCCGCCCCGACAAGGCGATCGATGTGCTGGACGAGGCCTGTGCCCACGCGCAGGCGACCGCTCACGTGTCGCCGGAGCTCGATCGGCTGATCCGCGAGCGGCGCAAGGTGGACGCCATGATCCGGCGGGGTCTGACACACGAGCGGCCGCCCCAGGAGCCGGCGGAGGACCTGATGGCCGACATCTTCCCGATGCTGGAACGGATCGGGGCGGAAATAGAAAACTTGCTGGGCGGTGCACGGCGGGCGAAGGCGGTGGACGGCGGTGGAGGCGGCACCGCGGACCAACCTCCACCGTCCTCCACCGCCCTCCACCGCCCTCCACCGACGCTGGCGGAGCGTCGTGCCGATCTGGACCGCCTGCTGCGCGAGGAGCTCGAGCATCAAGGGATAGTGGTGACCGGTCAAGCGGTCGCCCGCGTCGTGGGGGCCGCCGTGAGCAAGGGGATCGAGTGGCAGGCATGACCCGCGCGTGGCTCGCCGCGGTGGCGATCGTGGGAGCGACGGGGGGGGGGAGCACCGGATGCGAGCAGCGGGCACGGGAGGTCCAGAACGAGGCCGATCTGAAGCAGGCCGTGCAGCAGATGATCCCGGCCGTCGAGCGGGCCACCCGCCTGCGGTTCCGCCAACGTCCCGTCGTGCTGCGTCGCAGCCGCGCGCAGGTTCGCGACTACGTCATCCATAAGTTCGACGATGACCTGCCTCCCGCCGAGCTGGACGGCGCGCAGGCCGCGTACCGGCTGTTCGGTCTGATCCCCGATTCGCTCGACCTGCGCCGCACCATGGTCGACCTCCTGACCGAGCAGGTCGCGGGGTATTTCGACCCCGACTCGAACGCCCTCTACATCCCGACCGACATCGATCCCAGCCAGGCCCGTCTCGTGATCTCGCACGAGCTGGTGCATGCGCTGCAGCACCAGTACCTGAATCTCGACTCGCTGGTGGAGCTCAAGCGCCAGAACGACCGCCGCAGCGCCGCGCAGGCGATCCTCGAAGGGCAGGCGACGCTCGCCCAGATCCTGGTCCTCATGCCGGAACAAAAGATCGAAAGCCTGCCCAACTTCTGGGACCTGCGCACGGCCCTCGGCGGGCAGCAGGATCAGATGAAGGTGTTCGGGAGCGCGCCGCTGTGGCTGCGCGAGAGCCTGATCTTCCCGTACCTGGGTGGCGCCGAGTTCGTGCGCTGGTTCGACCACGAGTACCCCGGGAAGCAGCCCTACGGCGTGCTCATGCCGATCTCCACGGAGCAGATCCTCCACCCCGCGCGCTACGTGGCTGGGGACCGTCCGGACGCGCTGGCGTTCGAGTCGCCCGGGCCCGATACGGTGCGCTACGAGGACGGGCTGGGCGAGTTCGAGATCCGACTCCTGCTGCAGCAACACCTGGGCGATGACAGCGCCGCCGCCTTGTATGCGGCGGGCTGGGACGGCGACCGCTACCAGGTGCTCGGGATTAGGAGCGCTGGAAGGGCGCGGGGGGCGCGGGGGGCACGGGGGGTAAAGGGG
>Ga0075423_10000750_pt1 | contig 27138 bp, 27 predicted proteins | sample SoiMethybrSBSTD2_FD_80114 | JGI IMG/M metagenome (GOLD analysis project Ga0075423, IMG submission 80114) | Bulk soil microbial communities from a Populus tree surrounding site in Tennessee, USA - Soil MetaG P. TD hybrid SBSTD2 | ecosystem: Environmental > Terrestrial > Soil > Tree plantation... | reverse complement strand
GAGATTGGCCATCGCGCCGGAGATGCGCTCCAGCACATACGAGAAGTCTTCGCTGCCCATGACCGGGTGGCGCATCGGCGTGACGCGCTCGGCGCCCAGCACGTCGCGCGCTGTGTCGAGCACGAACTCGGCGAAGCCGGCGTCGTTCGAGGTGACCGGGTAGCCGCGGATCAACTCGACTGCCGCCTCGGCGCCGTGAGCGGTGGCGATGCCGTCGGCGACGCGGCGCACGCCCTCCAGCACGCGCTCGCGCGTCATCTCGGACACCGTGCGCACGGTGCCAAGGAGATGCGCGGTTTCGGGAATCACGTTGCGCGTGGTCCCGGCCTCGATCTTGCCGATCGTGATCACCGCCGGATCGAAGACGTTCACACGGCGTGTGACGAGCGTCTGGAACGCCTGCACGATCTCGCAGGCGATCGGAATCGGATCCAGACAATCGTGCGGCGCCGAGGCGTGGCCTCCCTTGCCGCGCACAGTGATCTGAATGGTGTCGCCGGACGCCAGCATCGGCCCGGGACGCGTGGTGATGACTCCAGCCTCCTGGCGATGCGTGACATGCAGCGCGAAGGCGCCGGTCGGCGCCCCTGCCCCATCGAGCAACCCTTCCTCCAGCATGACGCGCGCGCCGTGGTAGCCCTCCTCGCCGGGCTGGAACATGAACAGCACGTCGCCGGGCAGCTCGGCGCGTCGGCGCGCCAGTACGCGCGCGGCGCCGATCAGCATGGCGACGTGCGCATCGTGGCCGCACGCATGCATCGCGCCGTCCACCTCGGATGCGAATGGCAGACCCGTGTCCTCGCGCAACGGCAACGCGTCCATGTCGGCGCGCAACAAGATCGTCGGCCCCGGCTTGCTGCCTCGTAGCCGCGCGAGGACGGAGGTCGTCCGCTTACCGGTCTGCGTCTCGAGCCCCAGGCCGTCGAGCGCCTCGAGCACGACGGCCTGCGTGCGCGGCAGCGTGAGGCCGATCTCGGGATGACGATGGATGCGGCGACGAAGTTGGACCGCGTCGTCGGCGACGCGCTGTGCGTCGGATAGAACCTCCGAGGATTTCATAGCCGCCTCAGTGCTCCGCTTGCTGGACGTCGACGCCGCGCCGGGTCACGCGCACCTGGACTTCGGGCGCCGTCAGCCGCAGGTGGTGGATGGCCTTGTCGAGGAGGTGATTGAGCTCGTCGCGCGTGTGTTGGTTCACCGCCGCCTCGTCCACGAACATGATGTGGGTGGCCATCCGCCCGTGCCGGATACGGAAGCGCTGCGCGTCGCGGTCGAAGTCGTAATAGCTCGTGACCCGGACGTCCGGGATGCGCCGGATCAGGTATTCGTGGATCTCGGCCACCCGGTCTTCGTGCACGGTGCGATCCTACGCTAAATCGCTGGCGTCGATACCGCGAGCCTTGAGCAAGGCCCGGATCTTGCGCAGGCCGCTGCCTTCGAGCTGCCGGACGCGTTCCCGGCTCAGCCCCAGCCGCTGGCCGATCGCCTCCAGGGTTTCGGGCTCGTCGCCCTCCAGCCCGAACCGCCGGCGCAGCACGGTACGCTCGTTGGCGGCCAGATCGTCGAAGACGGACACGAGATCCGAACGATCCCGAAACAGCTCGGCGAAGCTCTCCGGCACGGCCGCACGATCGGCGATCAGATCGCCCAGCGTGGCCGTCGACTCGCCGCCCGCGGGCGCGTCCAGCGAGATGGGATGCTGCCGCACCGCCTCCAGCTCGGCAATCTCGCGCTCGCTAGTGTCGAGCGCCTTGGCCATCTCCTCGGTCGTGGGCGGACGTCCGAGCGCCTGGGTGAGCCGGCGCTGCTCGCGCGCGTAGCGCGTCAGCAGCAGCTCGACGTGCACGGGCAGCCGGATTGTGCGCGCCTGGTTGGCGAGCGCGCGGGTCACCGCCTGGCGGATCCACCACGTCGCGTAGGTCGAAAAGCGCCTGCCGCGTTCCGGCTCGAACTTCTCGACAGCGCGCAGCAGGCCGAGGTTGCCCTCCTCGATCAGATCGGGCAGCGGCAGCCCTCGGTTCAGATAGCGTCGCGCGATCTGCACGACCAATCTCAGATTGGCCTCGATCATGCGCTGCTTCGCGGCCTCGTCGCCGGCGCGCACACGCCGCGCCAGCTCCTGCTCTTCCTCGCGCGTGAGCAGCTTGATGCGCGAAATCTCCGAGAGATAGACGCCGAGGTTCGCGCGGCTCGTCTCGCGCGTCTCGTCGCGCACGTCCTCGTCGACGAGATCGACGAGCGGCTCGAGCGGCTCGTCCGGAACGGCTTCGTCGGCTTCCCGACTACTCATCCGGCTCGTCTTCCGCCTCCTCGACGTGAGCCACGCGTCCCGGCATCGGCAGCATGTAGAGCGGATTGTAGACGCGGCCGTCGCGGCGGATCTCGAAGTGCACGTGATAGTTCGTGGCGCGCCCCGTTCGGCCCACACGCGCGATGCGCTGGCCCGGCACGACCCAATCACCGATCTTCACGAGGTTTTCGTCGTTGTGCGCGTACACGGTGGTGAAGCCGAATTCGTGGTCGATCTTCAGCACACGCCCGTATCGCGGCTCGACGCCGGCCACGACCACGATGCCGGCGGCCGCCGCCACGATCGGATCCCCGTGCTCAGCCCGAATGTCGATGCCGCGATGCCAGCCGCTACGCCGACGGCCGAAGGCCGAGCTCACGGAGCCGTCGGCCGGCCACTCGAACGTCGAGAGTGCATCCGCGAAGTCCGGAACGGCGAGCACGAAATCGATCGGCGCGCGCGGACTGCGCGCGCGCGGACCGGGATCAGCCGCGCTGCGCGTGGTGCGGGCGACCAGCGCTCGGGCCGGCCCGACGCCGGCTGACGGGATCACCAGCCGCTGCCCGACTCGCAGCGTGATGCGCTCGTTGGGGAAACGATTCGCGGAGACCAGGGCGCCGACGGCCACGCCGTAGCGCCGCGCGATCGAATACAGCGTGTCGCCCTTCACCACCGTGTGGGCGCGGTCGGCCGCCGGATCGGCCGGCACGCTGACAGCGGAAACGACGAGCGCAGCGCCCAGCGCTCCCGCGACCAGGGCGCGCGTCGCGGTCACCGTTCGCCCGCGAACCGCACGTCGAACCCGGCAAAGCGGCCGGTCGGCGCCACCCAGTGCACGTTCACCGTGTTGACGCGAGAGAGTGGTGGTCCCTTCTCGAGCGCGCGGACGAACTCCTGGATTACCTCGCGCGGCCCCTCGGCGCGTGCGCGAACCCGTCCGTCGTTGAGATTCATGACGAAGCCGGCGAGACCCAGACGCTCGGCCTGGCGCTGGGCGAAATCGCGATAGCCCACGCCCTGCACGCGTCCTTCGACCACGATCTCGGCGGCGGCCACGGTGTGTCGGCTGGTCGAACATCGCCGCGCCGTCGGTCGGCTCGTGCCGGCCGACGGGCGGCGAACACCCTACCCGTGGGTAGGACAAGAATTGGTCGGGGCGAGAGGATTTGAACCTCCGACTTCACGGTCCCGAACCGTGCGCGCTACCAGGCTGCGCTACGCCCCGAACGGACCGGCCCATTGTACAGGCCTTCACGACTCCCAGGCGTACTTTCCCACGAGCTTGACGAACTTGCATTCGCCCATCTCGCGCGAGCGAATTTCCCCACCCGCGCGCTCGACCACCGTGAGCACCTGGTCCTCGGCGCTGCCCACGGGCAGGATCATACGGCCACCTTCGCCGAGCTGTTCCATGAGCGGCGGCGGCACCGTTGGCCCGCCGGCGGCCACGAGGATTCGATCGAACGGCGCCTCGTCCGGCCATCCCAGCGCGCCGTTGCCAACGCGAATCCAGACGTTGCTCACACCCAGGCTCTCGAGCATCGCGCGCGCGCGCTCGGCCAGTCGTGGCAGACGCTCGATCGAGCAGACGCGTCGCGCCAGCGCGCTGAGTACGGCCGTTTGGTAGCCGGAGCCGGTGCCGACCTCGAGAACTTTTTCCTGGCCCGTCAGCTCCAGCAGCGAGGTCATCAGCGCAACGATGTACGGCTGCGAGATCGTCTGCCCTTCGCCGATCGGCAGCGGATGATCCTCGTAGGCGCTGTGCGCGAGCCCTTCCTCGACGAAGCGATGTCGCGGGATGCGCCGCATAGCATCCAACACGCGCGCATCCGTGATACCGCGTCGCGCGAGCTGCTCGTCCACCATGCGCTCGCGCTCGCGCGCCAGGCGTGCCTCGAAGCCGGTCTCCACTCACCGGCTCCGCCGCTTGGCCGTCGCCTTCGTGTCGGCGCGCTTCGCGGTGTGATCGGGCTTTGCTTTCGTTGCCGGCGCTCGCTCGACGCGCGGTCGCGCACGCAGCGCCGCATTGAGCGCGGGTTCCCAGTCGGTCATGTGCGCGAGCGCACGATGATGCGTGAGATCCAGATGCAGGGGCGTGACGGACGCATAACCCTCGTGCAGGGCCCCCATGTCGGTGCCCTCGAGAGCTTCCCACGCGGGCGGCCCCGCGCCGATCCAGTAGTGCGCGCGCCCGCGCGGATCGGCCTGCTCGACGATCTTGCCGGAGTACACGCGGTGGCCGAGTCGCGTGAGGCGTACGCCCTTCGGCACGCCGGGCGGCACGTTGACGTTCAGCAGCGTCATCGGCGGCAGCCCGCTCACGAGCGCGCGCATGACGACCTGCCGCGCGACGCGCGCGGCGTGCGCGAATTCGTCGCTTTCCGCCAGCGACACGGCGATCGACGGCACGCCGAGCAGCGTGCCCTCCATCGCTGCTGACACGGTGCCGGAGTACGTCACGTCGTCACCGAGGTTCGAGCCATGATTGACGCCCGAGACGACGAGGACAGGGCGCTCGGGCAGGAAGCCCAGCACGCCCAGATTGACGCAGTCGGATGGCGTGCCGTTCACGGAGTGGCGCCGCTCGCCCCAGCGATGCACCCGCAGCGGCCGGTGCAGCGTCAGCGCGTGGCCGCAGGCGCTTTGCTCACGCTCGGGCGCCAGCACGTGCACCTCGGCGAGATCGTCGAGAGCCGCGGCCAGCGCAGCGAGACCGGGGGCGTGAACGCCGTCGTCGTTCGTTACGAGCAGGACCGCCATCGATGTTGGATGCTACCCTGCCGCCGCCCCGTCGTGCTCGGAAACTGCTAGAAAAACGAATCGCGGGGCACGAGGCCCCGCGATTCGTTGAAATCAAGCGGGCTCACGCCCTTCGGCTAGGATCCGGCAGGCGGGCGGGCTCCAACATCTGACCGTTCGCGGGCTTCTCCTCGCCGAGATATCGCGGCCGATGGCTCGCCGTAGGATCGTCGTTGATCTTGGCGACATTGCCCTTGAACGCGCCACCTTTGGTAATGACCAGCGAATCCGTCTTGATGTTGCCGTTGACACGACCGGTCGCCGCGATCTCCACGTTGCCGGTAGCGGTCATGTTGCCTTCATATATGCCCAGGATGATCGCGTCCACCGTCTCGACGTTGGCGTTGACGATGCCCTTCTCGCCGATGACCAGCTTGCCGCCGACGCGCAGCTCGCCGCCAATCTCACACTCGATCTGGATGGAATCGGCGATCTGGAATTTGCCTTCGATCTTGGCACTGTCGCCATTGATCGTGAGGAGCGCGACCGACGGAGCGGTCGGTCCTTGGGGCGGCGCGTTCTTCTTGACTTCTTGCTTGCGGTCGAACATCGAAGCCTCCTGCAACGAGCGAGCGCCGCGGCGTTGTGCCGCTCGATCCGACCGCCAGGGGCCGCGATCCGTAACAACCAGGCAGGTAATTCGTAGCATCCCCTATTCGTCGGTAGAGTGTCAAATGTCGATGGGACGGCCTCTTTTGGCCGTGCCCGGAGGGCCAGACGCCGATGCGCACATCCATCGTGGTCGCGATCGCGACCAGCATGCTGCTGGCAAGCTGCAGCACCGCCGCTATTACGCCATCCGCGACGGTCACGACCCTGTCGCCCGACGCCGAACGCTTGTTTCGCCTGAGCTGGGAGTCGGTTCCGGAGCACGACGGGACGCACATGCGGCTGCGCGGCTATGTGGAGAACCTCTATGGGGAGGTGGCGGCAAGAGTTCAGCTGCTCGCCCAGGCGCTCGACACCAGCGGCAACATCATCGACCAGAAGATCGAGTGGCTACCGGGAACCGTGTCGAGCTTCGGCCGCGCGTACTACGAGATCCCTAATATGAGGTCGGCCAATCAGTATCGCGTCACCGTGTGGGCGTTCGATCGTGGTCGCGGGCCATCGACAGGGAAGATCGCGCCGTGGGCCGACACCCATACGGCGCGATTTCCGACTACTGGAAATGGTCGGGGCGACAGGATTTGAACCTGCGACCACCGGACCCCCAGTCCGGTGCGCTACCGGGCTGCGCTACGCCCCGATCTCGAAGCGACGCTAGTTTACACCCCGCGCCTGGGACGTCGTGGGAGCCGACGTGTACGGCGAGCGAGCGCAACCGCCCCCTATGGACGTCGGGCGTGTCTTAGCATAATGTCCCCTCGCCTTCGCCGTGGTCTTCCGGTTGGCGCAGGCTGGCGCCGCGACTGCGGTGATCTGGCGTGTGTCCCTTCACGGGTGTTCCTCACGAGCGCGGGAGTTGCTCCCGGCGCTCTACAGAGGAGGCGGACCCATGAAAGCCGTTGCCATCGCGCTAGTCGTCGTGGGGTTCATCGCCGGGTGTGCGGGTCAAATGTCGTCAGCTCCGACTGCCTCGTCCGACCGACCAGACTTGCTCCATAAATCGGCTATGGCGTGCGAGCAGGCGGGCCGCCAGTGGAATGGGACCTCGAACCTCTGTATGTAGATTCAAATCTGTCCACGCGGAATCCGGCCGGGCTCGGTGGTATCAGCCGAGTCCGGCCGGGGGCTTTTCGCCCCCGCCCTTCAAGGCGCCAGGCGCGCGCGCAGCGCGGTGAGCCGGTCGCGCACGCGCTTGAGCGCGTCGGCGTACGCGACCTCGCGCATCCCCAGCTCGAGCTGGTTCATCGTGCTGCGCCGTGATTCCGCCAGCAGCCGCTTGCGGGCGCCCTCGAGCGTGAGCCGCTCGTCGTAGAGCAGCGTCTTGATCCGCTGCACCAGCTCGAGATCGCGCTGCCGATACAGACGCTGGCCGGCGGGATTCTTTTTGGGACGCAGCAGCTTGAACTCGGACTCCCAGTAGCGAAGGACGTACGCGGGCACGGCCGCGATCTCCTCGACCTCACCGATCCGATAGTAGAGCTTTTCGGCGATCTCCGGCACCACCGCTACACGCCCGGCGTGGCGGTGTTGATGCGCTGCTTGAGCCCCTTGCTGGGCTTGAACGTGAGCACCTTGCGCGCGGTGATCTCGATGGAATCACCGGTCTGGGGATTGCGTCCCCGGCGCGATGCCTTACGCCGAATCCGGAAGTGTCCAAACCCGACGATCTTCACGTCCTCCCCCTTTTCGAAGCATCGGAAGATGATGTCGAAGACCGACTCGACGACCGACGCGGACTGGCGCTTGCTCAGCCCATGCGCGGCTACGGCATTGACGAGGTCATTCTTGGTCACGGTGGTAACGTCACCTCCTCGTCGAGACGGCTAAGACCCGCCCCGCGCGATGAACGGCTTGTAGCCTTTGCCCTCCAGCTCCTTCAGTGTCGCAACGGCCGTCTCGCGATCGGCAAAGGAGCCGACCCGCACGCGATAGAGCGGGTCGCTGATGCTCGGCGCCTGAACGCGGCGCTTGTCGGCTGCGGGAATCGTGGTCTCGCCGGTGCTGCCGGCACGGCGCACCTGAACCTTGAGCCCTTCGGTGGCGAGATCCTTGGACAGGGCGACCGCATCGCGCAGCGGCAGGCTCGGCTTGACGATGATGCCGTTGCCCGACGTCTCGGCTGTCAGGCCTCTTCCGGACAAGCGCGAGCTCAGCGCATCAGTGGTTGTGCCCGACACGAAGACGTCGTACTGGTCGACGGTGACGGGATTCGGCGTCGACGCTGCCGGCGCTGGATCGGGAACCGACGCTTTGACCGGCTTGTCGACGCCGCGCACCGACTCTTCGACCGCGTAGTTTTGCTCGCGCAGGCGAGCCGCGATCTTCCGGGCAGTGCTTTCCTCTCGGTACGCGCCGACCTGCACCCACCATTCACTGGTCGCCGTGGGTCGCGGCGCGCTGGCCGTGGTCGTCGTGCTGCGTGCGGCGATGCGCTTGGGCTTTACCTCCGACGCGGCGGCGACGACTTTCGCGTCCTTCTTATCGGAGGGCTTGTCAGAGGGCTTGGCGTCCAACTGAGCGATCGCCGGCTTCTCCGCCAGCGGCTTCTCGGGCGCGGCGGCGCGAGTACCCGCCGCAGGTTTGTCCGCGAGCGTCGCCGTATCGGAGCCCAGCTTGCCGGCCGCCGGAAGCGTCGTGTCAGGCGCCTTCTCGGCTTGCGTCGACAGCGAGCTCGATGTCGCAGGCGGCGGCGTCACCGCCGGTGGCGACGGCGCGGGTGTCGGCTGCGGACGCGACGCGATCGTCGGCTTCGTGGGCGGATTCGTGGCGTCGAGAATGTACGGCACCGCCACGGCAACCACCACCGCCAACACGATGAGAACGAGCACTGCGCGGAACCACATCGTCGCGAAGATGGAGCGCGGCGGGGCTTCGTCGTACAGATCGTGCTCGGGATCGTCGATGCGATCGTTGGTTGACATGCGCGTCATCGTAGCACGGTCGTTGGGATTTCCGAGCGTCCCTGCGACGTTCTGGCGAACATCAGGTCGCCGAACAGCGCCTCGGCGTCCCCTCGGGTGTCGTTGGAGTCGACCATGACGGCGACCTTGCCCGCCCGCGGAGGCTGACGGCCGAACAGGGCCGCGTAGTCAGCGGCCACGTTGCGCTCGTACGAGCGCCATTGGTTCAGCCGCGCGGGCCCGCTCTCGACAACGACGATGCGCACGTTGGCGGCGCGGGGGTGCTTGAGTCGTGTGCCGACCGGCGCGCGCGAGTCCCAGACGTAGCCGAGCACGTCGCTTGCCGTCCTCGGCGACGGCCAGCGCGGGAAGATCACGTAGACCTGAGCGGCCTCATCGTCACGAGTCGCCTCACGCACGTCCCCTCCGGGCGGCAGCTTGGTCACCTTCCACGACCACGACAGATACGGGAATTCCCGCACCTCGACGACGACGTCGCGATGGATCGCGACCGAGGCACGCTCGGTACGCAGCCGCGCAGCGAGCCGGCCGTCGGACCGGACGAGCTCCACGCTGCCGTGTCCCGAGAACTCCCTCACCGTCCAGCCGGGCGGAGGCCCGTCGACGGGCAACCGTGCGGGTTCGCGATCGGCGATTCGAACGCGGAGCCGACCCCCTGTATCCGCGTACGGAACCTTGCCGCCGCCCACTGCCGCGACCGTCTGCGGCGGCGTGGCCGGCGCGGCCACGGCCGGGGTGTCGCCGAGCGACGCCGAGCGGTATCGCGGGCTGCCGAGCAGGATCCCGGCGCCCGCCGCGAGCAGGAGCAGGCCGAAGATCAGCAGCCAGAGTCCCGGTGCGCGGTGGCGCGTCGAAATCATCGCCGAGCCTTGGGCGCGCTCGGTCGCGTGCGCCCGGAGCGACGGAACGAGAGTCGAAGCGGCGAGCCTTCGAAGCCGAACGCATGGCGTACCGATTTGACCAGGTAGCGCTCGTACGAAAAGTGGATGCCGTCTGGGCGGTTCACGCGGACGGCGAATGTCGGCGGCGCCACGCTGACCTGGCTCGCCGAGTGAATAGCGAGCGGCATGCCGGCGACCGACACCGGCCGCCGGTCCAGTGCCTGGCGCAGCACCATGCTGACCTCGTCGGCCGGCACCCGACGTTGCGCCTCGGCCGCGACGCGATCGATCGTCTCGAACAGCTCGCGCAATCCGTGGCCCTCGGTCGCCGACGTGAAGCAGATCGGCGCGTAATCGAGGAAGGGCAGCCGGTCACGCACCTGCTCGACGACCTCGGCTTTTCTGACCATGCCCGACGGCACGAGGTCCCACTTGTTGACGACGACGACGATCGCACGGCCGGCCTCGTCCGCGTAGCCGGCGATGTGGGCATCCTGGGCGGCCAGGCCCTCGGAGGCATCCACCACGAGCAGCGCGACCTGTGAGCGCTCGAGGCTCTTGAGCGCCATCACGACGGACAGCTTCTCGAGCGCCTCGGTCACGCGACCCTTGCGTCGAATCCCGGCGGTATCGACCAGAACGTAGGGCTTGCCCTCGTAGACGAACGGCGTATCGACGGCGTCGCGCGTCGTGCCGGGCTGATCGTGCACGAGCACGCGCTCGCTGCCGACCATGGCGTTGACGAGCGATGACTTGCCGACGTTCGGCCGACCGATCACCGCGATGGCCACCGGCCGCTTGCCGCCGGCGGCGGCAGTCGGCGAGGGCGAGCGATCGCGCAACGTCTCGAGCATCTCGGCGACGCCGCGGCCGTGCTCGGCCGACACGCCGAGCGGCTCACCCAGGCCGAGGCGATAGAGGTCGCCGAGTGCCGGCTCCTGGCCGGTGTCGTCCACCTTGTTCGCGACGAGCACCACCGGCTTGTTCGCCTTGCGAAGGAGCCGAGCGATCTCCTGATCGAGCGCGGTGGCGCCGGCGCGCGCGTCGACGACGAAGGCGATGAGGTCGGCGTCCTCCATCGCAACCAGCACATGGCGGCGCACGCCCTCGACGAGCGGCTCCGTAGACCCGGGATCGAACCCGCCGGTGTCGATGACGGTCGCCTGCCAGCGCTCGAAGTGAATCTGGCCGTACAGGCGATCGCGCGTCACGCCCGGTACGTCGCGCACAAGGGCTTGCCGGCGACCGATGAGCCGATTGAACAGCGTAGATTTGCCGACGTTCGGTCGGCCGACGATGGCGATTACGGGGCGGAGCATACCGCGGACAACAGCGCGCTCGGCTCCGGTGCCACGACGCGCACCGGGACGCCGACCGCGGCCGCGAGATCACTCGGGGTCATGTCGTCGAGGAACACGCCATCACGATCGCGCAACGCCACCGCCGGGACGACGATCGCCTCGCCGAGCTCGGGCAGCGTTGCCAGATACCGTGCGATGTCCTGCCCGGTGAGCAACCCGGTCACCGAGACGCTGCCGCCGAAGAAATGGTTCGGCACGGCGGCCACGCGCGCGGTCGCCCCCGGAATCGCGGCGACCAGACGCTCGAGGCGAGGCGCATAAAGAGTCCCGCTGATCAGTGTCACGGCCTGCGGCTCGCTCGCCGCGCGAGGGCGGCGCAGGGCGCGGGCCACGCCGTCCTCGAAGCGCCGGACGAGGCCGATACCGTCCTCCGCGACGGCGAATCCCTCGTACGCATCGGCCTCGGGCAACGGCATCCCCGCCTGCAAATACACCTCGTCCCCGAGGAAGACGAAACGGCTCCCGAGACGCTCCAGGAATTCGTACTGCCATGCCGCGACACGCGCGATGAGCTCGTGCGCCTCGTCGTCGGTCAGCGTGCGCAGCGTGGGCAGCCGCTCGCGATGCCGTGTGAGGCCGACCGGCACGATGGCCGTCGTCGCGACGTTCGGGTGCAGCGGCGCCAGCTCTCGCACGGTGCGCTCGAGATGCGGGCCGTCATTCAGTCCCGGACAGAGCACGACCTGGGCGTGCATGCGAATGCCGGCCTTCGCCAGCCGCTCGAGCCGCGGCAGGATCTCGGCGGTCACGCGCGGGCGGCCGAGCAGCTCCCAGCGCAGCTTGGGATCCGTTGCGTGCACGGACACGTAGAGCGGCGACAACCGCTGCTCGACGATGCGGTCGAGCGCGGTCTCATCGAGATCGGTCAGCGTGATGTAGTTGCCGTGCAGGAACGACAGGCGAAAGTCGTCATCCTTGACGTAGAGGCTTTTGCGCATGCCCTTGGGCAGCTGGTGAATGAAGCAGAACACGCACTTGTTCGCGCACGTGGCGATCTCTGCCGCGCGCGGCGCCTCGAGCTCGACGCCGAGCTCCGCTCCCGGCCGTCGTGTCACCCGCAGCGCGTGGCGCGCGCCCTCGCGCTCGACGGTCAGCGCCAATCGCTCGTCGCCGCCGTGGAACTGGAAATCGATGGCGTCGCGCAGCCCGTGCCCGTTGATGGCCAGCACACGGTCGCCGGGACACAGGCCGGCGGCGGCGGCTGGCGTGCGCGGGCGCACGGCGGCGACCACGACGCCTTCAGCGGATGAACGATTCTTCATCGGCCTCCCGCTCCGCAGCGTGCGCGGCGTTCAGGAAGCGCATGCCCTGCACGATGTATTGCAACCCGGAGATGATGGTGCACGCGGCCGCCAACCACATGACCGTTCGCAGCGCTCCGCCGACGGACACGAAGCGGCTCGCGAGCCCCGTCAGCACGGTGAGCACCTGAAAGAACGTGGCGGCCTTGCCCATGCGCGTCGGCCTCGGATAGATGTGACCGCCGGCCATGTGGATCATCAGCGCGCCGAACATCAGGATGACGTCGCGGCTGATCACCACCGCGGCGATCCAGAACGGCAGCGTCTTGAGCCACGTGAGCGTGACGAACGACGACACGAGCAGGAGCTTGTCGGCCATGGGATCGAGGAAGGCGCCGAGCCGACTCTGCAGGCCGTGGCGTCGCGCCACATAGCCGTCCAGCAGATCCGTCAGCGCAGCCGCGCCGAACACGAGCAGCGCCAATCCCGGCTTGCGATACACCAACAGAGAGACGAAGACCGGGATCAGAAGAATGCGCAGCACGGTCAGCCAGTTGGCGAGGCCCATTTAACGTTTTAGTCTAGCACGCGTTCGACACGATACGCGGCCACCGACGGGAGCGCCGGCCCGGGGAGCTCGACCTCCACGGTGACGTATCCCGGCTCGTCCGTGCGCGCTAGAACTCGACCGCGCTCATAGCACAGCGCCAGCGCCGAGCCGTCGCCGTGCGGGATGCGCAGCGTGACCGCGCCCGAGATCGGCAGCGCCTTCTCGATCGCGTCCAGCAGCGTCTCGACGCCCTCACCCGTGGCCGCCGACAGCGCGACCGCGTCGCGGCGTCCCGCGAGCACGGCGCCCGCCTGCCCCTCGTCGAGACGGTCGATCTTGTTCAGCGCCAGCACCGTTGGACGATCGGCGACTTCCAACTCGCGCAGCAGAGCGTCCACCGCGGCCATGTGCTCTTCGAGCGATGAGTGACTGGCGTCGACCACGTGCACGAGCACGTCGGCCTCGGTCAGCTCTTCGAGCGTCGCGCGAAACGCCGCGACCAGCTCGTGCGGCAGCTTGCGGATGAAGCCGACCGTGTCAGTCATGATGAACGGCCGACGCGCCGGCCGCTCGACCTGGCGCGCCGCGGGGTCGAGCGTGACGAACAGCCGATCGGCCGCGGTGAGTTGCGAGCCGGTCAGGCGGTTCAACAGAGTGGTCTTTCCCGCGTTGGTGTAGCCGACGAGCGCGACGACGGGCACGCCGGAGCGTCGGCGGCTCGCGCGTTGCAGCCGGCGATGCGCCTGCACGCCTTCGAGCTCGCGCTTGAGCTTCTGCACGCGCTGACGGATCACGCGACGGTCGGATTCGAGCTGCGTCTCGCCCGGGCCTCGCGTGCCGATGCCGCCGCCGAGACGCTCGAGATGCTTCCACTGGCCGACGAGGCGTGGCAGCAGATAGGTGAGCTGCGCGAGCTCGACCTGTAGCTTGCCCTCCGCGCTCCGTGCGCGCTGGGCGAAAATGTCGAGGATGAGCGCGGTGCGATCGATCACCTTCACGCCGAGCGCTTCGCTCAGGTTGCGCTCCTGGATCGGCGAGAGCGGATCGTCGGAGATGAACAGGTTCGCGCCGGTCGCCCGCGCGGTCTCCGCCATTTCTTCGACTTTGCCGCTGCCAAAATAGAGTGACGGCGTCGCCGCCTGCCGCTCCTGGATCACGCGCTGTCCCACCGTCGCGCCCGCCGCCGCGGTGAGTCCCGCGAGCTCCTCGAGCGACTCCTCGACCTCCGCACGCCGCTGCTTGGGTCGCTGCAGCGCCGCCAGCATCGCCCGCTCGCGCTCGGGGCCGACGTCGTAGCCCCGACGGTTGCCTCCGTTGACGCGTTGTCTCACCCGATCCGACCCTCCTGCTTGAGTCTCGCCTCGATCATCGCAGCCACGCCGGCCGCTCCGCCATTGGCAGCCTCCACGTCGATCCACTGCAGCGCGGGCTCGCGCGCGAACCACGTCCACTGTCGCCGCGCGTAGCGCACCGTCTCGCGTTGCATGATCCGAACCGCCTCGTCGATTGCAAAGTCGCCGGCCGCGACGCGCGCGAACTCACGGTAGCCGATCCCCTGCATCGCCGGCAGCGTCGTCGAATAGCCGCGCGCGAGCAGACGCCGCACCTCGTCTTCGAGCCCCGCCGCGACCATCTGGACCACGCGTTGTCGCAAGCGCTCGTCCAGCCGCGGGCGGTCGAGCGTGAGCCCGATGTACACCGTGCCGTCGTCGGTCGTGGCGTCGCGCCACCGCGTCTGAGCATCCCCGACGGGGCTTCCGGCCCGCACCAGCTCGAGCGCCCGGATGACCCTCACGTGATCGTTGGGATGCAGGCGGCGGGCCACTGCTGGCGCCTGCGCGGCCAGGCGCGCGTGCAGCGCCGGGCGGCCCTCCCGGGTCGCGATTTCCGTGAGCTCGGCGCGGAACGCCGGGTCGGCGGGAACGGCGGCGTCCAGTCCGCGCAGCAGCGCGCGGATGTAAAACCCGGTCCCGCCGACGACGACGGGCAGCCGACCGCGTCGGCGAATCGCCGCGATCGCGGCCTGCGCGTCCCGGGCGAAGCGGGCGGCATCGTACGTGTCGTCGGGATCGACGACATCGACCAGGTGATGCACGACCGCCGCCCGATCCTGCGTCGTGGGCTTGCCGGTCGCGGTGTCCATGCCGCGATAGACCTGACGCGAGTCAGCGGAGATCACCTCGATCGGCAGCCGAGCGCCGAGCGCGACGGCGGCCGCGGTTTTGCCGACACCCGTAGGTCCCGCAATCACGAGGAGCGATGGGTTGCCCGCCATCGGTCGCAGTCTACGCCCTCCTATTCATAGGCTCGCCTCGGACGGCGGGGACTTACGCAGACTCGCCTCGCCTGCGGCTGCGGTTCGCACTACGGCCCCGCGACGTCCTGCGGCTCGCACTACCAGTTCCGCTTGAGCTCGCGGCGGATGTCCTGCATCGATACGCGACTCACGATCGGCCGGCCGTGCGGGCAGAAGTACGGCGTCCGCGTCCGCCCGAGATCCGCGACGAGCCGCTCCATCTCCTCGCGCGCCAGCGGTGTGTTGGCCTTGATCGCGCCGCGACACGCCACGAACGCCAGCGCGCGCTCCATCGCCGGCGCGTCGGTCTTCGGACCTCCGAGCTCGTCGACGGCGGCTTCCAGCAGCCGTCGCGGCTCGTCGCCTTTGAGCATCGCCGGCACCGCGCTCACCACCAGCGCGCCGCCCGGGCGCGGCTCGAAGGCGAAGCCGAGCTGCTCGAGCGTCGGTCGCCAGCGCTCGAGCAGCGCGCGCGCCGCGGGGGGCAGGTCGACCGTCTCCGGAAACAACAGCGCTTGCGACGACGGCGCGCCGGCAGCGAGGTCGGCCTCCAACCGCTCGAACAGCACGCGCTCGTGCACGACGTGCTGATCGAGGAAGAACACCTCGTCGTCGGTGGTGGCGACGATGAACGTGTCCTGCACCTGGCCGAGCACGCGGCCGAATGCGCCGGGCGTATACGGAGCAGGCGCCTCGGCGGCGAACAGCGCGTGCTGGTCGGCGCCGGACGCCACCGCGGTGGGCGTCGCCGAGCTCCCCTCGCTCCACGCGGCGGCCGATGCCCGGCCCATCGTCGGCACCACGTCGGGCGTGCGCAGCGCCTCACGGAGCGCGGCGACGAGCATCTCCTGCACGAGCCGCGCGTGGCGGAAGCGCACCCACGCCTTCGTCGGGTGCACGTTGGCGTCGACGTCGGCGGCCGGCATGTCGATGCCGACGACGACGAGCGGGAAACGGTCGCGAGCGAGCAACGGCCGGTATGCCGCGAGCGTCGCCTGCAGCAGCGCGGGATCGCGCACGGGACGACCGTTGACGATCACCACGATGTCGTCGCGGCCGCCGCGCGTCAGGTCGGGCGGGCTGGCAAAGCCGTGCACGCGAATGCCGTGCTCGGTGCGATCGACGCGGACGAGCCGCTGCGCGATCGGCCAGCCCCAGACGGCCGCCGCCCGCTCGCGCATGTCCTTGGCCGCGGGCGCCGTCAGCGACGCGCGGCCGTTGTGCGCGACGCGGAACTGGACTTCGCAATGCGCGAGCGCCAGCTGGGTCACCGCGCGCAAGGTGGCGCTGAGCTCGGTCGTCGCCGACTTCAGGAATTTGAGCCGCGCCGGCGTGTTGAAGAACAGGTCACGAACTTCGACGCACGTGCCCCGCTCCGCAGGAACGGCGAGCCGCTGAACGATCGCTCCGCCCTCGCCGGCCAGCCGCAGCCCCGTCTCCGCGTCGCGCGCCCGACTCGTCACGGTGAAGCGCGAGACGGCGGCGATGGCCGCCAGCGCCTCACCGCGGAAGCCGAGCGTGGCGATCGCGTCGAGATCCGCGTCACTCGGCAACTTCGACGTCGCGTGACGCTCGAGGGCCAACGGCAGCTCCTCGGCCGCCATGCCGATGCCGTCGTCGGTGACGCGGATCAGCGCTGCGCCGCCGTCGCGCAAGTCGACGCTGATGGATGTGGCGCCCGCGTCGAGCGCGTTCTCGACCAGCTCCTTGGCGGCCGAGGCCGGACGTTCGACGACTTCGCCGGCGGCGATCTTGTTGACGAGATGATCCGGCAGCCGCCGAATACGCGTCACGAGCTCTCGCGCAGCCGCTGCTGCCACTTCACCAGGAGGTTCAGGGCCTCGATCGGCGTGATGTGCGCGAGATCGCGCGCGACCAGCTCGGCCGCCATCGGATCGGGCGCGGCGGCGGATGCCGCGAAGAGACCGAGCTGGGTCGCGTCGGCCGCCTCGGCCGTGGCCTGGCGCTGGTCTTCGAACCGCGCCAGCAACGCCTTCGCGCGCGCGATCACCGGCAGCGGCAGCCCGGCGAGGCGCGCAACCTGGATGCCGTACGAACGATCGGTGCCGCCCGGACGGACCTTGTGCAAGAACACGATCTCGTCGTTCCACTCGCGCACCGCGACGTGGAAGTTGCGAACGGCTGGCAGGCGTCCCGCGAGCTGAGTGAGCTCGTGGAAATGAGTGGCGAACAGCACCTTGGCGCCCACCGCGCGATCGTGCAGATCCTCGACCACCGCCCACGCGATCGCGAGCCCGTCGAACGTCGAGGTTCCGCGACCTACCTCGTCGAGCAGGACCAGGCTGCGCGGCGTGACGTTGTTCAGGATGGACGCCGCCTCGACCATCTCGACGAGGAACGTCGACTGTCCACGCGCGAGATTGTCCTGGGCGCCTACGCGCGTGAACACGCGGTCGATCACGCCGATGCGCGCGGAGCGCGCGGGCACCCACGCGCCCATCTGCGCGAGGATCGTGATGAGCCCGACCTGGCGCAGGTACACGGACTTTCCCGCCATGTTCGGTCCCGTGAGAATGACGACGCGCGTGTCGCCGTCGAGCCCGACGTCGTTCGGCGTCACCGGCTCACCCGAGCGCGCCTCGAGCACCGGATGGCGGCCCTCGACGATCTCGAGCACGTCGCCCGCGTCGACCTCGGGGCGCACGTGGCCCCGCGCATGCGCCACATCCGCGAGCGCCGCGACCGCGTCGAGCAGGGCGAGCGCCCGCGCAGTTGCTAGCAGCGGCGTCGCGCGCGCGGCGACGCGCGCGCGAACGTCCTCGAACAGCTCCTGCTCGAGCCGCCGCCGGCGCTCTTCCGCACCGAGCACCTTGGCTTCGTAGTCCTTCAGCTCGGGCGTCACGTAGCGCTCGGTGCCGGTCAGTGTCTGACGCCGCACGTAGTCGTCGGGCACGCGTGCAGCCTGCGCGTGACTCACCTCGATGCCGTAACCGAACACGCGGTTGAAGCGGACGCGCAAGCTCGAGAGCCCCGTGCGAGCGCGCTCGCGCTCTTCGAGACCGGCGATCCAGCGCCGCGCCTCGGCGGCATCGCTCACGATGGCGTGCAGCGCGTCGTTCCACGTCTCGCGAATGACGCCGCCGTCGCTCAGGGTCAGCGGCGGCTCATCGACGAGCGCCGCGTCGAGCAGCGCACGCACGTCCTCCAGATCGGCGAGCGCCGCGCGCGCGTCGGCGATCAGTGGCGCGGTGATCGCGGCGCACGCGTCGCGCACGGCGGCGATCGGCCCCAGGCACCCGCGCAGCGCGACGAGGTCGCGCGCATGCGCGACGCCGAGCGTGGCGCGGCTGGTGAGGCGCTCGAGATCGCCGATCCCGCGCAGCAACGTCCGGAGACCCGCCCGCGTCTCTGGCGTGCTCACGAGGGCACCGATCGCGTCCTGGCGCGCGCGAATGCGCGCTGGATCACGCAGCGGCTGCAGCAGCCACTGACGCAGCAGCCGCGCGCCCATCGGCGTCACGGTCGTGTCGAGCGAGCCGACCAGCGAGTGACGAACGCTGCCGTCGGCGGCGCGCAGGAGCTCGAGCGTCTCCACCGCGGTCTCGTCGAGGGTGAGACAGTCCGCGGCGGTGAGGCGGCCGAGCCGCGCGACGTGGCCGAGACGCTCGCCCTGCGTGGCGCGTACATACGCCAGCGCCGCCGCCGCGGCGCCCAAACCCAGCGTGAGATCACCGACGCCGAACGCGTCGAGCGACGCGACAGCGAAATGCGACGCGAGCTCGGCCGACGCGCGGCGAGGCGCGAAGGCTGCGGGATCGCCGAACGTGAGCGCCGCGCCGGTCGCCTGCAGGCGGCTCAGCAACGGGCCGCCGCCGCGCAGCGTCTCGGCGACGAGAATTTCCGTCGGCCGACGCAGCAACGCAGCGGAAAGCACGCCGCCGTCGGGATCGGCATCCTCGCCGGCGAGAAATTCGCCGGTGGAGACGTCGAGCAGCGCCACGCCGATGCCGCTGCCCTGCGACGCGACGGCGAGCAGGTAGTTGTTGACGCCGCCGGACAGGTACGCCGTGTCGGTGAGCGTGCCCGGCGTGATCACGCGGACGACGTCGCGCTTGAGCAGCTTGCGGCCTTTGCCCGGCGCTTCCAGCTGCTCACAGATCGCGATCTTTTGACCCGCCTGCACCAGCCGCGCGATGTAGCCGTCGGCAGAGTGGTGCGGGATACCCGCCATTGCTGAGCCCTGCCGCGACGTCAGCGTGATGGACAGGAGCCGCGCTCCGAGCTCGGCGTCCTCCAGGAACAACTCGTAGAAGTCGCCGAGACGGAACAACAGCAGGTGGTCGGGATACCGCTGCTTGAGCTCGCGATACTGCTGCATCATCGGCGTGTCGGCGCCGGTTGCGCCTGCACTCACGCGACGTGGCTCCGCAATCGGTCCCACGTCGTGGTGAGCTCTTCCGGAAGCACGCGTGTGTCGCCCACCACGGTCACGAAGTTGTGGTCGCCGCTCCAGCGCGGAACCACGTGCACGTGAAGGTGGTCCTCGATTCCCGCCCCCGCGACGCGCCCCTGGTTGAGCCCCACGTTGAACCCCTCGGCGCGGTACTCCGCTTTCAGCGCCGCCACCGCCCGCTGCACCAGGGTCATCGCCTCCGCGAGCTCCGGGGGCTGCGCGTCCACCAGAGCGGCGACGTGGCGATTCGTCACCGCCATGAGGTGCCCGGGCGCATAGGGATAGGCGTTGAGGATCAGGAAAGCGTGGGTTCCGCGCAGCAGGACCAGCGAGGCCCGGTCGTCCGCGCCCTCACGAGCATTGCAGAATACACAGCCGGCGGCGGGGCGCGCGCCCCCGATCCAGGCCATCCGCCACGGAGCCCAGAGGCGCTTCAACGCGCGGGGCGAACCCTCACGCGTTGACGAGCTCTCGTAGCCGCTTGCCGACCTTGAAGAAAGGAACGCGTTTCTGGGGAACGTCGACGGCACTACCGGTCTTCGGATTTCGGCCTTTACGTGAATTCCGGTGGCGAATCCGGAAGCTCCCGAACCCCCGCAACTCCACCTTGTCACCCTTGGCGAGCGCGTCGGTGATGTTGTCGAAGATCGTGTTGACGATGGTCTCGGTCTCTTTCTTCGTGAGATTCGAGAGCTTCGAGACTTCGTCGATGAGGTCGGCTTTCGTCATCGTGGTGGCTCCCCTCGTTGGGAAACCTAGCACGGGCGTTTGAAGAATGTCAACGCCATTAGGGGGTTAGACGTCAGTCCATCAGGTAGAGGGGGGTCTTGAAGATCGGAAGGCCCGTCCGGAGCAGGCTGGCCGGTGCCGGCAGGCCCAGCTCGCTGCGCACGAAATCGATGATGGAGAACCGCCGGCGCGGCCGCTCCACCGCTGGTGGCGTCGGCAGATTGGCGAGCTTCGCCGCGGCGTTGATGGCCTCCTCCAGCCCACCGAGCGCGTCGACCATCTTGAGCGACAGCGCCTGCGTCCCGGAAAACACCCGACCGTCGGCGAATTGTACGACCTGCTCGCGCGGCAGCTTGCGCCCCCTCGCGACGGCGTCGATGAACTGGCCGTGGACGTCGTCGAGCAGCGTCTGCAATACGCGCCGCTCTTCGGGCGTCATCGGTCGTGAGATGTTGCCGATATCCTTGAACGCGCCGGCTTTGACGACGACATACTCGACACCGACCTTCTTCATCAAGGAGTCGAGGTTGGCCAGCTGCATGATCACGCCGATCGACCCGGTCAGTGAGCCTGGATTGGCGTAGATCTGATCAGCAGCGACGGCGATGTAATAACCGCCCGATGCCGCGACCGCCCCCAGCGAGGCGACCACAGGCTTGCCCGCCTCACGGACGTGCCGGATGGCGTCGTAGACCTCTTGCGTGGGGCCGACGACCCCGCCCGGGCTGTTGATGCGCACGACGACGGCCTTGATGCTCGGGTTCTCGCGGTGCTGGCGCAGCTCGCGGACCACGTCGTCGGTTTCGGCGATGAGCCCCTCGAGCTCGACGAGGGCGACCCTCGGACCGAACAGCGAGCCTCCGCCCTCGCCGCCGCGTCCCCACGTGCGGGCCGAGAGCACGAACAAGCCTACCACCCCAAGGGCGACGAGGAGGGTGGCCGTCACCACCGTGAGGCGGCGGCTCACCTATTCCTCGTCGTCGTAGTCGTACTCGCGACTCTTACCGCGCTTGCGTCGTCCTCCTCCGCCTCCGCGGTCCTGCTCCACCTCGGGCGGCGCCACCGCGTGCGCGAGCTCCTTGAGGCTCAGACCGATGCGGCGCTCGTGAGGATCGACCCGAATCACGAGCAGCGTCAGCTCGTCGCCGACGTTCACGACCTCGCCCGGCGTCGCGATCGGACGATGGGCCATCTGCGAGATGTGCAGCAGGCCGTCGACGCCGGGCTCCAGCTCGACGAACGCGCCGAAATCGGTGAGCCGCACGACCTTGCCGGTGACCCGCGAGCCCATCGGATACCGCTGCGCGACCGTCGACCACGGATCGGGCTGAATCTGCTTGAGCCCTAACGAGATCCGCTTGTTGTCGCGGTCGATATTCAGGATCTGGGTTTCAATATCCTGTCCCTTCTTTAGAACCTCAGAAGGGTGTCCTACATTGCGCGTCCACGACATGTCGGAGATGTGCAGCAGGCCATCCACGCCCGGCTCCAGCTCGATGAACGCGCCGAAGTCGGTGAGGTTGCGCACCTTGCCCGACACGCGGGTGCCGGGCTTGTAGCGCTCCTCGATCGTCGTCCACGGATCGGGCTCGACCTGCTTCATGCCGAGCGAGATCCGCTTCGCTGCGCGGTTGACGTCGAGCACGATCACCTCGACCTCGTCGCCGACGTTGACGAGCTTGCTCGGGTGCCGCACGCGGCGCGTCCACGACATCTCGGAGACGTGCACCAGCCCCTCAACGCCCGGCTCGAGCTCGACGAAGGCGCCATAGTTGGTGAGGCTCACCACCCGCCCGTGAGTCTTGGTGCCCGGCGCGAAGCGCGTCTCGACGGTCTCCCACGGATCATTGGACTTCTGCTTGTATCCCAGCGAGACGCGACCGCTCTCCCGATCGAAGTGGAGCACGACAACTTCCACCTGATCACCCACCTGAAAGATTTCAGAGGGATGACCAACGCGTCCCCAGGACATATCAGTCACGTGAAGAAGACCATCAATGCCGCCGAGGTCGATGAAGGCTCCGTAATCTGTGATGTTCTTCACGGTCCCCGTGAGGACCATGCCTTCGTTCAGCACCTCGAGCGTGTGCTTCTTCTTTTCCTCGCGCTCCTCCTCGAGGACGGAGCGGCGGGACAGCACGACGTTGCCCCGACGACGGTTGAGCTTGATGACCTTCGCGCGAATCTGCTGACCGACCATCGCGGCGAGATTCTTCACCGGGCGAAGATCGACTTGCGAACCCGGCAGGAACGCCTTCACGCCGACGTCGACGGCCAGACCGCCCTTGACGACTTCGACCACGCGCCCCTCGACGGGCTGCGCCTTTTCATACGCCTGGGTGATCGCGTCCCAGACCTTGATCTTGTCGGCCTTGTCCTTGGACAGGACGATGAGGCCTTCGGAATCCTCCTTGGCCTCGAGGTAGACCTCGATCTCCTCGCCGACTTTCGGTAGCGTCCCGTGCCGGTGGAATTCCTCGATCGGGATCGCACCCTCGCTCTTGTAGCCGACGTCGACGAGCACCTCGCTCGTGCCGACGTGCACCACACGGCCGCGCACGACCTCGCCTTCTTCGAACTCGCTGGTCGTGCCGCCTTCCTTGAACCAGTCTTCCATGCGCTCCTCGGGTTCTGCGCCCTCCATGCGCGAACCACCGAGGTACCGCCGTTCATCCTTCGCCATGCCGCCAGGTCCTCCCCTCAGGTATTTTGCAGCCGCGCGATGGCCGCCATCATTTCCCGGCTCACCGCGTCGTAATACTCCTTTTTACCGGCGCCCGCTACGCGTTCGAACCGCAGGGGTGGCCCGAATGACACCACCACCTTAGCAGGCCGAGGAAGCCGCCGCCCGCGCGGCCAGGCGCGGCCGCTTCCTCGCACGAACACAGGCACCACCGGCGCCCCGCTGAGCACCGCGAGCAGCGCCGCGCCGGGCTTCGGCTCGCGCAGCGTGCCCTCCTCGCCTCGCGTTCCCTCGGGGAACACGAGCAGCGCCCCGCCGCTCTCGAGCACCCGCAGCGCCGCACGCAACGCGCCGGCGTCGGCGCCCTCGCGCCGCACCGGGCGCGCGTTGAGCGCACGGATGAGCCGGCCGAAGCCCGGAACCGTGAACAGCTCCGCCTTCGCGAGGAACGAGAGCTGTCGCGGCGCCACCCCGCCAACGAACGGCGGATCGAGCACGCTCGAATGGTTGCTGATGACCAGCACCGGCCCGGTCGTCGGCACGTGGTGCGCGCCACGGCCTTCCAGACGCCACACCGTGCGCATGATCGCCACCGCGATCACCTTGCACGCGGCGTAGAAGCCGCTGTCGGGCGCCGAGACCCGCCGGGCGTTGACGACGGCCGCCATTCGGTCGACGACCTCGTCGACCGACAGATCGCTCGTATCGATCTCGATCGCGTCGTGCGCCTTCATCAACGGCGCCAGCGTCCGCGTGGTGTCCTGACGGTCACGCACCTTGACCTCGTCCCGCACCGTGTCGAGGTCGGCGCTCACACCCTGCTCCGCGAGCTCGGCGTGGCGCCGGCGCGCGCGGCTCTCGAGGTTCGCCGTCAGAAAGAACTTCACGTCGGCGTCGGGACACACAATCGTCCCGGTGTCGCGCCCCTCGAGCACGACGCCGCCCGGCTGCGCCGCGCGCCGCTGCAGCGGCGTCACCTTGTCGCGCACCTCGCGCCGCATCGACAGCGTGGAGGTCGCGTCGGCGACGGCCTGGCCGCGGATCGCTCCGGTGACGTCTTCGCCGTTCAGCCTGACGTGACCGTGGTCGACGGTCACGTCCAGCGGTGCCACGTGTCGCGCGATCGCCTCGGCGTCGTCCAGCGAGATGCCGGCGCGCAGGACACTCAACGCCAGCGCGCGATACATGGCGCCGGTCGGAATGAGCTCGTAGCCGAGCCGCTCGGCGAGCCGACGCGCCACGGTGGTCTTGCCCGCGCCCGCAGGGCCGTCGATCGTGACGACCAGACTGCGTGGGCCCATCAGCGTTCCACCGTGATCGCGTCGCCGCCGACGAGCGCATTGAGCGTGTCCACGAAGGTGGGAAACGACGTCTGCACGCACGCGGCGTCTTCGATCAACGTCTCGCCGTCGGCCACCAGGCCGGCCACGGCGAGCGCCATCGCCATCCGATGGTCACCCGCGGAGACGACACGCGCGCCGCGGAAACGCTGACCGCCGGGGATCGCCATGCCGTCGGGGCGCTCTTCGATCCGCACGCCCATCTTTGAGAGTTCGCGGCCGAGCACAGCGATGCGGTCCGATTCCTTCACGCGTAGCTCCGTCGCGTCGCGGATCTCCGTCGTGCCGCGCGCCGTGGCCGCGAGGACTGCGAGCGCGGGCACCTCGTCGATCAGGCGTGGGATGACCGCGCCGGCCACCGTCGTCGCCTCGAGCGGCCCGGCGCTGACCGTGAGCGAGGCCATCGGCTCACCCGACGCATCCGATCCGCGTTGCGCGTCGATCGTGAGCGGTGCGTGCATCGAGGCCAGGACGTCGAGCAGCCCGGTCCGCGTCGGATTCACGCCCACACGACGCACGGTGACGCGCGCGCCCGGCACGATGAGCCCGGCCACCAGCACGAACGCGGCGGACGAGATGTCGCCCGGGACCTGGATGGCGGTGCCTCGCAGCGGGCCCGGATGCAGCGTGACGGTCCGCGCGTCTGGCCGCTCGACCCGGACACCAAATGCGCGCAGCATCACCTCGGAGTGATCGCGCGACGGCGCAGGCTCGCGCACGGTCACGGGCCCGTCGGCGCGCAGGCCGGCGAGCAGGATTGCCGACTTCACCTGCGCCGAAGCGATCGGCGTGTCATAGGCGATCGCGCGCGGCCGCTCGGCGCCGCGCACGGCGAGCGGCAGCCGCCCGCCGTCGGAGCGCCCGACGATCGTGGCTCCCATGCGCGTGAGCGGCTCGGCGACGCGCTTCATCGGTCGGCGACGCAGCGACTCGTCGCCCGTCAGCAATGTCCAGAACGGCTGGCCGGCGACGAAGCCGACGAGTAGCCGCGCCGTGGTACCGGAGTTGCCGCAGTCGATGATGTCGGCCGGCTCGACGAGACCGCCGAGCCCAGCGCCCGCGATCCGGTAGTGACCCGGCCCTTTCTTCGTGACGTCCACGCCCATCATCTGGATGGCCGTGATCGTGCGCAGGCAGTCCTCGCCCTCGAGATAGCCCTGCACTTCGGTCGGTCCTTCGGCCAGCGCCCCGAGCAGCGCCGCGCGGTGCGAGATCGACTTGTCGCCCGGCACCTCGCACTCGCCGCTCAGCCGTCGCACGGGACGCACGCGGAAGTTCACGCGAGCCCCTCCCGCGTCGTCTTGAGCCGAGTCAGCAGCGCCTCGATGCCCGCCGCATCGCCTGTCGCGATCAGCCGGTCCAGGTCGTCGAGCGCGGCGCGGAACGCCACGAGACTCGCCCGTACCGCGTCGGTGTTGGCGAGGAGAACGTCGCGCCACATCGGCGGATCGGAGGCGGCGATGCGCGTGTTGTCCCGGAATCCGCGCGCGGCGAAGGCGAGCGCGCCGGGCTCGAACCGGGCGACGGCATCGACGAGCGCCCACGCCGCCACGTGCGGCAGGTGGCTGATCGCGGCGACCGTGCGGTCGTGTGTCTCCGGATCGAGCGCGCTGACGCGCGCGCCCAGCGCCTCCCACAACGCGGTCACGCCTTTGATCGCACGCGGCTCCGTCGCGTCGGTCGGCGTCACGATCACCGTCGCGCCGCGGAACAGGTCGGCACGCGCCACTTGCCAGCCGCTCTTCTCGGAGCCGGCCATCGGATGGCTGCCGACAAAGCCGAGCGGTCGGCCGGCGCTCAGCCGCTCGGCCACCGCGACGATGCCGCGCTTGGTGGAGCCGACGTCGGTGACGAGCGCTCCGGCGGGAACGCTCGACCAGATCGTTTCGAGCAGCCGCTCGTTGGCGAACACCGTCGCCGCGAGCACCACGCAATCGGCGCCGTCCACGCCGGCCGCGACGTCGGTCGCGATGCGATCCACCATGCCCGCGCGCAACGGGCCTTCGAGGCGCTGCCGGTCCCTGCCCACGCCGACGATCTCGCGCGCCACCCCAGTGGCACGCGCGGCCAGGGCGACCGAGCCGCCCAGGAGCCCGACGCCGACGACGGTCAGCCGACCGATCACGACGGCGGCCGTCCCAGCACCGTCTTCAGCGCCTTCACCAGGCGCCGGTTCTCTTCGGGCGTGCCCACGGTCACGCGCAGCGCGGACTCCATGCCGAACGGCGTCATCGGCCGCACGATGACACCTTCCTTGAGCAGTCGCTGGTAGATGTCGGAGGCGCTGCGCCCGACATCGACGAGGATGAAGTTGGCGCGCGAGGGCACGTAGCGGATCCCGAGCGCGGTGAACTCGTCGTAGAGGAACTGCCGGCCGGTGTCGATCATCCGCACGCACTCCTGCACGTGCGGCTCGTCCTCCAGGGCGGCGAGCGCCGCGGCCTGGGCCAGTGAGTTCACGTTGAAGGGCTGACGAATGCGGTTCATCAGCGCGACGGCATCCGCGTCCGCCACCCCATAGCCCACGCGCAGCCCGGCCAGGCTCGCTGCCTTGGAGAAGGTGCGCAGCACGAGCACCTTGCGCCCCTGGCGGACATACTCCAGCGTGTTCGGAAAGTCCGGCCCCATGGCGAACTCCATGTAGGCCTCGTCGAAGATGACGATCGTGCGCTCGGGCATGCGCGCCATGAACGCCTCGACCTCGTCGGCGGTGACGATGGTGGCGGTGGGGTTGTTCGGATTCGCGACGAAAACCATCTTGGTCATCGGCGTGATCGCGCGCGCCATGGCTTCGAGGTCGAGCCGATGATCCTTCAGCATCACCATCACGCGAATGCCGCCGGCGGCCTGCACGATCATCGGATACACGACGAACGAAGGATGCGGAACGATGGCCTCGTCGCCGGGCTTGAGGAACGTGCGCACGGCCAGCTCGATCAGCTCGTTGCTGCCGTTGCCGAGCACGATCTGGTCCTGCGTGAAGCCGTGCTTCTTCGCCAACGCTTGCCGCAGGTAGAAGCCGCT
>Ga0075423_10000749_pt1 | contig 27154 bp, 24 predicted proteins | sample SoiMethybrSBSTD2_FD_80114 | JGI IMG/M metagenome (GOLD analysis project Ga0075423, IMG submission 80114) | Bulk soil microbial communities from a Populus tree surrounding site in Tennessee, USA - Soil MetaG P. TD hybrid SBSTD2 | ecosystem: Environmental > Terrestrial > Soil > Tree plantation... | reverse complement strand
CACGTAGGCACCCGACGTTGTGCGCATGTCGGAGGTGTCGTACTGATCCTTGATTGCGAGAACGACGCCATGGAGCGGACCGACGAGGCGGCCGGTTTGCGCGAACTGCCGGTCCTGCTCGGCCGCGGTCTCGAGCGCATCGGGCATGTTGGCGGCAGCATCGGTCTTATCTGTGAGGCTGCGCGCTTTGCGATCGTCGAAGCCCCACATGGTGCGAGCCGCGGGCCGCAGGTTCAACGTCGATAGCGCGTTGATCTGACCAGCATGGGCCTTCGTGGTGATCGGTCCGAGAATCCCCTTCGGCTCGTTCACGCAGGTGCCGTTGTACGCCTTGATGCGCCGCAAGTAGGCTTCGACGACGCCGCGCGTGGTGATCTGCTTCTTGCGGATCGCCTGCTGAATCTGGTCGATGGTGGCCTCGTGGATCTCGAAGCGCGATGCCCGCGGCGCAGTCGCCTGCTGCGCGCCGATGCCGATGTCGAAGAGCAGCACCACAAGGACGACGGAGGTCAGTCGGCGTGTCATGGGCGCGAAGCTTAGCATCGAAACAGAGGGTGCGAACAGTCACGGAGTCGCGGAGATCTCACGCAGAGATCGCAGGGATCGCAGAGGGTTCTGCTTTGAGGGAATACCAGACCACAGTCATTCGCACGGAGAAGCGGAGCAACGGAGATCAGACGGAGGTCCGCGTTACAACGGTTTTGGCGTGTGTTGGGCCGCGCGCGATGCGCGGATGAGACGAGAGGTGCTCACGAAAACAAGCACCACGCGATCAGATGGTGTTTGTTGCCGTGAGTACCTCTCGCCTCATGCGCCGACCGCTGGTCGGCGCCCCCACACACGCATGCAAGCCAGTTAGCAGCCAGCCCCGTCTGTCCTCCGTGTCCCCGCGTCTCCGTGCAAAGGGAACTCTCTGCGATCTCCGCGACCTCTGCGTTTGAGATCTCGCGCCCTCTACTTCCTTCCCCGCCTGTGATAAACAGTCGCAGGGAGCTCTGCGTGCCTGAACCGGAAGAAGAAGATTTCGCCGCGATGTTCGAGGCCTCGGAACGCGCGCGGCGCGTGAGCAAGGGGCAGATCATCGACGGCACCATCGTCGCCATCGGCGACGCGTCGGCGCTCGTCGACGTCGGCGGCAAGAGCGAAGCGGCGATCGACATCGCCGAGCTCAAAGACGATGACGGACGCGTCGAGGTCAAGGTCGGCGACCGGATCAAGGCCATGGTGGTCTCGACCGCCGGCGAGCTGAAGTTGTCGCGCCGCCTGGCGCTCGGCGCCGCGACGGCGGCACAGCTCGAGGATGCCTTCCACGCACGCCTGCCGGTCGAAGGCAAAGTCGAACGAGCGGTGAAGGGCGGATACGAGGTGCGCATCGCGCGGCAGCGTGCGTTCTGCCCGATGTCGCAGATCGACACCGCGCGCAACACGGAGCCTGCCCAGCACGAAGGCCGCATCTACAAGTTCCGCATCATCGAGTACAAGGAAGGCGGCCGGAACATCATCGTGTCGAGGCGCGCGCTGCTCGAAGAGGAGCAGCAGGCGAGCGCCGCGGAAGTCAGAAAGTCGATCGTCGAGGGCGCCATCATTGCCGGGCGCGTCGCCTCGGTGCGCGACTTCGGCGCGTTCGTCGATCTCGGTGGCGGCGTGCAGGGGCTGCTCCACGTGTCCGAGATGGCATGGGAGCGCGTGCCCGATGCGCGGCAGTTCGTCAAAGCGGGAGACGAGATCACCGTCAAGGTGCTGCGCCTCGATGCGGACAAACAGAAGATCTCGCTCGGGTTGAAACAGCTCGCCGCCGATCCGTGGTCGCGAGCGGCCGGAACCTACAAGCTTGGTCAGCTTCTGACTGGACGCGTGACGCGCGTCGCCGAATTCGGTCCGTTCGTCGAGCTCGAGCCCGGCATCGAAGGCCTCGTTCCGTTGAGCGAGAGCGGCGTCCCGCGCGAAGCCGATGTGAAGAAGGCGTTCCGCGTCGGCGACGAGATTCAGGTCGTCGTCCTCGACGTCGACGCCGCGGCGCGCCGCATCCGCCTGAGCGTGACGGCGGTTCAGAAATCGCGTGAGGCCGACGAAGTGCGCGAGTACACTGCGCGCACCGACGCGGCACCCTCGGAGAAATTCGGATCGATGGCTGATAAGCTTCGCGACGCCCTCAAGCCCAAGGAGTGACGCCGCGAGGGGCTCGATTCGGGAGGTCGACTCATGACGCGAGACAGACGCGCTGACACCCGAGAAGGCGGCTGGTCCCGCCGCGACGTGTGCAAGACCGCGGCGCTCGCTGCCGCAGCCCCATTCGCCTGGCGTGATGCGGCCGCCGCCCAACGAGCCACAGCTGCCGAAGATGGCGGAACGTTGGAACGGCTGTGGCGTCAAACCGCCGCAGCCGCTCAGGGCATCCTCCTCAAGGGCGGCACCATCGTGAGCATGGACCCGAAGGTCGGCGACTTCGCGACCGGCGACGTCCTCATCCAAGGCACGAAGATCGTGAGCGTGGGACGATCGGGAGACACGAAGGCGCCGCCGCAAGCGCAGGTGATCGACGCCACCGACACGATCATCATCCCGGGGTTCGTCGACGCGCACCGCCACTCGTGGGAAGGTCAGCTTCGCCGGATCATCCCCGACGGCGCGATCGCCGATTACATGGCGACGACGCACAATGGATTCGCGCGCTACTATCGTCCGCACGATCACTATGTCGGGAACCTGATTACCGCGCTGGGTTGCATCGACGCCGGCATCACCTGCGTGATCGACAACTCGCACAATTCGCGGTCGGCCGCGCACTCCGACGCGGCGATTCAGGCGCTCATCGACTCCGGCATTCGCGGCGTGCACGCGTCGGGCGCACCGCAGACCGGCGACTGGGACAAACAGTGGCCGCAGGATCTCGAGCGGCTGCAAAAGCGATTCTTCACGTCGACCGACCAACTGGTCACGCTACGGATGTTCTCCGGCATGAGCCGCGAGAACTTTGCGCTCGCGCGCCGGCTCGGTCTCAGGATCACCACTGAATCGAACGCGGCCGGGCCGGAGTTCGATCAGTTCTTCAACGAGAAACTGATCCGACCCGACAACACCTTCAATCACTGTCAGGGGTGGCCCGACCAGGTCTGGCAGCGGGTCAAGGACTCAGGTGCGACCGTGAACGTCTGTCCGCGCTCTGACGCGCAGTACGGGCTTGGCGAGGGCGTGTCCGCATTCCAGAAAGCGATCGACCACGGCATGCGGCCAGGTTTCAGCATCGACAACGAGGTCTCGTACGGCACCGACATGTTCACCGAGATGCGCGTCGCCTTCAACGTGCAGCGGGCACTGGCCACGTATCGCAAGGTCAACGGCGACGCCAAGGCACCCGCCCCCGTCACCGTGCGCCACGTGCTCGAGTGCGCCACGGCCGGTGGCGCCGCGTGTGCCGGTCTCCTCGACAAATGCGGCACGCTCACCCGGGCAAGGAAGCCGACCTCGTCATGATTCGCGCCGACGACATCAACGTGTATCCGTCGAATCATGCGATCGGGACTGTCGTGTCGGCCGCCGACGTGCGCAACATCGACACGGTGATCATTGGCGGCCGCGTGCGCAAGCTTCGAGGCCGGATGCCGGGCGTGAACATGGACAGTTTCCGCAAGATGGCGGATGAATCCCGCCGCTACCTGTTCACGCAGGCGGGCTACACACTCGACATCTTCTCGAAGCCTCGATAGAGGCGCGAATCAACGCGCGGGAGTGGGCAGCGCGATCGTGGAGTCGGTTTCGACCGTGAACTTCTTGTGGTCGGTGAACTGGACGACGACAAGCGACTGCGCCAGGGCCCCGAAGCCAAGACTCCGCCGCACGTTCGTCTCGGCACGGGATGGCAGCCACACTTCGTCATTGACCAGGGTTTGTTCCATCCACACCGAAGAACCCTCGACGATCGAACCGTAATCGTCGAAGAAATAGGAGTCGATTCGAATCATTTGTTGCGACGCCTGGTCAATCCACAGCGCACCAGCCATCTTGCTGGCCTGGCGCTCGACGTCGCCGTTCGGCATCACATCGCGCTTTGGCCGGAACTCCAACACGACGACGGCGCGTCCGCGCACCCGTTCGCGGCGGATGTTGCTGAACTCCGACATCCGGCGATAAGCCGGAAACCATCCGCTCGTCATCACCGGCACTCGTAGCACGAGACCACCCCACAGACTGTGCAGGGTCAAGGACACGCCGAACTCTGCCGGCCGCGAGGACCCGGGAAAGCCCGCCTGCCCCGATTGCCGTCGTCGCTCGTACTCGCGCACGATGGTGTTCACGCGCTCGTCTTCGCGGCGCTGTTGGGCCTCGCTCAACGGCTGCCCTCTGTTTTTGATCACTCTCGCCACCGGGCGGCCATCCAGATGAAAGACGTCGAACGTCGGACCCTCGTTCTGTTTGACGCGGGCCTGCTTGTCGATCCACCCGACAGTCATGGCCTGACGGTACGCATACGACGTACGGACACCCTCGGCTTTCTGCTCATTGCCTTCGGCCGCCGAAAGGAGGGCCTCGATTCCCAGCGGTGGTTCGGATGACACCGGAATATCGAACACGTGGTCGTCGACCGGCGCGTTGTGGGTGACGCGCTCCACTCCGAGGCGGAGCGTCTCGCCGTTGCGGTGCCATTCGATCCGATGCGGTTCCATCACCCGATCGACACGACGATAGTCGTCGAAGAATCGCTCCTCTACGCCGGCGTCTGTCTCTTGCTCGTCCTTGAGGAGCAGGTAGGTCTTGGCGTCGAAGAACAGCGTCCGCGTGATCCCGTCAGGCGTGATGGTGCTCAAGACGATGGCGGCGTGGCCGCGCAGCTGATCTCGCCCGGTGACCTGAACCCGGCTGATCTTCTCGGGGATCATCAGGCGTGTGTTGGCATAGCGCGCCTCGGCCCTGACGCGAGACGCCGCCTGTCCGTACAACGTTCGGACTCCGTCGAGCCCGTCGTCTTGCCACGCTGCGCGACCGTTGAATCCGGCACGCCACCGGAAATCGGCCCACGACAGGCTCACTGAAAAGAACTGCGGGCGTTTGCTGCGCAGAGTGAAGGTACCTGACCGCCCATCCGCAGACGTGATGCTGCCCGACAGGTCGGTGCTGGCGATCTGCTCGACGGCTTGCTTACCGCCAATGGCTTCGATGTGACGCTCGATCACCTTGGCGGCCGACTGTGCCAGCGTCGTGCTCGGATAGACGATGCTGGCAATCGACACACAAAGAGCCGCAGCTTTCACGGGCGTGACTCTATGGCAGGCTGGCGTCTCGATTATTCGCTATTCATCCAGTAAAGCAATAGTCAATTCTCAACTCGAGCCCACGGTCACCGTGCTCTCTCTGCACCGCCACGGCCTTCGCGCAAGTACGCGAGGCGAATCTGCAGCAGCAGGCTGTTCGGATCGTTCGCAAGTGCGGCCTCGTCGGCCGCGATCATTCGCGGTGCCTCGCCGGTTCTCCACGCGAGCTCGGCAAACTTGCGGCCGGCCCACCAGTCGCGGAAGAACGACGTGTCGCGCGGACCCGCGAGCTGATGGCAGCCCGAGCACGTGTTGAACCCACTGCCGAACCGCACGAAGTCGCTGTACCAGCGCAACGCCGCCGCGTCGCGACCGGCGCCCTCGTTCGCGCGTGCAAGGGCGCGAAACATGTGGCGCGAGGCGTCGTCGTTCATGCTCGGCTGCGGCATCCGCGCGAGCGCTGCGAGCGCGAGCTCACCTTCCTGGCGCGCCTCGTCCATCAAGCCGATCTCGCGCAACAGGCTGGCCAGCTGCGCGCGCGCATAGACCGGCTCCTGCGCCAGCCTCGCGCCGTCGGCGGCGTCAGTCAGCGACGTGCGAAGGTCAGTGACGAAATCGGTGAGCAGGAGGCGGCGACACAGCGTTCGCACTCGTTCATCCGACGTCGACTCCATCGTGCGGCGCACGATCGGCTCCACATAGCGTCCTTGCTCGCGCAGCGTCGCGAAGCCACGTTCTCGAACGGCCGAATCGGGAGACGCGAGTTGTGAAATGGCTGCTTCAGCAGCCCGCTCTCGCTCGGGCGTCAGCAGCTCGATTCGTCCAACCATCACTCTCACGAGCTCGTCGGGTCGCGGGGCGATCGTCATCGGAATGAACCGATCGGTCCACGACTGCGGCAGCACGAAGAGCACGCGGATACCGTCGGTAGTGAAATAACTCGTTCGCCACGTATTGACCATGGCGCGCGCTTCCTTCGCATAGAGACCATTGGCGACCAGCCGTGCCGCGAGGTCGTCGGCCACCGTGTTGGCAAAGCGCGCGAGCGGCTGCGCGGCCTCCATCGTCGGCACGACATTCGTGACTTCCCCGCCGCACCGCAGCGATGGCAGGTAACGATAGGTTCCCCTGTTGTGTTCCACGCGAAGCACATAGATGTCTCGCAGTCCCTCGACGAGATCCGAACGGCACGAGAGTCGCCCCGGGGTCTGGCCCGAGGCCTGCCCCCAGACCACGTCCAGCGGCAGCCTCGCTTCACCGAGGCCGCGATAGAAGAGGAACCGTTCCCATTCCTTCGGGCGCTGGCCAGTGGCATCCGTGGCGACGACGTACGCCGCATCGACGTTTCTTGCGAAGTTCCACAGCGCGTCAGACGGCGCCGCAGGGAGTGCCGGACTTGCGAGCGCCGGTGGCATGACGTCGACTGTCCAACCGATGCGCCCGTTTCGCGCGTGAGGCAGCGATCCGGATTGCACCAGAGAAGGACCGACGAAGTCGGCCTGCGGATACCACTGGGTCCACATCCCGACAGGGAAACCGACCTGGACCTGCACACGCGTGGGTCGACCGGCGTAGAAGTAGACGACCGGCGTCTCGCCCTTCAGATTCGATGTTCGGAGGCGCAGCTCGTCGCGGCTGCGCGCGTGCACGAACGCGGGGAGCGCGTGCTCTTCGTGATACATCCCGTCCAGCGTGAGGCCGTCGGAACCGTTCATCGCCAGAAAGGTGCCCCACTCATGCACGACCAGCTTGCCCCGAGCGGAGTCGAGGGGCCGAGTGCCCAACGTATCGGCGGCCACGGTTACTGTGCTGGCGAGGACGATGAACACACGAATAGCGGTCAGGATGTTTTTCCGCATTGGATCCTCGGTGGGCCGCGCAAAGGCGGCCCGTTCAGGGTTGTTACGGCACCAGCGTACGCTCGCGACCGTCTTCGTTCTTCAGCTTCAGCGTTGTCTGCGTGTCTTTGGCGCCGATGCTCACGTAGGTCTGCTGCGTTCCGGTGGGACCGACGATGGCCATTCCCGAACCTTCTTCAGACGTGCTCACCTTGATCGCCGGACGTCCACGATCGGTCACGAGTCGCAGCAGCACGGTGTCCGCCGATTTGCTTCCGTTCGCCTCGGTCTTGGCGGGGAACACGGTGATGCTGGCGCGCACGCGTCCCTGCTCGTCGACGATTTCCAGGCCGCGTCCACGCAGCATCGCTGGTGTTTCGCTCGCGAGCGCGGGCCGGCTGACCTGTGCGAGGAGCACCGCGAGGAGCAGTACGTTGACAACCGTGAGTGCAAGAGCGATTCGCTGAATCTTCATGACTACTCCTTCAACAGCGCCTCGAGCTGTTCGCGTGTGGCCGGCTCGCCCAGGACTTTCGTTTTCTCGCGAATGAACGTGGAGCCGTTCATCGGCACGAGCGTGCTCGCCGACGCTTTGGGGCTGGGGCACGTGCCGTTCAACTGCAGCACCCAGTGGCCGATGCCCGACCACTGCTGCTGAACCGCGTACACGCCTTGGGCCTCGTTCACCGGGATCAGGCTCAACGCGACGGACTGGCGCACCCCGTTGACCAACCCCTCGGCAGTTCCCGTGATCTGCACGGCGGCAACGTTGTCGCAGACCAGCGGGCGCACGACGAGCACGACGTTCTTCTTCAACTGTTTCGTGACCGGGTTCCCGGTGCCGGCAGCGATCGGTGGCCCGATCTCGAGGCGGAACATCGTTCCCGCGACCGCAGGAGCGGCCACGATCAGCGCCGCAAGCCATCCAATGAGTTTCGACATGCCCAAGCTCCTTTGGGCCGGCTAAAGCCGGCCACTACGTACGGACTACCACTTCCACGCCAGCTCTTCTCTCCAGCGCCTCAATGCATCGGCATCGAGCGCAAGGATCTGATCGCGCGTCGCGCCGGCTGGCGGCGGCTCGAACTCCGCGATGCGCTCATAGACACGCATGCGATCTGGCTCGTCGACCCGCGAGAGAAGATGCCAGAGCGTCAACGTGTCGCGCACGCGCGCCTCGCGCACGATCACGTCGAGCGCCTGCGACCGATTCGTGCCGGCATCGAAATCGTCGACCGCTCGCTTGAGCGCCGCCGACGCGTCCTCGAAGTACGGCGTGCCCGGTCCGCTACCCGGCCTCGTCCGGCACATCGCTCCCGCCGGCACCAGCGACTCTCGCCCTTTCCATTCGAGCGACGACCACCCTTTCGTCATCCGCAGCTCGCCTGCCCCATCGCCACCAACAGTCACGGTGTAGGCGCAGCCAAGATCGACGACCGCGCTGGCCGGCGTGTCGACGATGAACAGACGAGGGGGCGCGTTGATCTCGGCGCTGATCGTCCCGCGATCGAGGTGCAGGCGGTACTCCGACTGGCTGACCTGGCCGAGACGCACGCGCGTCTGCGGCGCCACATCGACGGTTCCCAATTCGCCGACGATGATTCGCGCCGTAGAGCCGCCACCGGTGTCGACCCATTCGCCCGCGGCCATTCGTCGCGTGCCGCCGTCGTTCACTCGCGACACTTCCCACGGCTTGGGCCCCATATCGCGGGTGACCCAGTATGCGGCGCCCGCCACGACGAGCACCGCAATGCATGCGAACGCCCATCGCGGCGCGAACGCGAGCGATCGATGGCGAGTGGGCGCGGAGAGCGCCGCATCGATCCCGTTCCACACTGACGGTGGAGCACTGATCACTTTCAGCTGCCGAACCACATTCGCCGAAAACTGAATCTCCTCCAACGAGGCTCGACACCGCGCGCACGTGGCTAGATGCGCATCGACACCTTGACGTTCGCCGGCGGACAACTCTCCGTCGCAGTAGCGAGGCAGCACGTCGTGGACATGCCTCGTGAACATCGCGCTACTCGCCGCCTTTCAACGCCATTCGAACAGGCGCCAGCTTCTTTGCAAGCAGACGATGACCGCGACTCAATCGAGAAGCGACCGTGCCGATCGAACACCGCAGCGCAGCCGCCATCTCCGAATAAGAGAGGTCGTCGAAATACCGCAGCAGGATGGCCGCACGAAGTTTCGGTGGCAGCGTCGCGATTGCCTGCTGGACCGACGTCGCCACCTCACGCCGGGCGAACAGCTCTTCATGCGACAACGCGGTCGACGCGGCGAGCGTATCGAGGGTGGCCGGATCTTCTCCGACAACATCGACTCGACGACCGCGCGAGCGGTCGACGCAGGCGTTCACGACCAGCCGGTAGAGCCACGTCGAAAACGCTGCGTCGCCGCGGAAGCGCCCGATCTCGCGCATCAGTTTCAGAAACACCTGCTGTGTAACCTCGCTGGCGGCATCCGCGTTGGCATGAAAGAAATAGAAGGCAATCGAATACACCCGGTCCTTGTACGCCTCATACAGCGCCCGAAACGCTTCCCGATCTCCCCGGCGGCACGCGTCGAGGATATCGGGGCTGATCTCGCGGCCCGCTCCATTCACCTGGCCATTAGACGCGATAGCCCTCAGGTTTCTTCAGCACGAAGGCAATACGATTGACGTGTCGTGTTACTCAGGGAACTCGTCGCCTCCAGCGCGGCGGTCGCGGAAGATAGCAGCCGGCTCGCCAAAATCGCGCATCTGGCGGCCGTTCTCCGCGCTCTCGCTCCTGAGGAAGTCGACATCGCCATTCGTTATCTGTCGGGCGAGACGCGCCAGGGGCGGATCGGGCTCGGCTATTCGACGGTCTGGCAGGCCAAGGCGACCGACGCGGCCGATGCTCCGACACTCACGCTCATCGACGTGGACGACGCCTTCACGCGGATCTCGAAAGCGCGTGGCCCTGGTGCGACCGGAGAGCGATCGCGCCTGCTCCGCGATCTGCTTCGTCGGGCCACAAAAGAAGAACAGGATTTCCTCGGCCGCCTATTGGTCGGCGAGCTCCGTCAAGGCGCCCTCGAAGGCGTGCTGCTCGACGCGGTCGCTCGCGCCAGCAACATCCCCTCGTCCACGATCAGGCGTGCCGCGATGATGGCGGGAGCACTGGCGCCGGTCGCGCTTGCAGCGCTCGTCGACGGTGAATCAGGCCTGCATCGGTTCGCAGTCCAGATCTTCCAGCCGGTTCAACCGATGCTTGCCCAGCCTGCGGCCGATCTCGACGAGGCGCTAGCTGACATCGAAGGCGAGCTCGGGCTCGAATGGAAGCTGGATGGCGCGCGCATTCAGGTCCACAAGGCGGGCGATGAAGTGAAGGTGTTCTCGCGCACCCTGCGAGAGGTGTCCGCGGCGGTCCCGGAGATCGTCGAGACCGTTCGCGCGCTCGCCGTGCGCGAAGCGATCTTCGACGGCGAGGTGATCGCGCTCAAAGCAGACGGCTCGCCGCACGATTTTCAGGTCACGATGTCGCGATTCGGGAGGAAGCTCGACGTCGATCGCTTGCGTGCCGAGCTCCCGCTGGTGCCGTTCTTCTTCGATTGTCTCTACGTCGACGGCGGCTCGCTCGTCGACGAATCACAGGAGCGGCGGTTCAACGCACTCGATGCGGCCGCTGGCTCTCTCGTCGTTCCCCATCGAATCCGGCCAACGGCGGACGAGGCGCGGGCGTTTCTGGACGACACGCTGGCTCGCGGACACGAAGGCGTGATGGCCAAGGCGCTGGGGTCGGCCTACGAGGCGGGCCGCCGCGGACAGAACTGGCTGAAGATCAAAGCCGCCCGCACCCTCGATCTGGTCGTCCTGGCCGCGGAATGGGGGCACGGTCGTCGCCGAGGCTGGTTGAGCAACCTGCATCTCGGCGCGCGCGATCCTGTCAATGGCGCGTTCGTCATGCTGGGCAAGACGTTCAAAGGTCTCACCGACCGGATGCTCGAGTGGCAAACCGAGAAACTGCTCGCCCTCGAACTGACGCGCGACGACTACACCGTGTACGTGCGGCCAGAGCTGGTGGTCGAAATCGCCTTCAACGGCGTCCAGGACAGCCCGCAGTATCCCGGCGGACTCGCGCTGCGCTTCGCACGGGTCAAGGCATATCGCCCGGAAAAGTCCGCGGCCGAGGCCGACACTATCGAGACAGTCCGCCGGACTAGAGCTCCCTCCGGCGGCGAGATGCATTGAGTTTTCCCGATCGATTTCGTTCAGCTTCACCGATACACATTCGTTTGACGTTGGGATTACACTCCTCTCGTTCCATGCAAGCCAGTCTGTGCCCGAAGTGTCTGCAGCAAGGCCGTCATCTGGCCGCGAGCAGCGAGAACGCGTGCGTCGACTACTACCGATGCGACAAATGCGGGCACGTGTGGGCGGTCGGCAAGGATCGGCCGAACGCACCACGGAAAGACGTCACCTACAAGGCAAGCTAGTCGCCATCGAGCGGCGATGCGATTCGCGGCTATTCGACGATCAGGGTGCCCTTCATCGTCGGATGCAGCGCGCAGACGTAGGGGAACTCGCCTGCGCGCGTCGCGTGATACGTCCACGACTGACCGGACGCGATCGTCTGTGAATCGAATCCTCCCGCGCGCGACATCACTGTGTGCGCGAACGGATCGCCGTTCGTCCAGGTGATGCTGTCGCCGGTCTTCACGCGAAGCGTTGTTGGTGTGTACGCGGTACCGTCGATGCTCACCTTCTTTGCCCCAAGCGAGGACTGCAGCATCTTCGCGTGATCCAGATGCGCGGCAATCGCCGGCCGCACCTTCACGAGCAGCGCCTTGAGCTCCTCGTTCTTCGCGTTGGGGATCAGCGTCTTGTCGATGGCGTCGAGGACTTGCTTGTGATAGACGACCTCGTGATCGACGTACGCCTTGTCGAAGTCGGCTCCGCTGAGCGTCTTGAGATGCGCGACGTTCATCTCGCCGCCCGACTTCAAGCTCTGACTGGTCGCGTTGTCTTGAGCTGTCACGTTCAGCTTCTGCACGAGCGCCGTCGCCGACGCGTTCACGCCGGTGTGATCGCTGACCATCAGCTGGCCGAACTTCTTGACCTCGGGATTCTTCGAGCGTGATGCCGCGAGCGTGCCGGCATCGATATCAACCTGATTGGCGGTCACAACGATCGACGCGATCTGCGGATCGGTGACCTGCTGCGCTGCCGCCGGCGCGGCCAGGCACACCACAATCGCAAGCGTGAGTCTTTTCACGTCATTCTCCTTCATGGCATTGTCCCTTTGTCCGTAGAGCGCAGGCTTCAGCCGGCGCGTGATCTGATGCGGGGGCTGAAGCCCCCCGCTCTACGCACGAACGGAACGACTAATTAATAGAGAGAGGAGCGGCACGAAGGTGACATCACCCGATGCGGGTGAGTACGGCCGAGACGACGCGATCGCAGCGGGATTGATGGAAGGCGAACGCCGCAGGCGCGGCGAGGCCGGCGCGTTCGAAGAGATCGCGGCGCAGCGCGGCCTTGGCGCGGGAGAGTCGCGTCTTGACGGCGTCCTCGGAGATGCCGAGCGAGGTGGCGGTTTCGCCGGTGTCGAGTCCCTGCACTTCGCGCAGCACGAACACCTCACGGCTGCCATCCGGCAGGCGATCGATCGCGGCTTCGACGATTCCCGACAGCTCGCGTGCGATCGCCTGTCGCTCGGGATCGGGAGCCGGACGCGACGTCATCGGCGTTTCGATCGCTTCCATGGTGTCGGTTTCCAGTGGCTGGTAGCGGCCGCGCTGCCTGGCACGGGACAGCGCCTCGTTCACCGCAATCCGGGTCAACCAGGTCGCAAACGCCGCGCGGCCGTCGAACTGCCGTAGATGCGCGTAGGCGTTCACGTACGCTTGCTGCATGACGTCTTCGGTGTCGCCATCGTCACGCAGGATGGCCCGAATCGCCCGATAGAGCCGCTCGTTGTGACGGCGCATCAACACCTCGAAGAGCGCCGTGTGGCCTTCGAGTACCTGGCTGACGACCTGCTCATCCGCAAGCGCACTCCAGCGCTCCAGCACAGCTCCGCTGACGGTGTGCATACTCAATAGAGTAACGAAGCGGCCAAAGGTGACGCACGCCGAGCCCCGCCGAAGCCAAAGGCGAAGGCGGACGAGCCCTAAGACTTCTTAGGCGGCTCTAAATGTTTCGACGACTGCTCGTTCTCGTTGCAGATGAACTCGATCATCTCCTGATCGACCATGATGCGCTGGTTCACGCGCACGGTGAACGGCTTCGTGTACGCCTTGGCGTCGTCGATTGTGATGTCGATCTCGAGGGTGCCGAAGTTGGGACGACGGAAGCGCTCGGTCATCTTGAGGGCGTCGGTGTATGGACTGCCGTTGACATCGAGCCAGCCGGCGCGCTCGTCGCCGCGAAAGTTGGTCGTCTCGACCACGAGGGTATCGCCCTCGAACCAGCCGCGCGAGTAGCCGAACCACCAGGGCGTGGGATCGTTGTTCGGCGCCGGACGTCCGTCCATGTAGATGTAGCGCAGGCCGTAGTTGGACTCGTAGGTGATCAGCATCAGGTTCTTGGTCTGCACGATCTGACGCGGCTGCGGATGGTTGTGATACTGCATGAGGCCGATCGGCAGACACCACACGTCGGGGTTGTCCTTCTGGTTGTCGGCCATCCGCCGCTTCTTCAGATCGGCTGCCCATGGCTGCAGCGGCAGCGCGAAGCCGCGGCCTGCGACTTCGCCGAACGTCGAGAGCGGAATGCCATCGGGCGTCGTGGTTGGCGCAGGCGGCGCGCCCTGGCGTCCTCGACCTCCCCCGCCGCCACCGGCGCGCAGCCAGATGCCTGAGAAGTCGACCTTGCCGTCGGCGGTTCGCGGCGTCGGGGCATCGAGAATCGGCTTGCCGTCCTTACGCGGCACGTCGGGCGTCGGATACGCCGGCCACTGCGCAAGCAGTGTCGACGACAGGGCTACGAACAACGCCAGCACGGTCGCGAGTGTGAGTCTCGATGCCATTACGCCTCCATGGTCGGGGGTCAGACCCCGGCGACGACTCGACTCAACCCCTTGAGTCGAGTCGTCACCGGGGTCTGACCCCACCTATATCGCCGAATCCGTCGAAACCGTTTACTTCGCCGCTCTCACCTGCCCGTCTCGCGATCGAGCGCCGCCGCATAGGCGTTCAATCCCACGAAGATGAGGTGATCGAAGGACATCGCAAGCCTCCGATCGAATTCTAGGCCGGCGCGAGTCAAAGGCAGATGCAGGTCTATCGGTTCACGGTGGTGCGCGCCAAGTCGGCACGCAGTTTCGTGCGATCGACGGCTTCCCCTCGCAGATACACAGCCGAAATGCGTCGCGTATTCAGGATGTCATCGAGCGGGTTGGCATCGAGCACGACGAAGGCGGCTTCCTTCCTTGCCGCCACGGTGCCGAGCCGATCGAGCTTGAGGATGCGCGCGTTGATGCTCGTCGCCGCGACCAGCGCGTCCATCGTCGTCATGCCGCACTGTGTGTAGGCGGCCATCTGCTCGTGCGCGCCGAATCCGTCGCCGGTGCCATCGGTGCCGAGCCCGATCACCATCCCGGCGTCGTGGATCTTCTTCAAGTTTCTGCAGTGCAGGTTGAACAACTCGTCGGGCGGGTTGCCCCTCTTCTGGCGCTCGTCGAGATCGGCGCGCATACGCGCGATCTGATTCGCGGGCAGCGTGTCTGCGAGCGAATCGACAGTGCTCCGCGTCGACGGCACCGGAATGTTCGGACCGGTCCACGTTTTCGGGTGAGCCTTCACCAGCGACAGATACTCCTCGTCGACGTCGCGATCGCGCACGGTGTGGACGAAGCCGTCGACGCCGGCCTTCAACAGATCTTTCGCGTCGGCCAGACCAGACGTGCGGCTCAGATGCACGAGCACTTCCATGCCGTCGGCGTGGGCCTCGGCGATGATCGCGCGATACACGCTCGGCTGCACCTTCGGCACCGAGCCGTTGCGATCGTCCACCCAGATCTTGACGAAGTGCACACCTCGCGCTTTCAGCTCCCGCACGTACGTGCGCCCTTGTGCCTCCGTGCGCGCGCCGTACGGAATGCCGAGACGCGGCTCGCCCGGAGGGCCGGCGATCGGCGTCGCGGCGATCCCTTTGCCGACGGTGAGAAAGCGCGCGGCGCCAGGAACGATCTCGTCGCGCAGTTGATAGGCGAGCTCCTGATCCGCCTCGAGTCCCATGCTCAACGTCGCCGCCGTGCCGTAGTACGCATAGCGCTGGAGCTGGTCGATCAGGTTGTCGCGCGTGTAGTTCGCTTTGCTATTGCTCCCGTCGTGCTCGTTGACGAGCCCCATGTGGTTGTGACCATCGATGAGCGCGGGGATCACCGTCTTGCCCGAGAGATCGACACGAGTCGCGCCCGCTGGCGGTTGCCGTTCGCCCTTCTTGCCGACCCACGTGAACGTCTCGCCTTCGACGAGAAACGCCGAACTCTCGATCGCCGCACTGCCGTCGCCGACGATGAGTCGCGCGTTCTCGAACCACGTGACCCGGCTCGTGCCGCGTTGCGCGTGCAACGCGATACCGACCAGAACGATCAGGCAGGTGAGCGCGGACCGGAAAATGCGTTCAGGCGCGCTCAAGGTGGTCCTCCCAGAGATCGGCATAGACCGAATCGCGGCGGTTCGCTTGATCGCCCCATAGCTCAGGCGCGCTGAAGCGTACCGTGTAGACATGCTGCGGATGCTCGCCAAGCGCGTAGCCGTCGGCATCGGTGTCCTGCAGGTTGAACACGCCGTGATCGGTGACGATGGTCCCTTGGTGGCCGCGGACGTAGCGCGGCAGACGCGTGTGGCCAACAGGGTTGATGTTGCGCGCGCGCACGCGATCGCCGGTTCGATACTTGGGACGGACGCGCACCGTGTCGTTGCGAAGACTGCCGCCCCGGCGCGCCATCTGCTCGGCAACCATCGCGGGAGTGAGACGTGGAGTCGTGCGAGCTGCGGCCGGATCGGGCCTACTCGAATCGAGCTCGGCTTGCGTGACCACGCCGTCTTCGACCAGATGCATCACCAGCACGTGAACGAACCGCTCGTAGTACTTCATGCGCAGGTAATCGACCGGCGGCAGAATCTCATGCTCGTAGCGGAAGTTCTTGCGGCGTCCTGGACGGCGGAAGGCACCCATCGCACGAATCAGTCCCCACGCGCGTCCCTCCCACGGCTCGTGAAACGGGCGCTCGTCCGGATCGCGGACGATGGGGCCCATGCCGTGCATGCCGCCCATGTCGTGAATGCCGTTCACTCGCGTCCTCCGGGAGCGCTCACCTTCTGCACGCCGACCATCGAGTCGCGAGTCACCAGCGCAGCGAGCTGCTCTTCGGTGAGGTTCTCGGTTCCCTTCGGCCGCTCCGGCAGCACCAGATAGCGAAGATCCGCGGTGCTATCCCACACGCGCACTTCGACGTCCTCGCCCACCTCGGTGCCGAACTCACGCAGCACGCCGCGCGGATCGATCACCGCACGTGACCTGTACGGCGCCGACTTGTACCAGGTCGGCGGCAGGCCGAGCACCGGCCACGGATAACACGAGCACAGTGTGCACACGACCAGGTTGTGGACCTTGGGTGTGTTCTCCAACACCGTCATGTGTTCGCCCTGCGATCCGCCATAGCCCAATTCGGCGATCGCGGCCGTGCCGTTCGCGAGCAGCCGACGCTTGTACTCGGGATCGACCCACGCGCGCGCCACCACACGCGCGCCGTTGCGCGGACCGATCTTGGTTTCGTACGCATCGACGACGGCGTCGAGCGCTTTCGGATCGACCATGCCTTTCTCGACGAGCAGCGACTCGAGCGCTTTCACGCGCAGCGCAGGGTCGGACGGGACGACCTGATGGCCGGGTTCCGGCGCCGCCTGCGCTTGGCCAAGGTCGGGCGTGACGAACGCCGCCGCGCCTGACGCGGCCGCGCCGATGAAATCGCGGCGGTCGATGCCGTCCTTGGGTGGGTTTGCCATCCGCGGGAGTCTACACCTAAGGTCGGCGGGGCTGAAACGAGTCGGCGGGTCTGAAGCGTGTCGGCGGGTCAAAGACCCGCCTCTACTTACGAAGCAACATCTTGTCGGCGCTCTGCTCGCCCTCGTGGCACGCGTCTTCGAGAAATTCGTAGCCATCGTCGTAGGCTCGCTTGAAGCGCGCGGCGAGTGTCCACGGCCGCGTGTAGACCGCGGGGTCTTCGACCGTGACGCGGTAGTCGAGCGTGTCGGGCGACACCCGAGTGAAGCGCTCGACGAAGTGCACGCCTTCGCCGTAGAAATTGCCCACCATGTCGAGCCGCGGCTTGCCGTTGGAATTGGTGACGTCGACGACGAGTGTGTTGCCGTCCCAACGGCCGCGCGAATCACCCATCCACAACTTCAGATCCCGGTTGAGATGTGGACGGCCGTCGAGAGGAATGACGCGATAGCCGTAGTTCTCTTCGCCGAGGATGAACACGTAGCCGGTTGTCTGCACGATCCGAAACGCGCCGTGAATGAGATCGCGCAGGGCGCCATCAGGCAGACAGCGGTTTTGCGTGTCGATGTGCTCGGGCTTGGTCGGGTTGTCGGCGTTCGCGCGCAGCTCGGCGTGCTTGCTCTTGGCCCACGGCTGATACGGGATCTGCCCGTCGGGCGGATCGACGACGCGGCTCGCATTGGGCTTGCGCGCGTCGCCACGCGCCGCGCGTGCCACCTCTTCGACGCGAATCTCACCGCCGCGCGGGTCAGTCAGGTCGTACGTCCCTGGCACCGCAGCCGTCCAGAATCCCTGCAGATCGCGCGTCGCTTGACGGCTCTGTGCGCTCGAGAGCGACGGCAGCACCGCAATCGCCAGTGCGACACCACGGACGAGCCACGGCATCGGATGCGTGCTCATGGATAAAGCTTCTCGTACGCGAAACCGTAGCACTCGTATTCGAGTAGCTGGAAGTTCTTCTCCTTCCGTCGATAGAGCGTCATCCTCATCGTCCACGGGCGCGTAAACACCGTGGGGTCTGTGATCGTCGCAGCGTACTCGATGTGATCGGGGCCCGCCGGCGTGTAGCGCTCGACGACGTACAGCGCATTGCTGTGGAAATTGCCGGCGCGATCGAACCACGTCTTGTCGTTGAAATGCCGGACGTCGACGACGAGCGTGTTGCCCTCCCAGCGGCCGCGCGCGTCGCCGAGCCACGACTCGACGGCGGTCGCGGGATGCGTGCTTCCGTCGGTGTGGATCGTCCGAACCGCGTGCGCGTACTCCGACAGCATGATGATCTCTTTCGGCGTTTGCGCAATCTGAAACGGGAACGGCATGTAGATCAATCGAGGTATGCCGGGCAGGTAGCACTTCGATTCGGGATCGGCGGTGGCGCGATTCGCGAAGTTCTCCTTCTGCTTCTCCGCCGCCCACGGTTGATAGGGAATCTCGTTGCCGTCGACGACGCCCTGCCCCGCCGGAATGCCCGGCTGCGCCGAATGATCCTGGATGTTCCACGCGGCGGTGTTCAGCACCTGCCAGTAGCCGGAGAGATCGGGATGGCCATCGGGTCCGCGGGCCACCGCTGAGGCCGCCGGCGACTGATCTGCGGCGACTGCAACACCGCACGTCAGCGCCACCAGCAGCGCAGAGACGACATGCGCTCGAAAGCGAGCGTTCATTTGCTGGTCTTGTCGCTCGGATCGTTGGGAGCGCCCGTGCCCGATGACTGCGTGATCAACTCGCGTCCATCCGGCAGCGTGAGCGTGCTGGCGTTGGCGGTCGGCGTCCCATTCTTCGCGCGATAGCCCTTGACGACGATCTCGATGCCGGTCGGCAGATCGGTCTTCCGCACGCCTCGACGCGCGAGCGCGTTCGGTCCGGCGGTCTCAATCGCCCAGTTGACAGTGCGTCCGTCGCTGCCTTTGACGTCGATGTGAATCCAGCCGTGAGGATTTACCCACTCGACCGCGGTAATCGTGCCGCGCAGCGTCACCGGCTGCGTGCCGTCGAATTCAGCGGCGAACGAGTGATGCGGGAACGCGGCTTGTGGCAGCAGTACCAGCGCCGCCAAAGCGATCGATAGACATGCGGAAGCGCGCATGCGCTGATCCTACCGCGTCCTCGAATCAACCCGGACGTCCCCGGCGGGCGAGAAAGACCCGCCGCTACGAGTCGGTGCGATCAACCGGCGCGCAGAGCGTTCATCGGACTGATCCGGGTGGCGCGGCGGGCAGGCCAGTACGCAGCAGCCAACGACGCAGCAAGCATAACGAGAACGGCCACGGTCAAGGCGAACGGATCGTTAGGCTGTATGTCGAAGAGGAACGACTGCACGAGACGCGATGTCGCGAGCGCGACAGGAAGGCTGATGGCGAGGCCGAGCGCCGCCATCACACAGACATCACGCAGGAACATCCAGGCGACGTTGCCACTTCTGGCGCCCAACGCCATTCGGATCCCAATCTCGCTCGTCCGCTGCGCGACCGCGTAGGACATCGTCCCGTACAACCCGACGCTCGCAATCACGAGCGCCAGAATCGCAAAGGCGCTGCACAGCCTCGCGAAGATGATCTCCTGGTTGATCGTCCGATCGATTTCGATCGTCTGAGTGCGCAGGTTCGTCACCGGCAATTGCGGATCGGCTCTGCGCACCAGATCGCGCACGATGCCGGCAATGGCGAGCGGATCGCCGGTCGTGCGCAACGCATACGTCATCTGCGCGATCGGGGGAAAGCTGATGTCTCCGTACGGCAGGTACGCGACCGGAGGCGTCTGCGATCGAAGCGCACCGTAGCGAGCCGTGGTCGCAACGCCGACGATCTCGACGTCCAGCAGAGACGGCTGCGCGAAACGCACTCCCGGCTTTTGCACCTGCGGGCCTCCGCCCACTGAGAAATGCCGACCGATCGGGTTACCGCTGCCGAAGTACGTGCGGGCGAACAGCTCGTTCACGACGGCGACGATCTGCTGTCCCGGCCGATCGCGCTCGTCGATCTCGCGCCCCTCGACCAGCGGGATGCCCATGGTCGTGTGAAACGACGAGCCCACGAGCAAGAGACGGGAGCCGTCGACCTGCTTGCCGTCGACGATCAGACGCAGACTAAAGCCCGCTCGAACGAGCGACGTACGAGACAGCGTGACGTGACGTACACCAGGAATCGCGGCGAGGCGGCGTCGCAGGTCGGCGTAGAAATTGGCGATGCCTTCCTTGCCATATCCCGCCTGTTGGGCGTTCACATCGAATAGCAACACTCCGTCGGGCTTGAAGCCGAGATGCACCGATTCGAGGTTCATCAGCGTGCGCACGAACAGGCCGGCCGCGACGAGGAGCAGCACGGAGATCGCGAATTGCGCGACGACCAGTGTTCGCATCAGCGGCAGTCGCAGGGTTCGTGGAGTGGAAGGCGTGCTCGCTTCGCCGACGAGTGCCTGTTTCAGCGCTGGCAGCACGGAAGGGCGCGTCGACTGCAAGGCTGGCGCGAGTCCGAAGAGCACAGCCGATACGAGTGACAGCGCAAGCGTGGCGACCAGCACGTGCCAGTTCAACTCGGCGTTCAGCGTGAACGACTCCTGACCATTGGCCAGCAGGGCGCTGAGTACCTGCATCGAGGCAAACGCAATCGGCACGCTGCACGCGCCGCTGATGCACGCGAGGCATACGCTTTCGGTCAGCAGCTGACGGAGGATCCGCTCGCGCCCGGCGCCGATGCTGAGCCGCACGGCGATCTCGCGCCGCCGCGCGCTCGCGCGCGCGAGCAGCAGGTTGGCGATGTTGGCGCACGCGATGGCGAGAATCAGACCAACCATCCCCATCAGCACGTTGAGCGGTGTCGAGTAGCGTCGGCGAAGCGAGTCGATCCCGCCGGCGCCCGACTCGAGACGCAGGCGCGGAAGATTCTGACGTTGGGCGTCGTTGGTCGCTGTTGTCGCGACCCACTGATCGAACACCGTCGCGAGAGCCGCCTGCGCCTGCCCGACATCGACGCCCGGACGCACGCGGGCCATCATCTCCAGCCAATAGGAATTGGCGTCGGATGAGATCTCCCGGGTATGCAGCGGGAGATACACCACTGGCGCGATGGCAGGATCGACTCCGGCGAACTGCGCTGGAGCGACGCCGACGATCGTGAACGGGACATTGTTGATGCGAATCGGCTGGCCGACGGCGGCGGCCGGATCGCCGAACCGTCGATTCGCGAAACCCATGCTCAGCACGGCGACAGGTGCCGCCATCGGCCGATCGTCGTCGTTGACGATCGGCCGCCCTGCGGCCGGAGTGACACCAAGACCGTGAAAGAAGTCGCCCGAGACGTACTCGCCCTGCGCGACCTCGGCTTCACCGTTGGTCACGATATGCAGCGGTTCACCCTTGAAGTGTGCGAACAGACTTGACGCCACAGGCAGCGCCGCCTCTTGCAGTCGCTCGAATGCCGGAAACGGGAAGATGCGCGCCGTCACCTCCGATTTCTCGCGGAACGTCGAGCCATTGATGCCGCGCATCACGAACGTCTCTCCCCTCATGTCGAAGGGACGGCTCCGCCACGTGAGCACGACCAGCGAATCTGGGTCGGCCACCGGCAGCGTCCGCAACAGGAGCGCGTCCATGAAACTGAAGATCGCCGTGTTGGCCCCGATGCCGAGCGCCAGCGTCAGCACCGCCATTGCGGTGAACGTCGGGCTCTTGCGCATCGTCCGCGCGGCGAAGCGAAAGTCCTGCACGAACTGCTCGAGCCAGATCCACGTCCACAGCCTGCGCGCATCCTCACGCAGCATTGTCACGTTGCCGAGATCGCGCCGCGCCGCCCAGGCGGCATCGTCATCCCGCATTCCCTCGGCCCGCCGTTCCTCGCGCTCTTCGCCAAGATGAAACTCGAGCTCCTGTCGCAGTGTGTCTTCTCGCTGACGACGCCCGAGCCACCACGCGAGCTTGCGCAGCCATGGTGTCATCGACGTTCCTCCTGCGGCCCGAGGAGCCGCCGCATCGCGCGTGTCATGCCGTAGGCATCCTACACAACATTGTGTAGGCCCGCTACACAATCAATGTGCCACCCGCCGTCAGCGCAATTGGGGTGGAAATCCCGTGATCGGAATGCGGGAGCGTCCCACGTACGAACACAGTCCGGCTAAAGCCGGACACTACGACTGCAGGGGACGACTACCGCTTCGGCGCCACCATCTTCGTCACGCGACCGACGCTGGTATCGCCGGCATAGAGGTTGTCCTGCTTGTCCATCGCCCAGTAGCTGGCCTCGATGAACTGACCGGACCCGATGCCCATGCCGTTGCCGATCGCGCCGAGCACCTTGCCGTTGCGATCGAGCTTCAGGAATTGACCGTCCTGCCCCGTCGCCATCCACGGCTCGCCGTGTGCATCGAAGTACAGCGCGCACACCAGATTCCGCATCTGCATCGTCTTCTTGAACGTACCGTCGCTCGCATAGACGACGATGCGGTATTCCTCGCGATCGCCGATCCACACGTCGCCCGTGCGTGGATCGACCGCGAGCCCGTGCGCCGAGCTGAACTTCCCCTGCCCGACCTCGTTGCCGAACCACTGGTTGATGAAGCGTCCGTTCTTATCGAGGTGAATGATCCGCGCCGCACCGATGTTGTTGGCGGCATCGTCCGAGTCGGCATCATTCGGGCTCTCGTTCGCGTGCCCCTCGCCGATGTAGACGTCGCCGCTCGGCGCGAACGCGATCATCACCGGCTGCCAGAGCAGGCGTTGACCTTTGGCTTCATCCCAGTCGCCGCGGCGTCCGCGCTCGCCGATGGTCATGAGCAGCTTGCCGTCCGGGCTGATCTTCATCACCGTCGCGCTGTTCGCCGCCGTGATCCAGACGTTGTCGTCGGCGTCGACGGCCATGCCGTGCGCTTTGTCCTGATAGCCGATCACCTCGGGCGCCACCTGCAGGACCAAGTTCGCGTTCGCGTCGAACTTGAAGAGCTGCGGCTTGCCGGGATCGGCGCGTTGGAAGACCCACAGGTTGTTCTTCGAATCGAGCGCCACCGCGGGCACGCCGCCGAATCCTGGCGGCAACACGTAGGGATACGCGAACGTGTATCCCATCGTCTGCTTCCACTGCACGCGCTGCAGCGACTGGCGGCTTGGGCCAAGACGATGTCCACACAGAGGCGATCGTCGGCACGGTGGGGTGTCGATGACCGCCGTCGCCACCGTCGACGCGGCCGCGGCGTTCGGTGCGGCACCGGTGCCGCGAGGTGGAATGGTGACGCGGCCATCGCGATCGACGATCGTCCGCCCCGTCGGATCGGGAAACGAGCCCTGAAGGAACCACGCGGGCGATCCGTTCTCTGCCGAGTCTTGTGCCTGCGGCGGCCTCTGAGAGAGCAGCGGGACAGCTGCCAACACGACGCCGAGCGCGACCACAACACCGACCAACGTACGGCGTTCCATGCTCATCCTCCTCGCGCCTTCACCCCGGGACGAATGCGCGACGATGCTAGCGCCAAAGCTCGGACTTGCCTATCGTCTAGATATGACGACCATTCAACATGAATTGCTGATCAACGCCCCGGTTTCACGCGTGTATGACGCCATCGCCACTGCGGATGGCATCTCCACGTGGTGGGACCCGCAGACGCCGAAGCAGACCGATCTCGGTCTCGTCCTCGAACACAACCCCGGCCCCGAGCACGGTATCGTCCGGCTCCGCGTGGTCGACCGCGTGCCGAACAAGCGGATCGAATGGGAGTGCATCAGTACACATCCCGCCAGCAGCCCGGCGTCGGCATGGACGGGCACGCACTTCATCTTCGAGTTGTCGGGACACGAGGGGGCCACCGACGTGGATTTCAGCCAGACCGGCTACGACGAGCGAAGCGCGTTCTTCCAGACCAACACGGATGCGTGGGGACAGGTGCTGCAGAATCTGAAGCGCGTCGTCGAGTCGTCTCAAAGCTAAAATGGCCGTCGTGCACGCGATCGATTTCAAGAAGGTGCGCGCCGCGGCCGCGGCGCTGCCCGACGTGGAGGAAACCACGTCGTGGGGCGCACCGGCGCTGAAGGTGCGCGGCACGATGTTCGTCTGTCAGGCGATCAACAAGCAGGCCGAGCCGAACACGCTGGTCGTCCGCATGGATATCGCGCAGCGCGACGCGCTGATCGAAGAGGACCCGAACGTGTATTACCTCAAGGACCACTACGTCGACTATCCATGCGTGCTGGTTCGGTTGTCGCGCGTGCATCCCGACGCGCTGCGTGATCTCGTGCAGACCGCATATCGATTCGTCAGCGCGAAAGCTTCGGCGCGCCGCGCGCCCCGATGGGCGGCATCGCCTCGGCGACGAACGTCTCGAGCGCGGCGGCGATAGCCTGCGGCGACTCCTCCATCATGAAGTGTCCGCCGGAGATGGCGTGTCCCCTCACGTCATCGGCCCAGCGCTTCCAGATCGCGATCGGATCGCCGAACTGGGCTGCAAAGCCGTGCTCCACCCACAGACACAGCAACGGGCACGTGATGCGACGCCCCTCGTCACGATCTTTGCGATCGTTGTCGATGTCGATGGTGTCGCTGGCGCGGTACTCTTCGCAGATCGCGTGGATCGATCGCGGTTCGCTGAGCGCGCGAACGTATTCGTCGACGGCCGCCGGATCGATCGCTGCTGCGCCGCCCCACGCTTCGAGGACGGCGGTCAGATAGCCGCGCGGATCGGCCGCGATCGTGTTCTCGGGAAGCGGCGGCGGCTGCGCCAGCCAGAACCACGTGGCCATCTGACGCGCCGTCGCATACGTCAACCGCTCGGCCACATCGAGCGTCGTAATCACGTCGAGCACACCGACGGCGCTCACTCGATCCGGGTAGTCGAGCGCCATGCGATACGCGACGCGCGCGCCGCGATCGTGACCGATGACGCCAAAGCGCTGGTATCCGAGCGCCGCCATCGCCTCGACGAGCGTTCGCGCCATCGCTCGCTTGCTGTGGTGCTCGCGGCGATCGTCGCCTGGCGGTCGCTGCGACTTGCCGTATCCAGGGAGATCGGCAGCAACGACCGTGGCGACGCGGCTCAACTGAGGGGCGACCTTCCTCCACGCGATGTGTGTCTCGGGAAACCCGTGCAGCAACAGCAGCGGCGGACCGTCGCCCCCGATCGTGAGGAACACGCTGGCGCCGTCCACGTGCAGCGTGCGCGGCTCGAACACCGGCAGGCTGACATGCAACGCCTCAGCATTCGTATTACTGGAGTCACTGTGCATCGCCGACCCGAGTCGTGCGTGCTGCAAGCCGCACGCCGAAGGGCACACGCAGCCTGCGCGTCGGTTTCGCGCGAAGCTGATGTATAACCAATGTCATGCTCGCACGCCGATTCGCTTCCGTCGCTCTGGTGCTCCTCTTCTCCTGCCTGGCATTGACGAATGACATCTCTGCCCAATCCTTTACCGGCGATGCCCGTGTAGTCGGGATGGGAGGTGGCGGCGGGAACGCGAACATTGCGATCGGCATGGTCGCCCCAGCGGGTTCCTACTTCGTGATCCCGATCCCTATCGGGTTGATCCAGGTGCTCCCCAACCTTCACGATTTCGATCCCAGCAGCGACAAGTTCGATCCGGCCTGGGCGATTGAAAGCGCGTCGAACCCGATGCACTACACGTTTAATCCAAAGTCGAGCGGCAGCGACGATCCGGAAGCGCGGTTCATGCGCGATCTCGTCAACGGTCAGCTCAATCGCGACCTGGCGACGTACAGCAGCTTCCATCTGCCGGACACGATTTCGGCCGAAGGTCTCGCCTCACCGGCGTTTGGTGGCACGATCAAGTTCGCGAAGCAGTCGAGCGGCGCGTTCCAGGGCATCTTCATCGGCGCCGGTCCGTACTTCTCATTCGGTACGGATGCGGCGTTCGATCAACGCCTCACCGACATCCTGGAGAACGGCTCGCACTACGCCAACTCGTCGCTGCTGGTCACCGACGCCTCGCGCATCCAACTCGCGATGTCGATCGTCTTCGGCTACCGCGCACGACTGGAAGTGCCGGGATGGTCGGGCCGCCGCGACGGCGTCTATCTGGCGGCGAACTACCGGTATCTACGCGGGTTCAAGTACCTGCAACCCGACTCGACCGTCCGCTTCGATACCGACAGCCAGGGACTGGTCACCGTGAATCCGACGACCACGCCGATTGTGATCAACGACCTCGAGGCCGATAAGGGAACGGGGCGTGCGGTCGATATCGGCGTGCAGATCGTCCGCGATCGCTGGGAAGGCGGCTTCGGCGTGAACGGCATCGGCAACAAGATCGACTGGACCGAGCTGACGCAGAAGCGCTTCACGCAGAACAGCCTGACGAGCGGCGGCGATTTCGTCGAACAAACGATCGCGAATCCGAGCGGGACGATTACGGTGGAGCTGCCGATCGTCACCAGCGGCAACGTCGGCTACGACGGCGACGGCTACGCGTTCAGAGCCACCGTCGTGCACGGCTTCAACGGCAACAGCTTTCACGGCGGCGGCGAAAAGAGTCTCGGTCCAATCGCGGTGCGCGGGGGTGCGCGGTACTCGCGCGACCACTGGGATCCGACGTGGGGCTTCGGCATCGGCCGCGGCGTCGGCCTCGACGTCGGCTTCTTCGCAACGCACTGGAACCTCGAGGAGAAGCGGCAGATCTCGATGGCGGTCTCGCTCAGGATCGAGCGGAATCGATAGAAACTGCCGTTCAGGGGTTCGAACCGAAGATATCGGCGAACGTCGAACACGAGGTTTTTAGTTACCACCTGCTTTCTCGACGTGATCGATGACGAGCACGTCGAGACGCGCCTTCGTCGTCTCGAGCTTCAAACCGACGTCCTGCAATGCGGTCGACAGTTCTGCGGCGCTCATCCCGGTGAAAGGGTTGAAGTAGTTACCGCCCCGACCCGACGTGCTCGGCGCAAACGCTGGGTTCGGCGCCGTTGAGTCGATCTCGGTCTCGAGAGCGAAGTCGTATTCACCAGTGAGGCCAGTGCGATCCACGACTGGATGGTCGAAGAACGGCGCGAGCGATTCCGCGGCTTCCGGCATCGAGCTCGATCGGAATTGCATGCGACGCCGCGGCGTGCCGTCCTGTCCCCGGACCGCGATCATCGAGGCCATGCCATGGATCT